>JFJP01037043.1_pt1 | contig 55057 bp, 40 predicted proteins | sample 431651 | NCBI WGS metagenome assembly JFJP01 (sample SAMN02602958, study PRJNA72255) | Microbial mat metagenome, whole genome shotgun sequencing project. | biome: fresh water; feature: sink hole; material: water; isolation source: purple microbial (photo- and chemosynthetic) mats found in... | reverse complement strand
ATCATGAGCCATAATTCAGAATTCACCAACAACATTGAGATTATGTTTGATGCGGTCGGTGTGGATGTGGTACAGCTTGTGCTTGAGTCAACCAGGTAATATTCTTCCATGTTAACCGCCATTGAAGAAATGGCGACCGGCAAATAAAATAGTATTACCTGGCAGTTACAACGAAGGCTTCAGAGGAGGTCAGGCCGTCACAAGCCAGATGCAGGAAGTAGATGCCTGACGGCAGGCCTGCCAGACTTAGGGTAGTAATTTCCTCGTCGATAATATCTGTAATCACCAGGCAACCACCTGTATCATAAACATATGCCGCGGTTCCACTACATATGTATCCTGAAACGCTTATGTTAATATAGTCTTGCGCGGGGTTGGGGTAGAGCGTCACTGAAACCCTGTTTTCAGCAAAATTCTCCACAGGATTAAGCGTACCCCAGATTTTTTCCACAAACTGAGGATCGTCAATGAACGGATTGCGATTGTGCTGGTATTTGTAAACCTCGTTATTACGGTTTCGTTCCTTGAGATTGACTGTGTCAGCACGATGCCAGGCAAGAAGCATTGTCAACGCCCATGGCTTCGGTTGTGCTCCTTGAGTCATGTCACTCCCGGGCCACTGGCTGTCTTCGCCATTATAACGGGTAGCCATATAAAAGTATGTACGGGCAAAATCACCTTTATATTCATCTATCGGCTCAAATACCACGCCCGTATATCCTGTGACTGAAGAGGGCCCGACCATGCTCCCGTTGGTAGAGGTCCATGTGGCGGATGATGTCTCGCCGAAAGGATAGTTGCTCCTGCGATTATTGACATATCCGTCTGTGGGATAGATATGGAACAGGTCGGAATTCATTGGCGGCAGGTCACCGAACCAGCTTTTAGGGAACGAATGCTCACGGTTGTAACAGTCGGCCTCGCTGTTGTAGTTACCGCACTCCCGGCCGGCACTATAGTAATATACATATGCCGGAGTCCCGCCCGGAACGTCAGAATACATATCCCACACTATATTGCCCGGTTTGATGTCGGTGGTCAGGAAGGCGCTATACAGATTGTCATAAGCCAAAACGGTATGCCCGTCTATGATGTCATGCAGCGCCTGCTGCAGCGCCTTGCCTGTCAGGCCTGTGGCACTGCTGTAATATCCCTCAGGCGGCTGTCCGTCGATCTGGCCCGTAAGGCAGATAAGTAAAATGGCCGCTGAGATACACTTTGGCATATTTTTCGATTGTCGATTGTCGATTGTCGATTTCTGGCAGTTCTGCCCGCCTTCAAGAATCCGTGAATGTTACGTTTTAGTAATCACTTTTCAGCTACAAGCACGTTGTCTACCTCCCAGGTTGTTGTACGGTTGGTTCCACCTTCATAAACCCATGCGATCCACACCTGGCCACCCTTGTAGCCGGAAAGATCAATCTGTCCCGAGCTCGCAAACTGGCTGTAACCCGAAGCTGTTGAGGCAGGAAGGGCAAAGCTCTTTTCTGTCCAGGTAGCATTCCACGGTGTTGCCGAACCATCATAACCGGTTGAGACGAACAGCTTCAAAGTAGCGCCGTTATCATATCCGTCAGCGCTGTCAAAGAGCAGATATGGCTCTGTTGCCAGTGTCAGATCGACGACCGGGGCTATCATCCACGTGACCACCGAGGCCTGTCCTGAGTTGTAGGCCGTCGCCTGTACCCACTTACCTCCATACAACTCGTTGCCGTACCATGTCTTGGTACCTGCCTGGGAATAGGTCTTCCAGCCTGTCAGTGTGCTGACATCAGCATATTTGACCAGTGAGGAGAAGTCCTGTGCCAGATAAAAAGCACCTGCACCGCCACATCTCTCTCCGGTCATTCCGTTTTCGGTCTCGTCCCTAAGCAGGAACTGAACACCGCTAAAAGCAGATGCGACGCCGGAGATATAACCATTCCCTGCCGGCAGTGCCTCCGAAGCGAAGGTGGCATCAGACCGGGTATAAACTTCCAGCTCATCCGTACAGTCTGTGAGAATATTCTCACCGGAGTATGTTCCCGGTTCAGCAAACTGCACATTCTCTATCCTTACATATTCAGCCTGGTGTTCACCGGCCAGAAGCTGAGCTATTGTCACAACCTCAGGGATTATCGGGGAAGGGGTCAGGCTTACAAGGGTCGACTGGTCAGCAATACTTATGTCGCCGAACTGTAGCAGTCCGTTGTATTCAGTGAAGGTGACGCCTCGGCACAGAATCTTAACCTCGGAATCGCGCGAGAAGGTGTTGGTTCCGCTTACCGTCAGGCATATTCCTGCCGTTGAATCCTGTACATACGCCACGAATGAAGGCAGGTTTCCCAGCTCCGGTGTATGTGTGACAATCCCCTGTATGTAGACGTTGGTATCAATGGTACTTATTCCATGATCATGCATCTCCCTGAGCTGCTCAATGGTTATGTAATCTATCACAGGCTCAGGAGGAGGCACGGGTTCCCTGCTGCACGACAGGGATGCGATGATCAGAGATGCAATTGAAAGCCGGATTATAGTTTTGATATTCATAGTTTAAGTCATTTACCTGGCTGCCGTAACAGCGATATTATCAATGCGGTATGATGTGCTCTCAGTGTCGCTGCCGGTGTATTTGAAAGCAATTACGGCTGACTTGCCGGCAGCAACAGGCAGGTTTACATTGCCTGAGTTTATGAAAGTGTGGTCAGGGTCGGTCTTTTGCGCCATCACTGCCGTCAGCGGCGTCCATGTAGCCGTGGAGATATTATTACCGTTATAGTCTGTTGAGTAGAGCACCTCCATTGGGAAGTTAGTCCCGGTATGTGCCCAGTAAGCTTTGGCTGTCTGGAAGGTAAGAATTTTCTGTGTGGCGATATTTACTGGCCTGGTAATCAGCCATGTGACCATTACAGAAAGATTTGAGTTATATCCTGTTGCCTGTGCATAGGTGTTGCCGCTGAAAACCTGGGCGAGCCACAGTCGGCCGCCGGCGGTGGCTATGTTTTGCCAGCCGCCGATGTATACAGAAGCATCATCGCCGAAACTGTCGAAGTTTTCGTTTATTATCTCAACCGGGGTTCCAAGGGGCTGGTCAATCACCCCGCATCTGTCCCCGCTCATGTCAACCTCATCAAAGTCGCGCACGAGGAACTGGTAGGTGCCATTGAATATCGTCACTATGCCTGTTATTGATCCGTTGCCTGCCGGCAGAAGCTCTCCCGCAGCAGATGAGTACCCGCTTGTGCGTACGATGATAGTCTTGTCGTTGCAGTCCTCAAGAGTCCTGTTCTGGGTTACCTTATCCACTGCATCAGCCCAGGTGAGGCCGATCATTGCGTCAGTGAACTGCACTTCATCAAGCCTTACCAGCCTGCCCAGGTACGCGCTGCTTCTGGCCTGTGTGACAGTTACAACGGAAGGGTTTGTCGGATTGCCAGTTGACAGCTTCAGACACTGTTTGTCCATGTTCATGCCGCCGACTCTCAGGTTGCCGTCCTCTTCATAATAGGGCACACCGCCCAGTTGCCAGAAGTTGCCATAGTCGCCAAGCCACAGACCTCTTACATTGACAACAACCGAATCACCTATGTATAGTCCGCTTGTAGACTCAAATACCAGTCTCAGTCCGCCTGTGGCGTCCTCAATGTATGCCTCCTTATAGAAATTACCATCCTTTTTGTCACTGGCGGTGATGATACCACGCAGGGCCCAGTCATTCTCAATCTCTATCGGTTGACGCTGGGTGTAGTCCGATATAGCAAGCTGATCAGCGTAAAGCGCCCTGACCTGCTGTACCGTGACTTTCTCTCCCGGAACGAACTCCTTAACCGGTGGCGGGGTCTCATTATTGTCACTGCATGAAACTGCAAGAAGTAATCCTGATATGATTGCGGCAATCCTGTATATTCCTGTGATTTTTTTCATGATCTTTTCCTCCTTCATTTATTAATACCTGATACTGAAATTGATGAAGTAATTAAAGCCATTGTAGTAATAGACTTTAGGCTGGAAGAGATCAGGATGTTCCGGATCGTACCGGTACTGTTCGAATCCTCCTGTGATAAATGTGCGGTTATTGAGGATGTTGCTCAGGTTGGCACTCACATTGATATATAAATCATCAATCCTCCATGATTTGCCCACGAAGATATCAAGCAGGAATCCTGGGTCAGTCTGCTTCTGATACTCCCAGAAGGGGTAATATCCGGTATCGTCCTTTGTTCGGGTGACCGGGTTGAAATCGAGATATATTTCATCATAATAGCTCCCCGTTATGCCTGCCCACCAGAACCTGGATGAGTTGTATTCAATGCCAGCTGCCAGGGCTGTCTGGGGCGTGCCGCTCTGGCGGAAGTACTGTATCCAGACCTCCTCGTTACTCAGCACTGTGCTGTTGTTATCCTGTGTGATAGTAATGGCAGGGTTGCTTACCCAGAGGTATTGACCGACAGATGCCACGGCATTGACTGAAAGCTCCGAGGTAATGCTTATCTCTGCTCCGGCTTCGATGCCATAGTTTTCCTTGTCTATACCTGTCATGGCATAATTGACAAGTGTTCTCCACTCGTCATGATAGAAGCTCGTCACCTCAGTCTGGTTCAGAAAGCGAGTGTAATATGCTGTTAGCCTGCCTGTTACTGCCGGTGTACGCAGGACATAACTGATATCGCCTGAGAGGATTGTTTCCTCCCTCAATTCAGGGGTGGCCGTGTTACGGGTACGGGGCGAGAGGAAGCTGTTCCTGAACAGTGGTGGGTTGGTGGTGATGAGCGTATTAAAGACGATCATGTGACGTCCCGTAAACCGGTAGTCGCCACCGGCCTTGACACCCCAAGTGGGAAAATCAAGTTTTTCTGAATTGCCTAGAGAGTTGTCGGGGAAGAGTCCCTTACGCATCAGGCCTTCGCGCCACATTGCTGTATAGCGCGCATGAGCGCTGAGATATAGAGAATAGCGGTTACCGGTATACCGACCGGTGCCCCAGAGGGTGGCGCCGCGCTGATGAGCATAATAGCTGTTCCCGAAGGTCTCACCTTCGGTGACGGTGTTGTCAGGATTATTAAGGTCACTCTGGTAAGCGTCAGGATTATTCGGATAATCTCTCTCCGCAAACTGGTCTACATCAAGCCAATAGTCGCCCCCAAGGAGGTCCTTGATGACATTAAATTTATGGCCGCGGTAGAGATCGATAAGCAGCCCGCCGGTAAAATTAATGCTGCTGGTTGCAGCCCATGAAGCCCTGGTATTGAACTGAAACTGCGACAGATCATTGCGTCGGTCCTCAACAATGTATTTGGAGCGCTTGCCCGATACGTTGTTGCCGGCGATGCCACCTTCATCATACACTGTGAAGATGTTTTTCCTGTTGGCAAAATAGAAATGATCCCAGTCTACCTGGCTCACAGTGGGATCTGACTGCCATGCATCTGTTATAAGTGCCTTGTCCGATTCATCATAGTAATAGCTGGGTAGTTTGCGGTAATAGTCGGGCCTGGGATCAAGCACATCATACCAGTTCAGGGCAGAGTAACCACTCTTTCCGAACCAGTAACCAGCCGTTGTCTGAATATTGAGTTTATCTGACGGTTCCCAGAAGTGAGCCAGGGTGATAAGAGGCTTGTTGTTGCTTCTGACACGTGCGCTTCGCACCTCACCGTCCTGGTATCCCCAGTAAGGATTATAGAAGTTGTCAGAGGAGAGGTCATACACCTCCTGGGTCGATCCGCCGGCTACCCCTCTCTGATAGATTGCATCGAGGGCGGTCAGGTTGAGGCTGTGGCGGCTGTTGATCTTCTTTTCCACCGAGAGGAAGAAGGAGTTGGCGTTATAGAAGGTGCCCTCTTTAAACCCGCGTTCGCTCCATCGTCTTGAATAGCTTCCCGTTACGGCCCAGTTGTTGTCCATCAGTCCTGTACTGTAAGTCAGCATGGCCCTGTTACGGTATGTGCGGTTGGAGAGGGAATATACCGCCTTGATTCCCGACCTGTATTCTGATGCCCTGGTGTTGATGCGTGTTGCTCCGCCGACCGGTTCAAAGAGGAAGCCGATGGGCTCCGGTCCTGAGCTTACCATTGAGCTGCGCATGACATCATTCAGGCCGCCCCAGTTGGACCAGTAGGGAGCACCCGACTCTATATCATTGACAACAAAGCCGTTCAGGCTTACATTCTGGTAGTTGTTGTCATAACCTCGCATCCTGTACATAGCAGGGCCGAAGGTATAGGCTGCAGTGCTGAGAAAGATATCGGCCGAGGCACTGAGGACACCCTGTATCGATTGTGTCTCGAATCCGTCTTCGGAGAAGCCCTCTGTGATGCCGACAGCGCCAAGATCCATCATGAATCCGGCCATTTCGGGCAGTACGACCGCCCCGATGTCAGTTGTTTCTCCATCAGTTACCGTAACGCTTATTATTGCCTGTTCGAAATCGGTCATGTTAATAAAAAGCATTCGCTTTCCCTCATCCATTGTAACAGTGAATGAGCCGTCGGCATCGGATTTCCCGAGTTCCCTGCCGGATGCATCGGTGAGAACGGCACCCTCGAGGGGACTACCGCTGCCTCTGCCGGTTATAATTCCTTTAACGCTACCTTGCTGGGCACTGATGACGCCGCCAGATAGCATAAATGTTAAAAGCAATAAGATCAGTCTGTTATGATTCATGGGTAAGAATAAAAATGAGCACGCAAGTTAATATTTTGGGGACAATTGACAATAGGGGAAAGGCGAAAGTCGAAAGTCAAAAGTCTGAAGGTCAAAAGTCGAAAGTCGAAGGTCGAAGAAGTTAGTACGTCTGAAAGTCGAAAGTCGAAAGTCTGAAAGTCGAAAGTTGCAAGTCGAAGTGCCCCTAATGTTTCAGGGCTGCGGATGGTAGAATAAGAAGAAAAAAAGAGTGAGGTGAAAGAGGGTTAAAAATGTTAAATTTGGATACTTAATTTATCAGTAATGATGTACAGGATAATCATAATACTAATACTGTCAGCCTTTTACTATGTTGTTGAAGCTCAGCAGCCAGTACGGGCGGGTCTCATTGCCTTTTACAACCTGGAGAATCTGTTCGACACCATCGATACTCCCGGTGTGCTTGATGAGGAGTTCACGCCGGAGGGGCCGAACAAGTGGACAGGCAAAAGGTACTTGGAGAAGCTTGACAACATGGCTCTGGTTATCTCTCGTATAGGTGAGGATGATGGCTGGATTGGAGGACCTGCGGTACTGGGTGTCTCCGAGATAGAGAACCGGTCGGTGCTCGAGGATCTCGCTGCTCATCCTCTTCTTAAGGAGTCAAATTATCAGATTGTTCATTATGATTCACCTGACCGGCGGGGTGTGGATGTAGCCCTTATGTACAGGCCCCGTTTCTTCAGTGTGACCGCTTCGGACAGTCCTGTGCTTGACATCAACGATGAGAACGGGGCGAGAGTCTATACCCGTGATCAGCTTGTTGTATCAGGACTTTTCGATGGCGAGTCTATGCATTTCATTGTTGGTCACTGGCCTTCGAGGGGTGGGGGTGAGCTGACGACCCGTCCTCGTCGCAATGCGGCGGCGGCACTATCGCGCCGACTGGCTGACAGTCTCATGGCAATCGATCCTCAGGCGAAGATATTCATCATGGGAGACCTGAACGATGATCCTGTTGATGAGAGCCTGCGGGAGTATCTCAGGGCTTCCGGTAATGCCGACAGGCTGAAGGAGGGTGAGTTGTTCAATACCATGTTCCCGCTATTCAGGAAGGGGATAGGGTCACTCTATTACCGTGACGGCATCAACCTGTTTGATCAGATAATAATCTCGCCGTCATTGATCGGGAATGATTACTCGACATATAAATTTGTGCAGGCCAGGGTGTTCAACTCATCTTTTCTTGTGCAGAAAGACGGCCAGTACAAAGGTTATCCGCTGCGGTCATTCGTTGGGACAGTGTGGCAGGGAGGATACAGTGATCACTTCCCGGTTTATGTCCTGATTGTAAGAAACAACTCCGCCAATAATTAGACTGACCTCTCTTCAGGGGTTAAACCTTATCCCCACGGGTCTGTGGTCAGATAGAACCCGCTGGTAGTCGGGGTAGCAGGGACTGGCCTTTATGACCAATGTGGTATCTATGCTTTCGGCAAGCTCATTGCTCACCAGGATGTGGTCTATATGGCTCGGCCAGGAGGGATATGACCACCAGAGCATACTGCCAAGGGCAATCTCCATGTCTGCAAAGACATAGGCTGACTGATCACTTATGAAATTAAGGAATGGATTTTCAGCGGTGCTGGTTGATGAGATCTCATCATTATAGTCGCCGAGCATCACAACGGGATCATTGGCTCTCTCATCATCGAGGTATTCTTTCAGCTGTTCGGCGGCTGCACGTCGGCGGCTCTCATTGTCTGAGCCTCCGCAGCACTTCAGGTGCAGATTGATCAGCAGCAGCTCTGTGCCGGAGTCTTTATGTCTCACCCTTATCTCAAACGGAGGTCTGGGGAAAGCCCAGTTGTCATCTTCAAAGAGTGTGCGCGCCGTGCCCGGGATGAGTTCCGTCTCGCTCTCCTTGATCATGTACGCCAGGTTCCACTCGTCATTGTTGATCGGATAGAAGATACCCGTCCATCCGGGCATCAGTTTTACAAGTCTGTCGAAGTCGGCCTCTGATGCTACCTCCTGCAGGGCGACAATGTCAGGGTTGATGGCCTTGATGAGTGCCGACAGGGCGGTGACGCTGGTAAATCCCTCCTTGGGGAATCCTTCGACGTTAAACGTTATGATATCAAGTGTTGCTGTCGTACCCGGAATGACACAGGCAGCGAAGAGGCTGGTGTCGTCCGGCGATGGCGGGTCAGGCACCTTTCGGCAGGAGCCTGCGTTGATCGCCAGTGCCAGAATAAGCGCGCTCAGGAATCTATAGATGGTTACGCGAGACATAATATGCAAAGTTGGTAATTTAATAGGCAATTAGCAACAGTCCCCAGCTTCCAGTCTACAGTCTACAGTCAGTCAATAAGTTAATGACTGCTGATTGCCTATTGCCGACTATTTAAAGTCCTCAGCAGCAGGTGGACAGTACGCAGGATGAAAAAAACCGCTCCGGAGGCCGGAGCGGTTTTGCGTAAGGTGAGAGTTAGTGAATTATTCCTTTATAAATCTCTTCATAACAGCTCCCTTAGGAGTGGTGAGCCTGATGAAATAGATACCCCGTGAGAGACTGCTAACGGTTATCTTTTTCTCCTGATAACCTTCACATATTTCTGTTTTGAGTTTGTTCCCGGTGACGTCAAAAATCTCTATCAGAGTGACGTTCTCAATACCTGATGCTGTGATCTCAGTGTGCGCCGGAACAGGATAAATCCTGAATTTGTCGGTTGGATTATCTTCTATTCCTGTAGCAACGCTAAACACGATCGTGTAGGTTTTAACCGACGATTTATCATGCGATGTGACTTCAATTTTTGTTGTGCGGGCTGCCGCCTCACCAGTAAGAGACGTTGCGGGGGTAATGACGATTGTCGCATTCGCTTCCGTTGCTGTGGCTGTCACAGTGGGTACGGTAGTTGTGCCGGCAGTCAGTGATACATTATAGGTGAGTGTGCCTGCGGCAAATCCTGAAACGGTTGTGCCGGTCACCTTGAGGTCGATTAGTGTGGCGTCAGCGGAATAGACAACAAGGTCAGCATAGTTACGAGGAGCAAGCTGTGCATCCGCACCATATACAGTGGCAATCCCGGTGATGTCAGCCATATATGGGATGACTTTCCCTGTCAGATCCGTTCCAAGAAAAATGGTTCTTAGTATCGTCACATCAGTACCCACAGAGATGTTATAATTCTTTTTCTCTACAAATGCTGCAGTACCGTTTGCATCAGCAAAAGAGACTCCGGTTATCCTGACGAGCTCGGATTCGTAGCTCTCCTGGTTTGCAATGAAGTCGGCTACGGACACATTCTGGACCGTTACGGAATTACCGGTTGATGTTGCTGCTCCGGGGTCACGGTATGGTATGAATTCCAGGAGGTTCTGGTAAACGGTAAGCGTGCCGGTCAGGTTTTTAATGCCGTCTCCCACATTAAGTGAAGTTGTTATGACACCATCTGCATCGTCAATAAGTATTCCTCCTGAGGCATCCTGTATATATTTCTGATGTCTTTGTGAGTCGTTGATTCCGGAAACAAAGACTTCACCTGTCACCTGGTAGATTCTGCCATAGTTCCCGGCGTCCACAGCACGCAGTGCTGCAAGGTTGGTTACGGCGATGATCGGGTTGAACAGAATGCTGTATGTCTGGGTGGTGGTGCCGTCGGCAGCAGTAACAACTACAGTTGTTGTCCGTGCCGTAGCGTCACCGGTGAGGTCAGTAGCGTTGGTGACCACTGCCGTAGCGGTGGGGTCGGTTGTAGTGTATGTGACTGCCGGAGGAGTTGTCACAGCAGGCTCCAGGATGTAGTGGTAGATCAGTGTTGCCGGGTCAAACGAGGGTATGGTGACACCCGCTACCTGGAGGGCGGAGAGTGAGGCATCAGAGCCCGGAAGCAGGTAGCCGGCGATCTTCACGTCATCCACCTCCCATGTGGCGGATGCCTCCGCCGTTGACGTATATACGAATGCAATATATACATTGCCGGTATATGCTGACAGATCGAACTCTCCGGAATTCACTGACTGGAAGCTCCCCGTTGAGAAGCTGAAGTTTGCAGTTCTGTCAGTCCATGTGGCTGCACTTACATCTGCAGGGGTGTAGTTTCCGTTAAAGTTCGTTGAGATCACCACTTTGAGCGCAGGACCCGTATAACTCATCATCGTACGGAAGCTGAGCATATTGTTCTCCGATGCCGATAGGCTGACAGCCGGTGAGATGAGGTAATCGAGGTTCTCATGGTTGGCGCTGGAGGCGTAACCGGAGATCTTTGCATAGCCTGTGGTCTGGGCCCATAATTGATCACCGGTGACACTGACGGCGGTGAATGGCGACAGAGACCCCGAGGTCTCAAAGTCAGCGCTGAAGATCACGTCCGGCGGACGGGTCGTATAGAGGTCGATCTTTGCCGTTTCTGCCTGGCGGTTTGGAGTCGCCTCGTCATCGTCGGCAACGACGTATATATCGTAGTTGGTCTTGTCAGTCAGTCCTGTCAGCGAAGCAGAATAGACCGTACCACCTGCAACAATATCTATTGTTCCATGTGCGGTGAGGGCAACGGCTCCATAGTCAGCTCCGGCAACCACTTCAGCAACTGTCGGTGAGGCAGCTCCGTCAGGCACCACGATGTAGTATGCTTTTCCTGCCTCGTCCATGCTCACCTGCAAGTCAGCCTGGGTGGCATCGATATTAGCAACAGCCGGATATCCCGGCGTAAAAACAGGTGCAGCATTATCAACAAGGCTTAATGCGGCCGTAACGGCTTCAGTCCATGACGTGCCTATCCTGATGCCGTCAACCGTAACTTTCTGACTGGCATTAAATTGTCTTAAGGCAATTGAGCCGGGGTTTATATCCGATTGGGCAGCATCAGTTAACGGCCCAACGCTTGGCACGGCGGGTTCTGTGGCAGGAATATCTCCGGATATTATAAACAGGCTGACGATATTATTGCTGGTTCCATCAACGATCTCATATTTTAAGACAAAAAGATATGTTGTTCCATACGTGAATGAACCACCAGTGACAGGTGTGGCTGTATTTGATCCGACAGACATCCCGAAGTTAAACGGAGAGGCTGTCCCGACAAGAAAAATCTTGCCTCTGAAAGTTGTGCCAATAGGATCCCCTCCGAGATGCATGAAATATCCATCGACAGATGCGTCCACTTTCACCATGAAGGCAGCATAGACAGCACCGGAGTTCTGAACTGCAAATGTTTTGTGAAGGTCTTCACCATTGTTATCTACATTGGCTGCACCTCCTATGTCTGATAAAGCATATCCATTATACGAGAGACCGGGCACAACAACGTCAACGGGTTGTGTGCCTGCTCCTGATTGTGCCGTCCAGCCTGCATTGGTAAGAAGCGTACCCGCAGGATAATCAAAGTTTTCCAGAAGCAGCGCCTGTGAGTATACCGTTCGCAGCGACAGGGCGGTGAAAAGTATTACAAACAGCGATACGCAGAGGGGTAGAGATCTCTTCATAGGCTTTATTATTTGTTCTCACATGAGGCTATAAAGTTAATAAATGAAGATCAGATTGAAACTCCAATTCTTTACAAATTTTACAACCTTAAATTAGTTATAAACAAAAAAATATGCATGAACAGGCTGGGAAAAAAGTATTTCCCGGCAGGCATGTTTCCTAAAAAAAAAGCCACCCCTGACAAACGGGGTGGCTGAAGAAAAAAGTGACAGTGCCGGTTAATCCTTTAAAAATCTTTTCATTAGTGTCGCACGGGGGGTAATGAATCGTATGAAATACATGCCCCTCTTCAGTTCGGATACAGAAATCGCCAACTGGTAATGATTGTCGCATACCTGTTGTAAACACTTGTTTCCTGTTACATCAAAGATCTCTATCATAGTAACGCCATCGATGTTGTCAGCTGTAAGGTCGGTCTTGGCAGGAATCGGGTATATCTTGATTCTTTCGGCAAGGAGATGCGAAACTGAATCGGAAACCGCTGACCTGGCATTCACCGCCAAACTGCCGGCGTTCTGTCCTGAAACATCGCTAAGCGGAAGGAGCAACAGGAAGGCGAGAAATGATGAGATAACTATTGCGGGTAGATGTTTTTTCATAGGCGTAAAATCTTTCCAATTTTCCGGGTCTTTTGCCGGCTGGAGTATTTATGTTAGTCAAACAGTAATTTATACTCGTTCAGAGCAAAAATGTTTCAATCTTGAAAGAGTCATTTAAAAATTTCTCAAAAATTAAACTGTGAGCCAATTATTGGAATATGACCGGTGAGATAGATCAGCCTGTCATAGTTTGGTTTTCTCAAATGAATTATCTTTGCGCGCACTTAAAACCACTAATAATAAATTAAATACCTTCTACGTGAAAAAAATTATTTTTGTAGTGATGGCAGCAACTCTTGCAGTTGTCTCATGTAACAATGAGAAACAAAGTCAGGTAAATCCCTTTTTCGCCGAATGGCAGACCCCATTTGGTGTACCGCCCTTTGATCAGATAGAGAATGAGCATTATGTTCCCGCCATCGACTCGGGCATAGCTCTAGCCAGGGCAGAAATGGCTGCCATAACAGCTTCAACAGAGGCTCCGACATTTGCCAATACTATCAAGCCCTATGACCGTGCCGGTCAGCTGCTGAACAAGGCGGCCTATGTATTCTATTCGCAGACCAGCGCCAACACCAATGACACCCTTGAGAATCTCCAGATGGAGATTGCACCAAAAATTTCTGCCTTCGGCGATGAGGTTCTACTTAATGCCGAACTCTTCGGGAGGATTAAGACTGTCTATGAGAACCGGGAAGCGGAGCAACTGAACGCCGCGGAGCTCTTTTTACTCGAGAATCTCTACAAGAGCTTTGTACGCAATGGTGCCCTTCTTCAGGGAGCGGACCAGGAGAAGCTGAAGAAGCTGAACCAGGAGCTCTCTGTTCTGACGGTCAGGTTCAGCCAGAATGTGCTTGCTGAGACCAACGGTTTCAAGCTGGTAATTGATAACGATGCTGACCTGAAAGGACTCCCTGAAAGCGTTGTTGCCACAGCATCCGAGATGGCCGTTGCTGACAGCCTGGAAGGCAAATGGCTCTTCACCACACAGAAGCCAAGCATGCTTCCTTTCCTTCAGTATGCTGACAACAGGGACCTGCGTAAAAAGTTGTATGATGCTTACCTCAACCGCGGTAACAACGGCAACGAATACGATAATAACAAGGTGCTGGCTGACATCGTCAGGCTGAGAGCCGACAGGGCTCAACTCCTTGGTTATGCGACCCATGCTGACATCGTCCTTGAGACACGCATGGCAAAAACACCTGACAACGTGCTCAACCTGCTCAATGACCTCCTTGACAGGGCACTCCCCGTAGCAAAACGTGAGCGTGACGAGATGCAGAAGATCGTTGAAGCCGAAGGAGGCACCTTCAAGCTTGAGCCTCACGACTGGTGGTACTATGCTGAGAAGCTGCGCAAGGCGAAATATGACCTTGACGATACCGAACTAAGACCCTACTTCAGCCTCGATAACACGCGCGACGGTGTCTTCGATGTTGCCAATAAGCTTTATGGCATCACTTTCACCCGTATTGAAAATATTCCCCTTCCTCATCCTGATGCCCAGGCCTTTGAGGTCAGGGAAGCTGACGGCAGTCATGTTGGGGTGTTGTACATGGACTTCTATCCCCGCGAAAGCAAACGCCAGGGTGCATGGTGCGGCGGATACCGTGATCATAAGGTCATTGACGGCAAGGAGATCACCCCCGTTGTGACCATCGTCGGCAACTTTACCCCTCCTACAGGTGACAAGCCTGCCCTGCTTAGCATGGATGACGTTCTCACACTCTTCCATGAGTTCGGACACGGACTGCAGGCACTCTTCTCGAACAACACCTATGTGACAACAACCACCGCATGGGACATCGTAGAGCTGCCCTCGCAGATAATGGAACATTGGGCAACACAGCCTGAGGTTCTGGCTATGTATGCAAAACATTATGAAACTGGAGAAGTCATACCGCAGGAGCTTGTTGAAAAGATCAGGAACAGCAGCTACTTCAACACCGGCTTTGACAACGTAGAGATAATGGCGGCATCACTGCTTGATATGGCATACTACTCGCTTGAAGCGCCTGTAAACGTAGACGTTCAGAAGTTCGAAAAAGAGACAATGCAAAAGATCGGTATGATACCCGAGATAGAACCGAGGTACCGCAGCACCTATTTCCTTCATATGATAGATGGATATGATGCTGGCTATTACGTCTATACCTGGGCAGCTGTGCTTGACCATGATGCGTTTGACGCATTCAGCGAGAAGGGTATATTTGACCAGGCTACGGCAACCTCATTCAGGAAAAATATTCTTGAAGTGATGGGCACCATGGAGGCCGAACAGATGTATCTCAATTTCCGCGGACGTGAACCGAAGATCGAACCTCTGCTCAGGAACAGGGGTCTGAACTGAGGACCGGAATTAAAGAATTGATTGAAGAGGCTGTTACCTTAAGGGGTGGCAGCCTCTTTTAATGGTTGATTCCATCCGGGCTGGACACCATCTCAATTGAGTATTTTTCCCGCCAGACAGCGCTCAAGAGTATAGACTATCTCCTTCTGATACTGGGAGTTGATGAAGAGGGCGGGGCTTTTCCCGTTTTGTCCTCTGATTTCTGCCGAAAAACCTGTAGATTCCTGTTTATCTGGAAGAGGGCGTTGGCAAAGAGCGATTCCAGTCCCTGTCGTTTGTTGTGGTAATGATTAATATATGAGTAGATTATAGCAATAAGAATGATAGCGGTGAGGGCATAAAGTGTATTGATCCTGAACATCACAATCACAGAAACCACAAATCCTGTGAGCGAGAGGTACCATCTTGACCTGAAGGAGGGCCTGTAGGAAGGGGAGGAGCCAAAGTGATTCAGGAATGAGATAAGGCAGAGTGACCCGTATGTCGCCAGGAAGAACATCGATATTATCTCTGCCACGACATTCACATCACCCAGTGCTACGAAGACAAATGTAATCAGGAGGGTGACCAGGGTGGCATTTATCGGCTCCCCGTCATTGCTCCTTGCTGTCGCCAGCCATCTATTAAGCCTCATTGAAGGGAACGAGGTGTCATTTGCCAGTGCCTGTAGGGTACGTGGTGCAACCATGACTGATCCCAGGGCCGATGAGATGGTAGATGCTGCCAGTCCTAAAGGCACTATCACCGCACCCCCAAAGGCTATCTTACCCATTATTAGCTGGTTGTCAAGCATCTCCTCGGCAGAGGCAGAGACTGACAGTTTATAAATCACCAGGATGTATACCACAAAGCCGGTCAGTATGGCAAGCAGGGTGCCAACCGGGATTGACTTCGACGGCTTGCGCAGGTCACCGGAAAGGCCAATCCCTGCAGTCATGCCGGTGAAGGCCGGAAAGACAATCGCAAAGACCATGAAGAAGTCGCCCATATTGCGTATGTCGCTTGCAGGCAGATGGCCGGGAGCCATGCTGTCAGCAGCCGGCTTACCAATGAAAAAGAGCAGGATGGTGATGAAAAGAATGGCTACAATAACATAAAGGGTCTTTACTCCCATGTTGGAGCCCTGACGCAAAATAAGGAGACCCAGTACCAGGGTCACGGGAAGGCTGACAACCTGCCGGGGAAGTATCACTGACATGCTGTCGGCAACGAAGTTAAAGAAGAACTCGAATGCTTCAGTGAAGGCAATGATGTAAAAGGCAACGCTGATAGCCTGAGAGAGGAACAGTGCGATGCCAATGGTGGCACCGATATTGAGCCCGAAAGACCTGGAGATAATGAAGTATTCTCCTCCTCCCTCAACCTGCTTGTTGCTGGACAGCTCCGAAATGGCCAGGGCGGCAGGAATCGTCACCGCATGCCCCATCAGTATGATCAGCATGGCGCCCCAGAATCCCAGGCTCCCCACTGCAAATCCAAAGCGCAGAAAGAGGATGGCTCCCAGGAGTGTTGAAACAGCAGTGAAATAGACCGGTGCCGTGCCGAACCTTTTTTTTGCCGTTGATAGTGCCATAGGTTTCAGGAACAAGTAATCAGTTTGACTGCTTATTACCGCATAAAGTTGCATTAAAAGTTTGAAAGTGGTTATTTGATATCTTTGTCACCGTGGATATGAACCTTTACTATATACCAGTTGCAGGCCTTGATCCTGCAGGCATAGAGGCCCATCTGGAAAGCAGGGGCATTGAACCGCGGTATGGACGAAGGCTCCTTTACTGGGTATACAGGAAGGGGATTAAGTCATTCGGGGAAATAAATGATATTCCCGTCAGGGTGTTAAAAACAATTAATGAGAGTTTCGATACAGGGCTGAGCTCTCCACTGGCATCAGAGAAATCTGCCGACGGCTCCGTCAAATACCTGTTCACAACCGCCGGAGGGCTCCTTCATGAGACTGTCTGGCTGCCTGAGGAGAAGAGGAGGACGGTATGCATTTCAGTGCAATCGGGCTGCCGTATGGGTTGCCGTTTTTGTGCTACCGGCCTGGCAGGATGGGGAGGGAACCTCACCGCAGGGGAAATAGTTAACCAGGTCATCAGCCTTCCTGATAGCTTCACCCATGTAGTATTCATGGGAATGGGGGAGCCGGGTGACAACATTGAGGAAGTCATCAAAGCAGCCAATATTCTGACGGCTGAATGGGGGCTCGCAGCCGGGAGCGGCAAGGTGACCGTTTCAACTGTCGGAGTGACACCTTCAGTAAAAAGGTTGCTTGACGAAACAGAATGCAACATCACCCTCAGCCTGCACTCACCGTTCCCGGATGAACGCCTCGGTGTCATTCCGGCAGAAGCTATGTGGCCGTTTGCAGATACTCTACGTCTGATGAAGGAGGCCGGGAACCGCAGAAAAAGACGCTTTACCGTAGCTTATGTAATGATTGAGGGGAAAAATGATTCTGATCAGCACCTGGAAGAGCTAAAGAGGTTGCTTTCAGGAACAGGGATAAGAGTAAATATACTTCCCTATCACCCTCTGGGAGAGGATAGTGAGAGGAGTTCCGGTGATCAGGCAATGATGAGGTTTAAACACCTTCTTGTGACAGCCGGTATAGGAGCTTCAGTACGCCGGTCAAGAGGAACCGACATAGCTGCCGGATGCGGAATGATGGCAGGGAAGCGAAGCAAAAGTCTGTAAAGTCTGAAGGATTGTCGATTGTCGATTGTCGATTGTCGATTTAATCGCAAATCGCAAATCGCAAATCGACAATTTATTTTGCTTTGCTGATTAGCTGTAGCGTGTATTCGGTTTCAAACCTGTTGGAGACCCTGATCCATTCCTTCCTGGTGGCGCAAACTTCAAATCCGTGATGCCTGAAGAGGTTCATGCTTTCATTATTACCCTCCAGGATGTTGCACCAGAGCTGATGAAGGCCAATAGTATCAAACGCATATTTAATGATGCAGTCGAGGGCTGCAGAGGCATATCCCTTCTTCCTCTCATTCGGGTCAGCTATCAGTATGCCCACACCTGCTCTCATATGGTAATGGTCAAACTCGAACAGGTCGACTGTGCCAACTGTCCTGTCGTCGGGCAAAACATCAATCATCAGCCTTAGCTGGCAGGTTTCATAGAGGCTGCGGTGTGAGCTGGCAATATATTTTTTAAGGATGTATTTCGAGTATGGCACAAGAGTGGTGCTGCTTTTCCAGTCAGCTTCCTCATTTTCCCATTTGTAGAGGAGTTCCAGGTCTTCAGGCTCGACAGCACGGAGCCTTATACCGTCATTTTCCAGAATCATTCCTGTACACTTTCTTCACGAAGATATCATTCGGATATCCCAGTCTGAGCAGTCTGTTGAGTTCTTCATATGCAGACCGTTTGGCATTGAACTGGCCTGTGGTGTAACGGTAGAACCTGTCCTCAATATTATAGAACACTGAGATCTCTGCGTATTCGAAATAAGCAGGGTCAACAGGGTTATACAGCGCCATCACCTGAACGGTATAATAAAGCACATCAGGGTCAATCTCCTCGTCGGAGTCAGACACATCCCTGAGGGTGAGGTTGGTGATGAGGAGAGAGGTGTCTACCTGCGTGATGTAAGGCAGATCGGCCGGATCAAAGCTGATGGTCACCGTGTCTCTGGGTTCGACCGATGGAGGGTTGAATGTCACCAGCGTTATCTCCTTCTTTTTATAGCCTGTCATTATGGAATAGAAACCGTAGGCGCCGTTGCTGAAGGGTTGGAACCCGATATTGTCATCCGTTGTGCTCACCGGGAATCCGATGTTGACCGGGTTGCCCCAGGTGCCGGCTGACAGTTTTGAAAGGAAGATATCATATCCCCCCATTGACCCGTGTCCTTCTGAGCTGAATGTGAGGGTGTTGCCGTCATCGGAGATGAATGGAGTCTCTTCGTTGAAGGGTGTGTTGACTACATTCCCCAGGTTTACCGGGACGCCCCAGTCGTCAGTGATATCTTTCTCAGATACCCAGAGATCAAGCTCCCCGAGTCCGCCTTCACGGTTCGATGTGAAATAGAGTTTACTGCCGTCAGAAGCGATGGCGGCGTGTGATTCATAAAACCTGGTATTGATGTTTTTGTTGAGTTTCTCAATGGGAGCCCATCTGCCCTGGACGAACCTGGTAACATAGAGGTTGCCGTCGTAGTTATCGTTCTTGAAGAGATACAGTTCTGTACCGTCACTGTTGAGAGAGGTCGTATGGCAATCGGTGCCCATGGATGCTTCCAGGGTTATGTCCGTCGGGGTGCCCCAGGTGTCGCCCTCCCTGCGTGTCACAAAGACCACGCTCTCGAGGCCGCGTCTCTCAGTATAGGCCATTGTGCTACCGTCATAGCTCACCACCGGCCTGTCATTGACAGAGCCCTGGTTGATATACTCTTTAAGGGGCTGTATAAGTACATTCACAGGGGCGCCCATCTGCATAGCTGCAATGTTGCAGGCCTGTACCTGCTGGTTGACGAACTCCTGGTTCTGCATCGCGGTAGATTCCGAGATAAGCTGTTTAAAGAAACGGTAGGTATTGAGGGCGCTGTCAAGCCTGTTGGTGATTCTGTAGGCGTTTGCCAGGGAGAAGTAAGCATCGAGCGGAGCCCGTTTTTCCTGCAGTTTTCCGGTCTTTGAGTTATAGCTTGTGTTCACTACTGCCTCCTCAAGAAATGGTATGGCCATGGGCTTCTCATCAAAGATGTTCAGATAGCAGTTTCCGATCTTGTACTTGATGTTGGCATTACCCGGCCTGAGGTCATTGAGCATGAGGTATAGCGGGTTAGCCAGTTCAAATTCGCCATAGAGATAATGTGACTCGGCTTCAAGCCATATCTCCCTGAGCTCGCTCTTCTTCTGGGCGCTCAGCGGCACCAGTAAAAGCAGTCCGGTAATAAAAACTATTCCCCTTATTCCCATGTCGCTGTTTGATTCAAAATTAATCCATCCTGTGCATTGTGTGCCTGATTTAGCACATTATTTGAACCGGATCCTGTAAATATCGGCCTTTCCGGCTCCATCCTCCCTGCCGGAGAACGACATATAACCGGATTTTCCGCCCTCAACCGGGCAGAAGAAAATATTATCGTCGGGATTATTCAGCGGGTAACCCAGGTTGACCGGTTTGCTCCACAAACCATTATATTGAAGGTCGCTCCGGAATATATCATATCCGCCCATGTTATAATGTCCCTGTGATGCAAAGAAGAGTATTGTGCCGCCTTTTATAAGGAAGGGGCGGTCATCATTAAATGGCGTATTGATCTCAGGGCCCATATTAACCGGTTTGCCCCATTCGCCACTGGCATCCATCTTTGTCAGATAAAGGTCGAGACCGCCGAAACCTCCGGGCCTGTCACTGGAAAAGATCATTGTGGTTCCGTCATCAGTAATAAAACCGTGAGCTTCCCAGTACTTAGTATTTATCTCCTTCTTCAACTTCCGTGCAGGCTCCCATCTGACCCCGTCATAACGGCTCATCCAGATGTCACTGTTGATGTTATCATCCTTGGACAGAAGCATCATGTCTCCCAGTGCAGAAAGGAACGAGACGTAGTGGTCACCGTCTGACTGAAGCTCCGGAGTGATATTGACCGGAGCAGTCCATTCATTCCTGACCATCCGTGACAACATGATTGCATCATAGAACTTCATTGAGGTCATAAATGCAATAGACTTTCCGTCAGCGGAAAACACCGGGAAGAAGTTGTCATTGTTGTCATTGATAATATGGTCTGCCGCCTCAACGGTGAACTTCACCGGTGAGGCCATCAGTGCCGGGGCATTATTGCATGCGGCAATCTGCTGGTCAACATACATAACGTTCTCAATGTCAGAGGGCAGTAGCGTTTCGCGATATGTTGAATATGCCTCTCTGGCTTTTTCAAACATGTAGTTTATCCTGTAGGCGTCACCGAGAAAGAAAAGTGCTTCGTACGGTGCTTCAGTCTGACGGAGTGATCCTTCACGGTATTTGGCAGTGATCTTCTGTGATGCTTTTTCGAGATATTCAATTGCCATGTTCTTGCTGCCGTCAATGTTGAGATAGCAGAGACCCAGCCTGAATGCGATGCTGGCGTTGTCAGGCATGGCGGCATAGATACCCTGGTAATATGGGAGTGCATCAGAATAGTCTCCCCGCATCAGAAAGTACTCAGCCTCATAGAAGGCTTCCTGTAATCTGATGTTATCCTGGGATTTGGCGATGCACCCTATTGAAAGAATGAATAACAAAATCGCTAATCTCTTCATATTCATTGAATTATTGATCATTTTCGTGTTTATTTCTTTTTCTTCTCTTCCACAGTAGGAAGAAGAATATCAGGGCAGCGACAATAAGCAGCCACCACCACTGGCAGCCGCCCCTGCCCTCCGTCTCATCTGGTTCCGGGGTCTGTCCGGCACCGATACCTGCAGGAGGGGTTGAGGTATCCTGCCCGGCGACGGGTCTCTCCACCGGGTTTTCCTCTGCCTTTTCACCAGCGGGGCGAACAGGTATCTCCTTATAGAGAGGTTTCAGCGCCCCCGGTACGGCATCGCGGCGGCTTACACTGACCGCAGTTGTGGTGTCATTCCCGAAGCGGTCAGTGAGTCTGAAATAAACCCTGCTATCACCCTTTTCAGGCAGGAAAGTAAAGGTGAAGGTCGAATCACTGATAGTATACCGCGCAGGGATAAGAACGGAATCGGGAGAGAGCACATCAACAAGAAGCAGCGACCTCTCCTCTGCTATCAGGCTTATATTGACCGGTTCAGGGGAGCTGACCCTGATCAGGGTGTCAGACAACATCCGTATGTATGCCGAGAAATCAGTCTCCTGAAGGATGACCGGTGCTATCATTACGGTATCACTCCCGTAATCAACCGGCATCTCATGACTCTTCGACAGTGACATGGCATCTTCGGAATCAAATGTAAGGCTGTAGGCTCCCTGGGGCAGTCTGAATGAGTAGATGCCTGTCAGGGGATTGGTAAGTGCAGTGATCATACGCTCTGCCTGGGCATTGCTGACAGCGGTGACGGTCACCGGCTGAGGGAACTCATCGAGGAGCCCTGCAACTGATGCCTTGCCCGTCACAAAGAAGGAGCGGGGGTTGAGTTCTGTGTAGATGTCGCACATAAAGATATCCATCCGGCCCTGCCCTTCATCAGCAAACCGTGCATAGCAGCCACGGTCTCCCTTGCCCAGCGGCATAAAGAAGATTTCATCATCTGTGGTGTTCAACGGGTACCCGATGTTGACGGGAGTGCTCCATCTGCCGTCAGGGCCAAGATCAGACCTGAAGATGTCATAGCCCCCCATGTTGAAATGGCCTCGTGAACTGAAGAAGAGGGTGCGGTCATTGTTTGCGAGGAAAGGGGTTTCTTCGTTATATACGGTATTTATCTCCGGCCCTATATTTTTCGCAGGGCCCCAGTCGCCCGTGCTGTCCCGTTCCGAGACAAAGATGTCCAGACCGCCCAGGCTCTCACGCCGGTTACTGGTAAAAAATATCTTCCTTCCGTCACGGGTCATTGAAGCATGCGATTCCCAATATTTCGTGTTTACGTTGCCGTTGAGCTTTTTCACATTGCTCCATTTGTCCCCATTAAGACTGCTGCTGTAAATGTTTCCGTCGTAAGTGTCGATCCTGTAAAGCAGCAGCGTTTGCCCGTCGTGGGAGAGCGACGAGGTATAATAATCCTGATCAACTCCGAGCTGGGGAGTCAGGTTCACCGGTTCTGTCCACTTGCCGTTAACCTTCGTGGACCAGAATACGGCATCATAGAACTGCAGTTCGCGGGTGAACAGCAGAGATTTCTCGTCGGCTGAGATCACCGGGTTGAATTCTGAGAACCGGTCATTGACCACGCCGCCCAGGTTCCTGTCGACAAGATAGACGGGCTTTCTCATCATCTTACGGGCATTGTGGCAGGTCTGTATCTGGAATCTGACGAGGGCGGTGTCATACATCTCAGTATCGACATCCTTCAGAAAAAGGTCGTAGGTGACGAGGGCCTTGTCGAAGTCGTTCCCCATACGGTATGCGTTTGCCAGAAAGTAGAGTGCATCATACGGGGCTCCGGATTCGCGGAACTTCCCCGGCCGGTAGTCGCGATTTATGTTACGCACCGCTGTTTCGAGGTAGGGGATTGACTTATCCTTCTCACCGGGGGTGTTGAGGTAACACTGACCAATCCTGAAATAGAGATTATAGTTTTCAGGGTAGATCTGCAACAGGCTCAGATACTTGGGGAGGGCTTCGGCGTAATCTTCAAAGAGCAGATCACCCTCGGCAGAGACGAACATCTCACGCAGGTCGCTTACCGACTGACCATCAAGAGAGACGGCGTACATCACAAAAATCAGACATAGGATATATTTAGCCCTTCTCATCAAGATGGTTAGTTTACTTAAAGAGACTAATATAAGTGAAATATTGTTATATGATGACAGGGGATATCTTCCTTTTTAACAACAGAGGTCACTTTTTAATGAACCGTCCGAGGCGTATCCGTGCCAGGGCTTTCTTCTCAAGCAGTGTCACGCAGGCGTTTACGGGGAGAAGCCATCCCCGTTTGAGGTGGCTGGCAGCAAAGATCTTCATGGCCCCGTAAAAGTGTTTAAGAGAGCCCTCCCTGTCTGTCATGGTGCTTCTGCCTTTATAGTGAATGATCTGAACATCAGGTAGGTAGTAATTGTAGTAACCGGCTTTCCGTATGCGCCAGCTCATATCTATATCCTCACCGTAAAGGAAGTACCGGGTGTCGAAGAGGCCTGTTTTTTCGAGGGCTTTCCTGCGGATCATCATGAATGCTCCCGTCAGGATATCAGCGCGGCATATCTCCTCTGCCGGCATTGATCCGAGATAGTAACCGTTAAAAAGCGCTGACCGTGGGAAGAGCCTGCCCATTCCGGCGAATTTGAACAGTGAGGTCAGGGGAGAGGGGAACCCCCTTTTTGACTCGGGGAGGAATCTGCCATTGCCATCTGTCATTTTTGCTCCTGCAGCCCCGGCCTCAGGATGGCTGTTCATGAAGAGGAGTGCCTTTGCCAGTGCATCCGGATGCATGAACGTATCAGGATTGAGGATGAGGATATACTCCCCGGAAGAGGCATTTATGCCTCGGTTACATGCGGCCGAGAACCCCTCGTTTACGTCGGAGGCAATTATTCGGGCAGAGGGGAACTCCTTTTCTGCCATCTCCGCTGAGCCGTCGGATGAGTGGTTGTCAACCACTATAATTTCATGACGTATCTCCTGTGCGGCTTCAAACACTGACTTAAGAGCCTGCCTGAGGTAATCACGCACGTTATAGGAAACGATTATTACCGACAGTTCCATCGTCTCAGGCGGAGGCCATCTCCTCCCTTATCGCTTCGGCCAGCCTGCGGACACCTTCGCAAGTATCCTTTTCTCCAGTGAAGGAGAAGTTGATTCTCATGGTATTGTGCCCCTCATTGTTGCAGTAGAAGACCGATCCGCAAACGAAGGCGACCTTTTTCTGTATGGCTTTTTCGAGCAGCCTGGCGGCATCCATCGAGGGAGGCAGGGTAACGAAGAGGAAAAGCCCGCCTGAGGGCTCGGTCCATTTGATTCCGTCAGGCATATACTCCCGGAAGCACCTCAGCATGTAATCACGCCTATTGCGGTACAGGTCAACAGTCTTTTTCAGGTTGACGTCAAGCAGCCCTTTCTCAATGTACCTTGCTACTATCCTCTGTACAAAAGGTGGTGTGCACAGGTCTGCGGCCTGCTTTGATGTTACCAGCTTATCGATTATCTCCGGGTGCCCTGTGACCCATGCCAGCCTGAACCCCGGGGCAAGGATTTTAGAGAAGGTGTTCAGCGTCAATACTCTGCCGTGGGTTTCAAGCGATGACATCATCGGTTCAGGGGTGCCCTCGAAGCGAACGTCGCGGTAAGGACTGTCCTCAACAATGATCAGATCATGCCTTTCTGCTATGCGAATTATCTCAAGACGCCGCGACAACGGGAGGGTGACGCCTGTAGGATTTTGAAAATCAGGTATAATATAGATGAACTTGATAATGCTGCCATCATTTTTCAGGCTTACTATTGTCTTCTCAAGCAGGTCAGGTCTCATGCCCTGATCGTCAAGCGGTATGCCCTTCAGTTTGGCGCCGTAGTTGGAAAAGGCATTCAGTCCGCCAAGGTAGGAGGGTAACCCGCACAGGACTACATCACCACGGTTGATGAAGATCTTACCGCAGAGGTCAAGGGCCTGCTGTGATCCTGTGGTAATCATTATGCTTGCCGGGGAGAGGTTGAGTCCGTCTTTCCTGTGACGCTCGGCGAGAAGAGTGCGGAGCCTGAGATCTCCCTCCGTGGTTCCGTACTGGAGAGCCTCCTTACCCTCCTCGTCCATCATCTCCGAGGTGATCTTTTTTAAATCTTCTATCGGGAATGAGTCCGGGGAGGGCAGTCCTCCCGCAAAGGAGATCATATCAGGTCTCTGGGTAAGTTTCAGTATCTCGCGTATTGCCGATTTCTTCATCAGATGCGATGCATCTGAGTAGAACCTGTTAAATGTCTCTGTCATCAGCTCTCGATTTTCATCAAAATAAGCAATATTTTCAGAATAAAAAAATGACGGAGGTTGTCTTCCTGATAAAAGAGAGGCGAGCATTAAGACGTACATGTTGCCTGTTCTCTGCTACAGCTGCGGCCAGGTGGTTGCCGGGGGCAATTGCGATTCCGTATGTTGCGAAATACCCGTGATCAGCTCCGGTCTGACTGAAGCGAGAAGGGGCGGCGGTTGAGAATCGACTGGCCGAGGGTGATTTCGTCAGTGTATTCCAATATATCACCGATTGCCACACCGCGAGCCAGCGTTGTAACACGGAGATCATATCCCGAAAGACGCTTAAAGATGTAGAAGTTGGTGGTATCCCCCTCCATAGTAGTACTGAGCGCCAGGATAATCTCCTTTATTGTTCCTTCACGCACCTTCTCTTCAAGTTTCGTGATGGTAAGGTCGGAGGGCCCGATGCCATCCACAGGTGAGATAATACCGCCGAGCACATGATACAATCCGCGGAACTGTCGGGTATTTTCAACGGCCATCACATCCTGAACGTTCTCTACCACGCAAATGACAGATCTGTCGCGCGATTGGTCGCTGCATATCTCACAAACAGGTGTATCACTGATGCCGTGGCAGATGCTGCAGTAGCATACATCCTCGCGGAGACGGGTGATGGTCTCCCCGAACCGGCGCACCTCACCACTGTCGCGCCGGAGAAGATGCATCACCAGCCTGAAGGCCGTCTTGCGGCCAATTCCGGGAAGTGAGGCGAACTCATTAACGGCCTCTTCGAGCATTTTGGAGGGGAAACGTGAGGGCATAACTTTGATTTGCATCAAAAATAATTCAATATTTCCCGCAAACCTTGGCGGATGATAATTTTTATATCCGATCTTTTTATTATCCTTGCGGGATGTTTCCCGAGATATGACACCAGCACTCATCCTTCTGATTTTTATTGCCTATACTCTAATGCTGTTCGGTGTTACCTTCATCACAGCAAGGAAGGCAAACAACCAGTCGTTTTACATAGGCAACAAGGTATCACCTTGGTATGTAGTGGCCTATGGCATGATAGGAGCATCGCTTTCCGGGGTGACGTTCATGTCCGTACCGGGCTGGGTGGGAGAGACCCAGTTCTCTTATATGATGGTTGCCTTCGGTTATTTTTTCGGTTATGTGGTGATTGCCCTCGTCCTGCTGCCGCTATATTACCGCCTTAAGCTGACCTCCATCTACGGATACCTGGAACAGAGATTCGGATTCTGGTCCTATAAGACAGGGGCAGGGTTCTTTATCATCTCGAGGGTGCTGGGCGCTTCACTCCGGATGTTTCTCGTCATCCACGTGCTGCAGATTTTTGTGTTCGATGCATGGAACATACCCTTCTGGGTTAATGTATTGATTTTTATAATTCTCATCATTATCTATACACTCAAGGGAGGTATCAGGACGATCATCTGGACTGACACCCTGCAGACAACATTCATGCTGCTAGCAGTAGTTCTCTCTGTCTACTACATCAGCAGGGAGCTTGGCGCGCCTGTCTTTAGTCTGCTTGGCGATGTGTTTGACAGTGACATGTCACGCATCGTAATTACTGACTGGGATCATCCCCGTCACTTCATCAAGCAGTTTTTCAGCGGCATGTTCATTACCATAACCATGACCGGGCTTGATCAGGAGATGATGCAGAAGAATCTGAGTATCAAGAATCTCAAGGATGCCCAGAAGAACATGTTTACCTTCAGTACGATTAATCTCTTTGTTGTCTTCATGTTCCTGGTGCTGGGAGCTTTCCTTGTGCTCTATGCAGCTGTAGAAGGAGTCAACGTTGCCATGTCTGACGACCTCTTCCCGACGATAGCATTCAAGCACCTGGGCCCCACGGCAGGCGTGGTCTTCCTGGTAGGGCTCATTTCAGCGGCCTTCCCGAGTGCTGACGGCGCTCTCACATCACTGACAACATCATTCAGCATTGACTTCCTCGGGCTCGAGAAAAAGACGGAGATGGATGAAAGAAAAAAGACACGGATAAGGTATTCTGTGCACTTCGCCTTTGCTTTCATCTTTTTCATATCTATCCTGGTGTTCCGTCAGATGAATGACAGGGCGATAATAGACAAGCTCTTTACCATTGCAGGCTATACATACGGCCCGTTGCTGGGACTGTATACTTTCGGGCTTTTCACACACAGGAGCGTGAATGATAAAATTACTCCCTGGATAGCAATCGCCTCACCGGTCATTTGTTTTGTCCTCAGTACCTTCTCGGAGGAGCTGCTGAACGGTTACAGATTCGGTTTTGAGATGCTGCTTGTCAACGGGTTCCTGACCTTCATGGGGCTATTAATATTCAGCCACAGGCCGGTTTCAAAGCCTTCTGCCTGAACCGGTGGTGAAGGTGCCTGTCTCCGTTGAACCTTCTGCTTCCTCATCTTCGTCTTCCGTATCTTCCTGCTTTGGTTTGATAACCACGCGGATCTTTTTGTAGGGTATGGAGAACGAGATATAGTATTCGGCTCCCGTGCTCATGCCCCTGGTTCCGGCACCGTAGCCCGGCATCCAGACGGGTTTGAGGTCTTTTCCGGCCCCGGCGCTGATCAGCAGCCTCATGTAGAGGTTCCATCCTATGGTAATACCCGGAAAGAGCTCAGTGCGGACCCCGGGTGTTATCTCCAGGAAATGACCGGTGTGACGTGAGAGAGGAAGCGATGATTCACCGGCACCCCACTCGTTATTATACCTGATCACCGGAGCCTCTTCGGAATAGAAGCTCAGGCCGTATCTCAGGCCGATGCCGGCATAATACTTTCCCTGGGATACGTTGGCCTTGATAAAGTTATAATCCGTGCCGGCAACGATGCTCATGCCCCGGCTTGTGAAATCGAAGTTGTACTTTGAGGAATGGAAGGTCGAATACCTGATTCCGGCGTTGACAGTCAGTGCTGAGTTAATATCTGCAGAGGCAAGGATGCCATAACTGGTGAGATCATTATCCATCAGCAGCAACACCGGCCCGGAGAGATCAAACCCTGCCCTCAGATGCAGTGGAACGGTGACTGTATCCTGTGCCACTGCCCTGACTCCTGAGAGAAGGAAGAGACTAATAAAAAAGATGCAGGTTCTTTTCGCCATTGAGATTCACATTGTTGTTCTCAATCATGAGTGTGTCAATAATATTATGTGTTGTCATCAGGCCGGTGATCAGGCTGATGAATGTATAACCGCATTCCGGGGAGACAAGGTGAGGTTTCCTGGTGTAGTGAATGAAAGCCGTGTCTGAGATTCCGTTAAGGGTTATGAAGAAGATAGTTTGGTCTGCTGACGGGTCCAGTGGCACGGAGAATGATGCTGACTTCCTGCTGTTGACAAATTCGATGGTTTCAGTGGGTGAGGCTCCTCTGACTCTCAGCGAATCAGCTGCTGCGGTCTCACCGGTACCGCTGGTAAGCAGGAGAACATTCATCATAGGATCAGTCTCCTCATAGCATGGCTGCACAGAGCATGAAGCCATTAACAGTGTTAGTGATGCAACGGCAAAAAGAGCAAATATGGACCGTGGTCTGTTCATACGGATGATAAATGTTGTTAAAGCATATTCTTTACCATAGCCACAGCTTTGTCAACCGCCTCCTGAAGGCCTTCCGGTCTCTTCCCTCCGGCAGTTGCAAGGGATGGTTGGCCTCCGCCACCGCCATTGATTGAAGCTGCCACCTCCTTTATGATCTCAACGGAATTCAGGTGTGAGATTGCTTCAGCCTCGTCACCGAGACCAACGGCCAGAGATGCCTTCCCCTCGTATTCTGATCCGATGATAATAATGCTGCTGCCGTCTGACTGCCTGATCTGTAGTGCAATGTTCCTGAGTGTCTCAGCCGTGGTCTTCTCAATCACACCCGAATATATGCGGCAGCACCCTGCGGTGACGGCACTTTCGGCCAGTTCTTTTCGTGCAGAAGAGGCAGCTGCGAGCTGCAATTTCTCCAGGGTACTCTTTAGTGTGGCGTTCTCTGCCATCAGCTTTGAAATGTTCACTACCGGATTGCCGGTGCTTCTGAGCATTACCGTAATCTCATCAAGCTTCTTCAACTTTGTGTTGATATATTCAAGCGCCCGTCTGCCCGTAACAGCTTCTATCCTTCTTACGCCTGCTGCCACTGCACTCTCAGAAGTGATCTTGAACAGTCCGATCCGAGAGGTGTTTTCAACATGGGTACCGCCGCAGAGCTCAACTGACTCTCCGAATGTAACCACCCTGACCCTTTCGCCGTACTTTTCTCCGAAGAGGGCCATGGCTCCCATGGCCAGAGCTTCTTCAACCGGAGTGTCAGCATGAATCTCGGAGACTATATTCTTCATAATGAGCTCATTGACCTTTTCTTCAACGGCTGTTAACTGCTCATGCGTAACCTGGCTGAAATGACTAAAGTCGAACCTCAGTCTTTCAGGTGTGACCAGCGAACCCTTCTGTTCAACATGTTTCCCCAGCACCTCCCTGAGTGCGTGGTGCATCAGGTGTGTTGCGGTGTGGTTGTTGGCCGTATCCTGCCTTGCTCCGGCATCGACAACGGCTGTGAATAATGCTGCCGGATTGTCAGGTGTTTTATCTGCTATGTGTATGATGAGATTGTTTTCCCTGACAGTGTCACTGATCATTATCTTCACCCCGCCGGCTGAGATGTATCCCTTATCGCCTGTCTGTCCCCCTGCTTCGGCATAGAATGGTGTTCTGTCAAAAACCAGGTGAACAGCCTCTTTTCCCCTGCTGCTGACCTTCCTGTAGCGGGCTATCCTGATGCTGTCCTCAGTCCGGTCATAACCTGTAAAAATGGTACTGTCCATATCATGCACCATCACCCAGTCTCCTGCCGATACGGCTGCGTCATCCCTTGACCGTTCCTTCTGCGCCTTAAGCTCCTTTCTGAATCCATCCTCATCGAGGGTCATGTTGTGTTCTCTTAAGATCAGTTGGGTAAGATCCACGGGGAAGCCGTAGGTGTCAAACAGTTCAAATGCGTCGCTACCGGGGAAGACCATTGTTCCTTCCTTCTTCAGAGTCTCCAGTCTCCGCTCAATCATCTTCAGACCCTTTCCAAGCGTCTTCAGGAATGACTGTTCCTCCTCGAATATAACCTTCGAGATAATCTCCTTCTGCGCTGTCAGTTCCGGATAATGTCCGCCCATTGATTCTACCAGTGCAGGGAGCATCTTATGGATAAAGGGCTCATTCATGCCCAGTGAGGTATAACCATATCTTACTGCGCGGCGGAGTATTCTCCTGATCACGTATCCGGCCTTGTTGTTCGACGGCAGTTGTCCGTCAGCCACTGAGAAGGCCACCGTGCGGAGATGATCCGAGATGACCCTGTGGGCTATGTCCCATTCAGGTTTTATTCCGTAGGGTTTGCCGGTAACGGCGGCTGAGGCGGCCAGCAGAGGCTGGAATATGTCGGTGTCATAGTTTGACTTTTTGTTCTGTATCACCATGCAGAGCCGTTCAAACCCCATGCCTGTGTCAACATGTCTTTCGGGGAGGATTTCAAGTTCGCCTCCGGCCCTGCGGTTATACTGGATGAACACAAGGTTCCATATCTCTATTACCTGAGGATGGCCGGTGTTAACCAGCAGATGTCCCGGTGTGGCGGCGCGCTCGCTCTCTGACCTGATGTCGACGTGTATCTCCGAGCAGGGTCCGCAGGGTCCGGTCTCACCCATCTCCCAGAAGTTGTCTTTCTTGGAACCGTCAATGATGTGACTGTCAGGTGAGTCAAAGCATTTTCTCCAGTATCCTGCGGCCTCATCATCCCTTGGTACATCCTCTTCAGGGTCCCCTTCAAAGACAGTTGCGTAAATCCTCTCCTGGGGGATACCCATGCGACCTGTCAGGAACTCCCATGCCCACTCTATCGCCTCCTTCTTGAAATAGTCGCCAAACGACCAGTTTCCGAGCATCTCGAACATAGTGTGATGGTAGGTGTCAAGCCCTACCTCTTCAAGATCGTTATGCTTTCCTGAAACCCGCAGGCACTTCTGCGAGTTGGCAATCCTTTTCCACGTCGCCGGCTGGTTCCCGAGAAAGATATCCTTGAACTGGTTCATCCCTGCGTTGGTGAACATCAGTGTAGGATCATTCTTTATGACCATCGGCGCCGACGGTACTATTTTATGTTCTTTTGATCTGAAGAAACTGAGGAACTCCTCTCTTACATCATTTGCCTTCATCGTAACTCCGCACCCCGTGTTGAATTTCATTTATTTTCGGGCTTGTAAAATTAATTTAATTATTTTACGTTTGTCTGATAGCAGTCCAAAATAGTGGCATTGCCCTGTCTACTGATGCTGAAAAGAAAGAATTACGTTTTTGATGCAGCCAATCTTCAGTTCCTGCGCCACCGGCGAAAGGGGAGTGAGAAACTCCTGCGCTGGTCAGTGTGGTTCGTTGTTTCTATTTTAGTGACAATATGTTATGCTTTTATCTTCCATCGTCTTTTCGGCTCACCTAAAGAGGAGTTGCTGGCCCAGAGGGTGGATGAGATGAGGCTCAGATATTCGCTTCTTGAAAGAAAAATCGATTACGCCTCTTCAGTGATAGCTGATCTTCGATCGTCGGATAATGCTTCATACCGCGCTGTTCTGGACCTTCCACTGATCCCGGAAGACATTTCCGAAGGTGGTTCCGGTGGTGTTTTCAGGTTAGGTGACCTGACGGGATATATGAATACCGACCTTATGATGTCAGTCAGATCGAAGTTTGAGGATCTCAAGACCCAGACCAACATTCAGTACAATTCGCTCACCGAGCTCACTGAAAAGGCAGCCGACTGGAAGGATATGTGGGCACATCTGCCCTATATCAGGCCGGTCAATGTAACAATGCGGCTGGGTGACGGCATGAAGTTCCGTGAAAAGCACCCGGTACTGGGCTCACCCAGGTGGCATTTTGGCCAGGACTTCCGGTGCCCCATAGGCACCGAGGTACATGCCACGGGAGCAGGAGTGGTTTATTATGCAGGAAATGAAAATGACGGCTTCGGAATAAAAGTTGTGATAGACCATGGTTATGGATACCGCACCATTTACGGACATCTCAGCAAATGCAGTGTAAAACGCGGGGAGAAGGTTACCAGGGGCGACTTTATAGGGCTGTCAGGTAGCACAGGTATCTCATCCGGGCCTCACCTTCACTACCAGATCGATCTTTTTGGCGAACATGTCAATCCGCTCTGGTACTTCGAGGACAGCCTGACGGAGGATGAGTATTTCATGATGCTCGATTTCCTTACAAAACCCTGATTGATTTATAATTAACGAATATCGGGGCCCAAAAGGGCTTTTTTTTGTATTTTCCCTATAATTTCTTATGTTTGCAAGGCATACAGTATGCCATCATAACAGATGCCAAAGACAAAGTACAAGTTCAATCATGAAACTCTCAGCTTTGACAGGATAAGGCTGGGGATCAGACAGACCTCCCTGCGTCTCTTCGGATATTTTATCGCATCACTATTTCTTGCCGGCATTTACGGGTTCGTTTTTGCGTTTGTATTTGACTCTCCACAGGAGAAGGCACTCAAGAGAGAGATAGAGCAGCTCACGCTTCAGTATGACCTTATGAACAGGGAGATGGAGAACGTGGAGAAAGTCCTGGGGCACCTCCAGGAGACAGATGACAATCTCTACCGGACTATCTTCGAAACTGAACCGGTGCCCTCAACTTACCGCGAGGGAGGCATCGGGGGTGTTAACAGGTATGAAGAGCTGGCGGGGTTTTCCAATTCAGAGCTTGTCATAGAGACTGCCATGCGGCTTGACAAGATCAGGAAGAAGATTTATGTGCAGTCCGAGTCCTTTGATGAGCTCATCGCCTATGCCTCCGAGAAGGAGGAGATGCTGAGCAGCATCCCTGCAATACAGCCGTTGTCTAATAAGGACCTTAAGAGGACCGCATCAGGCTTTGGATACCGTATTCATCCCATCTATAAGATATCAAAGTTTCATTCAGGCATGGATTTCACCGCCCCTACCGGCACTGAGGTATATGCAACGGGCAATGGCGTGATCAGCACTGTCAAGTCGGCACGTCGTGAACTTGGTAACCACATCGTTATAGATCACGGATTTGGCTACCAGACAGTGTACGCTCATCTCGACGGCTTCAACGTCAGGGAGGGTCAGAAGGTCAAACGCGGCGATGTAATCGGTTATGTGGGCAGTACCGGGCTCTCCACAGCCCCTCACCTGCATTATGAGGTCAAGGTCAACGGCAGGCATGTTGATCCGGCACTATATTATTTTAACGATCTCACGCCTGACGAATACGACCGGATGCTTGAGATATCAGGCAAGAGCGGTCAGACCTTCGACTGATTCATTGCACTGGCCATGCCTTACAGGGAAAAGAGAGTAGAGAAGCTTTATTATCAGATCGGGGAGGTCGCGGAGATGTTTTCCGAGTCTGTATCTACTATTCGGTTCTGGGAGAAGGAGTTTGACGTGCTCAGGCCGAAGAAGAATAACAAGGGCAACAGGCTCTTCATGCAGGAGGATATTAAAAACCTGAGGCTCATTTATCACCTGCTCAGGGAGAGGGGCATGACCCTCGATGGGGCCAGGAAATACCTTAAAAACAACCGTGAAGAGACTGATTACCGGCTTGATATAGCTGATACTCTGCGCAACATCAGGGCTATGCTCGTTGATATCAGGGATGAAATTAAATGAGTCCATGGCGGTTACTCTCGGAGAATTCATTAGATGGCTCGAAGAGCTGATACCCCCGGCATTACAGGAACAATATGACAACAGCGGACTGCAGGTGGGTGATCCTGAATCGGCCGTTGATTCAGTTCTGCTTACCCTTGACGTGACTCCCGATGTTATCCGGGAAGCTGTCAGCCTGGGCTGCAGCCTGGTTGTATCACATCACCCGCTTATCTTCACTCCCCTGAAGCGCCTGGCATACAGCAGTGATATTGAGCGGAGCGTGGCTGCCGCTATCAGGAACAACATTGCAGTCTATTCAGCCCACACCAGTTTTGATAACATACAACACGGAGTGAGTCATATCCTTGCTGAGAAGCTGGGACTGGAAGGGATCAGCGTTATGGTACCCCTCCGGGGAAAGCTCTCCAAGCTCGTGACTTATGTTCCCGAGGCACACGCCGGCAGGGTGAGGGATGCACTTTTTGCCGCAGGGGCGGGGCACATAGGCAACTACGACCGTTGCAGCTTCAATGTGCATGGCGAGGGCACCTATCGCGCAGGTGAGGGAGCCAATCCCTTTGCCGGCAGCAATGGTGAAGATCATACCGAGGCCGAGGTACGTATTGAGGCAGTCATGCCGTCACATCTGGCAGGGGCGTGTGTCAGGGCTCTGCTGGAGGCTCACCCCTATGAAGAGGTGGCTTATGACATCATCGCCCTGGAGAACGACTATCACGGCGCCGGCGCGGGCGCCATCGGCACCCTGCCCGCACCCCTCACCGGCAGTGAGCTGCTCGCACGGCTGAAGCTGCTGACAGGAGTGCCGGCAATACGCTACAGCGGCGACCCCTCGCGCACCCTGACCAGGGTGGCTGTCTGCGGAGGGTCAGGCGCCGCTTTCATCCCTGCCGCCGTCCGCGCCGGCGCCGAGGCATTCATCACCGGCGATATCAAATACCACGCCTTCGCAGAGGCCCCCCACAGCATGCTTGTGGCTGACGCAGGCCATTATGAAAGCGAAAAATTTTCTTTGGAGATTCTCTACGACCTGATTCATAAAAAATTTCCTAACTTTGCACTCCGGTTTTCCGGCATAAAAACGAATCCGATAAATTACTACCAGTAGTATGAAACCCTCATTTTACGCAGACACAAACACCTGGTTACCCTAGTGTCATTAACATGTGGGTTCTGACATACCTCTTAAATTAAAAGTATAATATGGCAAAACAGACAAAATCAGCTGAACCTGAACTTACAATCGAAGAAAAACTCAGGGCTCTTTACTCACTGCAGCTTGTTGATTCAGACATAGATAAGATACGCACCCTCAGGGGCGAGCTCCCGCTTGAGGTGCAGGATCTGGAAGATGATGTGGCAGGCCTCGAGACCAGGATTGGCAATCTCAAAGCCGAGTTGGCTGAACTTGAAAAGTCCATGGCCGGTAAGAATAACGAGATAACCAACTCACAGGCTCTTATTAAGAAGTATGAGGAGCAGCAGAACAATGTCCGTAATAACCGCGAGTTTGATTCGCTCTCCAAGGAGATTGAGTTCCAGACGCTGGAGATAGAGCTTTGCAACAAAAAGATCCGCGAATTCACTGTCCAGATTTCAGAAAAGAAAGAGGTGATGGCTGAGGCTCAGAATGCCCTTGACGAGAGGACACGCGACCTCGACGGCAAGAAGTCAGAGCTGGATGATATCACACGTGACACCCAGAAGGAAGAAGAGCAGCTTGATATGAAGTCGGCGGAATTGCAGACCAGGATAGAGGAGAGGCTTCTCACCGCTTACAAGCGCATCCGTTCCAACGCCCGTAACGGTTTGGCAGTTGTCTCGGTACAGAGAGATGCATGTGGTGGCTGTTTTAACCAGATCCCCCCGCAGCGCCAGCTTGATATCAGGTCAAGGAAGAAGATCATCGTCTGCGAGTATTGCGGCCGTATCCTCGTTGACGACGAGATCGTTAAAGAGCAATAAACTTACACCGGTTTTTTTACTCTGTAAAGAGACGTTGCATGCAACGTCTCTTTGTGTTTTAGTATCTTTGCTGTGTTGACAAACAGCATGTATAATGAATGATTTCAAGACTCATATAAGGGAGGGTATTCCCGACCGGCTTCCCGAAGCGCAACCGTTTGATACATTGGTTAACCATGCGCCCCGCAGGCGTGATCTGCTCACCACCGAGGAGAAGAAGCTCGCCCTGCGCAATGCCCTGAGGTATTTCCCGCCTCAGCTGCACGGGGCCCTGGCGTCTGAGTTTGCCGCCGAGCTGCGTGACCGTGGCCGTATTTACATGTACCGGTACCGGCCAACCTACGAGATGAAGGCCAGGCCAATAAGCGATTATCCTCACAGATCGGTTCAGGCAGCCGCCATAATGCTTATGATCACCAACAACCTCGATCCGTCGGTAGCCCAGCACCCACATGAGCTGATAACCTACGGTGGCAATGGCGCCGTTTTTCAGAACTGGGCACAGTACCGGCTAACAATGAGATACCTGTCGGAGATGACCGATGAACAGACGCTGGTCGTCTATTCAGGCCATCCGCTCGGCCTCTTCCCCTCTCACCGTGAGGCACCGCGCTTAGTGGTTACAAACGGCATGGTAATACCAAACTACTCTTCGCCGGACGACTGGGAGAGGTTCAATGCCCTCGGAGTGTCACAATACGGACAGATGACTGCAGGTTCATATATGTATATCGGTCCGCAGGGGATAGTTCACGGCACCACCATCACCCTTCTGAATGCCTCCCGCCGCCTCGGACCTGTCGATGACAGCTCCAGGATGAGCAGGCTCTTCATCTCTTCCGGCCTCGGAGGCATGTCAGGCGCACAACCCAAAGCAGGCAATATTGCAGGTGTGGTCTCGGTTATTGCAGAGGTCAATCCCAGGGCTATCACCACACGTTATGCGCAGGGGTGGGTTGATGAGGTCCATGAAGATCTATCCGTGCTGGCTGACAGGGTACGCCGGGCCTGCGCCGACGGCGAGGTGGTCTCGCTGGCCTATCACGGCAATATCGTTGACCTGTGGGAGAGGTTCGCTGAGGAGGGGCTATGGGCCGACCTGGGGTCAGATCAGACCTCGCTTCACAACCCATGGGCCGGAGGCTATTATCCTGCAGGCATCACCTTTGAAGAGGCCAACGCCCTGATGACCGATGATCCGGAACAGTTTCGCAAGCTGGTGCAGGCTTCGCTGCGCCGCCAGGTGGAGGCTATAAACCTGCACACCGCACATGGAACCTACTTCTTTGATTACGGCAATGCCTTCCTGCTTGAGGCATCGCGCGCCGGCGCAGATATCTCAGACGGCAAAGGCGGTTTCCGTTACCCATCCTATGTGGAGGATATCATGGGCCCCCTCTGCTTCGACTACGGCTTCGGCCCCTTCAGGTGGGTGTGCTGCTCCGGTGACCCTGCCGATCTTGCAAAGACGGATGCTATCGCTGCTGCAACGCTGGAACGGCTCATGAAGGATTCGCCTGACGATATCAGGCAGCAGATGTCAGATAATATTCACTGGATCCGTGAGGCAGCGCGCAACAGGCTTGTGGTAGGCTCGCAGGCCCGCATACTGTATGCGGATGCCCGTGGCAGGACGATGATAGCCGAAGCCTTCAACGAAGCCATTGCTGCCGGGGACATCAGTGGTCCGGTAGTAATTGGCCGTGATCATCACGACGTTTCCGGCACTGACTCCCCCTACAGGGAGACATCAAATATCCGTGACGGCTCGCGTTTCACGGCCGACATGGCAGTGCAGAATGTGATCGGCGACGCATTCCGCGGTGCCACCTGGGTCTCGCTGCATAACGGCGGTGGCGTGGGCTGGGGTGAGGTGATCAACGGAGGATTCGGGATGGTGCTCGATGGCACTCCGGAGGCAGAGCGGCGGCTCAGGTCTATGCTCTTATGGGATGTCAATAATGGCATTGCACGCCGCAGCTGGGCACGGAACGACGGAGCCGTTTCCGCAATAACGCGGGAGATGGAACGAACACCCGGACTGGTGGTCACCATGCCTTCCATGGCTGACGACGGCCTTATTGATGAGGCAATAGGCAATAGTGAAGGTTAAAGGATAAAGGCTAAAGGTTAAAGTATAGTTCAGGCGGTAGGCAGTAATAGAATTTTCGATTTGAGATTTTCGATTGTCGAATGGGCTAATAGAATTGGCGATTTGCGATTTTCGATTGTCGAATGGACCAATAGAATTGTCGATTTGCGATTTGCGATTTGCGATTAGCGATTTTTAATTGAATCGGCAATCGGCAATCGGCAATCGACAATTCTTCAGACTTTATCAGGTATAACATCGGCCAGCAGGCAGACTGCCATGGCTACGATACCCTCGCCACGACCGGTGAAGCCCATCTTCTCAGTGGTGGTAGCCTTGACGGAGACAGCATCAGGAGATATATTCGCTATGGCTGCCATGGTGGTGCGCATCGCCGTAATGTAGGGTGCCAGTTTGGGTAGCTCGAGACAGACGGTGCTGTCAATGTTCACAATCCGGTAACCCCTCTCAGAGACCATCTCTACCGTGCGCCTGAGCAGTATCTTGCTGTCAATGCCTTTAAATTCATCAGAGGTGTCAGGGAAATGGGTGCCAATATCATTCAGTCCGGCAGCACCAAGCAGTGCATCGCAGATGGCATGGATGAGGACATCACCGTCGGAGTGCGCAATACAGCCCTTCGTTGAGTTGATGTGCACACCGCCGAGCCATAGCTCACGACCCTCCTCAAGGCGGTGAAAGTCGATGCCCTGTCCTATCCTCTGGTGCAGTGTCATATGTTATTTATTTCTGGCTGAGACTGCGCAGCGAATCAAACTCGAAGCTCAGCGAAAACCTCAGTGTCCGGGCCAGAGGGTTGTTCTGGGTGAAAGGAATCAGATAGGAAAAATCAAGAGATAACACACTTAATCTGAATCCGGCACCGGCAGTAAAATATTTTCTGTTACCCTTGAGCTCCGCTTCATTGTAATATCCGGCACGGAGGGCAAACTGCTGATTGTACCAGTATTCTAAACCAATCGATTGATTGAATTCCTTAATCTCTTCACTGAAGCCTCCCGGGGCGTCATAGAAAGACTGGAAGATTGCCACCGGAACTGATACATTTGGGTCTTTGCCGTCAATGATTGTTGTGCCATCAACATCATATATGGGAGGAGTGGGTACCAGAAGCTTATTCAGGTCAAATGAAATATCGATAGAGTTGTACCGGTCAAGCTCAACTGTGAATGTGGTTCCCAGTCTCATATTCATCGGAATGAAGTCGGGATCATTCAACTCTGTGTAATTCATTTTTGAACCTATATTCGACATATTGATCCCGGCAGCGATATTACCCTCCTTGGAACCAAGCTTGAGGGCTGTGGTATAATACGCCGAAGCGTCTGCAGCAAAAGCGATGCCCGGTTTTGTATCTTCCAGCCCGCCGGTCAGGTTTGAATAAATGAACCTTAGAGCCACACCTCCCGACCAGTGCTCTGAAAATAACCTTGAATAAGCTGCATCAACTGAGAATTCGTTTGCATTGAATTCTCTAAGGAAGCCGCCAATCTCATCGGTAAAATCAATTTTCCCCAGCGATGAATACATAAGGCTGGCTGCAACCACCTGCCTGCTGTCGATCCTGTAGTAACCGGTAAGATAGGAGAGGTTGATATCCGGAATCAGGGCTCTGAGCCAGGGCGAGTATGACATTCCGAATCCGCCGTTGCCGTCTATGAATGCGTATTTGGCAGGGTTCCAGTGCATGCTGAATATATCTGCTGATGTTGCTGCACCGACATCTCCCATCGCACCGGAGCGCGAATCAGGCGCAATTGACAGAAAAGGTACAACAGTTTGAATGGGATTATATTTATCATCTTCCTGTGCTGTTACAGGTATGATAAGTGCAAAAAAAAGTAGTATAAAGCTAACAGTCAGCGCCTTGTTTTTCATTTTTATATAGATTCAAGTTTGTGCAAATATAGAACTTAAAAAAAGGTGAGTTATTGTGTCGTTTTACAAAATGATGATACGTCCTGTGGATGAGCACTTTTCGCCCTCTGAGGTCACTGCTTCAGCACGCCACAGATAAAGGCCCCGAGTCAGTCGCCCTCCGTTAGCGTCACAGCCGTCCCAGGGTATATCCGGCAGGGCATAACCGGTGCTGGTTGCCTGTTCACGGATTACCCTCACCGCACTGCCGTTACCACTGAAAATGGTGATTGTAATTTCCATCTCAGTATCAGGCCTGTTATGCCCCGCGGTGAATTTCGTTCCCTCAGTCACAGGATTGGGGTACGCCAGCAGGTTGGAGAGCATGAACCGGCCGTTGGCTTCAACCACGAACCTGAGTGTTGACACAGAGGGGTTGTTCAGGTTGTCCCAGGCCCTCAGGGAAACGGTATGTTCACCCTTTTCGGCAAGGTGCAACGGGTATGAGAGGCTGCCCGAGGTATGCACTCCAATATCCGCCCTGAAGAGGCCGTTAAGAACCACCGCACCGGCCATGTCATCATCAAGCCATGCGATGATGTCATGGCCAATCCCGGTACCGGTGGCATTTATCCCGGATTCGTCGCTGATGAGAGCCAGCAGAGACGGTGTGCTGTCGGTGACACCTCTGTCATTGAAGAGGGTGTCGTTCATGAACAGCCTGATGACCGGACCTTCAGTGTCATCCAAGTTGATGTCGGAGAAACCTCCAACGGTGATATCCTTGAAAATGCCGTTCACGTCCGTTGTGCCGTCTTGTGCATAGTAGCTTACAGCCCCTTTGCCTATTGAATAGTTTATGTCGAGGGGCACGATGAACGAGAAGCTGAACCTGCCACCCGTGACAGCTGTGGTACCCCGGAAGATCACGTTGCCATTTACCGGGAAGGTCATGGTGGAACCGCCGTCGTTGGCCAGTGTGGAAGCATTGCTTTTCTTATCAAATACCGTTGGCTCCACAGTGCCGTTGAACCCTGTCATTATGTTTCCGTTACGGTCCTCGATATGGCCGCTGATGGTTATGAGCGACAGTGCTTTGAGGGTGTCGGTCACAAACTCTACCGAGATTCTGTTTATGCTGTCGGTTACCACCTGGCCGTTGACGGGCCATGCCAGTCTCAGCGCGGGATCACCCAGCAGGAGGAAGTTGCGCTTGTTCATACCCGTTCCGGAGCTCACCTTTGCCTGTCTGATGATGTCGCCAAACCTCATGGATCGACCGTCAGAAGCGGTTCTGAATGCATAGTCGTAGATATTGCGGTTAAGCGTGTAATTAGGGGCGGAATATACCACCCGGGTAGTGCTCATCAGGGCAATGCCTCCGCCATCAGGATTCAGAAGCACCATCTCGCCGGCGGAAGTCCTGGGAGATATTACTCCTGTTGCCTGGTTGATTTCGGCATCATCAAACCTTGAAAACTCGCAGGTGGCGGTAATGAACAGAGGCAGCATGGTTTCGTTCTTCCATGAGTTGATGTTGTCAGTTCGGATGACTCTCTCATGGGCCAGGCCTGACTCATTGCCGTGACCCACGTAGTTCATTATCAGGCATCCTGCCTCCATACGGTCATCAATGGCCCTGACCGCATCAGGATAGGAGTTGCCTGTGACTGTGGTAGCCTGGCGGTATGCATCGAGATAGATCTTTTGCGTCGCCAGCGGAGGGGCAGCCACCGCGGCAGCTGACGCGAGTCCCTCGGCATCAAACATATGAAGGTTGCCGTCTTCATCATCAGCAACAAGACAGAGTACGTTTCTCCATGAGCCCATGGATGAGGAATGAAGATACGATCTGATCTTTTTCAGCATCGTGCCTGCTGAGACCGTGTCAGCCACAGGCAGCCTGCCGATACCGATATCCAGGAACCCGTCTGCTTCACCCTCACCTTCATCGAGAAGACCGTAAAAATCATCCGAGGTGAAGGAGAGGACTCCGACATGAGAATTGACTGACTGCCAGGTAGGAATAAACGAGCTGTTCATGGGAGGCGGGGTCTTGTTCTCGTGTGACCCGTCGCCGAAGAGCAGGAGGTATTTCAGGGGAGAGCCGCCTTCCAGCCCTTTGTAACGTATCATTCTTACAAAATTCCTGATGGCGGCAGCATCGGGAATACCTCCGGAGAATTCGTTGTAAACCTCTTCCGGGGTGACAATTATTGAAGTAGTGCCATCGTCTGCCTGGTGAAGGCTGGCAAGCTTCACGGCATATTCCTCAAACAGCGGGTGTGTTACAATGATCATATCAGCCGGGGCCAGAGCGTGGAGATCCTGGTTCGGTAATGCAACCGCCGTCCTAACGGGCAGCCTGGCATTCGCATCGGTAAATGCCACAAACTTTCTGAGAGAATCTGTTGCAGCGGTGAAAACGGTGTTGTCTGATGAGGCTGAGCTCCTGATGATCCGGGGAGCAAACGGGTCCGTTACATCCCAGACCTTAAGTGACGGTGATCCTTCTACGGTAAAACGGGTGATGTTTGACGTGCCAACAGTCCGGCTGTCGCTTATGAAGAGCTGCCTGTTGCGATATACCAGCTCGGCCCTCGCAAAGAAGTCGGCGTAATCAATATAGCCTGTTGCCGCAAGATTGCCGTTGTTTGAGAATGTCACGCTGAATTCCGGTGCAACCGAGGATGGAAGGCATGAATCAGTTGCAAAAGTTATCTCCGCAAAAATTCCGTTAAGGTCGGTCATGTTTACCGGCGCGACGCCAATGGTCTTAAGCTCGTCTGTTCCCTGTCTGAGGGTGAATGAGGTGCCGGTGTCAGACCTGCCCAGCACCCTTACAACATACCTGATCCTCTCTGATAGGATAAGATCGGTAAAGCCCTGGCTGATAACAGTCCGGATCCCCGGCACCAGCTGCTGGTACCACTCTCTCCCCGATCTTATCAGGCTGACCTCTTCACGTTCATGCCTCAGTGCCGCATCGGTGGCGGCGCAAACATGGGTGTGAGGCTGTGCCGGAGGAGACTCCTCCATCACCTGCGGAGATCCGGCCGGCCCAGAGGTGAGGAAGTACCATGCAGTGTCTGAGTAAGAGTGCCTGAGATACTCCTTATTCCCGGTTGCCCTGTCATATTTCCATCTGTGGGTACCTTCGGCATAAAAGAGTATGTAATCACCTTCATTGAAGATGCCATCACTCCCCTTCTCGGTCCTGACAGAGATCTTCCTCAGGTCATCGGGTGCGCTGCCGTCATTATAGAACGAGAGTTGTCCGGTGTTGTTACCGTAAACGGTGGCTGTAGCGGGATCACTGATTCCCAACTCCCTGATACCTGAATAATCAAGCCTGTAGATGCCCGCTTCGGTCACGGCAATCTTCATCCATTTGCCCTTGCTGAGAACCGATGAAGGCGCGTAACCCTGTGATCCCGCGGGGAGAGCCGCCAGAAGCGCAATGGCCGTAACGAAAAGGCTTTTAATAATCATATGCGCAAAGATAGTGAAGTAGGTTATCTTTGCTCGCGGAATGATGCTTATGATATAAAATATTAAAGGTCCCGGATCGTTGATATAACGGAACAGAACCATGAGGCTCAGGTACGCAACTCTTATACCCGCTTTGCTTTTATGCGCAGTGACCCTGAAAGGACAGGATACATGGTATGGATCCATGTCAGGCATGCACATGATGTATAACCCGGCCTGGACCGGGGCAACGGGGGCACCCGTGCTGAACATCTCCGCATATTCATTTCTTCCCGGCAACGGCTTTGCCCTGAAGTCGGTTTATGCCTCTTATGACGGTTATTATCCCGGTCTGCACGGCGGAGCAGGGGTATGGCTGGCAGATGATATACTGGGTGATGTCATGAATGATCTCAGGGCCGGCGCCTGCTATGCTTATCATTTCAGGGCCGGAAGGAACGTCTATGTCAATGCCGGGCTGACGGCCTCACTGGTCAGCCGGGGCATAAGGACAGGATCAATCATACTTCCCGAAGATGTTGATCCCTTCCGAGGCATTACAGGGGGCTCTGCCGGATATTCTTTCCCGTCAGCATACACCGGGTTTGACCTGGGTACGGGAGTCTCCTTTTCAACTGGTCCCTGGTACGGGGGGCTCTCGGTCATGCATCTCACCCAGCCTTCGCTGAGCGATGACAACCAGGAACAAAACAGGCTGAAACGACTCTATACCCTTAGCACCGGAAGCTCCTTCACCTTTGGCAGCAGCGGCTTCACCCTTAACCCTTCGGCCGCTCTCCTGCTTCAGGATGAAAATATCACAGTTTATTTAGGAACTGAGGGGCGATGGAGGGGAATTATTTCGGGGCTATCACTGTGGCATGCTACGCAAGGGTTTACGGTTGCCGGAACGGCTCTCGGATGGGATGCTGATCCTGTAAAGATCATAATATCATATAATTACATCGTGGCCGGCGGTGATGTCTCATTCAAAGGTACAGCAATTGTGAAGGCCGGGCTGTCGTTTAGTTTCAATAATGTTGAAAAAAGTAGGGTTCCGCATATAATAAAGTTACCCCTTTTGTAGTTATTTTGGTGCAGAGTTTTCTTATGGACAAACTTTATACAATAAAAAATTAATCAAGTAAACCTTATCTTGCTATGTATAAACTCAGAGCTTTACCGGTTTTTGTAGTTGTTGCTCTCTTCCTTTTTTCCTGCAAGGGAGGAAAGCAGGAAAATGTATCTCCGACGACCGGCTGGGGATACAGGGATCCCAGGTCGAGTGATGTCAATGAACTTGGCTATCCTATCGGGGAGGCCTCAGAGCAGATCACCGGTCCCAATCTTGTTCTCATTGAAGGAGGAACATTCACAATGGGAAGGGTTGAGCAGGATGTGATGTTCGACTGGAACAACACCCCGCGCAGGGTTACGGTATCTTCCTTCTATATGGATGAGACGGAGATCTCCAACCTTGATTACCGTGAATATCTGTACTGGCTGAGAAGGGTCTACAGCGATTATCCCGAGGTGCACCGCCGTGCTCTTCCTGACACGTTGGTCTGGAGAAATCCTCTTGCCTTCAACGAACCTTATGTGCAATATTATTTCAGGCACCCCTCATATAATACATATCCTGTAGTGGGCGTCAGCTGGCTGCAGGCCAATGACTATTGCGTATGGCGTACTGACAGGGTCAACGAGCAGATTCTTCTCGAGGGCAAGTGGCAGGATGCCAACGTGGAACAGTCCGGGGCCAACAACTTCAACACCGAGTCATACCTGGCCGGTCAGTATGAAGGTGTACCCGGGCAGAGGGTTGACGAGCTTCATCCGCGCGTGCGCCAGGAGGATGGGGTCCTTCTGCCGCGTTACCGTCTCCCGACGGAAGCCGAGTGGGAGTTTGCCGCTTATGGTCTGAGGGGTAACACCTTCGAAGAGAGGATTTATGAGAGATCAATATACCCGTGGGACGGACACAACGTTCGCAATGCGGCTCCGAAATACAGGGGCGAATTCATGGCTAACTTCGTCCGCGGACGCGGTGACATGATGGGTGTTGCAGGGAACCTCAACGACGCCGGTAGCATAACCGTTGATGTCAGGTCATACTGGCCCAATGATTACGGTCTCTATTGCATGGCAGGAAACGTTAACGAATGGGTACAGGATGTATACCGTCCGCTCTCATCTGAAGATGTTGACATGTTCAACCCGTTCAGGGGTAACGTCTTCACCGATCTCAGGCGTGATGCCAATGGCCAGGTGGTTGAGAAAGACAGGCTTGGAAGGCTTCAGATAGATACTGTCAAGCCCGAGGATGTGGCCAACAGGTACAACTACCAGAAGTCGGACTACAGGAACTATCTTGACGGTGACGTAATATCAAGCATCTCCTCAAGCCTCGAGTGGTCAGGCAATGCCGAGCTGCCCCAGACGGAGAGAATGTATGCACAGAATGAAACAGACAATGATTATGTCACTCTCATCAATGACAAAGCCAGGGTGATCAAGGGCGGTTCATGGAAGGACAGGGCTTACTGGCTCAATCCTTCAACCCGCCGCTACCTCGACCAGGAGGCATCACGTGATGACCTGGGGTTCAGGTGCGCAATGATCAGGGTCGGTAGTCCCGCAGGATTATAATAAACTACATATTAATATGATACAAAGCCTCATTATGATAAGTAATGGGGCTTCTTTTTGAAATTCAATGGATACAGAAGGGTTATATGATCTTTACCGCCGCTCGGCAGGGGTAACGACGGACTCGAGATCGGTCAGCAAGGGCGAGATCTTTTTTGCGCTCAGGGGTCCGAATCATGACGGTAACGTTCATGCCGCGGCAGCCATCGCCTCCGGTGCACTTGCAGCCGTTGTTGATGACCCCACACTGTCGGGCGAAAAAATGGTGCTTGTAGATGATGTTCTCGTAGCCCTGACATCGCTCGCTGCCGCTCACCGCCACAGGCTGAAGGTGCCTGTCATCGCTATCACCGGCACCAACGGCAAGACTACCACCAGGGAGCTTGTCACCGCAGTTCTCTCAAGGAAAGCGAAGGTACACAGTACGGCCGGCAACCTGAATAATCATATAGGTGTACCGCTGACCCTCCTTGGCGCTCCCGATGACGCCGGGTTCGTGGTGGTGGAGATGGGAGCCAACCACATGGGTGAGATTGCATCGCTCTGCGAGACGGCCATGCCCACTCATGGGATCATAACCAATATAGGCACTGCCCACATTGAGGGATTTGGCTCGGCTGAGAATGTCAGGTCTGCCAAGTCGGAGCTCTACCGGTGGCTAGGAAGGAGCGGGGGGACCGCCATCTACAATGATGATAATCCCGTTCTCCGTGACCTGCTGCACATTGCCGGGGCGACGGTTCCCTATTCATTGCCGGGAGACCACAGCCTCCATGCGGTTCAGGCGAAAGCGGAGGGTTTATACCTGAATGTCAACGCGGTTATTGACGGCAGGGAACACACTTTTGCAACATCCCTGTTCGGTGCACACAATCTTGATAATGTGAGGGCGGCAATGGCAACGGGATTACTTTTTGATGTTCCTGTAGGTGACATTGCAGAGGCCATCTCCGGATATATGCCAGCGAATAACCGCTCGCAGGTGGTTGACACCGGGAGGAACACAGTGATTCGTGATTCTTACAACGCCAACCCGTCAAGCATGGAGAAGGCCATTTCTTCTTTTGCGGAACTGCGGTCAGAGAAGAAGATGGTAATAATTGGTGACATGCTGGAGCTGGGCAGCGAGAGCTATGCAGGGCATGCATCAGTACTAAGTCAGCTGCGTAGTATTGGTACAGTTGAGGCTCTGATAATAGGGCCACGCTTCCGCGAGGCTGCCGGTGAACTCTTTCCGGGACGGTTATTTGCATCCACTGAGGAGGCTGTTGAGTGGCTGAGGTCAGCGAAGCCGGTGGAATACACTATCCTGGTAAAAGGATCGCGCGGGATGATGCTTGAAAAGGTCTATCCTTTACTCTGACCTGCCCTTCAGGGTGATTGATAGGATCTCGGGTCGGGTGCCTATGCGCATGCGCGGTCCCCAGATACCGAATCCGGATGAGACTATTACGTGCGTCTCGCCGAACTTTTTATACCCGTGACTCAGTTCGAACATTTTATTGGTAACAATGGTCAGCGGCCACATCTGTCCGTTGTGGGTATGGCCTGACATCTGAAGGTCAACGCCTGTACCGGCAAGTGCAGACAGCTCATAGGGCTGGTGGTCGAGCAGGATGACAGGGGCTGAAGTGTCTGTCTGTGCCAGCAGGCTGTCGAGCGAAGCGCGCCCTTTACCATTACCCTGCATCACTGTTCTGTCGGTTCGTCCCACTATCTGCACGCCGTTGTCAAGCCTGATTACTACATCTGAAAGTACCCTGATGCCTTTGCTCTCGATATAGGGAATAGACTTTTTGAGGTCGCCCATGAACTCATGGTTACCGGTGATGGCATACTGGCCGTAAGGCAGCGCCGGGAGGGTAAGGTGCGAGAGAAGATCGTCACGCAGTACCGGACCAATGCTTCCGTCTATCAGGTCACCGAGGAACAGAACCATCTCAGGCTTCTCGCGGCTGATCATCTCAGAGAGGTGTTTCATGCTTCTCCTGCGTATGATACTCCCGAGATGGATGTCTGAGACTGCCACAAGGTGCATCGAATCTTTTCCGTTGGCAAATTTTTTGTCGACGTCAAGGTCATAACGGGTAGTCACCGGACTCACGGCGTTTATGAAGCCTGTAATGATCAGCACGACAGTGGTTACCGTTACTCCTGCAAAGAGCCAGAGCCTGACCTTTGGTATGGCAGCATCCGGGATGAGGTGAAACGGCTTCTGAAGCAGAAACAGAATATCTGCTGACAGCCATATCAGGAATCCGTAAAGCATGAAGCCCATCCAGAAGCCGCCGATGACGTTGAGGATATCGGAAAACAGGTTCGTATAGCTATGCTCCAGGATTTTGCCTGCTATGAAGGTTGAGGCCAGTACCAGAAAAACGACAGTATACCAGGTGGTTGAAAAACCTTCGCCGGAGAGGGCCCGGTGCCCTTTGAACCATAGATAAAAGTTGGTAAGGAAATAGACTATGAAGACTATTACAAAGAATATTACCATCTGCTGTTTTCTGTTTAGTGCCACCTTAAGTCGGAAAATTTCTTTCTTCCGCGTATATAATACTCAAAAAGGAGGAAATTGTTCAGCATGGTATGCGGAGAGTGGTACATATCCGGGTGGGGTGTCATTGCACGGAACGTTTTTATAGCGGTACGCTGCCTGCGGAAATGATGATGTGCTCTCACCACTGCGGCTGCGGCAGCACGGCCCTCACGAAAGAGCAGCACCACCGCTGCGAGACCGTCAAGTAGCTGCCTGGTAAAGATAGTCCTGCGCAGGTGCCTGGCAGGTAGGTTTTTAGCCAGCATTATCAGGCTGTTGCGAAAGTTGTAGTAGATTTTTGTTGGAGATCCGTAGCTCAGTGTTCCGCCACCAACATGCCAGACAACGGCATGCGGCACATAGCAAATCATGAAACCTGCGTTCTGCATCCTCCAGCAGAGGTCGATCTCCTCCATGTGCACAAAGAATGAATCATCAAACCCGTCGCACTGGTCAAAAGCCGAGGCCCTGACAGCCATACATGATCCTGAAGCCCAGAATATCTCACGGGTATCGTCGTACTGGCCATGGTCATCTTCCACGGTATCAAAAATACGGCCGCGGCAGAAGGGGTAGCCGAACCTGTCAATATAACCCCCGGCTGCTCCGGCGTACTCAAAGGCCTGAGGGTTTTCAAACGAACGGATCTTCGGCTGACAGGCGCCCACATTAGGATGCATCTCCATGTAAGTGGTGAGTTTGTCTGCCCATCCCGGCTCAACACTTACATCAGAATTCAGAAGGATATAGAATTCAGCTTCGATCTGCCTCAGGGCCCTGTTATAGCCTCCCGCATATCCGAAATTCTTCTCCATTGTGATCACCCTTAACCCGGGATGATGCTCCGACAGCCATGCAACGGAATCGTCATCCGACCCATTGTCGGCAACGATAACCTCGGTGTCACCTGACACAGTGTTCCGTACCACATCCGGCAGAAACCTGCCCAGGAAATCCCTCCCGTTCCAATTCAGTATGACGACAGCTGTCTTAATCATTTTTCACGGGCCTTTTGTGCTTCCATCGGCGATGAGACCATAGCCAGTATTCAGGTTTCTCCCTTATTACTTCTTCGAGCATCTCAGCATAGCGGGAGATGATACTGTCAGGTGCCTCCTCGCGGGGATGTTCCGTCATAAGTTCACATTCAATGTTATAATACCCTCTTTTCACTTTGACTATGTTCATGAAGATGACTGCCATGTCATATTTCAGCGCCACTTTCTCCGCTCCCCGGTAGAACCCGGTCTCCTGGTTAAGAAAGGTGGTCCAGTAGGCATTCTCATTCGGAGGAGGGGTCTGGTCACCAACGAAACCGGACAGGGTGCGGACATTCTCACTACGGCATTTTACAAGATCACGGACTATCTGGTGCATTGGTGTGACAACAAGGCCGTATTTTGACCTCAGCTTAAAAATAAATTGATCAAAATATTTGTTTTTCAGAGGTTTATAAATTGTTATGAATTTGTGAGGCACATCCATCGGCATTGCAGAGAGCCACTCCCAGTTGTTGTAATGGCTGGTGAGTGCAACAATATCTCTCCCCTCCGAATAGAGATGGTCAAGAAGAGCTCTGTTACCTACAGTGAATCTTTTTGCGATCTCTTTCGGGCTCATATGAGTGGCCTTGAGAGTCTCAGCCATCATGTCGGAGAGATGTCTGTAGAACCTCCGGGCAATGCCACTGAGCTCGTCGGCGCTTTTCTCCGGGAAGGAATTCCTGAGATTTGTCTCTACAACATTCCTGCGGTATTTTATAACATAATAGAGTAGCAGATAAAGCAGATCAGAAAAGAGATAGAGTACTCTCAGCGGCAGCAGTGTTATAACATAATTAAAAACGAAGAAAATATAGTAGCCTGCACGTTTCATCACTCTGTCACATCCGTTAGCTCACCGTTCATTGAGGCATCATCACGTACTGACACCAGCCTCACCTGTCTGATTGTGCCGGGGAGTTCTTTTCTGAAGGGTGTCACGACCCGGATATAGTTTTCTGTCAGTCCTGCTACCGTGCCGTCAGCGTTTCTCTTTTCAAAAAGTACGTTACAGGTTTTGCCGGTGGCATTCTGCATGAAAAGCATGCGACGGCTTTCCGACAATTTTATCAGCTGTCTGCTTCGCCTCTCTTTTTCGGATTTTTTTATCTCGCCGGGCAGTTCTGCGGCGGGTGTGCCCGGCCTGGGTGAGAATGCAAACACATGCAGGTAGGAGATGGGCATGCTCTCCAGAAACCGGAAGGTATCTTCATGATCATCTTCGGTCTCACCGGGGAATCCCACGATAACATCAGCGCCGATGCCGGCATCGGGCATCTTTTCGCGTATCCGCATCACCCTGTCACGGAATACCTCCCTGCTGTAGCGGCGGCGCATGAGGCCCAGTATCCTGTCACTTCCGCTTTGCAGCGGCATGGGTATATGGGGCATCAGGATCTTCTCCGAGGCGATTAGGTCTATTATCTCGTCACTTACAAGGTTGGGTTCAATGGATGAGAGTCTCAGTCTTTCGAGCCCTTTGACCTGCACCAGTGCCTTCAGAAGCTGATCAAGCGATTCTCCCGTGCTCTTCCCGAAATCGCCCACGTTTACTCCTGTAAGCACTATTTCCCTGACGCCTGACCGGGTTATCAGCCCGGCCTCCTCTACTATCTCGCTGATGAAGGGGTTACGGCTGCCTCCCCTGGCAAGAGGTATGGTGCAGTATGAGCAGTGGTAGTCGCACCCGTCCTGTACCTTGAGGAACGATCTTGTCCGGTCGCCGGCAGACCATGATGCCCGGAATCCTTCCGTGGCGGTATGTTCGCACGAATGTACCACAGGGGCTCTCTGTTTGCCGAGGTTATCTATGTAAGCAGCCAGATCAAACTTCTCATTTGTGCCCAGCACCAGGTCAACACCCTCTATGCCAGCAGCCTCCTCTTTCCGAAGCTGCGCATAGCATCCGACTACGGCAATGAAAGCATCAGGGTTACGGTTAATAATCTTTCTTACGGCCTGCCTGCATTTACGGTCAGCCGCATCGGTAACGGTGCATGTGTTTATCACATGGATATCGGCATGACTGTCCGGGGAGACTCTTTCATATCTCTCTTCCGGCAGGCTCCTGGCAATAGTGGAAGTCTCGGCAAAATTAAGCTTGCATCCCAGCGTGTGAAACGCTACTTTTCTCTTCAATACTAAACGGTTACTGTTCCGACTGTAAAAATAGTAAAAAAGCCGGTCTAAAGCAGCCTGCTGGCCAGTTCTGCAAGGAAGCTTCTCTCGCCCTTGACAAGATGAACATGAGCAAAGAGATCGAGACCCTTCATCCTGTCGGAGAGATAGCTCAGGCCGTTCGACCCGGAGTCGAGATAAGGCGAGTCTATCTGTTCAATGTCACCTGTGAAGATCATTTTAGTCCCCTCACCGGCCCTGGTGATGATGGTTTTCACCTCGTGCGGGGTGAGGTTCTGTGCCTCATCAACGATGAAGAATATGTTTGAGAGACTCCTTCCCCTGATGTACGCCAGGGGTGTGATGACCAGCTTCTCGTCCTTGATCATGTCATTGATGCGGATAAACTCAGGGCTCTGAGCGCTGAAGCGGTGCTTGATGACCGTCAGGTTGTCAAAGAGTGGCTGCATATAGGGATCCATCTTTTCCTTGACATCGCCAGGCAGGAATCCCATATCGCGGTTAGCCAGCGGGACGATAGGACGTGCGAGGAAAATCTGCTTGTATCGCTTGTGCTGGTGCAGCGCCGCTGCCAGAGCCAGCAGCGTCTTGCCCGTTCCTGCCTTGCCGGTGAGTGACACCAGCTGGACATCCGGATTGCAGAGTGCGTCAAGAGCAAATGTCTGCTCCGCATTGCGCGGGTCAATACCGTAGGTGGTCTGTTTCAGCACCCTGACAAGCATTTTGGTGGCCGGGTTATAATGGGCAAGGGCGCTCGAGTTGCTGTTGCGCAGTATGAAAAAATGATGACCTGGCTCCTGATCCTTTACCTTGAGTTCTGATGCCGGCACGCCTTCCGGTTGTTCATAGAGCTTGTTGATGAGACCGTGATCAATGTTCTCTATAGTCTTGATCCCCTTGTAAAGATCATCGAGGTTCGCCACCTTGTCGTTCTGATAATCCTCAGCCCTTACGCCCAGCGACTTGGCCTTCATCCTCAGGTTGATGTCCTTGGTGATGAGCACTACTGTCTTGTCCTTGTTCTCCTGGGTGACAAAATCGGCGATGGCCAGTATACGATGGTCGGGCGTTCTTTCAGGGAATGACTCCGAGACGCGTTCCGAAAACTGTTTGCCGGTTTCGATATGCAAATTCCCCAGCTTCTCGCCGAGGGGTATATTGCCGGTAAGCAGCATGTCCCCCGCAATCTTGTCGAGCTCACGCGTGAACTCCCGGGCGTGGAAGTTTATCATATCGTTGCCGCGCTTGAACTTGTCAAGCTCCTCCAGCACCACGATGGGGATGACCACATCGTTCTCCTCAAAGTTGTAGATGCATGTGTAGTCATGCAATAACACATTCGTGTCAAGAATGAAAATCTTTGTTTCTTTTTTCTTTTTCGCCATAACAGGATAGGTTTAAAGTGACATCTACTCCGGCGCAGAAGATGTCACGGCAACAAAGATAGCCTCAATGAGGCCTGTCAATGGGCAGTTTTGTTAATTTTGCAAACAACCGGTCAAAGGTTATTAACATGACATATCACGAGACAGTAGATTACCTGTACAGCCTTCTGCCGGCATACCATCGTATTGGTAAGGCGGCATACAAGGGGAACCTGGATAATACTCTTGAGCTTGACGCTTACTTCGGGCACCCTCATAAACAATTTCGCACTGTGCATGTGGCGGGCACAAATGGCAAGGGTTCTGTCTCGCACATGATTGCTTCAGTGTTGCAGGAGGCCGGTTACCGGACCGGACTTTACACATCACCCCACCTGAAGGATTTCCGCGAGCGGATAAAGGTTAACGGAGAGATGATGTCAGAGGAGGAGGTGGTCACCTTTGTAAGGGTCCATGATGAACTCATCAGGAGGGTGCAGCCCTCCTTCTTCGAGCTGACGGTGGCGATGGCGTTCGACTATTTTGAAAGGATGAATGTCGATGTCGCCGTCATAGAGGTTGGCATGGGCGGGAGGCTTGACTCCACCAATATCATCACTCCGGAGCTTTCTGTAATCACCAACATAGGACATGACCACATGGAGTACCTGGGTGACACCCTGGCAGCTGTAGCAGGGGAGAAGGCCGGAATTATAAAGGAGGGAGTGCCGGTGGTGATTGGCGAGACACAGGCTGAGACAAAAAGTGTGTTCCGCGAACGGGCGGAGATGCAGCATGCCTCTCTGACGTTTGCCGACCGGGTCTTCAGGTGCAGGCTGGGGGAGTTCTATGCGAACAGTGCTGTAAGGCGGTTTTCTTTAACTGACCTTCGTGAGGGCATAATGATGTCCGGCACCACACCTCTGGGTGGACTGGCGCAGAAGAAGAACCTGCAGACCGTGGCATCTGCCGTGGACGCTCTCTCTGTGAGCTTCGGCCTCAGCCGGGAGCATTTTCTTAGAGGAGTCTCAGAGGTCATTGTCAACACCGGGCTGATGGGCCGCTGGCAGGTGCTCTCGCGTTCGCCTCTCACCGTCTGTGACACCGGGCATAACCGGGAGGGGCTGGAGTATGTGGTCAGGCAGATAAAGGCCACCCCGAAGCATGCCCTGCGCATGGTCATCGGGTTCGTGAACGACAAGGATCTGACCTCTGTTCTTCCGCTCTTGCCGCAGGAAGGGATTTACTATTTCACGAAGGCCTCTGTGCCCAGGGCACTAGATGAGAAGTTACTCATGACCGAAGCGGGGCGTTACGGGCTTTCCGGCTCCAGCCATTCAACTGTTACTGATGCCGTTAAAGCGGCACTTGCAGCTGCCGGACCAAAGGATATGATCTTTATCGGAGGGTCAACATTTGTTGTGGCAGATGCTCTTTAGAGTCAGGCAATAGGCATTAGTAGAATTTTCAATTTCAGATTTTCGATTGTCGATTTAATCAAAATTCGCAAATCGCAAATCGCAAATCCTTCAGGCTTCCTACCTTTCGACTTTACTGACTTTCCTCCCCTAAAAAAAACTTGACTTCTATTTGTTCCGGGTGTAAATTTGAT
>JFJP01038020.1_pt1 | contig 55090 bp, 82 predicted proteins | sample 431651 | NCBI WGS metagenome assembly JFJP01 (sample SAMN02602958, study PRJNA72255) | Microbial mat metagenome, whole genome shotgun sequencing project. | biome: fresh water; feature: sink hole; material: water; isolation source: purple microbial (photo- and chemosynthetic) mats found in... | reverse complement strand
ACTCTTAGCATTAAACTAACTATTATTGATGATTTAAGTAATGAGATAAATATTGAATTATGAGCAAACAATACGGATTAACGCCAGAAGGATATAAGACTAAGCCCTTTGATATTATGGTTAAGGAAGTAGAGGAGGCTTTGACAGCTTCACTTGGGAGCATTAATCTAACTCCTCCTTCTGTATTTTCTGTTTTAATAAATACCTTTTTAATAGAAGTCGCTAAAATTGATTTAAAAGGCGAGGAATTATATAATGCAAGCTATCCAAATACGGCAACTGGGTACAGTTTAGACGGCATAGCTGATTATAATGGTATAAAGAGACTATCAGCTACTTATTCAACCGTTACAGCTCAAGTAAGTGCGATTAACTACACTATTACAGTTAATAACGAGCAATGCAATTCTATAGTACTTGAGGTGATAGATAATACGCTTCCTGAATATAAAATAATAATAAATAATATCGAATATACCTATGAAAAGCAGCTTTTAGAAACTACTGTGGATATTGCAGAAGGCTTGAAGTTATTAATTGTCGTAAATACTAGCCTGAGCGTGACTAGGGCAGAGTCTATACTTAACGTAACTTCAGTTAATTACTTGTCTTTATTTGCTTGTTTTGCTACAGAAGAGATAGAAATTAATAGCTGTACCACTAATGTGGACTTAATTGCAAAAGAAACAGGAGCAATAGCTGTTCCTGAGAAAAGTGTAACTATTATTCAGACACCTATAGCTGGTTGGATATCGGTTAGTAATCGAGTTGCTGGTTTAACTGGTCGTGATTTAGAGACTGATATTGAGCTAAGAGCCAGAAGAATAAAATCAATAAAATTCTCTGGCAGTGGAACTGTGGAAGCTATGAGAGCTAGACTACTCAATATAACAGGTGTAACTTCGGTAAAAATACTTGAGAATGTTACAGATGCGATTGATGTAAATGGGCTACCTCCCAAAAGTTTTGAAGCACTAGTCTTAGGCGGAGCAGACTTGGATGTTGCTAAGATGATCTGGCTTGCAAAACCAGCTGGCATAAAAACTTATGGAAATACAGAAATAACTATACTTGATTCAGAAGGTAATAACCAAATTGTATATTTTTCTAGGTCAATAAAAGTCTATGTCTTTGCTAAAGTAATAATTACAAAAAACAGTGATTTTATTCCTGATTCTATTCCTGCTATAAAGCAAAATATCGTCAATCAAATATTAAAGGTTGGACTAGGTGAGCCAGTAATATACCAATCTCTCTTTGCAGGGGTTTATGCTGTGGATGGTATTACTAATGCAAGCATAACAATAGGGGGAACTCTTATAGAGACCGATATACCTGCTCTTGTAGCTGAAAACATAATAGTCTTGCCGTCTCAAATAGTAACAACTGATATTAATAAAATCACGATTGAGGTATTAGTGTGAACACCGAGCCACTACCAGAACCTGAAAATCATTTACAAGCAATCAAGAGCTATGATTTAGAGCAATATAAAGAGAGTGTTGTTCTATCATCTTTGACCAAAGCTCTGATAACTCAACTGCAACGAGTGGAAGACACTTTTTTAGATTTAGAGTTAAAGAGATTTATCTCAAGCGCATTTGGTTACACATTAGACCTGATGGGCAGTATTGTTGGGGACTCTCGTAATTTTAAAAACGATAATGATTACCGCACTGCCATTTTGATAAGAGCCTTGATCAATAACGGCGGCGGCACTCCTGAGGATATCATTTCGGCAATTAGAATACTCTATGCCCCAAGGAAAATAGAATATAGTGAGACATATCCCGCTAATTTTTGTTTGTTCATACAAGCTAGCAAACTTGTTCCCCCAGCAATAGACCTTGGTTTATTGAATATAAGAAGTTTAATAAACGGGGTAAAACCAATGGGCGTGGGTGAATTTATTGTCACAGCTAGTAGCGGGGACAATCTATTTAGATTCAGTGAATCTACCAGCGAATTAGTGAATTTTATTGTAGATTTACCTCCAGCAGAAAAGCTTGAGGCTAATGAGATTGCTGAAATCTCGGAAGTATTAACAGAAGCAGATACAATATCTTTCTCTATTGGGAGTTTTGGATTTGGAGAGTTTATATTAACATCAAAAGCCGTAGTTGGCGGCGGAACTTTAGCAGAGGTCATCAATTATGCCTGAACCAGTAAAACCGATATTCCCGAGATGGGCCAGTTTAGAAATAGAAAACCCCACTAATCATGAGCTTAATGTTTATGAGCCGTCTGAACAAAAAAAAGATTTAGGCTGGGATTTAAACGAAGTACCTCCTAGGCAACATTTTAATTGGCTAGCTCGTCAAACTAATCAGGTCTTGGAGTATCATGATTATCATCTAAATCGTCCTAAGATTTATACTATTGCTACATTACCGCCAGCTGTTGATAATATTGCTCAAATAGTATTTGTAAGTGATTCTGGCGGAGGAATACTTGCGTATAGTAACGCCGTGGTATGGAAAAATATAACAACTGGCAACGTGGTATCATAGCATGGCAGGAAAACAAATTACTGAATTAGAAAGCACTAATAAGATTTCAGAAGGAGATCTGTTATTCGTCAGAAAAACAACTAGCGGTACGGATAAGAAGATTAACTATACTGACCTTGTCGAAAGTATCGGTAATCCCGCAATAGATGGTTTTGTAGCAATAGTAGATCCACTTAATGCTAATACAATAATTTTAACACCTGCCAATAATGCCAGGATACCTCGTTACTTTGTCGGCATGAAAATATCCTTTGTCTCGCCTATTACAAGTACCGGGAATGTCAAAATAAAAGTAGGTAGTTTGACGGCTAAAGATTTTGTCCAGTATCAAACTACCTCAACAGTAATTTTAGGTATAAATGATTATGTAGAGGGAGTATTTATTACTGATAAATTTCATCGGATTAACGATCTTCGCTCTGTAGCTAATATTTATTCAAATGAATATAACGTAATATTAACAACAATAGATCCTAGCAACCAATTTACTATCCTAAATTTAGTTTCTTCTATCGGTATCCCAAAACAATCTTATTACGATGGAATGGCTATCTCTTTCATTACTCCCGAGAATACCAAGGGAGTTACTCTAATACATATAGACGGTATACCTGGGACAAAGACTATTTTTGAACCAGATCTAGAAGATTTTATTAGTTTACCGCTTTACGCTAATCAAATTGTCCGAGCAATATATAAAACTGCGCAAGGCGGATTTATAAGAGATAATTTCCAAACCAATGATCCGACTGTTACAATTCCTATTGTTCCAAGTATTGATAATCCAGATGAGCCTTATATTCCTCCACAAAATATTTTTCAGTTTAACGTTGGCGCAAATGAAAAGTTTAAAAATTTAGCTGAAGCCGTGACGAATTTAACTAAGGAGTTTGGTAAAGATGGAGGAGGTAGACAAGTTACGCTGTTAATTAAAGATACTCTCACAAAAACAAGCGCATTGATAATTTCAAATAGGAAACTAGGTTGGATAACTTTAAGAGGTGATAATAATATTATTAATTTTGATTTGATAACATATAGTACAAGCAGCAATTATATTGGTGTAGAGGGTGCTTCTGAATGTTTTAATATAGCAGAAAATACTATAGTTACTTGTAAAAACTTCCCTAGCAACGTAACTTTTATTCACTTATCCAGTCAGTCATCTTGGAGATTAAACAATGTAACTTTTAAAAACACTGATTTTACCCCTCGTAGATTGTTTACAGTCGGTAATTCTGACTTGGAGTTTAAAAATTGTGTTATCGAGGGCGGTACAGAAGTTATGCATATCACCAGTAGTGCAAAAGTGTTATTAGATGCTTGTGTTATTAAATCGTATCAGACGAGAGCCTTATATATTGACGCAGGTTCAACTGTTACTATAAACAATTGCGACTTATCCTCTAACGGAACTTCTGCTGCAACAAATATCAATATAGGCACTTCATTTTCAAAAGTAGATCAATATAATTCGAAAGCAAAATCAAATTATGCACCAAATACAGGTGAAAGTAATGGGATGTTTTATAGAGTAACTGGTTCTCAGGACATACAAGGAGGTTAATACCTAATATAACAGTCTCCAGTTGACTTGAGCTGTTGGCTTTGGTACAATAGCAATACAAAAGTGCTTCAAAACACTGTAACTAGAGGTCTCTATTTTAAGCCCATATAAAATACTATTTATGTTGGGAGTCCGTTAATATACAACAGTGCTTGCATGAAGTTGACGGGCGTACCTCTAGTACGTTTTGAAACTCCCAACACCAAGTATATATATGGCGTATGAGATTCATTAAGTTTACTATAGTTTTCCTTTTTTTCATTATTGGGTATTTGGCTCATGTGTTGTCAAAACTAGAAACTGATCACGTACATGAAATAGCTTTAACTTTCATAGCTATAGGTTCAATGTTAGCTGGAGGAGTTAATCTTTTAGGCTCTTTAAAAGAAGACAAAAATGATGTTATCGAAAGCGGCGATGATGCTTCGATTTAGTATCTAGGGTATTAACAACTCTACTCATTAATAAAATAATAGATGAATCACTAATCTTTCTTGAAGTAAGATTTTATAATATTTGCAAATAGCGCAATAAACGATAAAGATAAAATAAATATTACAGTTTGCGTATCTAAAACATTCAGCACAACAATTATTTTATGTAACCAGCATATTACTCCATCAAAAATAATACGGTATATAGAAGAAGATATAATAACTATCAAAAATAGCAGACACAATATGGAATAAGCAATGGATATCAAATCTTTAGTATGATTTAATCCACTGATCCTTGCATTTCTTCTTATTGAGTTTTTCTGTTCCTCCATAGTATTTTTGTCAAATTCATTTTCCATAGCTATTCAATTGCTAAACCTAAATTAATTAATCTAACATTAATCGCTATCTCAGAGACAAAAAAATACTCCGCAAGCTTTTTTATTTGCCTTAATTCATTGTATTTTTTTACAAAATATGTTTTAGGCATTAACAGCTCAGCAGCAAAAGCATTAGCTTCTACTTCTTTTTGGTCTAACAAGTAATTATTACGTTCTAAAATTTTTCCCTCTTTGTCCAAAAAGTCTTTATGATGATAATAATGTCCTAATTCATGAGCTACAGTAAATCGTTTTCTTGTTGGAGCATGTGATGTATTGACTTGTATAAAGTACTTACCATTTTCTAAAAATATATTGCCGCTTTCATCGTCATTCATTTGGTAATAAGACGCCTCTATACCCAAAATAGAACAAATTGTGCCGACTGGAACGGGATAAGTATCAGCTACTTCGTTAAGAGCTGTACAATTGTATCTTTCCTTTAATTGTCTTAGACTTAAATTTTCCATATTCCTATTTAGTTCATATTCTTTATCTATTCTAAACAATAAAAGCGTCTAGTCAATTTTATAACTATTCTCTCGTGCAGCTAAAATTTGGGGAAAGAGGTATTTTATACAAGTATACTGACATTAAACAACGTATTTAGTTACAGTAAGATAATTTATGGTCTATGTGTCTCTATTATTTAATGCGTGCCTATAGAGAGTGTACTGCTGTTTAAAGAGATAAAGGTCATTTAACCACTTATTGGTATTAGGGCATTTTTCATTATTGCAAACTTGAGCTAGTTCGTCAGCTACTTTCACGCCTGCTATAGGCATTTCTGGCAAATTATACAGAGCAGTATAGCTACAAGCCGTTTTTGCGCATCCGCTCAAGATTACCATCAAAATCAGTAGGCTTGGTATCTTTCGTAATTTCGATAATTTTGTTCTGAACATCTATCACCTTTTTTGTTTCATTAAGCCTATTTTCGGCAATTAAGTTTTTAGCTTCTAAATCCTTGTTTTTTTTAAATAAATATATTCCTATAAAGCTTATGATTCCTAGCATTAAAGGCTTTAAATTAGTTTGAAAAAACTGTATAATAAACAACATAAATAATCCATTTAAAAGTCTACATGAATATATCACAAAAAGGACTTGAATTCATTAAGAAATACGAAGGTTTCCAAGCAAAGCCTTACCTTTGTCCAGCTGGTAAACTAACAATTGGGTATGGTCACGCTATATCACCTCGTGAACGCTTTAATAGCCCAATCACCGAAAAGGATGCAGATAGAATTATCGGGAATGACCTTAAAATTACCGAGACTACTATTGCAAAGGGAGTAACTGTACCATTGACCCAAGGTCAATACGATGCGTTGGTAAGTTTGGTATATAATTGGGGAGGCGGTAATTTCCTCAGGAGCTTAGGGTTAAAATGTTTGAATAATAGCGATTATACAAGAGCTGCCGAGGAGTTTTTTAGTAAAGAAAACGGTGTTGTTAGAGTTGGTGGCAAGATATTAACAGGCTTAGTTAAAAGACGACAAGCAGAATTTCTATTATGGAGCGGTGATCATGAGTAACTTAGACGAAGAAAAAACAAAAGCATCAAATCAAGAATTAATACTACAATGTCTAAATCTGATACTCGAAAAACCAGACATATCAGATAGAAATTTAATGTTTAAAACTATTGAACTTATACTAAATAAAAATCCTACCAGACGCTTAGATGACGTTATAGAAGAAGGTAAGAAATTGTTTGATTTTATTAAGGAGCATGATTAATGACCTTAAAACAATCGTTTAAAACAATTCTAGCATTAGATCTTGGTACTATTACCGGCTTTGCAATAAGAGATCAATCAGGTGTTATTATTTCTGGTGTAGTTAGTTTTCACAATAAAAGATTTGAAGGCGGAGGAATGGTGTTTTTGCGTTTTAAACAATGGCTTACCGAATTAAAAAATTCTACTACTAATCTTGATGCTGTTTATTTCGAAGAAGTTAGGGCGCACAAAGGAGTTGATGCGGCTCATAAATACGGAGGGTTCTTAGCTCATCTAACAGCTTGGTGTGAACATCATGGTATACCTTACCAAGGAATATCCGTTGGAACAATTAAGAAACATATTAGTGGTAAAGGTAATGCGTCTAAAGAACAAGTAATAGATGCTGTGAAAAAAAAAGGTTTCTTGCCAGTCGATCATAACGAGGCTGACAGTCTTGCCCTGCTTGATTTAGTATTAAATGACCAAATAAAAACAAACGATTTTGCTACAATTACAGTTACAGAGGTTTAAATGCTTAATTTTCTACTCAGCAACATTAAAAATATTGGTTATGCAGTAGTTGCTTTTTTTTCTTACTACGTTGAACAATTATATCAAATCATAATAAAGGAGATTTAAATGGACAGAACCCAGATCCTATTAATCTAACAAACTATAATCTACTTGTTGATCTCCTAATAGTTCATGAATCGAATCTTGAACGTGTATTTGAGACGTGGGTAAAAATTCTTGATTATGATGGGAATTACTAAAGCTCTCATAAATATTATTAGATTCAAACGTTGTCCTTGACAAGAACGTTGGTAAAAATATCGCCATCTTCAATAAAACATTCATATTCTCTATTGCATTCAACCCAACTGCGATAGTAGGTAGGGCAAACCAACCGCCTTCAATTGCAGAAAAGATACCTTTAGCTATGTCTCTTATTGATAAATGATTAATGTTTTTCTCAAATAAAGACTGTATATGGCTATATTCTAATATTCCTTGAATTCCATTTGCAACAATGCCTCCAAGTATAACGGAAGTTATTATTGCATTATCTTCTTCAACACCTATATCTTTGAGTAAATCTTTATAAATAGTAGTTAGAGCTATTCCTCTTCCTATAGCACTTAAAGCTGTAAGGCCATATACAAATAGCTTTGAACCCAAACTATCTAATTCAATATGTTTAGTTTTACTGCTCTCAATAGTTTTAGTAAAATTGCTATAATTTTCAATTGCTTTATATAAAAGTAATGGTGCGGTAGTAAAAGTTGCCCAAGCCGTAAATTCATCAAAAGCATTAGTATCTTCACTAAAAGATTTATCTTTTAACTCAATATCCCAAAGCATTAATACAGGTTGCAGGGCAGCGGTTATTGTTATTAATTTTAACCCTTCATAACCTACCTTTTTTATTTTGTCTAATGTACTGAGACGAGGTTCTAGCTCTGTGTAGAAATCATTATGCACATCATTTTTTAATTGTTTTTTATGTGCTAAATGTTTGTACATACCTAGAGAATTACATAAAGATACAAGCAATAAAGTATTAATTGTTGATGCGATAAAGAATGCTTTTTCTTCGTGTACATGAATGCCAAATTCTTCTAAATTCCATATATTATCATTGATAATCGGCATCATTGCTAATCCACCGCCTACGCCAATCAAACCGCTACCTGCTATTTTTAATACTTTCTTGGCGCAATGATTGTGTTTATGAGTGGTAGTTACATTAGCAATTTGCATGGAATTAAGTTGATCTGACTTATTAACATTAGTACTATAATGAAGTAAGTTATCTGTAGATTCTAATACTTTACTATGTATAATAATCTCATTACTATTCTTTTTTTCCTCCTCATCACTATCTTCTTCTTTTATTTGAGAGAGTTTTCCTTCTTGTTGTTCTAATTGATTATTACTATAAGAGCTGGAATTCCAAAATGAAGATAAATCAATATTAAACCATAAGTCATTTTTCTTTAAATATTCTGATTCAGTATACGCAGAGCTATATACAACAGTAACTTTCTCATCTTGATAAGGTACGTTCAGACTAATATTTTGTTCACTATTATCAATAATAGTAGGATTCTCTCTTTCCTGAGTCTTGCGGAAATTAAAATAGCCGTAACTAATCTGATATGACCAATTTACGAGTTTTGGATCTAAAGTTGGCTCTTCTATTTTTTGTTTCATAATTACCTGCAACTATCCCAAGGATGACACTTCATAGATGCAAGCTCAACGTTGCCATGGTAAGGATGTACGGAATGTCTGCCTATATTCCACATAATTGAATACCAGCAGGTAATTGTTATAATGATATGTAAGACTTTTAGTTTCATATTATTTTTTCCTTTTTGAATTAGGAGTTAAATCAATGTCGAGTCCAGTTTCTTCTTTTATTATTTCTTCCGAAAGCTCCTCTATCGGATTGTCATCACCAAGTAAATAGGTAGAAAAGACACCCATTACTATTATTATGGCTAATAGAGAGTATTTACTGGTGAGTATTTTTATTATGATTTCTTTCATAATTTTTCTCTGAAAATTAAGCCTTATTATACAATTTTTTGGCTTAAATTCAAGGGTTAGAAGTAATTATTATGGTTGCCACTTTAAAACTATATTCGAGTATAGGGTGTAGGCAGTTGAATGAGGTTTGAGTAACTAAAAACTACTCAAAAGTCCTCATGTTGAGGATGTATTTGTTGTTCTTGTTCCTGAACATGAGTATGACCCATTATTTGAACTTCTTGTTGCTGGACATTCATATGATTATATACGATATCAGCAACATTTCTTACATAAAATTCATGCTCAGTTTCATTTGTTGCACATGGTTGGCAAAAAACATTAACATCATACTCTGGTAAGGTTTTCATCCATTCGTTACATACCATCGTATATAACGCTCCTAGAAAAGATTGTTGATAATGATCACAATTAAACAATAGTGATAGTAATTGTTTCTGTATGCCATTGCTAGAATCATTAGATATATTTTTTAGATTTGCTACTAATGGATAAAATCCTTCTACTCTATAAGGTCTAATGCTCGCATCAACAGCTGAGAGCTTTTCCTCTACAATGATAAATTCTTTTAAGTATGGCTTTAAATCAATATAATCTGTCTGATTATAATATATTAGAAAATCATTTGGATGATCGTAAATAAGCGAACTTTTATACAACTTTTCTTTTGCTTTTAAAAACAGATTATTTTTTTTCATTTTTTACGAACCATATACAACTCTAACCTATCCCTTACAGGATACTAAAATCAAAATATTAGTCAACAAATATTAAGCACTAGTTATAAGAAATTCTACTTTTCCGTAATTCATATCCAAAAAATTTATTCTACTTTTTAATAGGTATTTAGCAGTAGACTTAATATATGTTTTTTCAAGCATAGCTAATTCATGTTGAATTAAACCACTATCGCCCATTTTTGATGTCCATTTAAAAGAAGAGGCATATCCTTGCTCCCCTTTTTTTCTTCCCTGCGGATCCCCATAAACGCTATTAATATCAAAATATAATGAAACATGCTGAACATATGATTGTTCACCTTCAGAATCTTCACCGCAATAAACAACTACATCATTTTCTTTTGGATCATAATCTTCATACTGGTTACCGTTCGGTATATATTGCAATGTACCTTTTTTAATCATATCATCAGCGTCATCAATTCGGGCAGAGTATACTTTAAATGAATTCTCTTCTTTAATTATCTCATTTGCAGAAGGCGATGCGCTGGTATTATTATGGATACACATATATTTTATCCATGCTATAACATCATCTTGTTGGGATTTTATTCTTACCTTACCACCAGATACTGCTGGGTTAATACATTCATTTATACCAAAAGCCCAACCAACACAATTTTGATATATACTAGCACCATCACGGGTCAAATCTGAAGTACTGTGGTAACCTAAAAAACGAGCATCAAATAAACTATCCCCGGTTGGATATTTAACATTATCCCATTCTCCTGGATGCTCCCATTCTAACTGTTTTTTAAAAAGGAATTCAGTAATAAAATGTCCCGAGTTAAGTATTCTGCCAATAGCCATAAAATAATAATTTTTCTTGTACTTACACTTGCCGAAAGATAAATTTTTTAATGAAGATTTTTATCTCTCACAAGTTTATTATTATATCATTAATGGTTTTATTTTTGAAGAATTATTTTGAGAAAAAATAAAATTTATCAGTAATCAAAGCGGAGTTAGGTGGTTTTGGTATGTGAATAAAATTAAAATTATTTATCTTAACTTTTATATGCTTTTCAAGCACTCCTCTTTGGTTGTTAGTTAAGCTTTGCCAATAATCTATGCAATTACTCACTGTCAAGTCACCTAGATTTTGAATCATACTATAATTTAAAGAAGGAATATTATTAGGTACGTTTAAACTAATCTGTGGGATGGAAAAATGCGCCATAGCTACACCCCAATCTCTGACGGGCATAGTCCATTTTCGTGTAATGTAGTTAATTGTCAAGTATAACATTTTGCTTCAAAATATTCTTGAAATTCTACAAGTTGATCTTTTGAGGCTTTTGTTTTGATTTTTTCTTTGTATTCTTTTTGTCTTTTGGTTTATTTTTTCATATATCAACCTTTTTTAAAAATATTTTGTCTATGATATTCTAAATAATCGGAACGCTTTTTGTGTTCTTGTAATTTGTATTGTTTATCAGGAATAAGACTCAGCCTTTTTGTATTTAATGGTGATAAATAAGGTGAAACCGATATTTGACCATTATTTGAAAATGCTATAAAACCTTGATCAAAAAGTCTATCGTAAGTCGGCGTCAAAAGAAGCCCATTGCGGTGATCAACACGCTCATCGTCGTTTTCACAAACTGCCCATGGTTTAATATGGCTTGCAATTAACATTCTTTCATCATTTACTCTTGTAATCAAGCATTCACTCATTTCATCAATAAGATTTGCACGATACTTTCCTTGCCCTTTGCGAGCATAAATAATGTCTTTCTTTTCGTCTTCTTGGATGCTTGTATCTAGCTCAATTTCTTTTTCCTTTTCCGCTATAATTGCGCTATGGTGTCTTGAATCAAAAAAGTAATTCAAGTAGGGTTTAAAGTAAAAAACTTCTTTGTTTTCGATATTTTTGAGTTTTAGAATTGAAATATAAGTAATTTCTGGCAGTGCAATTTGACGGAATTCGTTGTAAAAAATGTCTCTGGGAGTAGACGTAATATAAAATCTTGCGGCTCCGCCAGCTTTTGACTCATTAAACTTAAAAAATAAGAAATCATCTTTTTTGGCTTCAATTGTTTTTTTATTTTCAAGCCAAAAATCTGCAATACTATTACGATATGCTTGTTCTTGATTTTCATATTCAAATTTTGCATCTTGCAAATATTCAAGTAAGTCTCTTTTGAGCAAAAACCCACTCATTGTAGACTTGCTAAAAAACGATTGGCTTTCCATGTTTTTTCTTGAGCCAACATACAGTTTTGCTTCTCCATTTCCACTACCGAGTTTATTTCTTTTAACAAAACAATCAGGTATAGCAATACTGTCTATTGTATCAATGTTGATGTATTTTTGCCCTAAGAGGGTGATTTCATTTAGCATAAATAGATTTCAATATATTCACTAATACATCAACAACAATAGTATTGCCAGCTTGTTTGTATGCTTGTGTATCGCTTACAACTATTTTAAAATTATCACTAAAACCCATTAATCGCAAACATTCTCTAGGTGTCAGCTTTCGCAATCTATCTCCCCTTGTAATATAATTATCAACTCCTGCCCTGTGCATTTTTGCCATTGTTGAAAGAAGCGGTCTTGCCACTTCTAAGTCTGTTTCAGGTTTTGAATAAAAATCTCCAGTTCCACTTGATAAAACATATTTTTTCACTTTTTCGGATAAAAAGTATTTATCCATTACAAAATCACCATGCCAATTAAATTGCTGATTCCTCTTTTGACACAATGCAATCTTGCCGTCAATTTGAGTATATTTCTTGTTTAGATTTTTTTCGTTACTTACAAATTTTATACCCTTTTCAGGTAGAAAATACTTTACATCGGGATTGTCAATAAGTAAATCTTGCATCGTGATTTCAAGTGGTATTGGCTTCGGAAAATCAAAATTTTGCTTCTTTAAAAATCCAACAACAAAAAGCCTTTCACGATTTTGTGGTATGCCATAGTCTCGTGCATTTAAAACTTGTTTGTAATATTTATAACCAAGTTTTTTTATACGATTCTCAATAATTTCCCAAGTTTTTCCGCTATTGTGCGAGAGCAAACCTTTTACATTTTCAAATATAAAAATCTTTGGCTTGATTTCATCAACCAACCGTGCAAATTCAAAAAATAAATTTCCTCTGTCATCATCAAGACCTTTTCTTTTTCCAACCATTGAAAATGACTGACAAGGACTTCCTCCAACGAATAAATCTACATTTCCATTGTATTCTTTGCCGTCAATTGTTTTTATGTCGTTATACCATTGATTTTCATTTATTTTAAAATTTGCAAAATACGTCTGCTTGCAGTATTTATCAATATCGCAAGCAAAGACAATATTATGTTCAATGTCTAAACGTTGTAGTGCATGTTCTATACTTCCTATTCCACTAAAAACTGTTGCAATATTGATTTTATTCATACCGCAACCGCTAAACTTTCCTTATAAGTCAATCTTTTACCAAAAGCATTTGCAACAATTTCAACTGCTCTACTTACGTCATTCAATTCCCTTCTGTTATATCTAAAGTCAAATTCACACAAATAACGTTTTAAATGCTGAGATTTGCACTGCTGATAAATACCTCTCATTCCACGGTTGAATAAACCAAAGTAACCCTCAATTGTGTTAGTATAAATATAGCCATCTTTTACGTATTTCTTAGCAGAGTGCATTACAAATTCGTGAGTTTTAACTCTTTTGGCATTCCTTGATAACAAGTTGCTTCGTTCTGTTATCAAGTTTGTTTCTCTAATAATTAACTCAAAATTGTACTTCCTGTTCATGCTGCCTCTATTTTATGCAATACTAATTGCACTAATTTAATGTTTTTATCACGTTCTTTGCAATATTTTTTATGGCTTACATATTCATATATGGCACAAACGCATAATATTGTAAACATTGTACCTATAATTATTAATCCAGTTATCATTTTTTTACACCTACATTCACTTAATTTGGTAACAATAATAAAATTCAAGGAGCTTGATTATTACTCCCGTCATTATTCCGTATAATAAAATTGAAAAACTCGTGCTATAAAAACCTAAAGATTGCTTAAGATCAATAATTCTACCCATTATTTCAAAAAATAATCCCAACATAGTAAAACTAATACAAGAGCTAATTACCGTTATTGCCAACCAGTTATACAAGTTAAATTTTTTAGAAAGTTCTACTCTTAAGCCACTCTCTGGAAAATTAGACTCTATATATATAATTAGTTCTGTTTTTGTGGTAATACAATTCTTATTCATGCCACCTCTATTTTATCCGAGTATGAATATTGCGAGTTGATATGGTTAATACAAGACTCTATCTTACTATTATCTAGTTCATTAATCGAAGAAACACCGGCTTTAGAACACCATTTGCTAATAATATCATCTGAAATGTTATGAGTAACCACTAATTCTGTAAGTTCTTGTAGTTTTTCAGGATTTGCCTTTTCAACTGGTATAACCACCTCTTTAACCTCCTGAACTTGATCGTTGATTAATTCATCTAATTTAGCACTCAAAGTTTGAGCTTTCGGGGTTACGTCACGAACAGAGGCTTGGACATCTTCTATTTCTTCAACCATGTGCATACCGTTTAAAACTTCAGGTGCATGTGTTCTAATAAGTAGGGTGGCCGCTCTGTATCTAAGCATTAATTCTGGCAAAGTTCTATATTTAGGGTTCTTAGTCCAATTTTCTGCCGTAGCCTCTAATTGTCAGAGCCTTCTATCCTATATCTAATACCACCCTCAAACAAACCACTGCTATTTGCCAGCGATATTGCAAAACTACTATTCATTCCTAGCTTACCGCTAACAACAAACGTGTTTTGCATTATCATCATAGGATCTAAATTCATTCTATAAGCTGTTTGTACAGCGATAAAAGCATTTTCAGGTCTTCCTCTATAGTGGGAAGGAACAATATCTGATTTAGCCATAATACAGGCAAATTTATAGGCTTTGTATTATCCAGTCGTTTGCTAATACTTCTTCATCAGAAAATGACTCACCCCACCATGCTTCACCGTTATGTACCTCAACATCATATATCTCAATGATTCTACTAGACGCTTTATCAAGATGATACTCAGAAATAGATGATTGCCTTCTTATCTTTTTACCATTCTTAAGAGCTGTTAAAGCCTGCTCAAAAGTGTGTAGTTTAGGTTCTTCTCGGTATATTTCCCAATCGTCAGCTAACATATCAGAAAAAGTTATGACACATTGTACTCTTGACTCATCTAATACTGTGTCATCGCCATAGGGATATTTTTTATAATACTTTCCTTCACGCCAACGACTTAACCTAATTTTTTTGCCCTCAAGCAATAATTTGACAGCTTCTATAAAATTCATAGCGTTAATTCTCCATAATTAATTACATAATCTATCGCTCTACACACTTCTGTTCTATAATCGCTATCACTATTTTGAACAAGTTTAGAGTTTATAGAACTACACCTAAATAACATCCCTTGCTCGTCATATTGATTAACTTTATAATAACCAGCTTCTTTTTCTACTTTATAACTTTTGATCATTTTAGTTATCTCACTTAATTATTTTGTTCAAAAAAGTAAGTTATTGGAACTTTCAAGTACTGGGCGAAATCAAATAACCTACCGCTAGAAATTCTATTTGTATTTTTTTCATATTTTTGTATTTGCTGAGTACTAACGCCTGCAAAGTTTGCTAAAGATGCTTGGCTAATACCAAGCTCTAACCTTTTGGCTCTTAGGTTTTTGCTTACCAAAATATCTATTTTAGTTGCTCTACTTTTTCTTATTTTAGTTAACGTCATAATTGCCTTCTGCCTTATTTAATTAAAAACATTCTTGATCCTTCTTTCTCCTGCACATATTGCTGGTAGATATCCTTATGCTCCTGTTTTAGCCTTTTAGTATCAAAGGACGATCTAGGAGCTGTATTCTTCCAAGTAGCAACTACGCATCCGTTATTATCAAGTAGTATATCGTAGTCCTGCATAATAGCTCGTATATTTTTTGAGTAATAGTTTCGCTAGCAGTTAGTTCCTTATGATTACCAACAGGAAACAAATTAAACGTATCGGCTAAACTAGTACATTTTGGCGGTATTCGCTTCTCAACGTGGTTATACCAGAAGTTACAGGCTATCTTAATTAGCTTATCCTCAAACTCCTTGTTTCTCTCATACGTATAAATTCTAAAATCCTGTCCACCAATCAGAACAGCAATATCTACTTTTGGCACATCACAAATACTTGCATACCAAGCCGACTGGATTAAATAACTTTCTGGGAGTTGGTCTGTCCCCTCTTCGCCCCAGTCTTTGGATTTCATAAAATGAGCTGTTTTACATTCTAAGATATATTCACGATTACCTACCCACCGATCTATATTGCCAGCCATAAATGGATATTTAGGATGACGAATTAAGTTAGGCTCTGTTGTTACTTCTACATTATGTTCTTCTGCATATCTTTCTGCTATATTTTCTTCTAGTTTTGCTCCCCAATAAGCAGCTTCATAATTATGATCATCTTTAGTTAACTCGGTAATCTCTGGATTTACTTTAGAAAAATACACATCAAGGGCGGTTTTCTTAAAACTAGGTACACCACAAATAGCTGCCATATCAGAACCACCCAAGTAAGTTTTTCTCTCTCTTAACCATTCTGCTCTATTTTCCATTTTTTATTACCATTTGTTGTTCAGCTATGCTTGAATCTTTAATGTTGTATTTTTTTATAAATATCGAAATATATCCAGCCGATACGCCAAAGACTTTTGCTATTTGTTTTTGACTCATACCAGACTCATACATACTAGCCACCTTTTCTTTGTCTTTTATATTTAATATCGTTCTTTTCATAAATCTTTTTTATCCCTGCTATTCAGACCTTGTCTTCATATTTAACAAAATTTCATGACCTTTTATTTGATTATCTAAATAGCGACTAAACTCATTAGTAAACCATTTAACAAACTGTATATGTACCTCATGCCAAGAAGTATGAAATTCATCTATACAATACTTCTCTTTGTTTAAGTTCTTTTTTAATTCTAGCAAAGCTTGATTAGTCGCTCTTTCGTCAGCAAAATTAAATTTGCCCCTAAGATAAGCTATTGTTTCCATATCTTGCCAAGAAACCCCAGCTCTTAAAACAATGATATCTTTAATTTCTAGACCTCTTACACCCTTCTGCAATTTCAACAAAAAGAAAAAGTTTACCGATTTTAATTCTTCTTCCGAAACTAAAATATTTATCTTCTCTTCCATATTAGGAAGGTAGGACTCCCTTATTTGGCTAGTTACTATAAAATTATATTTCTTGCTCATAACTCCTCATTTCTTTTCCGATAAAACAATAGGACAAACTAGTTTGAAACCATCTTCATAACCAGCTCTCATTTCAATTTTAGCACTGAAAGTGATAACTTCTCCAACAATGAGATTGCCTATTAAATCATATTCCTTGCCTTTACGCTTGCTGAGCCAGAAACGCTCCTTTATCAGCACTCCCTTATCATTTCTTACGTTGTTAAAATATATTCTTTTAAATCTCCTTTCGAAATCATACCTATCAAACTGAGCAGTAAAGATTTCTCTTGGTCTTTTTCTTTCTTCTGTTATATTTAGCTCTGTCATATTTACGCCTTAAATAATAAATTTATGATACGAAAAACAATTAATCCCATAGTTGTTTTTCACTTGGTCTGTGCCGTTATAGTCTCGAATCGAAATAATCTCGGTACAGATCATAAGTTTCATTTCTAGCAGAGTGTTTGCAATACTCAATCTCCTGTTGCAGAGCTACTGGATCATACTCACTCAAATCCCAATCTATATTATACTCGCCAGCTTCTGCCAGTAGTTCCTCGTAGGTTTCTACGTCATTCATTAGCTTAAGCCAGTTGGTATAATTTGCGTCATAAGGAATATTGTACTTCTCAGCAAGTTTAAGCAACTCCTCGCTTCCTTCTGACCCTAGCATAGTATCGTAAACCCTTTGAGACATAATAAGCATCGCCTCTCTCGCACTATCCATATTCCTTTGCATTTGGATTGCTTGAGTAGGGTTTATTAGTAACTTAACTATCGCCCTATGATTTTCACGATAGGCAGAAGCGAGTGCTGTATCGCCGTCTTTATCTTGAGCCGTTATGTCCGCATTATAAGCTAATAGCAGTCTGACAATTTCAGTATGTCCGTTATTAGCTGCAAGCAATAAAGGCGTATGATCCCAGTCGTTCCTAGCGTTTACATTAGCACCATGCTCTAATAGGAACTTAGTAGCTTCAAGACGACCAGAACCAGCAGCGAACATCAAAGGTGTATCTTCATGCTCATATCTAATGTCAACATCAATACCTAAATCTAGTAACCTTTGAATTTCAGCAAAGTTTTTTCTTTCTACAGCGTTCAAGAAGTTATCCGCTGGGGATTGATAAGTGTTATTTATTTTATACCAGCTATTGATAAGTCCTTGTGCTTTAACCGCACTTTGGAACTCCCAACTTAAAGCAGTTTCGTTCATGTTTTTTAATTCGTAGTTACATGAACCTATTGTATCACAAATAGCCTCTAATGCCAAAGGATATAAAGCTTTTGAGTTGTTATTTTCTTCGCCGAAATCAGCTAAGTTAGTTATGTAATTATTTGCTATTATTGGTATTTGTTTTTGAATACTCATAGTATTACCTCATAAAATTAAGTTATGAGGTGAGTTTACTATGGGTGAAATAAAGTGTCAATACTTTTCTAATAAAAATATCAACATAACTCGTAATTACTTTTTCAATCTCAGTAATTTTGTTCTTTCTTCTTTAATAAGTTGGATATATTCCTCAAGAGTCATATCATCAATGCTTTTATTTATTAAATTTTCTCTAAAAGAAACCAAGATTTGATTAAACTCTGCTTCTAACTCATCATAATCAATCTTCAATCGCGGCTTATCTTCGTTATAAATAAAATAGTTATTGTCATCAGGAATTGTCATTAAAAAAATACTGCTATAAAAATATAACATATCTTCTTTATTTTTTTTTAAATCACCTATTTTACACCATAAATTTTTTTCTAAACAATTTAGTATTTTTCCCTTTAGTTTCGTTAATTCATCATCAAAAACTTTTTGCATCATATCGTCTGCAAAATAACAATTTTTAAGTACAGGGCTATTAATTAAAAAACCTTCACATAGACAATAGAGCGATATTGTCTGCCCTTTGTATAAATTAGCTAAACTAGATCGGTATTCTTTATCAAAATAAGCATCAATATAATAAAACATTTCATTTGTTTCTAAACGAAGATAATATTGCTCACCAATACCTCTATTAATTGATTCTATTATACCAGTTACAAATAAGAACTGACCTCTATACTTCTCATCAGCTTTTATTTCATTTGCGAAATAATCCGCAAAAAGTTTAGTTGCATTAACATTTATTGCATTTTCGTTTACAGATGAAGAAAGTATTTTATAAATAAACGTCTCTAGAAGCTCATTTTGTTGATTATTTAATATTATTTTTGTAGATTTACTATTAGGCGATAATTCAATTTCAGTTATATTTTTCTTATTAAAACTTGACGAGACAAAGTAAGTATCTAATTTTTTAGATACAAACCATACAAGAATTAAAGCTATTATAATCGATAATAATAATAGCTTTTTTTTAGTTTGCATAATAAGTTACATATTAATTAAGTTTGTTGTTGAAAGCACTTTTTAATTTTGTTGGATTTGGTACTAATAAAATGAATATTTTTATTACATGCTAGTACCAGAATATCCGTAGCTATTTTTCTAAATAGCAGATTCATATCTAAATTTGTTTTTTATAAGATTTTATAATAAAATCTATTTTTTCTTGATTAATTATAAAAACTCCTTTTTGTTGTCGATCTTGTTGAATCACTCCATCTATCATAAATTTATTTAATGCTGTATAAATACTTGGTCTCGAAACGCCTGTTTTTTGATTTATTTTTACCACTGGAGTATATACTATATTACCTACAGCAGAATCAACTAATTCGCATAACACCTTGCTTTGATTGTCTGTATACATGCCTATAGCAGCAATAGCTTTACTCAACGTTTCTTTATCTATTTTTTTCATATTCTAGAATTATTTTTTAATTATATAATAAAAGTATTGACACAATGTTTATACTTAGTTAGATTATAGATAATAATTATATTACATATTTTCAAGACGATTATAATATAATAATTGTCAATAGGGAATATTTTATTAGCTGTTTTAAAATGTGAATCGTTTTCAGTGAAAAGTAAGTTTGGTTTTGCTGAATGTGTGTGTGCATAAAGTACTTAGCTTTTGAGCCATAAATTCAAAAAGCAAGTTCTTGAGCTACTTATAAGATTAAGAGTCTTGTTTGGAGTCGTATATTTCTATTTCTAATCGTGTAAAGAAGTATGCGAACATCCAATAAGAGAAATAAGGAAATATAATTACTAGTGTTATCAATAAAGCTACTAAAGTGCTAAAATAAGAAAATAAAATCACTAATAATATTGCTGAAAGAACTGATAAACCTATTGATATTACTAAATATTCACCAAAATGCCCTGTAAAAACAATTTTTCCTTCTTTCATAAAATCTCAACTTAATATTAGTTATGTATCATTTAGTTAAGGTATAAAATTTTTATATATAAAAAAACTAAAAATTCTAAATAGCACTAATTAAAATTGATTGCTGTTACTTTTATGTTTCCTTATTTTTGTTACTGGATGTTTAAGTGTTTTTTTACAAGATTTAGAGATAGAAATATATGACTAAAAAATAAGAGCGGCATATATATGTTTATATGTTTGTATGTTGCTCTAGATGTTTTTCTAACGCCGTGATTATAAGATCTGTCATAGTTGTGTCTTCTTGTAGAGCTAATAATTTTAGTGCTTGCCTTAGATTTTCTGGTAAATAAATAGTTGTTCTTTTTAAATTTTTTACAATAGGAGTGGGTGTACTTTTACCAGAAACCCAACTATCTATAAAATCTTCTGCATTGTGTTTAGAAGGTTTTTTTAAAAATTCAATTTTTTTCCCTGTCATAATTTTATCTGTTGTATTTTTCTAAAATTTCTTCTGTTAGATTACTAATTTCTTTTGAAGCTAAGGCATCTTTAGCAAAGTCCTCAATAACTGTTGAACCTATTGCAGCGGTTTCTACATAAGAAACTCTTTGGCAAATATGACTTTCTAAAACATCCATACCGTAATGCTCTAAGGCCTGCGCTACATCTCTACCTACCGCCGTATTAACTATCTTTCTATTAATTAAAAAAGCGCACTTTATATCTTTTATTCCTTCTAAAGGTTCCGAAACTTCTTTTATTAAGCTTACAACTTCGCTAGCTGCCCATATGTCGTAAGGAGATGGTTGCACAGGCATTATAACAAGATCGCTGGAAACAATTGCTGATTTAGCTACATCATAAATACGAGGTGGTCCATCTATAATTATATGATCATAATCCTTGCTTAATTTCTTAATTTCCTTATGAATTATTGGTTTTGTAATGCTAACTACAGTAAATATTCCCTCCTTTCTTCTAATTGAAGCCCAATCAAGAGAGCTATTTTGTGGATCCGCATCTATTAAAAGTACTTTATGCTTCTTTAAAGCTAAAGCAGTAGCTACATTAATTGATAGTGTAGTTTTGCCTACACCGCCTTTTTGATTTAAAAATGATATAATCATATTATTAAATATTTAATTTAACATATAAGCATATATATGTTATATATAATAGTGTAGCATATATTTATAAAAAAAGCTAGTGATAGCCTTGATCCAAGAGGATTTTTATATATACAATGAGCTTAGATGGTTATGCATATATATGTTTTAACATATATATGCAAGACGCGTGACTATAACTGTATTAGTACATTTCTAATATTTTACCTGCTTATAAAAATTATTTGCACATCGTTTATCATTATAAGTTGACTTTTACGTTAGACTTGTTCATTATACTATTTAGACTAATTATTAACTAAATATATTCGTGTATTGACTTATGAGTATTAAGCTTAAACCAAAAAGACTTTCATTAGATTTGCCAGGTGACCTATTGGAACAAATAGAAGAAATTTGCAAAGATAATTTTATATCTAAACGAAAATGGTTTATTGATGCCGCAAAAGAAAAACTAGAAAAGGAAACTAATAACAAAATAGATAAGATAGTAAGAGGCTAAATAACTACGCAGAGCTAAATGTTAACTTTGAGAGAAAATAATTAATTGGAGTCGTGATGAAATTTTTGGTCAATATAGTTTTACCAGCTACTGTGGTTTGTATTATTATAGTCATTACTATAAATGTGTTAAGGGATAAAAACCAGCTACAAATTTATGTAGCACCAACGATTGGTAACGAGGAAATAGTCGATAATAAGCAGAATAATTCAAGATTACGTTTTACAGATAAACAAAGCAAATTCATGCACTTACTTCTTAATGAAGATATCAATAAATACATAAACTACAAAGATGCAGGTACTTTGTATCGAGACATTATTAAAGATCGGAATATAGTTAAAGTTAAAGCAAGTAAGCTTTTTAATGATTATCATTCAAATGAAATTAAAGCAGATAATTTATATAGAGATAAAGAAATAATACTTACTGGTACTATTTCTTCTATTGATCGCAGTATAGGTAATAATTATTATCTTTCCTTGTCAACAAATGAAATGTTTTATACTGTACAAGCCCATTTTGGAGAAGAATATAAATCTATATTAGCTGAATTAACAAAGGGTCAAAAATATACAATGCATTGTATGGGGAATGGAATGTTAATACAATCACCCATATTAAAAAATTGTAAACCCATCCAAGTATGGATTGATTCAGAAGTAGAAAGTTTATTTTTTACATTAAGCAGAGCTATTGATAGTAATAAAAGTATTAAAGAAATGCTAGAAGATAAAAAAGGTATGCAAGCATTTATACTAATAGGCGGTTTTATTCTAGCTTTAAATGAGGATAGCCCTTTGTTGGATAGCAGCGATATTGACAAAAAAGAAAAGTTATTTGAGACAGAAGTCAAAGAATTTTCTAATTTCATACAAAAAATAACACCTCAAATAAAAGAACAAAACCTAGGTGTTAAAGATGTTATTCACCTTTATAAAGAACATAAAAAAATAAATAAGTAAAAATATGGCACTTTTAAACGAACACTCAACTGTAAAAAAGTTTATAAAATTTGGCTTTACCGAAGACCAAGCAGAATCTATTGCTGAAGCAATAAATGAGCAAAATAAAGAGTTAGCTACTAAGAGTGATGTTGCTTTACTTAAATCTGAGCTTCAGTTAGTTGAACTTAAACTCGAATCTAAAATTGATGGTGTAGAAAGTAGGCTTGAGTCGAGCATAACTAAGCTTGAGTCTAAAATTGATGGTGTAGAAAGTAGGCTTGAGTCTAAAATAGATAAGCTAGAATCTAAACTTGATTCTGGATTCAATAGCATTAATACTAATTTGAAGTGGATCAGCTTTCTTGTTATAGCTGTTCTTACTCCTATTTTAGGTTTATTAATAAAAGACTTGTTCTTTTAATCGTGAAGTGACTAACTTGTAATGGTGCGATTAGTTAGGAATAAAAAAGCCACCGAATTAACAGTGGCTCTCTTATAAATTTTTTAACTATTTAGAAAATGAATGCTTTGACTGGCCGATTTTTCTAAATACAGACTTGTAGACAATTAAGATAATGTTCAAAGATAAAGATAAAGATAAATCCTCACCACCACCTTTTTTCTTATCAAAAGTTAACAACAAAGCGTTAAGAGAGATAAGTACACACTTAATGTTACCTTCATTATATAACCATCTATACCCAATTGTCAACGAAAAAGGGGTGTCTTTTTTTGCTCATTTTAAGACATCTGTTTTATTAGTTCAAAACAAGTTACAATATATCCTTTCTTTTCAATTGGTAATAATAATGAATTTAATAATTAAAGATCCTTCTAATAAATTACTAGCAGATATCCTATATACTTATCTTCAAGATAAATACCCGATACTTAGCAAAAAAGCGCAACAAGCATTACTAAAATTACTCTATTTCTACAACTGCTCAGAAATAATACACACATCTAACCAAGAGCTTCAGATATTATTTTCTTGCAACAAAAGAAATGCACAGAAAATTACTGAGGAATTAGCTAAATATGGCATAATAATAAAGATTCAAAATGAGTCTGAAAATTATTTACGCATATCTATAAATCTTCTAAACATATCTAATATCAAATTCAAACAAACCGAATTCCTAGCCACCTACATCAAAACAGAGACGTGGTACATAAAAGGTACAGCATTCAAGGTGGCGTTGTTTAAAGACATACACGACTTAGAAAATATCATAACACTCAAGACTGACAGGATTAGTTACGATGACGAGACCTCATACTTCTTAAAGGAGCTAAATGCTGGAGATATTATTAGTTATACTCCTTCCGTTACCAGACCAACAATTAAAGGCATAAAACATCCCTTGAATCTAAAAATCTACTCTAAAGCAGAAACCGAAGAGAATATGACGTTTTTTGCGAAGTTTGATGTAATTGAAGTACAAACTTACGAACGTTTTGAACCAACTAACAGGGTCAGATTTAGTGACGTTCGCAATATCAATCAAACTATTTATATCGACCACGCTTGGCAAGATTTAAAGCCAGAATGCTTGAACTCAAAAGCCCTAGAGTCTCTTAAACCAGAGGAAGGAGATTATCTTTGTTTTAAAGCTAGAGTCAAAAAAACCGAGAGAGGTTATTGCTTAAGCAAAATTCATAGCATCCTGGCAATAGAAGCATTTTACAATAATCAATATGGAGAAATCTAATGACTGACTTAGCAAAAATGGCAAAACGTATTTTGAAAGAAAACGATTTTAGAGATGTGGTTATTTTAGGTACATCTAAAGATGGGAGTATGCACGCTAGCTCAAACGCAGGAGAAACTGGCTATACCATTCAATCATTGGTGATGGGGTTGTATGGAGCTGTGAGTAATATAAAAATAAATCCTCGTATCGCATTATCTCTTCTCGAAAAAAATACAGGCAGGAACGTCGCTCTTGAGGATACGGTCTGGGAAAAGGTCAAGGATTTAGTCGACTATATGGATTTTCTAAAGCAAGAAGGTAAGACCAATGACTGACTTACAGAAGATAGCCAAAAGGATACTGAGAATGATTGAAGCTGGAGAAACTAACCAAGATATTTTCGTAAGGGACTCTAGGACTTTGGCTGAATTAGTAATGAATATAGATGAAGAGGTTTAAATGACTAACAAAACACTGATCGAATTAGAAAAAGACCTAATGGAACAGGTGATGACACTAGCTAGATTTATTAGGTCAATGGTCGATGACAATCAGGGAGATACTTGTTTGTTTCGAATATCAGCTGAATGCTTAGTACACAAGCTAATACGTATAGATGAAGCGAATGGGAATGCTAATTTGCGTCATTTAAACATTAATATTGTTGATATAGGTGAAGATATAGAGTGATGAATTTAAAAAAAATTAACACAAAAAAAAGAGGTTTAAATAATGACAACAGATAAGGAGCTAGTGATCTTAGTTATAGCCTCGAAGATGAAGAGATTAGTAGACAAAAGAAAAAGTATTCCAAACGAGGATTTAGAAATGTTACTTGATTTAATTTTAGGAGGTGAAGCATGAGTTTTAATAAAAAAGAAATACAAAAGGCATTTAAGAGAGCTAAGAATTATTTTGAACAAGAACAAATGGGCTTTTTACTCTGCGCAAATACTACAAAAGAAGAAGAGCCTGCGTTTGCATACTTTACTAACCAAGAAGCTAAGGCCACAATCCTACTTTTGACTGCTAGTTTATGCAAGCTGACAGAAAACTCTTTTTGTCAGAAAGATAGCGATGTTTTCATTGCCTCATTAACCAAGTCAATAAATAAGTTGCTATCAGCTCCTACAAAAGAACAACTGCAACAACTGGTCAAAAATCAATTAGGAGGTAGAGCATGAAAGCAGCTGTTTTACAGTTTAATAAACCAAAATCATCTCGGTTGTATTATATCGATAAAAAGACTAATAGAAAAAAAAGAATAACCGATAATATTCAAAGAGATTTGCAGTGTATATTAAGAGCTACCGATCGTACAAAAAATATTCCATTAAAGGTTAGAAACTTATTAATAAACCTACTTGAAATGATCTTGAGGAGTTCTCATAAAGAGATATTTGTGGATCATAAATTCCTCTCACAACTTACTGAGGTTAAATCAAGCAAACAAAACGCAAACTTATTAGCACAAATAAACGACATTCTGGATTCCACTTATCATAACTGTATTAATTTTCATGGTGAAAGAAGAACATATGGATATGTGGTAAAATTAACTGAAGATGGATATGAAAGAGCAAAAAATCCTGTAGCTTTTTATACGAATCAGGTGGAAAAAAATGTCGTTTCGGATGGAAAAAAATTTCTACCCGAGTCGAAAAAAATTTCTACCTCATATATAAGTAATAAAGAAAACCCAATAGAAGAAGTAAGCTCTAGCTACGCTAGAGAGCTTACTTCTAAAAAAGAAAAAATATATAAAAAAGAAAAAGCCACAGAGCTAAATCACACAACTTGCTCGAATGCTATCCTTGCGGAGCATTCGCAAGTTGTTACTACCAAACCAAGCCAACCAGTCACAGATTGTGATCACTCACACAAACCAAAACTCCTAACTGCATCAGAAGAAAAATCCATACACCTTGAGCGTATACACCGAACCGATGAAAACACAGGAATGTCAAGTTTTGCTCAGTTGATGAGCAAAGTCCTAAACGAACCTGAACCACCAATAACACAAGAGGAAATACCAGCTATGAAACAAGAAAAACCGAGCCTAATCCCTGATAAGGAAACTAGGAAAATGTTGCTCTCAAAGGCTATCTTCGATGCCTTTGGAGCAACTGCTAATGAAATACAAGATAACTGCAAGTTTGAAGAATTAGAGCCTGACAAAGTCGGTATAAAGCTTGGTCTAGGAGTATCTTTCAACGACATTGAAAAGGCTAAAATACGAAAGTGCATCAAATCGGTTTATGGCGAAGAGGTTAAGATCCTAGCCGCACAAGATAGCCCTTACGTTAGCAACGAGCCTGTGATAAGTCAAAGCGGTTTGGCAAGGAGTGAGGTTTTGGAAACTCCTTCGCAAAATAACTCGCAGTGGCTTAGTTTTAAAGCGAATGTAGGAGATCTAAAAGTCCGTCAGATACTAAATAATCCAACGCTAAAGGTTATTGAAATACCTGGAAAAGTAATCATTGAAGGCCATTCTTTTTTACTCGATGAGATGTTTTCTTCAGGGTATCTACAAGAGCTAGAAGATGCTGTTGTTGAAACTGGACTAATGCTTGAATTCCACGAAAAAATTACTGCAAGTGGTTATATTGCTGAAGACAAAAAACCGACAGTTTTGACTAAGGAAAAAATTCTAAAAGATCGTCAGTGGAAGGAAAATGCTACAAATGATTTAGACGATTTAATTAAGGAATTAAAGGGAAAAAGATGATCTTACTACGTGAACGTCAAAAGGAATTTGTTGATAGAAGTGTAGTAGCGTTAATGTCTAAGGGTAATACGCTCGGCATTGCTCCTACTGGAGCAGGCAAAACTATTATGCTATCAGCTGTAATCGGTGAACTTGAAAAACAGATACCAAATTTTAAAGCATGTGTGCTAGCTCATCGTAAGGAACTAACAGAGCAAAATATCGACAAATTCGCTAAGATTAATTCTTGCCTCACAACCTCGATATTTAATGCCGAGATAAAAAGCTGGGACGGGCAGGTAGTATTTGCGATGGTACAAACGCTTTCGAATAAAAAGCCATTAAAAACAATTCCCCACCTAGACTTGTTAGTGATAGATGAAACCCATCACGCAACCGCTGAAAGCTATCAAAAAATTATCAAGAAAACACAGGAAGTTAATCCTAATGTTAAAATATTTGGGGTAACCGCAACACCACAGCGAGGCGATAAGAGTAGCTTAGGAAAAGTTTTTACCAATTGCAGTGATCAGATTTTCTTAAGCGAGCTAATCGATAGCGGTCATCTAGTTAGGCCGATTACTTATTCGGTAGATGTTGCTCAAGAAAAATTAATGGCTTTAAAAAGGAAAAATACTGGAGATTATAACGAAAGCGAAGTAGCCGATATTTTAGATCAACCTGTTATTGTTGACGAAGTTATAAGGAATTGGCAAGAAAAAGCATGTGATAGAAAGACAGTGGTGTTTTGTTCGACTATAAAGCATGCCGAGCATGTTATGGTAGCTTTTAGAGGGCGTGGAATAAGAGCTGATCTGGTTACTAGCGAGCTTACAAAAGAAACGAGAGAATTTGTATTAAATCAACTTACTTGCGGTGAAATCCAAGTATTGATAAACGTAGCAATTCTAACTGAAGGTTGGGACTATCCGCCTATATCTTGCGTGGTATTACTGCGTCAATCATCTTACAAATCAACAATGATTCAAATGATAGGTAGAGGGCTTAGGACTATTGACCCTGCAATTTGTCCAGAAATTATCAAGCAAGATTGCATAGTACTAGATTTTGGTATCTCAACAATTCTGCATGGTTCGTTAGAGCAAGACGTAGATTTAGAAATCGAAAAAACTAAAAAACTAAAAAAAGAGGGAAAAAAGAAAAATTGCAAAGCGTGCGATAAAGAAATTCCTTTACGTACTGTGGAATGTCCTTTTTGCGGTTATCGACATGAAGCAGAAATTGAAGAAGATGCACGTAAGGTTGATGTTCTACTTATCGATATGTTCAAAAAATCAGAACTTCCATGGGTTAAAATAAATGAACATAGTTTCTATTCTTCTATTTTTAGCTTTTGGTGTTTTTTAACTAAAAAAGACAATGAATGGATACTTAGCGTGGGTAAAAATAGTAAAGAAGATATAGAAACGGATATTATTTACAGAGGTGATAACTTCAAGAAGGCAATTAATATCGGTAATTTATTTATGAAACGAAACGAAGGCTTATTCAGAATTCAAAAAAATGTTGAGATGCAAGAGCAACCTGCTACAGAAAAGCAACTTAAATACTTACCAAAAAAGTATGGCTGTTTATCAAAAGGCCAAGCATCAATTGTTTTATCTTTTGAATTTAATGCAAAAAGGGAGTTACGAGCTATTGGGCTTGTAGCGTAATTAAAAATTTAACAATAAGGAGAAATTAACATGAAAAATCAAAAATGGACTAATTTTAACGATGCAGAGGATCAAATGTCTTACGCACTAATACCGCATAAAACTATAGCAAAAGTAAGAATAATCGTAAAAAGAGGAGGTTATGTTACGGAAGTATGGGATGATGGTTATGCAACAAAAAGTAAGTCTAGCGATAGCGTATATCTTGCTTGTGAATTTATCGTTATCGGAGGTGAATATGACAATAGGAAAGTTTGGAGTAACATCGGCTTACATAGTGATAATTCTGAAAAATATGCAGATATTGGTAGAAGTACTATCAAAGCTATTCTAAACTCTGCAAATAATTTAGATCCTAAGGATAAATCACCGCAAGCGGTAGCAGTGAGAAGTATTAAAGACTTTGGTGATCTTAACGACCTTGAAGTAGTAGCCGAGATAACAATTAACGATAAAGGCAAAGATCCTAAAAATGAGATTAAGACGATTATCACACCTGGTCATCCTAAGTACGAGGAATATATGGATGTTAAAAACGGCAAGCACAAAATTGACTACAAAGGAGCGATAGCTAATCAAAATACTGCTGAAGTTTTTAACGATGAAGTGCCATTTTGAAGAGAAAAATAATTAGGTAAAATATAATGGAAATAACAATAAATTCAAACGAGTTAAAAGCGATGACAGACATAATTAATACTAGCGATCTAAAAAATACTATCGAAAAGTTAGAGAGATTAGAACAAGAAAAGAGCGATCATCTAGAAATAATAAAAGATAGTTATGCCGAGGCTAAGTCTAAAGGATTTTGCACTAAGACCTTAAAACAAGTGCTAAAACTTCGTAAAAAAGACAAAAGTAAAATCGAAGAAGAAGATGCTTTGTTAGAGCTATACAGAGGGGCATTAGAGATATAAAATGAACATTATAGAAGCTGCAAAATTAATGAAACAAGGTTATAAGGTAAGGTTGGGGCGTTGGTGTGAAAATCAATATCTTTATAACCACTTAGATATAATAAGAGATGAAAGAGATGAGGAACATGAATTGTCTTTATGCGAAGTGTTAGACCAGGATTGGGAAGTATACGAAAAATCAGTAGAGCTATTTACATTTGAGCAGGCTTTAACAGCTCTTAAGAATTATATGATGTTGAGGTACATAACGGTGAAGCATGGTGGGGTGAGTCATTTTCTGATGAAGAAGTATTAGCAAACGACTGGATAATTTTAGAAAATGAGCTAAATTATGAAAAACAGAAATAGTAAAAAATCATACGAATTTGAGGCTAACATTATGAAAAAAGAAAGAATATTAGAATTGCGTAGTTTATTTTTAAAAGAACTTGAAAATGATTTTGAACGTATACTTAATTATTATATAGAGTGGATTGATCGAGACCCTGAGAAATTCTTTAGAGAGTATTGGGAATCTATGAATTCTATTGCTAAATGCAAACGAGTTAGAATGATTCCCCTAACCATGCCTTTATACAAACGTGATTTTACAGATGAAGATATAAAAGGATTTGAAAAAGATAGAACAAAAACAGGTAAAATAAAATGACGATACAAGCAATGATAAACCAGCTATTAGCCGCATACGTAGCAGCTGGAAATTCAGTTAACTTAGCAAAATTACTAGGGAACGGTTTTATGCCCGATAGTAACATAGATCTTATAACGCAAGCAGCTGGGATAGGAGCAACAGGGGATGGTAGAGATGATGTTTTAAGCGTGTTAATTCAGTATGGAGTGCAATGATGCTTGTAATGATGGTGTGTGTTATTTTATTAATAAGTCTTTTATGTTATAATATTAGATAAATAATATATAAATAACTATTAATAATAGATATTAATTGATAAATCTATGACAAAAACAAAAAGCCATCTTTTTCAAAAAGGTAGTGTCGCTAATCCCAAGGGGAGACCTAAAGGAACAGTTAGCGAATACAAAAAGAAATTCATGGAGATACAGAAGTTAGCGGCTAATGATGCATGCGCTGTATATAATGAAATTCGAGAAAAGATGCTAATGGGTGAATCATGGGCTTATCAATTATATGTTAAGGACTTTATTCCTAAAAGAGCGTTTGAACCGACTATCTTAGTTGAGATCGAGAAAGGTAAGAATAGGGGGGATTCAGTTATAGAAGCATTGCCACAGTTTGTAGAGCTTACGCATGATGAAGCAATGAACGAGATTAGGACATTGAAAGGCCTTGATCCAGAAGCTAACGCAGGACTAAGTAGCATAAAAATTACACATAGCATAAAGCGCAATGAAAACGAGATGAAATGTTAACAAACGAGCATGAACTTGATATCCAAATGCCCGAATGGATTTATCCTATTTATGAAAGACATTATGCTTTCATAGTAGGATATGGTGGTAGAGGCGGTGCAAAATCTTTCTCTATTGCCGATTATTTGATATCGCAGAGTTTTGACCGCTCTAACTCTAATTGTTATTTCTTATGTGCAAGAGAGATACAATCTTCTTTGTTAGCTAGTGTATATTCAGTTATAGATATGCAAATTAGAGACCTAGGAGTATCGAAATTCTTTAGCATTACAAAACAAGGGATAACTAATAAAGTTACTGGCGTTAAAATTATTTTTCGTGGTTTATGGAAAGACCCTGATGCTATCAAAGGTATTCCTAACTTAAAAATTATATGGGTGGATGAGGCGTCTAGTATTTCTAAAAGGAGTTGGAATATTTTACCTCCTACGGCAACTAGAAATAAAGGATGTCAGATTATTGTTACATTCAATCCTGATTTTAAAACAGATATTGTTTACGATGAGTTTATTACAAACAATAATAGAAAGAACACATTTGTAAAAAAAGTCTCGTACCTAGACAATCCATTTCCGTTGCCACAAGAATTTTACGATGAGTTAGAAGCTTTAAAAGAGCGTGACTATGAAGAGTATTTACATGTATATGAGGGTCATTGTATCTCTAATTCTCAAATCAAAATCTTCAAAAGAGGTACTTATTGGGATGTTTTAGATGAAAAAACTTACGTGGAGCATGATAACGTTGAGCTAAAGTTTGGTCTCGACTTAGGATTTACTCCAGCACACCCTACTTTTGGTGTACGTGAATATGTACATGATGGTAGTTTATATGTAACGCATGAAATGGTAGAAACAGGACTTGATACCGATTTAATACCTGATTTTCTTATCAAACATTTACCGCAAGTAGAGCATCATACTATTTGGGTGGATTCTTCAAGACCAGAGACCATATCAGCAATCAATCGTAAGTATGTTGATAGTATCAGACAATCACTTGATGCTAAAGGAGTTGAGAAAGGACCAGGTTCTGTTGAAGATGGAATAGAACATTTAAAGTCTTACAAGATGATATATATTCATCCTCGTTGTGAAAGGCTTATCGACAACTTTGACAGATATTCTTTTAAAACAGACAGAAAGGGTAATATATTGCGAGATATTGAAAAAGCTAATGATGACGGAATAGATGCCCTGCGTTACGCAGAAGAACAAACAATGAAAAACAAGTCTATCGATTATAGTAAATGGGATATGGCTGGTTTAGCAAGTATAGGGTTTAGAAGATGAAAACATTACAACAATTAGGAAATAAAATCACTTCGGTTTTTAGAAGCGACAACTGGATCAATTCCTCCACGGGTCTTGGGTTATTAAGCGGAAGGGTAGGAAACACAAGAATTAAAGGCTCTACATATCTCTCTTATTCGGATTTAAGCGAGATGTATTACGGTAACGGTCTTGCTAAAAGGATTGTTAACTCTTTTGTAGATGATGCCTTGCGCAATAATTTCTTAGTATGTGGTAACGATAAAGTAAAAGATGCATTTAAAAAGTTAGCTTTACCAAAAGTAATTAAAGAAGCATGTTATTTTAGTAGATTATACGGAGGCTCAATCATAGTGGCTTTTTTAGATGATGGACTAGACTTAAAAGAGCCTGTTTCTGATACTAGGATAAATAAGATAATTAGCTTTAGAGTGTTCGATAAAAGTCAAATATCTTGGCAAGAGGCTGATCTTAACAGAGATTTTTTAAGCCCCAATTTCGCTTTACCTGAGTTTTACACTATTACATCATTTAAAAATTCTGCTGATACTTCGATACTTAAGATACACGCCTCAAGATGTAAAGTACTTGATGGGATTACTACAAGTCATTTAAAAAGAAGAACAAATTTAGGATGGGGAGATTCTGTATTACAAGCGTGTTATGACTCTTTAAGATACTACGGTATAGTTGCTGAGAATTCATCAGAAATAATCAATGATTTTATACAAGTTATTATTAAAATGAATGGTTTGGCGCATCAAATAATAAAAGAAGGTGGTAAGGAAGCAGTTGCCGCACGTATGGATGCTATAGATGTATCGAGATCAAATTCAAATTTAATCTTTTTAGACGCAGAAAAAGAAGATTACGAGAAAAAATCTAGCTCAGTTGCAGGTCTGGCTGATTTATGGGATAGGTTCTCAGAATCTGTTTGCGCTGCTACGGGATACCCAGCTACTAGATTATTTGGTAGATCGCCAGGAGGGTTAAATTCAACTGGAGATAGCGATTTAAAAAACTATTATGATTTAGTTTCTGCTTACCGTAGCGATGAAATAGAGCCAATAATAAATTGGATTCTAAATTTCATAACTCATCAACAAGAATGGGACAGTGATAAAGATATTGAGTGGTCTTTTGCTTCTTTAGTTGAGCAAACACCGCTTGAAGATGCCAAATTAAAGAAATTATATGCCGAGATAGACTGGGGCTATATTGACAGAGGAGCAATAGACGCTGGTAACACTTGGCAAGAACGCTTTGGCAAAGGTGAATTTCAGGAGAATATACAATTGAAACAATTAGAGCGTGATGATGATTTTACCGACCAAGAAGAGCTAGGAATTATAAATGATCTTAAAAAGGAAGAGATGAAGATAAAGGAAGAGTCTAATACAGAGCGGAAAGCAAAAAAGGTGCTAGATAGCGTATTTAATAGTTTATAAAAACAGTCTCTTTAAAATGCAAACACAAGATAATTACATCACTCTTATTGCCACAATATCAAAACTTGCAGATAAGTTACAAGAACAGCAATACATCTCTTCGCTGCAAGTAAATGATGAGGACATAACTTTTATTTACAATGATGGGTTTAAGCAAAAATTCTCTTTTCCTCAAAACAATAATACCGACACTTTTGACTCAAATCTTATTCTTGAAGAGCTAAAGAGAATCTTTAATAAGATTCTTGAAGCTAAATTCACGGAAATTCTGCAAAATTTACAGGATCATCTATCAAAAGAACTAAAGACATCAATGCCAGTTTCTAAAGCAGGTATTGATGGAAAAGATGCCGATGAGCAGAAGATCATTAAAGAATTAGAAAAAACCATAGCAATAAAATTAGAGGCTGGGCTTTTAGATATCAAGCAATCTATACCAGAGCCTATAATTCCAAAGGACGGTAAAGATGCGGATGAAGAAGCCATAACAAAGGCTTTACGTTATTATATAAGGCAAGAGAGTGACAAAGTTAATACCGAGTTGTTTGCTAATATTAATGAGGTTATGAACTCAATCCCTATCCCAAAAGACGGAGAGAATGGCAGGGATGGAAAAGATGCAGACGAAAAAGCTATAAAAGATGCCTTAATTATAGCATCCATCCCAGTTCCGAAAGATGGGGTTGACGGTCATGATGGTACAAGTGTTGATGATCAAGTAATTATTGATGCAATTTGGCCTCGGCTTAATGTATTGCACGAAAAATCACAAGAGTTGATCAAACAAGAGTTACTTAAAGTACTACTGGCTAAAATAGAAGAGATCAGCGCCACGTTACAACCACTGCGTGGCGAGAAAGGCAACGATGGTAAGGACGCAAACGAAGAAAAAATAACCCAAGAAGTTTTAAAGGTCATTAGTCAGGATACAAAACAGTCTCAAGCTTTGCTACAAAAAGAACTAGAGCTGGGATTAAAAGATATCAAGTCATCTATCCCAGTTCCGAAAGACGGAGTTGATGGTAAGGATGGAAAGTCAATCAAAGGCAAAAAAGGTGATAGGGGCAATGGAATAATAGATGCAAAGATAAATGACGAAGATCGCCTTATTATTGAAACCGATGACAAAACTATAGATGCAGGCGAGGTATCCATTAAGCGTTTTTCTCGTGGAGGAGGCGGAGGAGGTGGTAGTTTTTTTTACACAAACGAGTTGCCAATGCCAGCTGATGTTGGTCTTCTTCCTAAGGGTACAAAGTTTAAAGATACCGATTTAAAAGTACTATTTACAAAGTTACTATATGGCTATAATTTTCCTAAATTCGTTGATTTTTTGATTAGCGGATTATTAGATAATGTAGAAATAGGCTATTCAATAATTGCAGGAGATTATCAGGCTAATTTTATGATTAGCGACCCAGAATTATTACGACCTGATTCAATTAGTATCTTAAAAGAAGGACAAGTTTTATTAGAGAATCTGCCTAATGTCTCGCCAGTTAATGTTACTCTAGCAGGAGAAACAAAAAATACGATAGACGTTATTACTTTCGAGATATTTGCCTATGACACAACAGGGGTCAGTTTTAACAAGTATTTCACTTTAAATTACAAATACAAAATTTATTACGGAGAATATGATGATGATATTACTGACACTGGTTTACCCAATCCATTAATTGTACTCAGAGCAAAAGAATTAGTTGTAGATATTTACGGCGAGTATTTTTTTCAGAATATCCCTTTAGGCTCTAATTATAAATGGTTTTGTTATCCTTCTATACTAGGCGAAAACTATATTTTCTATGATACTGTAAGCGATATTGCCTTAATTTTAAATGATGTATTGAAGCTCAATATAACTAATGAACATGGGTTGGTTATTGAATATAACTGTTACCGTACTTTAAATGAAATACACGAAGATATTATAATGAAGGTAAAAAATGGATAGTAATACAATTAGAGTGTTATCGTTTGATGGCGGAGGAGTTAGGGGGATAATAACCTCAACTCTACTTGATCTCTTTTGCAATCAAGCAGGCATACCCGCAAATCAGATATATAAATATTTTGACATTATCTGCGGCACTTCCATAGGTGGTATTCAAGCTTTAGCGTACGCTAAAGGTTTAACCCCATCTTATGTTAAAGATATGTTAATCAATAATGCATCCAGTATTTTTAATTGCACTTATCCAATACCGAGTGGAGGACAAGCAGGTATTGGTACTTGGGCTGGATATTTAAGTGGAACTTACAGTTCTTTATATTCGCAAACACCACTGGCTAATTTGATTAATGATACTTTCGGTCTAGATACCATTAGCAGTTATCAAACAAATGTACTAATTCCAGCTTTTCAACGTTCTAATAGTAATGGAGTTACCAATGTTCCTGTTTATTTTTCTAATATATCTGCTTTGCTTGTTCCGTATTTATCTGGTCAAAGTGAATTATCGGCTAATATTGCACTAGCAACTAGTGCAGCTCCTGTTTATTTTCCACCAGCTACATTTAATGGATGTACTTATGTTGACGGAGGAATTTTTTTAAATAATGCTTCTTCAATGGCTTTGTCAGTACAAAGAGCCATTAGATCAACGGCAAATCGTTTTTGTGTTCTTTCAATAGGTACAGGTTTAGGTAGTATTGGTTATATTCCTAATGAATCTGTTGCCAATAAAAAAACATTATTAAGAGGAGCTCTTGATAATCTTAAGACAATAAAAATGGTAATGGATGTCTCTATGAGTATTCCACCAGAAGGAGTATCAGTAGAGCAACAGCTTATTGCTGATTATACAGTTGCAAATTCTTATTATTGTAGGATGCAATACCCGATTGATCTAAGTCAAGAGCCTGATAGTTCATTGGATAATCCTAGCTCTGAATTTATTCAATATATGCAAGATTCAGCGGCGATATATTTTAATAATGATATTGCTAATATAACTAATTTTACAGGTCATTTATTAGCATGAAAGGCGTAAAGGTAAGTAATTTTATAGTTCCGATGAGTGTTACAGACACTTACCCTACCAATTTGGATATATTTGGCAGGGGAGGAATACATAGCGTTGACACAATTCCAAATAGGGACTCCATAACTACGGAGCGACGTAGCGAGGGCATGCTTTCTTTTACCAAAAACAACGAGTCTATGTACGCCCTTTTAGGAGGGATTACTAATGACAAATGGTTTAAGTTATTTGATTTCTCGGATAATAAGATCAATTTCAATATTGCCTGCGATACTAATTATGTATTACTTGGCAATAAAGACGGAGTTGCTAAGCCGTCCCCCACATTAATAGATGTACAATTTGATATTATCAATTTGCGTCGCAAGATTGATAAAGTAGGGATATTAGAATATAACCATATATGGATTGGAGATTATACCAACAGATCAGTTGCACAAAAGACTATCGGTGTAAATAATTTGCCTTTATTAGGAGCGGCTCAATTTCCTTTACCTTTTAGCTTAGAATCTATTGCTTTACCAAACCCTACATTTAGCCCTACTTCGCCGTTAGCTTATATAATGAGTGGGGCGTGGTTGCCTCAAATATATGCTGGTAATCCTGGCAAATTAGATTATACGCAGACAGAAACGATAATATCTAGCTCCTTAGCTATGACTCAAATTAAGGTAGCTCAGGCACTAAAAAGAATCGATCAAGGCGGATTAATAGTTAAAAGTAAAAACATAAGTTTTTTATGGGAAAATCCACTTGCTAATGCAATCCCCGAAGAAGTTGCTCAATTGTACGATTACGGAACGACATATACTTTTGATAAGGCGCAAGCATTAGATGAGATAGATGCGGGTTTACTAAAGCAAAATGTCGGACAAGGGGTCAAAGGTGATGGGCAATTAGTAAAGGCTATTTCAGGAGAGGATTATGTCGATGCGGTTGTAAATCCTATAGGATTTGTTTGTGTTATAGATCCTTTATTTCCCAATGTTTCAGGTCGTAAACTTATATCTCCGTCAACTCAAAGGGTAAGAAAAAAACAACCTAATGAATTCAGTGCGTTTACAGATGTAACAGTAGCAACACCTATTTTTGATGTATTGGCTTTAAAAAGTAAATATTTAAATGTTGGGAGTATAACACAAAAGCTTATTAAGGGTGATAATGAGGGGAATATTGTTGCTGCTATTGATGGGGAAGATTATATATCTCCTTCCGATGAAACATATGCGACTCTCGCTGAAACCGTTGCGAATATATTGGGTTCGAAAATTATTAAAAATGAACAACAAGGAACTGCGCCTTTAGCAACGATACAAGAAGCAAATATTGTCGCAAAAAAAACTCGTGAAGAAACGCATGGCACCTCTAGCACGGCACTTGATGTTGCTGCTGGAACTCTTGGGGTAGCTTTAGTTGTGGGTGCAGCAGGTGCTGCTTCAGTTGTAGCTTTACCTGGTGTGGCTTTAGCTGGAACGGCAATAGCGGCTGCCGCACTTTTTGATTATATATTTAAACCTTTCGGTTCAAAGGAAGGAAGGAATTTACAAGCTGTACCAGAGCTTACGAATGAACAAAAAATTAATTATACATATGGTTTGTTAACAAAAGGCGGTTTTCTTAATACAAACAATACTTATAAGTCAGTTGATTTAAATGATTATGCTTATTTAAGCAGTCCTTGGATTGGTGAAAATGGACAATTTAATTTTAAATTTTGTGATACCCTGCAACATACTTTAGGGTTTGATGTTTACGATAGAGGAAAGGGTACATTATGGTTTGATTCATGGGGAAAATCAAGAGATACAACATTCGGTGAAAAAAGCGAACCAGGACTTCGTATTTTCTCATGGAATTCTGGGGGTGATGGTGTTGATTACCAAGGTGAAGGTCTCGCTCCGTTACATATTGGGTTATTTGGATATGATGCACCAAGAAGTCAAAATGTAAATAATAGATATAATGGGTTTATTCTTAGATCGGAATTTTATAATCTACCCGGTAATTTAGAAGATAAAACCCCTGAAAATTTTGGTCTTTATTTAGCTTCTAAAAGTTTTAGCAGTAGCCAACCTAAAGCTGGTTTTGATAGTCTCAATACTATTTTTGAATATGATCTTACTAATTTTAATTTTGAAAAACCTGTAAAATTTAATAAGAATTTCATTTTACCAGTAATAAAAAAAGCAGATATTCCTTTGAATCCACCGCTAGGTATGGTATTATTAGTGGAATTTTAATACTAATAAATACTATATATAGATCGTGGCACTAAAATATAAACCCCTGTTAACTATAAAGGAAAAGACTCTTACTGAGCCTGCCGTTTTTCAATCGTTATCAACTGAGGTAACTGGTACGGCAAACCAAGTTAAAGTAACACCAGTTGCAAGTAGCGAATATAGCGGAGAAGATTATCAAATAGGGTTACCTGATAATGTGCTTTTGCCTGGACAATATGTTGGTATCCCGAAAGTTACGGTTTTACCAGTAGACCCTCCTTTATCTTCATTTTTTATATTGGAGAAAACAGTCTGATAATGAAAAAGTTTAGTCCATTAATCACAATAAAAGAGAAAACAGCAAATAGTCCTGCCGAATTCTTAGAACTTATGACCAGCGAGTCATTGGAAATTGACGAAGATGTATATGCTCTCCTACAAGCCTTAAATGATGAGGTGTTATAATGCCATTATTTCTAAAGTCATTTGATCCTACTGTAGATATATTCGGAAATAATCAGATATTTAGATTTAATAATTCCTCAACTCCGTCAGATAATGACGGCGGTTTGTCTTTAGTTAATATGTTTGCTCCTACAGCTACTACTAAGGCTCTTATTAATTTAGATTTTGTAAATTCAAGTTTTAAAGGTTTTAGATTCCAACAAGAGTCTTCACTAACTTCAATATATGGTAATTTCTCGCTACAGGCATATTCAAAGTTCGGAACGACATCTGATATTTTCAAATATGATGAACAAACTAATACTTTAAATTTTCTAAAAAATACCTCAATTTTAGGTTCTGCTTTAGCTAGTCAGGCTTATGTTGATAATCATAATTGGTTATCAACCGATATAACGGATTTTAATATTGCCGTAACTAATATTATTACTCCATATAACTATTCTACTAAAGTTTACGTTGATGCGCATACTTGGTTATCATCAAGTATTACTGATTTAGCAACAACTGTAAAAGCTTATACATTAAATAGTTTTGCTCTACCTACAGTGGATTTAAATTTAAACTCTAAGAAAATTACGAGCTTAAGTAATGGAACGATAGCTACCGATGCAATTAACTTAGGTCAATTACAGGCATTGGGTTTATCAAGTTTAACAACTAATGGGTTTCTAACACGCATTGCGGCTAATAGCTATCTTAACAGAACTATAGCGGTTGGTACTGGTCTTGGTATTGCAAATGCTGATGGTGTTGCAGGGAATCCAACACTTTCTTTAACAAATTCAGGAGTAGTATCTGGTTCATATACTAATGTTAATGCTACTGTAGATAGCTATGGTCGTATTACTTCAATATCTAACGGTAGCTCAAGTGGAACAATTACACTCACTGGAGCAATTACCGGTTCTGGTAGTCTTGGTAGTTCTATTTCAACATCGCTAAATAGTATACAATCAATCAACAATCTCTTAGCTTTTGAAACAACCACTAACACTGTTGCAAATTATGATTTTCGAAACAGTCTTCTAGGCACACCGTATGGAAGAATTTATTTAAATTTTAAAAAAACAACAACTAATGGTGATGTTAGACAGTTTATTTTGGAAAATGCGTTTGACAGCAATCAAGCCGGATATACCAACGCATTTTCTTTAGGTTACAAGTTTAATAGTGCTTACACCAATATTTTTACTTATCAAAGTACTTTAAATGAGTTTCAGTTTTACTGTTTAACTTCTTTTGACGCTGGGGTTAGTCTTAAAAACAATAATATTCAAAATGTAGGTAATCCTATTCTTGCGCAAGATGCCGCGACTAAGGCTTATGTGGATAGTGCTATTGTAACACCAATATTACCTTCTGTTATGCACGGATATCTATATAATAATCAAAGTACAAATATAGCAACTGGGGATCACATAAAATTTGATAATGCTGCTTTTACTAGAGGCACTGCTATAACTCTTGATACATTTAGTACTTATAGTAACGCAGCTAATACTGCATCTATAGGACGTATCACTTTAGCAGCTGGAAAAACATACAAACTTACTGCTATAGCATGTACTGCAAGTTTTGCTTCGACAAGTGCTTATTTAGGTTTGAAATGGCATAATAATACTACTAACACTCCTTTAGGAACAGTTAATACTTGGTGGGGAGGAGGTTTTAATTATACATCAGGAGGGGCAGTGGTGGCTTATATTACTACTACTGTTAGTACAAGGGTTGAGTTGCGTATTAATAATGTTTTATCCCTTACATATCTATACGGCACTAGTGATTCAAATTCAGCAACATGGTTTACGGTAGAAGAAATATAATAAATTTAATCAATTTAATTTAATTTAAGGAAAAAAAATATGTCAAAAATAAAAGATGATACTGGTACTCCGGGATCAGAAAAATTAGAAAAAATAACACCAGTCGAGATTAATACTATAAATACTATGTTGCCAATGGATTATGAGGCTCTTGAGTATCTCTCTTGGTTTATGACAGATAGCCAAAACGTACAGAATTGGGCGGGAAATATTTTTAGAGGCGGTATCGATACTAGTGACCCAAGACTTGTAAGTTTACTTTCCGCTGCAAATAAATCCATAAAAGAGACGGAAGACGATATTGCTAAAATAAAAGAGTGTTTGGCAAAAATTATACCAGTAAATTCAAAATAATTTAAATTAAAGAGAGGATAATATGAAGGATGTAAATAGCGTGAATGATATAGCAAAAATTTTACAACTTCTGCCAAAATATACGCAAGCATTGAATAATGATAGCGTTTTATATTTTTCGGACGAAGAGGCGATGGCTAGTCCTGAACGTAAGGTTTTGGTAGTTAAAGATATAATGATGATCGAAGAATTGCTTACGTATCTAAAGAAAAGCTTAGCTTAAATAAGATATTGATAAGTAGAAATGTATAAATTAGGCTTGCTAGTTACTCTTCCTACAACTGCAAAGCTTAGGTATGAGGAGTATTTACTAGATCTAGTTAGAAAAGTTAGTTTTCTTATAAAGAAAACGTTAGTTATTGATGGTGTTTTTACGGAAGATTATAAGAAACTCACAAGAACTGACAATGATTTTAATTATGATTTTGAGAATATAATTAAACTTATCGAAGCTAAAATAGTTTCTGAATTACATCTTTTCTTTAAAAAAATCACTCGTGCCGCTGTTATTACAGAGAAATTTAATTATAAGGCCGTTGAAAAGTCATTAAACGGCGTCAAGAAATCAATCCCTACTCTAAGGAATGCTAAAGTTCAGAGTGAGATGAAGATGTGGGTATCCGAGAATGTAAGATTAATAAAAACAATCCCAGAGAAAATGCTCACTCAAGTTGAAGAGATTGTATACACAGCTGTTAGAGCTGGCGTGACCCATACAGAACTTAGTAAAAGATTAGTTGAGTCTTTTGGTATATCTAAAAGAAGAGCCGTTATTATCGCAAGGGATCAGATCAATAAACTAAGTGGCAACCTAACAAGAGTAAGAAATTTAGAGCTAGATATTGATGAATATAAATGGCTAACAAGTAGGGATGATAGATGCAGACCTTCTCACAAAGTACTAGAAGGCAAGATTTGTTCTTGGGAAGATGTTAATGTGTACAAGTCTGTTGATAAATCAGTGGATAAAGATGTGGATAACTCAAGAAAATGGTTGCAACGCTCGTCAATAGGCGGTACAATATCTCATCCGTCTCAAGATGTGCTATGTAGATGCACATCTATTCCAATCATAAAAATCTAAAGGTTTTTAGTTTAGGACGAAGACACTAATCAATTTGTTCTAAATGCAAAATGCTTGAAACTTCTATCGCCACTCCAATTATCATAAAAAGATTTGATACTTTTAAACTACCGAAAGTCGCTAAGACTAAAGAAGGGTATTTAAGAGGCGAAGTAGTAGCAAGTCGTTCTGGGGTATTTGAATATAGAAATGTTGACGGATCTATAAGAAGAGAATTACGTCATCCTGATGAAGTATTTAAACCCAATAGTTTAGACACTCTTAAAATGATACCTGTGACTGACGATCATCCGTCTGACTTTGTTGATTCTAGTAATGCCGATAAATTACAAGCAGGCTACACGGGAGAGAATTGGAAGATAGACGGTGCAAATATTATTGTATCACTCACTGTAACTAAAAAAGATGCTGTTCATAAAATTACGTCAGGTAAAAAAGCAGCGTTATCTTTGGGATATTCAACCGTATTAATTAGAGAAGATGGGGTCTATAACGGCGAGAGATATGACTATAAGCAAACAGAGATTGTATATAATCACTTAGCCTTAGTTGAAGAAGGAAGAGCAGGAATAGCAGCAAGATTTAGAATGGATGGCAAAGACATAGATTCTAATATTGCAGAATGTCATTTCGATCATGTAATAAACAATGTAATTAACAATAAAGAGGTCAAAATGTCTAATAACGAGACAGCAGATAAAGTAGAAAATAACGATTCTGTAGAAGTATTAAAAGTAAGATTTGATGCTTCTATTATAGAAAAGGAGTTATTAAAAGATAGGTTAACTCAGAGCGAGTTAAAAGTTGACGCATTAGAAAAGTCATTAATTAAAGCTAATGAAGACCTAGCAAACGAAAAGAAAAAGAATGATCCTGAAGTTAGAGCAAGGGAAACTATGGATAGAGTAGAGATGCTGGCAAGATCAGCTCCTTATATTGATATAGAGGCCTATATTCATCATGATGCTAGGGATGTAATGATTGCCGCAATTAACTCCGACCGTACTGAATCTATTAACTTTAATGACAAAAGTGACGAATATGTAAAAGGTATGTTTGAGACTTTAATCGGTGCAAGTTACAAAGCCGATAAAATAGATACTAAAGCGGTATTTGGAGTACTTGCTCAAAAATGTGATACATCAAGAGTAAGAACACCTTCAAGTGACTTATTTAAACAACTTGATGATAGATATAACAACGTAAATATAGGTAAATAATATGCAAATAGATTACTCAAACTCTTTAGATTCAGGACCATTAGTATTGGGTCAAGTATACGATGTTAGTCTTGCTCAAGTAGACGGATATATGGCTGAAGAAAGTATACCTTTTGGTGCTTTTGTACAAAACGGTACTTCTGTTGTTGCAAGTCAGAGTACATCCGCTCCTCTTGTAAAAAAACTTACGACAACGGGAAGATTCATCGGTATAGCAGTTAGAGATATGAATCAACCAGTAGGCGCTACTCTTGCCACCGCTACTCAAGTGGCAGCAGGGACTGTTGATGCAATGACTACAATTACAACAGCACTTGAGTCCTATCCTATAGGAGCTGGTGTCTCAGTTATGAGATTAGGGAGGGTGTCGATTATGATTCCGACAGGAACAGTAATGACTAATGCAGCAATAGGAGCAACCTTAGTATGGAATGCTACAACATCTGCAATGACTTTTTCGGCTCTACCGATTTCTCCTGAAGTACTAGCGACAGCTGTTAATATAGGAGTTATGGTAACTATGCCAGTTGCTGGGCAACTAGCGGTTGTTCAAATTAATGAATTAGTATAAGCAGGTATTTATAATGACAATAATAAAATTTACTTCTCCAAATTATGGTAGAGAAGTGTCGTCTAGGGTTGATGCTAATGCAAGTGTGTTTTTTGCAAATATGCTCACAATGTTCGACCCAAAAATATTTGAAACTATCAAAACACCATTGACAGCTTTTGATATTTTTAAAGTAAAACAAGTTGCCGAACATTTAAAAATTTATACATACAATATGTATGAAGGTTTTGGTAAATCAAAATATGCCTCAACTAAAACAGGCAAGAATAATGATATGCCTTATGTAAGTGTTAATGGTCAACAATACTCATCAAAAATAGATGATGTTTATTGTGCTTTAGCTTTTAGTAGAGCCGATTTAGCTGCTTCACAAGCAACTCAGTTTGATGTTGTTACGGCCTTGCAAAGACAAGCATGGCGTTCAAATTATGAGGCGATGAATAGAACTTGCTTTTTTGGCAACAAAGAAGTTGGACTTGGTGGATTACTTAATAATCCTTTTGTTAAAGGTGCTAATGCAGAAGCTGCCGTAACGAATGATTGGTCTTCAAGCGCAACTACGGCTCAAATGATTTATGATGATTTGCTAAAAGCTTATAATACAATCTTAGACAGTACTAGAGGGAACTTAATGCCTAACATAATGTTATGCTCTCCTGGTGTATATAATATCTTAAGTAAAAAGATTTTTAATACTTATAACGGACTAACTATAAAGGAACAATTCGAGGGAGATAATACTATTACACTAAAATCTTGCCCTGAATTAAGACAAGTATTTACAGGTACTAAAGACGGTTTTGTTCTATTAAACAACGATTCTGATTATATAGAACATATTGTATCAGAATTATTTACGGTGTTACCTCCTGAGAAAAAAGGTTTAGAGTTTGAATCTTTATGTGTTTCTAGGCATGGTGGGCTAGTTATTAGGCAGCCTTTATCAATTTGTATTAGACGTATGGTTTAATAGAATATTAGGAGGATAAAATGGAAGAAATAAAAGATTTGATTTATAAAGACGCTCTCCTTTTAGAGCATTTATTCAATAACGTTGGTTTTAATTTGTATGAATGCGCTGTAACTTCGGAAGAAAGGGATGATATAACTACATTTAGAAAACTCATAGGACGTGGTTTAGTAGAGAATATATCAAAAATAGTTAGATTGCCAATTGAGACTGAAACTAAGGTTGAAGAAGTTAAGGGTAAAAAAGTTAAAGCTGAAGAAGTTACTGATTTAATATAGCAATAACATATTAAATGGAATTAATTGACAGATTTAAACTAATAGCTGACGAATTTGCTAATGAGCCCATTGATTTTTTAAATGGGCACTTAGCTTTATCTTCTGAGTATGTAGGACAACATATTAATCAGCCATTAAGAGATGAATTGATTGCATATCTTGCAGCGCATAGAGTAGATCAGTCTCTAAAGAGAAGAGGGGCTAGCGGTCAAGTCACTTCTGTAAAAGAAGGAAACTTGGCAATTACGTATTCTACAAGCGATGCAGAATCTGAGTATGATTTTTCAAGTTATGGAAGAACATATAAACAGTTAGTTAAAGAGATTTTTATAGCTCCTATGACAAGAATGTGTAGATGAAAGATATAGATAAAGGGTTTAAAGACGTCTTAAAGAAATTACAAATGTTGCAAAGCAAAACTTTACAAGTTGGTATTTTAAGTGATGCAGGAGTTAACGAAAAAACTGGTACTTTAATTGCAGATTATGCTCACTTTAACGAGTTTGGGACAAAACATATACCTGCTCGTTCTTTTATCGGTAGTACATGTGATGAGCAGTCTAAAAAATGGGAAGCAATGAAAGATGAGATTGTTGACAAAATAATCGATGACCCATCAGCTAACGTTGAACAATTAATAGGATTACTTGGTGAGCAGGTTGTAGCGGATATTAAAGAAAAAATAACAAGCGATATTTCCCCTGAAAATAGTCCAAGTACTATTTATCGCAAAACTAAAGGTAAGATGGATAAAACAACAACCTTAATAGATACTGCAAATATGCGTGATGCTATCAATTTTAAAATAGTAGATAAATGATATTTGATATTTTTAGAAGAAATCTAACTGTCAAAAGATTAGAACAGGGGTCATATCAAAACGTTGATGGATTAACTCTATGGATGGATGGAGCTGAGAGCAGTTTTACAATAAAAGCAAGCGTACAGGGAGTAGATAATGAGGTATTACAGACCCTGCCAGAAGGCGATAGAACAAAAGAAATGTATGTTTTATATACCAGCACAGAGCTAAGAACAGTTACTGCTGGAGTCTCTAACCCTGATATAGTGATTATAGATAATAAAGAATATCAAGTAATAAGAGTGACTTCAAGGCATAACTTATCAACTTATGCAACTGCGCATTATGAAATAGTAGTAATAAAAATAATTACAATGGCGTAATGGAAATTAGAGAACTTTATAGTAAAATACAAAATTTCACTTCTATTGCATGTAATTTATCAATTGAAGATGTGGTTATAGAAAATCAACGTAAGCCAAGAGATATAAAGCCTTATATATCTTTTTATTTAGGTAATTTTCGTTTAGTTAGCCAACCAATCATTCGAGAATTAGATGCAAATGGAATGCAAACTATTGTTACTCCTACAGTATGTACAGTAAATTTTAAAGCAGTGAGTGATAAGCTACTTGAAGCGGAAATTTTATTACATAGCTTACGTAATGCTTTTAATACAGAGTTACAAAACTCTATATTTAATGGAGAGATTGCCTTACATCGTGTTTTAAAAACTGTATCTGCAATACCGACTGTAGTTGATGAACAAATAGAAAGCAGAGCTATATTGGCTTTAGAATTAAGTTTTAACGTTACAATAGAAGATAACGTAGGCCTTATTGAGCATTTGCATCTTACAGACGTACGGTTGAATAAAGAATATATTATAAACAAATAGAGAATTAATATGCCCCTGATAGATAATTACATTAATATTAATATTACAAGAGGAAAGTTAGGAGTTAACTCTTCCTCGTTAAATACCTTATTAATTATTGGCGATACCAAGAAAGCGGTAGCAGAAAGTACATTACCGTTAGTAAAGTCTTACGGCAGTTTAGCAGAAGTTGCAGTTGATTATACCAATACGGCTAACCCTGAATATAAGGCAGCATCTTCATATTTTGGCCAAGATGTAAAACCTACAAAACTACTGATCGGAAGAGTAATAGGCACGCAACAGACCGATACTTTTGCAGCGGCTTATCCAAAAATTACTTTAGCAAATAATGATTTTTACGGTGTTGTCATAACAAGTAAAGTAGAAGCCGATCAATTAGCAATAGTAGCATTGGTAGAAGCTGATAATAAGATTTTTGGGGTTTCTAATGAAAATGCAATAATGCTAGATGGAGGAGATGCTAATAGTCTGGCTTATAAAATAAAGGCCTTAAATGCCTTGCGTACTCATGTTACGTATAATGGATTAGCAGCTAATACTTACCCAGAAGCCGCATGGACTGGCAAAATGTTCTCTAAAGACGCAGGATCTGCTACTTGGGCATATAAAAATTTAAGCGGCGTTGTAGCAGACAAACTAACAAGTAGCAACGTTACAGGCTTGCAAACCAATAACTGTAATTTCTATGTTTCATTTGGCGGCGTAGATTCCATGTTTGATGGAAAAACGGCAGTAGGCGAGTTTATTGATATCGTACAAGGAAGCGACTGGTTAACAGCTAATATGCAGGCTAAAATTGCCAATGCTTTTTTAAATACCGATAAAATTCCCATGACCAATCAAGGTATCGGTATCTTAGAGAATATGGTAAGAGCATCTTTAAACGAGGCTTCCGAGAGGAACATTATTGATCAGCAAAGTATCAAAGTAACCGTACCTGATGTTTTAGCTGTTACTCCAGCGGATAGATTGGCTAGAAAAATAAATATTAGTTTCGAGGCGCGCCTTAGCGGAGCTATACATATAGTTGGTATTAAAGGGACGGTCTCAGTATAAAATAATAAATATATAGGTAAATTATTATGGCTATAAAAGTATACGATCCTACTCAAGTGGGTGTGATTGTTGGAACATCGCCAATAAATGGCTTTGCAGAGGACTCTATGATTACTATTGAAATGGAAGATCCACAATATGTTGTTGCTACTGATATAAGTGGCTCTCCGACAAGATTTAAAACAAACAAGGCTCTTGCGAAAGTAACTATCAGACTTACTCAAACGTCTCCCTCAAATGATTTACTAAGTAGTTATGTTGAGCTAGATAGAATCAGTAATGCAGGTGTTTTTCCGTTGATGATAAAAGATAATAACGGTACTTCTTTGTTTACTAGTACGGCAGCTTTTGTTGAGCAAGTGCCAAGCGTTGAGTTTGCTAATGAAAACAAAAACCGTGAATGGGTTATTAAAGCCACTAATGTAGCCAAATTTATCGGAGGTCTTAAATGATGACAAAAACAGAAACCAAAGAGATTATGGGTCATAAGTATATTAGTACCTTATTCCCAGCCATGCAAGGGTATATGCTGGCTAGAAAATTACTTGATATTTTTATCAGTAAAGAACCTATCGCAAAATTATGCGAAGTAGATAAAAACGGAGAGCTTATACTTGAACTACTTAGCAATACCTTAAGAGACGACCAAGTCATTAATGCTGGAAGTTTTAATAGTATCTATACGGGCAATTACAAGGAAATGATGGGGGCTTTGACATTTGTGTTTGAGGTAAACTTCAAAGATTTTTTAGCGGTAAGCGATACTGGCGAAGGTCTCAATCCCCTCGCGGAAATGATGGCAACAGTATCGCAGAAAGGTTAGATTCGTCTTTAAGCGAAGAATTATTTTTATGGAGACCGGTACTGGAAAAAGTTGTTACTTATACCGAAATTTGCTCCGTTCTATCTTTAAGTGATGTTATGAAGATTAACGATCTATTGGATATGAAAAATGACCTAGAACAAGAGTCTTATCAAAAGAGTAAATAAATGATAGCAAGAGAATTATTAGTAAAACTAGGCTTTGATATTGATAGCACTAAATTGGATAAATTTAATGCATCTATTGATGCTACTAAAAACAAAATGCAGGCTATCAGAAATAGTAGTTTGCAGGGTATTTCTTCCGCAGGGGGAAGTAAATTAGCAAATGCTATTTCTCCCGAGGCAAATAATCGTGTTTCAATTCTCAAAAATTATAATGACGAATTAGCCTCGTTATCAAAAAGCGAAAGAGCAGATGTTTTAGCCTTAAACAGGATAGAGAATCAAGCTATCAAGGAAACCACTAAAATAGAAAAAGCCGAATTAAAAGAACGTCAAAGACTAACTAGAGAAGCGTTTCGAGAAAAACAAAACTTACAAAAATCAGAAGAAACTGGTTTTAAAACTTCTATGGTGTCTATGTCCTCGGTAGCACGGAAGTTTGCTATTTTAGGAGCTTCAATTACCGCTGGATTTGGTTTAAGTCTGCGATCAACATTAAAGGATGTGGCTAATTTTAAAGAAGGTAAGAGTTCAAGTAGTTTTGATAAGAGTCAAATAGCTACTGTTGACTCTTTCGATAGGAGTTTAAATACAACTGGGTCGCTAGTTGCTAATTTAAGAAATAGTTTTGTAGTGGATATGCTACCAGCTATTAAGGAAATATTAGATATTTTTAATAAATGGCTAACTGAAAATAAAGTTCGTATATTAAAAAAATTAACAGAAACAGCAGAGGCCATAACAGAAGCTTTTAAAATGCTAAAGATAATACTCTCTCCTGTTTTATCTGCATTTGATTATCTTATTGAAAAGACTGTTGGTTGGAAAACCCTTATTAAATCTGTGATTGTTTTAGGTGCATCTGCGTGGTTTATGAGATTGGCAGGATCAATATTTATGGTAGCCAGAGCATTTAAAACGTTAATGGGAGCAACCGTAATAGGCGGATTTATTTCAAGTTTCAAAACAATCAGAGCTATAGGGATGGTGGGGTGGTTTAAAAGTCTCGCTGGTCCTATGTTAAGGGTTGCAAATGGTTTTAAGAATTTTCTAAGAGTAAATCTTGTTACAGCTGCTTTGGGTTTGCTTATTGAAGAAATATATCTCACTATACAAGGTGGGGATACTTTGATAAATCGTTTTTTAGAAAGTGAGGCTTGGGATTCCGCTAAAACTAAAATAAAAGGAATAACTGACTCACTAAAAAAAATGGCCAAAGCTATGGGCATGAGTCAAAAAACCGAGTTTGCTCAGAGAAAGGAGAAAGAAAGGTTATTAAACTACCAGAATAGTGACGGTAAGTTTGGTGAAGGCAATGTAAAAGTAATTACTTTAGAGAAAAGTTTATTGGGTGCTCCGTTTAAACCGAAACCTGGTTTTAAACCATTATCATTTCCTGAATATGACCCTTTTGATAGAGGGAGGGATTATATTAGAAACAAGAGTCAACCTAAAGAAAATAATATTAATAATAAAAATTCTGTTGTTTTTAATACGACTGTTAACGTCCCTGCAGGGACTAATCAAGATCAAGTGTTTAATATTGAAAAAATAGTAAAGAGTCAGCTAGAAAAACAGCAAGAACAACTCTTAGCTACAATTGGGAGTTATAGGTAATCATGGCTTCTATTATTGCCCCGCTATTCAAAGCATCAGCCTTCTTTGGTCAAGCTAGCTCTTTATTTAAAGGAGAGACTAAAACTAAAATAGGTGATCTAGTAATCGATGTATGTACCAAAGAAAATATAAAGTTTAGCTCGACAGTTACTGAGCATCCACTAGAGACCAAAGAGTCGGTTAATGATCATATCTATAAAAATCCTCGTAAATTAAGGATTGAGGGATTTATTACAGATTCGCCGCTCCGAGTTTTCGGTTTTATTGAAACCCCTTTACAAAAAAATTCAGTATCTAGTTTAATTAATAACGTAAAATCATCACTTCCTTTTAATCAGGATGCAAAACCTAGCGTTCTAGCTTATCAGTTGCTCGATCAGCTTTGGCAAGATAGGGCATTAATTACGGTTGTAACTAGTTTAGACTCTTTTACAAACATGACTATTACCGATTTAGATTCAAACAAAGACCCTGATACGGGAGGTCGTTTTGAGTTTGTGGTCGAGTTAACTCAACTACAATTCGCCAATGTAACGACTACTAGTAATAATAATTTCAAGAGTACTGCTATTAAATCCATTGCAAGTCCTAAAGATCATGTGGGAATAGTAGATAAACCTAAGAGTACGAGTGCTAAAGCTGTAGATTGGATTGCTGAAAAGGGGAAATCTGCTATAAAATTTATAGCCCCTACTAAGGAAGAATTAAAGAATCCAGGTAATTTGCCTGGTGCTTATATGTGAGATTATTATGTTATATGATATAGTTTGCCTTATATTAGGGTTAATTTTTACAACTCAAATATACAACTTTATCCATACCGGATTTTGGATAAAAAACTATAAAAAAATGATTAGTATTATGTTTTAAAAGAATAGTCTTGTTATTGATTTTAATTTTAATAAATAAAATATTGGTTAGTTCTAAAATAGATATTTTTTTGGTTATAAGAGACTTAACTAATCAATCATATGTAGTGAATAAAATGTTAGATAATATTGCCAAGTAAAATTTACGTGAGTTATGAGTACAGAAAAAGAACTTAATTATATTCCGTGGTTTGACTCTGATAGCTTTAGACTCAAGGTTATTCTAGGAGATGAAGATATTTATTACAATTTGGATGCGCAGTATAATATTAGGGGTTCTCATTGGTCGGTTACAATCACGACAGAAAGTGAATTAGTCCTAATACAAAATAGAAAGTTAGTAATCGGAGTTGATTTATTTGAAAATTGCTACCATAAGCTAAAACCAAGCTGCTTCCTTTTTCCTTTAACTGACGACGATAGAATTACCGCGATCACTCGTGATAATATGATCAACGGCAATGTAAAACTTTTTCAGGTTTTGCAAAGCGATATAGAGGTATAGTTCATGTTATATTTCGATAGAGTATGTAGGGTTATCATTGAGGGTGCTAAGCTGATCACCATTGAAAACGCTAAGATACAATTTGAGATTATAAAATCAAAGAATGCCAAGGAAAATACGGCAAAGCTTGAGATTTATAACCTTGCTCCTGTAACCCGCAAGCTAATTACCGAGCAAGAAGCCTTAGTTAGAATCTTTGCAGGTTATGCTCAAAATAAGGGTCTAATAGAAATAGGACAGGGCGATATCTCTAAGATAAAGCATAACAGAGACAAGACTGAGGTGGTTACTGAGATCTACATGGCTGAGGGCTTGAGAATATTTAGAGATAACCCCATAAGTATTAGTTTTTCAAGCGAGTCTAAACTTAAACTCGCAGATGTATTAGATACCATACGAACAAAAAGTAATAATAAATATAGTTTTAGACTCATAGATGTTGATGAGAGCAAGACTATTGAGAACGGCTATTCTGACCTCGGGTCTCTTGATCAAATACTTAATAATTTAGCTATCCAATTTGGATTTGGGTGGTCGGTACAGAATAAGATTATTACTATCAAGGGAACTAAGAAATCGCTTAGCTCTGAAATTATGTTACTCACTCCTAAAAATGGCTTAATCCTTCACCCAGAATCTGTAAAACAAGTCTCTAGGAGGCTGGAAAAATCCAGTATTACTAAACAAGAGCGGAAGATAAACTCGGTGCAGGCATTACTACAACCTCATTTACAAGTTCATGATATTATCGCTATCCAAAGTCAAGACTTGAACGGAAAGTACGAGATACAGAAAATAACTCATAAGGGTGATACTAGAGGTAATGATTGGTATAGCGACATGGAAGTAATCTCATTGAATTAAAAGGGAAAGAATGAGTAAAGGACAAGCGGAAGTTATTAATGATTTGATGCGGAAGATATCAGACTCCATGAGGGTGGCTATGCCAGCTTCCATCGAGAGCTACGATTTTAAAACACAAAAAGCGGATATAAAGATTGATATGCAAGAGTTATATCACAATGGAACAAGCTTAGAATACCCAGTATTATCTGGCGTGCCAGTAATCTTCCCTAGATGCGGTGGTGCTTCAATTACTATGCCTATTGTTAGAGGTGACACTTGCTTAGTTATGTTTTTAGATCGTGATAGTACTGCGTGGCTACTGGGCGGTAAGAACTTGAAGCCAAAGAGTATGAGAAGCCATCATTTAAGTGATGCCGTAGCTATTATGGGCCTCTGTCCTTTTACCAATAAAAGCCCAGCTAAAAATAATACTGATATGCTTATTAGCTTCGATGGTTCAGAAGTTGTATTAAGGCCGAAAGGAATTATTGATATTACCTCAGCTAAAGAAATAAACGTCAAAACCGAAAGAGTAATAATCAATTGCAAGACTGCTCTTATAAAATCTGAGGAAACAGTAGCCGTAGAATGCAAATCGGCTAGCGTCAAAGCTGAAGAAAATATTGCAATTGAATGCAAAATGGCTAATATTAAGGCAACTGAAATTTTAAATGTTGAATGCAAAACTTTAACTGCAAAAGTTAGTGAGTCTGCATCGGTAGAATGCCAAAATGCTAGTATTAAAGCGACTGGTACTATTAATACAGAAACACCTAATTTTACTCAAAAAGGTAACATGAAGATAGATGGTATGCTTGAGGTAACTGGTACTAGCTTGCTGACAGGTAAATTAACCAGTCAAAATGGTATAGAGAACAGCGGTGCTAACTTAATATCTAATGGGAAAGTGCTTGAGACACATACTCATACATATCAAGATGTTACGACCGTTGTTGCTCCAGATGGTCCATGCAGCGTTACTAAAGTACCAACGAATTCAGGTCAAACAAATTAAAAATATTATGTTTAAAAAAGACTTATTACTATCTGATAGCCATGATTTAGCAATTATAGATTTTGATCTTCAATTGACAAGTGACCAGCAAGCTGTTGCCCAGAGAGTCAAGCAGGCATTGCTCTTATTTAAAGGTGAATGGTTTTTAGATCGAGATTTAGGCGTACCTTATTATGAAGATATACTAGGTACTAAAAATTCAATTGATACTGTTCGCGGCGTATTTGTAAATGCCATTCGAGCGGTTGATGGAGTCAAAGATCTAACAGAGTTCAATATAGAGTTTGATGATGCTACTAGAACTCTTAGCATTAAACTAACTATTATTGATGATTTAAGTAATGAGATAAATATTGAAT
>JFJP01037042.1_pt1 | contig 55104 bp, 43 predicted proteins | sample 431651 | NCBI WGS metagenome assembly JFJP01 (sample SAMN02602958, study PRJNA72255) | Microbial mat metagenome, whole genome shotgun sequencing project. | biome: fresh water; feature: sink hole; material: water; isolation source: purple microbial (photo- and chemosynthetic) mats found in... | reverse complement strand
CCATTTTCTTGATAGTATTGCCATGCATCAACGATTCTAATGGCTTCATCAATACTTCTACCTAAAGGAAGGTCATTTACTACTTGATGTCTTACAATACCTTCTTTGTCGATAAAGAACAAACCTCGATACGCTACAGGTGCGCCTTCAAATATTGCATCACCGTTTTCATCATATGAATAGCTTCCGGCTAATACATCATAGTTTTCAGAGATGGTTTTTGAAAAGTCAGACACCAAAGGATACTTAACTCCTTTGATACCACCGTCTTTTAATTCGGTTTGTAACCATTTCCAATGTGAAAATTCTGAGTCAACTGAAACCCCAATAACTTCAACATTTCTTTTTTTGAATTCTTCAATTTTGTCCTGAAAGGCAATAATCTCGGTGGGACAAACAAATGTAAAATCGGCTGGATAAAAATACAATATCACAGACTTTTTACCGATGAATTGTTCTAGAGAGTAATTCTCTACAATTTCTCCACCATTCACAACTGCTTTAGCTTTAAATGAAGGTGCTTTTTTTCCTACTAATACTGACATATTTTTATAATTTTAATGGATTAACTCTTTATAAAACGTTTTTTCTTAAAAATTGTTTATTCAGCCAAAGATATAGTTTTTTTGATTATTTTAGCAATCTTATTTTTAAAAATTAAACTATGTATCGATTGGTAGTTATTGCTCTGTTTAGTTTTGTTGCATTGATATCTTCTTCGCAATCTGTACCTTATCAAGATCAATACATCCATCAATTGGGTAGAGAAAAGGCTAGGGCAACATTTTATCCCTATGCTTCGGTTGATGAAGCAAATAAATATAATCGAAATGCTTCTTCTTACTATAAATCACTGAATGGCAAGTGGAGATTTCTATTTTGTAATGATGTATCAGAGGTTCCTTCGCAATTTTTTCTTCCTTCATATAATATTACTTCATGGAGTGAAATTCCTGTTCCTTCTGTTTGGCAGCGTCAAGGTTACGATATACCCATATACACCAATGTAATTTATCCCTTTCCTGTTAAGCCTCCTTTTATAGATCGTAACAATCCAACAGGTTTATACCGTACTTCATTCATTTTGCCTAAAAACTGGAAAGATAAAAGATGCATCCTCCGTTTTGATGGTGTTGAAAGCGCCTTTTTTATATATGTTAATGGGCAAAAAGTTGGCTATAGTGAAGATAGTTTTACGGCTTCGGAGTTCGATATTACACCTTATATTACTCAAGGAAATAACATTCTTGCTGTACAGGTAATGCGTTGGTCCGATGGAAGCTATCTTGAAGATCAAGACTTTTGGAGATTTAGTGGCATATTTAGAGATGTTGCCCTAATTGCCCGTAACCCAATTTATATAGAAGATGTTTTTATTCACACTTCATTCGATGAGGCTTATCAGAATGCTAACCTGTTTCTTAATGTGAATGTATTAAATAAAGATATTAAACCATCTAAGGGTTTACAACTTCAGTTTTCTTTGATAGATAAAAATGGAACTCAAGTGCTGCTTGATGATAATTTATCTATCACTGTCGATACTGCATCTGATCAATTAATTACTAAAACATACGAAATTCAAAAACCTTTTCAATGGAGTGCCGAAACACCCAATCATTATTGGGCTCAAATAAACTTAATGAAGGGTAATAAAATTATAGAGTGTATTCCTCTTCGCATCGGTTTTAGAGAAACAAAGATCAAAAATGGCAACTTATTAGTTAATGGTAAACCTATTTTAATAAAGGGAACAAACCGCCACGAGTTTGATTGCATAACCGGTAGAACAATCACTATTGAATCAATGGAAAAAGATATCCAATTGATGAAAGAACATAATATTAATGCTGTGCGAACTTCTCATTATCCCAATCATCCCGATTTTTATGATTTGTGCGATCAATATGGTATTTATGTTATGGATGAAGCCAATGTGGAGTGTCATGGTTTGCGGCATACTTTAACTTCCGATACTTCATGGAGACATGCCTTTGCTTTTAGAGGGGTAAACATGGTGGAGCGTGATAAAAATCATGCTTGCATTTTTACCTGGTCACTCGGTAACGAAAATGGTCGGGGAAACAATATGTTCTTCCAACGCGATGCCATGAAAATAATTGATAATACACGTCCATTTCACTATGAAGAAATGGGAGCTGATTTTGATATTATTGCCAATATGTACCCTTCCTTGGAGACAGTTCAAAAACTTCACGACGACAATCCCAATCACCCCGTTATTATTTGTGAGTATCTGCATTCGATGGGAAATAGCGTTGGTAGTGCCAATGATTATTGGAAGCTGATTCGAAGCAACAAAAGAATGCAAGGCGCTTATGTTTGGGATTGGGTTGATCAAGGTTTATTAGAATATGATGCTAATGGGACAGCTTTTTGGGCCTATGGTGGCGATTTTGGTGATAAACCTAATGATGGCAGTTTTTGCATGAATGGTCTGGTTTTTCCAGATCGCAAACCCAAGCCAGCCCTGAATGAAATTAAAAAGGTATATCAAAATTTTCATGTCTCGGCAAAAGACATAGAAAATGGTAAGTTTGAATATTATAATGAGAACTTTTTTGTTAACATGGACGATTATATCGTGCAATGGGAGTTGACAGAAAATAACAGCCCTTTGCGCATCCAAAACCTTAGCATGGACTTGGCTCCAAAACAGCGAAAAATATTTACTCTTAATTTCGATACTCTTGATGTGAAGCCAGGTTGTGAGTATTTTATTCATTTTCGAACCATCCTTAAAAATCCACAAATATGGCAAATACAAGGATATACAGTTGCTTACGATCAATTTCAATTACCACATCAGACTCCATCTGATAAACAAAAAATTCCCGCATCTAAGATAAATTTAGCAGAAAATGAATCTCAATTTGTGCTTTCCAATTCTGAGTTCAACATGATTTTCAATAGAAAAACGGCTTCAATTAGTTCTTTGAGATATGCAGGAAAAGAAGTGTTTTCTAAAGGACCCGTGGTTAATTTTTGGAGACCACCTACTGAAAATGATTTGAGAGAGGATGGCTATTTAAATGCAAAAAGACTGGGTCTCGATTCGCTACAATATCACGTTAGACAATGCATCTGGGAATTATCTGATGCAGGAGAAATTATTATTATTGCCCACTTTGATCTTTTGAATAAAACTAAATTAAATATTGCTGGCGTTACCATGATTTATACAGTGAAACCAAACGGCGCAATACTTATTAATACCCACATTCTTACTAATAATGAGATAAATGAATTGCCTAAACTTGGTCTCCAGTCTGAGTTATTCAATGATTTGGGTACTTTACAATGGTTTGGTCGTGGACCTCATGAAACATATCCCGATCGCAATACCAGTGGTATCATAGCTTTACATTCTTTTAAGTCCGATGAAATGTTTTCCAATTTTGGGGTGCCTCAGGAAAATGGTAATCGATCAGATGTTCGTTGGATCACTCTAAGACGTGAAAATCAAAAGGGATTAATAGTTGCTTCTGATAAATTATTTCATTTTAGCTGCTATCATTATAAAGATAGTAATATTCAAAATGCTGGTCACTTGAATAAATTATATAAAACAAACCATTTCACCTTCAATATCGATGCTGAGCAAAAAGGTTTAGGCTCTGCTACCTGTGGTCCTGGTACGCTTCCCCAATATCTTGTTAAAGCTGGTTTAAAATCTTTCAGTTTTTATATAGCTCCGTTAAACCAAAACCAAGACGCATTCCAATTGGCTTCTAAATTGAATTACAAAACTTCATACCAATTGCTGCCCATCCCAAAAATTAAAACAGAAAACGATTTGTTTAATAAACCACAGAAAATCACCATCGATGCCGGCATTTCTGGTGCTCTGATAAGTTATATGCTTAACGGTAATTATTTTTCTGATGTGCCTTCTCCTGTAACTTTTATTGTTAATAATACGACTTCAATTTCAGCTTTTTCCTCAAAAAAATCTTTTGTTAGCAGCATTCCCGTATTTCAAAAATTATATTTTGTGAATGCAAAGCAGATTACCATCAATTCTAAAATATTAACACCCTATATAAATTATAGTCCTTTTGTATTAATGGATGGAAAATTAGGTAATGAAGGGAAATCTGATCTGAATTGGATTGGTATTGAAGGTGATCTTGATATTAGCATTGAATTATCAAGGGTATCGCATATAAAACAAATCAATACCCGATTCAAACAAATGTGGTGGGAAAAACAAGTGGCTCCTATTGAAGTAGAATATATGGTTTCGGCCGATGGCGTAAATTATTTACCTGCCGGAAAAATGTTCAGCCCGAAAGACAATAACGAAAAATTACTAAAGGTTTGCGTTGAAGAATTCACTGCCGATGTAATGAAAAGTGGTATCAAATTTGTTAAGATTAAGGCAAAGAACTTAAAGGTTTGGCCCGAATGGAGTCCAAATATGAAAGGTTCAGAAACTTATTTGTTTATTGATGAAATAATGCTTTTGGAATGACCATGATGCGCAGCTTAATTTTTACGTTTATTCTTTTTATTACTTTTTTTAATTTATTTGGGCAAGCATTGAATGACGATCCTAAAGCCATTGATTCTGTTAAGATTTTTATGATCCAACAATTCATGCTATCTGAAGAAAATTTAGAAAACTTATCTAATAAAATCAATGTTATTCAAAATCCTTCTGGCAATCAGCTTTACGTAGTTTTTGATGAAAACCCGGAACAAGAAGTTTTTGATATTGTCATAACCGATATATTCAATAATATTATAATACTTCGCGAAATTGCCCGTCAGGCAGAGGTTATTGATATAAGCAGTTTGGATAAAGGAACCTATATAGTTAGGGTCATTTCTAATAATGATTTGCTAATAAAAGAAATAGTTATTCGGGAATAATCTTATAGAATCATACTATTTTTTTATATTTGCAGTCCGTTAGTTCGCTAAATAAATAGAGTTATTTTGTTGTCATATGCTTAAATCGATACATGCAGATTGGAAATTCAGACGTGCCGGAGTAGGAGAGTGGCTTGAGGCAACTGTTCCTGGATGTATTCATACCGATTTGCTTGCTCATAACATAATAGATGATCCTTTTTTTCGAGATAATGAGAAATCAGTGCAATGGATTGAAAATGAAGATTGGGCTTATCAAGGAGAATTTACCATTGATGATAATATTTTAGAATCAGATGCGCTAGAAATCGTATTTAAAGGTCTTGATACTTATGCCGAAATCTCTTTAAATCACCATTTATTAGGCATGACTGATAATATGTTTTGCGAATGGCGTTTTGATGTTAAAGACATTCTAAAAAAGAATAATTATTTACATATCCTTTTTAAATCCCCTATTACTGAAGCATTGCAGTCTTTTCGATCCTACGAATTTGAATATCCTGCGAATAACGATAAAGGTCAGTATAAAGTAAGTTCTCATACACGTAAGGCTCCTTATCAATATGGATGGGATTGGGGGCCGCGTTTGCTTACCAGCGGTATATGGAAACCTTTTTTCATAGACTATTATAATGATGCCAAAATAAGCGATGTTCATTTTTCACTGAATAGAATTGAGAGCAATAAAGCGTATTTACACATTTTTGTTTCCATTGATTCCGTTTCGGAACTTTCGGCACGCCTCATTTCCAGAATTGGTGTTAGCGAAATTGAAACCCTTCCTGTATTCCTTAAAAAGGGAACCAATCAGATTGAAACCGTTGTTATTATTGATAATCCCAAGTTTTGGTGGCCACACGATATAGGTGATCCGCATCTTTATAAATTCGATTTTGTATTGTTTGTTGATGATGTTATTGTAGATAAAAAAATCAAAAAATATGGAATCCGCACTATTGAGCTTATAAATGAGCCTGATGATGCAGGAAAAACATTTTATTTTAAAATAAATGGACGTCCTGTTTATTGTCGTGGTGCTAATATCGTTCCGGGTGATTCATTTCCTTTTCGTGTTAGCAGAGATAAATATGAGGAGTTGGTAGATAACGCCTTGGCGGTTAATATGAATATGCTTAGAGCATGGGGTGGAGGCGTATACGAAGACGACTATTTTTACGATCTATGTGATGAAAAAGGAATCATGGTATGGCAAGATTTCATGTTTGCTTGTGGTATGTACCCAGCTAATACACAATTTCTTATTACTTTAAAAAAAGAACTCAATTATAATATTTTACGTTTAAGAAACCATCCGTCTATTGTATTATGGTGCGGTAATAATGAATTATTGGAAGGCTTTCATACTTGGGGCTGGAAGGAAACTTTAGGCGATTTTGCACGCAAGGTTTTTGATGATTATGAAACAATTTTTTATAATCTGATTCCAGAAACTATTAACGCACTTGATGCATCAAGGCCTTATTGGCCTTCATCTCCCAGCGCTGATTATAAAAGCGCACTGAGTTTAAATTCTGGCGATTATCATTTTTGGGATATCGTTAAAGAAGATCTTCCTATTAGTGTTTACAGAGAAAATGTAGGCCGCTTCATGAGCGAATATGGTTTTAAATCATACCCTGAATGGAAAACTCTAAAATCTTTTTCAATAGAGGAGGATTGGAATATCCGTTCTAAGGTACTTGAAGCCCATCAGGGTTGGCCTACTGGAGCCGATTTAGTTGAACGCAATATGAAAAGAGAATATGGCAATCCAAAAGATTGGAATGCTTTTCTATATCTTAGTCATATACTTCAATCTCGTGCAATTAAAGTTGCTATTGAGTCGCACAGAGCTGCAAAACCATTTTGTATGGGCACTTTGTATTGGCAATTAAATGATTGTTGGCCGGCTGCAAGTTGGGCTAGTGTCGATTATTATGGACGTTGGAAAGCTTTACATTATCATCTCAAACACTATTATTCCAATGTATACCCCATCATCCTTCGTTCAAAATATAAAGTAAGCTTTCTAATAACCGACGATGCAGCTATTGAAAATGAATATTACTTAGATATCAAAGTATATCACTTTAATGGAGAAATTTTATTTAAGTATCAAAAGCCATTTAAAACAGGCAATGGTAGTAATAATATTTTATATGAAAAGGATTTCTCTTCATTGGTTAAAAAATATGGCGCTCCAAATATTATCATATATGCCGATATAAAAGCTGCAGACAATCTTATTTCTAGAAATAGCTACACTTTTATCGAACCTAAAGATATTGTTGTTTACGAGCCTCAAATGAGCATTGATGTGACTCCTTTGCCTAATATTAAAAATGGTATTTGTATCAGATTGCTTTCAGAGAATATCGTAAAGGATTTGTATATCAGTAGTTCAGCTGAAGGTAAGTTTTCTGATAATTACTTCGATGTGTTGCCAGGCGAAACAAAAACGCTGAGTTTTATTTCTAATGATGCTATTGAACCTAGCATTGATAATTTTACATTTTATTCCCTATTCCATTCTAAATTGCAAGTTTAAACCTATTTAATAGTTATTTAGAAGGTTTTTAAAAGCGCTACATTAGCCGTACAAAGTTGTATTTTGTATCGGAATTAAACTACAAAGGTGCGTTAGCACTTATGGGCTAGCACCCCTGAATTGAATTTAACTTGTCCTGTAAAAATTATAAAAAAAGAAAGAGGGTCTGTCATTTACGACAAACCCTCTTTTTGTGCGGAGAAAGAGGGATTCGAACCCCCGGACCCTCGCAGATCAACGGTTTTCAAGACCGCCGCGATCGACCACTCTGCCATTTCTCCGCTGCAAAAGTAAAATTTTAATCGAATTAAAAAAAATATTCAAGGTTTTTTTATTTATTTTCATATTTAAACCACTTATAAACCCATCTATAGTAGGATAAAATCACTTTCTATATATTTTTTTTAATAGTTTTTTTAACAAATAGAAATTGTATAATTTATTGTAATTTAATTAGTTGTAATGATAAATGTTAATATGTACCTCCATTTTATCATAAATATCAATAGATACGGCGCTTTTTTTCGTCAAAAAAATTTGCTAAACACAATAAAACACTTATATTTGTAATAGAGTTAAAAAAATAAGTTTTACTAACCCTAAATTTTTTAGTAACATGAACAAAGCTCAATTAATTGATTCTATAGCTGCACAAGCTAAGATCACAAAGGCTGATGCCAAGAAAGCATTAGACGCATTCATCAAAACTACTACTACTGCCCTTAAAAAAGGTGACAGAGTTGCTTTAGTTGGTTTTGGTTCTTATTCAGTAGTTACCAGAAGCGCCAGAACAGGAAGAAATCCTCAAACTGGTAAAGAAATCAAGATTTCTGCTAAGAAAGTTGTAAAATTCAAAGCAGGAGCTGATCTCGCAGGTGCAGTTCAAAAGTAAGAATTTGAATGAATTTGTAAAGGAGTGCATAAAATGTACTCCTTTTTTTTTATCTCTATGACAACAGAAAAAAAATTAATCGCGTTTTTGGAATCTTTTCTTACCAACGAACGAAGGAATACATTCCAAATGGCCTTGTCTCAGCGAACTAACTATATCACCCTTGCTTTTGAAAATGTGTTTCAATCTCAAAATGCTTCAGCGGTTCTTCGCACGGCCGATTGCCTTGGAATAAAAGACGTTCATGTTATTGAAACCAAAAATCAGTTTCAAATCGATCTCGATATCGTAAGAGGAGCATCCGACTGGATCAACATGATACGATATGGTAGTAAAAACACCGATACCTTAACAGCCATTAATTATATTAAATCACAGGGATATAAAATTGTTGCAACCAGCCCTCATAAAAAAAACAACACTCCTCAAAGCATCCCTCTAAATCATAAGCTCGCTATCTTTTTTGGAACCGAACGAACAGGCTTGTCTGAAACTATTATCAATAATGCCGATGATAGTATTCTAATCCCCATGTACGGTATGACCGAGAGTTATAACCTTTCCGTTTCAGCAGGTATTATATTATATACTATTATGGAACGCCTCCGAAATTCCGATATAAATTGGCATTTGAATGAAAAGGATTATGATGAATTATATCTAAATTGGCTGAAAAAATCAATTCGAAAATCAGATATTTTGGTCAACCATTTTTTAGAAAAGGATAATGAATAGTTTTATACTAATTTAATATATATAATTTTTTAATTACAAAATTTGCCACTAAATTTACACAGTCTACAAAACATGACTATTGTGCCAATGAATTGTATTATTGTTGATGATGATAAATTGTCTCTGAAAATCCTAAGTGAATTCGTTAAAAAAACTGATTCGCTAGATTTAGTAGGTACTTTCGAAAATGCTATTGATGCAATCAATTCACTTAAAAAAAATGAATTAACGGTCGATCTCATCTTTCTAGATATCGAAATGCCCGAAATGTCAGGTATCGATTTCCTAAAAACCCTTCAGGATCCTCCTCAAATTATTATCGTATCGGGTAAAGATAATTATGCTCTTCATGCTTTCGAATTTAATGTGGTTGATTATTTATTAAAACCAATAGCTTATGCACGCTTTTATAAAGCTGTTGATAAAGCACTTGGTAATCACAACAGAAATATCGAAAATGGTCAGGAAGAATTATTTATTAAAAGAAATAATTCCCTAGTACGCATCAAATACGAAGATATCCTCTGGGTGGAAGCTTTAGAAAATTATGTTACCTTCAATACATATCGCGATAAATTCACAGTGCATTTCACTATCAAATCCGTTTGCGACAAATTAAATCCAAAAAAATTCTTCCGCGTTCACCGTTCTTTTGTTGTCAATATAAGCAGTATTGAATATATCGAAGAAAATTCTATTTACCTTCGTACCATCGAAGGCATAAAGGCCATCCCAATTGGTAAATCTTATCGCGATGACCTGCTAAGTGAACTCAATCTTATCTCTAATTAATTTTACATGCTGTGTCGTGTATTCACTTTTCTTTTACTTTTCTTAAACCTTCATGCTTTTACGCAGTTGACTAGCTTTATAGAGTTTTCAAATCGCCTCGATTCAATCTCTAAAAACCTTCCCGAACATCAAAAAAAACAAGCCAGCGATGTGCTTTTTGAAGATATGGCCGCTTTTCTAAAATCACGATTTGCTGTAAATGATTCTAATTCCATTGCTGCCAATTATTTTTATGCTGAAAATAAATCTTCAGATGTGAGATTGCTTAATTTTTATATGAATGCTCAAGGTTTTACTCATTATTATATCCTTATACAGTCTGAATTTTCAAAATCTGGCTCCGTTTTTAAACAATCAACTACCCATTTAACTTATTTGAATAAACAAGGTATTATTAGTATGCCTGATTGGTATGGTGCCTTGTATTATGATTTTATCCCTTTTCATGTTCAAAACCATACCCTCTTCTTATTATTAGGCTACATTCCTTCCGATTTACTCATCAATAAAAAAATAGTTGATGTTCTTTGGTTCGATGAACTAGGGTTTCCTGCTTTTGGTGCACCTCTTATTAAATTTGATCGCATGCAATGTGACAGACTCATCTTCCAGTATGCAAAAATGGCGCAAATGACCCTGACTTACGATAAGCTGCGCCAAATCATTGTTTATGACAATTTAGCTCCGGCTTCTCCTTTACAAAAAAATAATTTTATGTTCTATGGTCCCGATGGCTCATTCAACGCTATTACTTTCACAGGGAGCTATTGGATGCAAAAAAACAACGTAGAAAATAAAGCTCCGGCTGCTAAATAAATTAATTTTGCAAATGACATTTTGTCGCTATTTTTCTGCTGGCATGACATTTGACTCCTTCCGAAAAAAAAAACTTAAAATATTAATACCATGCAAACAGGCAAAATAGGCGTTACAACGGAAAATATTTTTCCAATCATTAAAAAGTTTTTATATTCCGATCACGAAATATTCTTAAGAGAACTTGTCTCTAATGCCGTTGATGCAAGTCAAAAACTTAAAACACTTGCTTCAACCGGTGAGTTTAAAGGGGAGGTTGAAAACCTTAAGGTTAGTATTCATCTCGATGAAAAGAATAAAACCCTTACCATTTCTGATATGGGTATTGGAATGACCGAAGAGGAAGTGAATAAATATATCAATCAAATTGCTTTTTCAAGCGCTGAAGAGTTTCTAGAAAAATATAAAAATCAAGCCAATGCCATCATTGGTCATTTTGGTTTGGGTTTTTATTCGGCTTTTATGGTGGCTAATAAAGTTGAATTAATTACTAAATCATACAAAGAAGGAGCTGCTGCCATTAAGTGGTCTTGCGATGGTTCTACCGATTATACTATAGAGCCTGCTCAAAAAGAAACTAATGGTACCGATATTATCCTTTATATTGAAGAAGAATCTAAAGAATTTGCAGAGGAATCAAGAATTAATGACCTTCTTAAAAAATATTGCAAATTTCTTCCAGTTACGATTGTTTTCGGTAAAGAAAAAGAATGGAAGGATGGTAAATATGAAGATACCGATAAAGAAAAAGTGATCAATAATACTAAACCCGCTTGGACTATCAAGCCTTCTGAATTAAAGGATGAGGATTACAAAAACTTTTATCGTGAATTATATCCAATTGCTGAAGAACCACTTTTTAATATCCATCTTAATGTTGATTATCCTTTCAACTTAACAGGTATTCTCTATTTTCCTAAAATAAAAAGCAATATAGAGATTCAAAAAAATAAAATTCAGCTTTATTGCAGTCAAGTTTATGTAACCGATTCAGTTGAAGGCATTGTACCCGATTTCTTAACCCTTTTGCATGGGGTACTCGATTCCCCTGATATCCCATTGAATGTGTCCAGAAGTTATCTTCAAAGTGATTCAAATGTGAAAAAAATATCAAGTCACATTTCAAAAAAAGTGGCCGATAGATTACAAGAGATCTTTAAAAATCAAAGAAGCGAATTTGAATCAAAATGGGATAGTTTAAAGTTATTTATTGAATATGGTATGATTACCGATGAAAAATTCTACGAACGAGCCGAAAAATTCTTCCTATTTAAAAATGTAGATGGTAAATATTTCACCATCGAAGAGTATGAAAAGCTTATTCAATCGGAACAAAAAGATAAAAATGGAAAAGTAGTTTATCTTTATACTACCGATAAGGACGCTCAATTTACCTTTATTGAAGCTGCCAAAAATAAAGCGTATGATGTTTTGGTTATGGATGGCCAATTAGATGCTCATTTAATAAACAACATGGAATCAAAGCTAAAAGATGCCCGTTTTGCGCGAGTTGATTCTGATATTATAGACAATCTGATTCCAAAATCAGAGGATAAAAAATCGAATTTGAATGAGCAACAAAAAGAGATTCTTTCTCCTGTTTTTAAATCTTGTTTTAACAGCCGCGATCAATTCAATGTAGTTTTTGAAAATATGACCGAAAATGATGCTCCTGTTATCATTACCCAATCGGAATGGATGCGCAGAATGAAAGAAATGTCGGCTATGGGCGGCGGAATGAATTTTTATGGCGAAATGCCCGATTCTTATAATGTTGTAGTAAATACGGTTCATCCTATTGTTAACAAAATATTATCTGATACCGAGCAACAAATAGCTCCGCAATTAACCGACCTAAATAATCAAATTGCCGATTTGCAAAAAGAACATGATGCTTTAGATAAGGTGAATGCAGACAAAAAATACGATGAAATTCCGCAAACAGATAAGGATAATTTAGAAACATTGAATAAAAAAATCACGGATCTAAAAACTGAACGTGATCAAAAACTCGATTCTTTTGGAAAAAACCACCCATTAACCAAACAACTTACCGATCTCGCTCTATTAGCAAACAACATGCTTAAAGGAGAGGATTTAAGTAAATTTGTTAAAAGAAGTATTAGTCTGTTATAATCTAAAAGTCTTAAGGTCGAAGGTCTCTAAGACTTTTGACTTTCGACTTTAAGACTTTCGACTTTTAGACTATTGTCTGTTATAAAACATATATTTTTTAATGTTATTTTATTAACTATCATAACATAAATCTGCTTTTTTGTTTATAGATTTGAGAATCTAATAATCAAATCAAGCATTTATGAAACCATCTCATATTGAACATATTGGAATCGCAGTCACCAATTTAAATGATACTATTAAGTACTATGAAGACGTATTAGGTCTTGAGTGTTATAAAGTTGAAGAGGTAGCTGATCAAAAAGTAAAAACAGCTTTTTTTATGGTGGGAGAAACAAAAATCGAACTTCTCGAATCCACCGATCCCGAAGGTCCCATTGGAAAATTTTTAGAAAAAAAAGGTCCAGGTATTCACCATCTGGCTTTTGCATTTCAGGATGTTAATGAAGCACTCAAAGATGCAGAAGCTAAAGGCGTTGCATTGATTGACAAAACAGGAAGAAAAGGTGCTGAAAATATGAACATTGGTTTTTTGCATCCAAAGTCTACTTTTGGGGTTTTAACAGAATTTTGCAGCAAATAAATAGATAAATAAAATTATATGAGCAGCAGCAGAGAAAAGGTAGTTCAATTGATTGAATTGCGCAACAAAGCCAAATTGGGAGGTGGTGAAAAAAGAATAGAAGCCCAGCACAGCAAAGGAAGATTAACCGCGCGTGAACGTATTGATGTATTGCTTGATGAAGGCAGTTTTGAAGAATTTGACATGTTTGTTACCCATCGTTGTACCAATTTTGGATTGGAAAATGAAAAGTATTTGGGTGATGGTGTTGTTACAGGTCATGGTACCATTGATGGTCGTGTTGTGTACGTTTTTTCTCAAGATTTTACCGTAATGGGTGGGTCTCTTTCCGAAACATTTGCTAATAAAATCTGTAAGGTAATGGATCAGGCCATGAAAGTGGGTGCTCCTGTTATAGGTATCAACGATAGCGGTGGTGCTCGTATTCAGGAAGGGGTTATGTCACTTGCCGGTTATGCCGAAATTTTCCAAAGAAATATTATGGCTTCAGGGGTGATTCCTCAAATTTCTGCTATTTTCGGTCCTTGTGCCGGTGGTGCTGTTTATTCTCCAGCACTAACCGATTTTGTACTTATGGCCGATCAGTCCAGTTATATGTTTGTTACTGGCCCTAAAGTTACAAAAACCGTAACGGGCGAAGATATTTCAACTGAAGATCTAGGCGGTGCTACGGTGCATTCAGCTAAATCAGGTGTATCGCATTTCAAAGTATCTGATGAACAAGAAGGCTTGCTTCTGATACGTAAATTGATACAATATGTGCCACAAAATAATTTAGAAGATCCCATTCAAACCGAATGCAACGATTCAATTGACCGTGTTGATGATTCATTGAATGATATTATTCCTGAAAATCCAAATCAACCTTATGATGTTAAGGATATAATTGCTACTATTGTTGATAACAGTGAATTTTTAGAAGTCCATACCCATTATGCAAAGAATATAGTTGTGGGTTTTGCTAAGTTTAATGGCATGCCAGCTGGTATTGTGGCCAATCAGCCTAATTTCCTTGCGGGTGTATTAGATATTGAAGCTTCTCGCAAAGCAGCTCGATTTGTACGTTTTTGCGATGCTTTTAATATTCCAATTATAACCTTAGTAGATGTTCCAGGTTTCTTACCAGGAAGTCAACAAGAATATGGCGGAATTATTACCAATGGTGCTAAATTACTTTTTGCCTACGGTGAAGCAACCGTTCCAAAAATTACCATCACTTTAAGAAAATCTTATGGTGGTGCACACGATGTAATGAGTTGTAAACAACTTCGTGGTGATTTAAATTACGCTTGGCCTACAGCTGAAATTGCTGTAATGGGACCAAAAGGAGCCATTGAGATTCTTGAAGGCAAAAAAATAAGCGAGATTGAAGATCCACGTGAGAAGGTGAAATATATTCAGGATAAAGAAAATGAATATAAAGAAAAATTTGCCAATCCTTATGAGGCAGCAAAATACGGCTTTATCGATGATGTAATTGAACCTCGCAATACAAGATTCAGAATCATCAGAGGCTTGCAAACATTGGCAACCAAGAAGGATACCAATCCACCCAAAAAACATTCTAATATTCCATTATAAATTATAAAACTATGTTAAGTATATTGTTAGAAGTTAAATTTTTACCTGAAGCCGTAGATAGCTTTGCTTGGTGGGTGGTAATTATTGGGATGGGTGTTGTTTTTATTGCTCTTGCGCTATTAGTAGCTATTTTTTCAAATATACCTAAGCTTATGTTGATGGTATCAAATGTAAATCTTAAAGTTAAAAACAGTAGTAAAAATGATAAGAATACCAATGTTGAAAATTTAAAAACAAAAAGTCTAACCGCTGATGTAACCGTTGCTATAGGTACGGCTTTACATTTTTATTTTTCCGATTTTCACGATGAAGATTATACCATCATGACAATTAAGAAAGCGTCTAAATCTTATTCACCATGGAGTTCTAAAATCTATGGATTGAATAATATGTATTTAAAAAAATGATTAATAATTGAAATAAAATATTTCTATGAAGAAATTTAAATTCGCCATCGGAGGCAGCGATTTTAACGTTGAGGTGGTAAAAGTGGAAGGCAACATGGTAGAGGTTGAAGTAAATGGCTCTACTTACGAAGTGGAAATGAAGCAGGAAGTAAAAACTACTAAAACGCCTATTATTGTGCGTCAGGAAGTTGCTCCAACCGATAAGGAAAAGAAAATTGCCAAATCACCTTCAAAAACAACCAATACGGCTGTTAAATCACCGCTACCTGGTATTATCATTCAGGTATTTGTTAAAGAAGGTGATACCATTACTATGGGACAAAAATTAATGACTATGGAGGCCATGAAAATGGAAAATAATATTTTGGCTGAAATGGCAGGTACAATTGCTTCTATAAAAGTAAAAGCAGGTGATTCAGTATTGCAAAATGATGTGTTGGTTGAATTACAGTAATTTAAGTAAAATGTTTGTTATGAATCAGAATATGAAAAGGTTTTTGACTGTTTTGGGAGTGCTGTTTTTTATTTCTCTAGTTAAATTGGCGCTTGCTTCTACTGGATTAGATGACGTAAAAATAGATGATTTAGCTCAAGATCATTCTGTAAGAGAAAGTATCTTAAAGGTATGGAGATCAACAGGTTTTTATAATGTTACTATGGGTAACATTATAATGCTTTGCGTTGGTCTGTTTTTCCTATTTTTAGCAATGAAATTTGATTTCTCTCCAATGCTACTTATTCCTATTGGTTTCGGTATATTAATTGGTAATATACCTTTTGAAGAAGGCTATTCAATTGGAATTTATGAAGAAGGTAGCGTGTTAAATTATCTCTATTTTGGGGTTAAAAATGGAATTTATCCTCCTTTAATATTCTTAGGTATTGGTGCAATGACCGATTTTAGCTCATTAATTAGTAACCCTAAGCTTATGTTATTAGGAGCGGCAGCTCAAATAGGCATTTTTGTTACTTTTATTGGTGCTCTTATTCTTGGTTTTACGCCGCAAGAAGCAGGTGCAATAGGTATAATTGGTGGTGCCGATGGTCCTACTGCTATATTCTTGGCTTCTAATTTAGCTATTGATTTATTAGGCGCTATTGCGATAGCAGCTTATTCTTATATGGCTCTTGTTCCTATCATTCAACCACCTGTGATGCTATTATTCACAAGTAAAAAGGAAAGACTCATTCGTATGAAGCCACCTAGAGCTGTTTCACAATTTGAAAAAATAATTTTCCCAATCATTGGTCTATTATTAACTACTTTCATTTCGCCTAGTGCATTACCTTTATTGGGTATGTTATTCTTTGGAAATTTAATAAAAGAAAGTGGTGTAACAAAACGATTGGCAGTTACAGCAGCAAATTCTATGATAGATATTGTAACTTTAATTCTGGGAATAACAGTGGGCGCTTCAACTCAGGCAGATAAATTTTTAACTCCTCAATCGATATTGATTTTCGGTCTGGGTGCTGCTTCTTTCATTTTTGCAACAGCAGGTGGGGTTTTATTTGCCAAAATTATGAATTTATTTTTAAAAGAAGGAAATAAAATAAATCCATTAATTGGAAATGCTGGAGTATCTGCTGTTCCTGATAGTGCAAGGGTTTCTCAAAGAGTAGGTTTAAGTGCTGATCCTACAAATCACTTATTAATGCATGCTATGGCACCTAATGTGGCTGGGGTAATTGGTTCTGCCGTGGCAGCAGGTATATTACTTAGCTTTTTAAAATAAGGTTGAACAAAATTTGTGGCAAGGTGTTTGTAAATCGATATTTATTTATTACTTTCGCATGAGTTTTAAAATATGATATTAAATTTATTGTTTAACCAAAATCTTATAATTATGAAAAGATTCAATTTTATTCTTGCATTAGCTTCTGTTGCTTTTGCTTCTTTTGTTACTTCTTGCTCTGAAGAAACTGCTTCTGCTCCTGAGGTTTCTTTTTCTAATGGACAAAATACAGCTGCTGCTGTAAATGGTTCTTATGAAATTAATGGTTCTGTTACTTCTGAAGTGGGTCTTGATAAAGTAGTATTTTTACAAGTAAATGGCGGTGACGAAACAACTTTAGCTACAATTTCTACTTTTGATGATGACAAAAATTATGTAATCAAACAAGTAATTTCTGATGTAGTTGCTGAAACAATTATTAAAGTAACAGCTACTGATAAAGATGGTCAAATAACTAGCAAAACATTCACTATAACTGTTGGTGGTAGTTCAACTGGCGATGCTATCAAATCTTATTCAGCAGTATTATTAGGTGCTCAAGATGCTACTACAGGTAGTGCTTACGCTTCAGTTTCAAATTCAGTTTATACTTTAGCTTTAGCTAAAACAAATTCAGCTTCTGTTGATTTTGTGTATTTCTATGGCGCTTCAAATCTTGCAACTTTAGCTGCTCCTAACGATGTTACAGTTGGTGGTACTGCAGGTAATTTAGCTATTTGTGCAGAATATGCTACTAAAAATGCTACCAAATTTAGTACTTCAACTGTTACTGCTTCTGAATTTACTGCAATGACTGATGATTCTGTTATTGCTACTGTTTCTGCATCGGATTCAAAAATAACTCAACTTGCTACAGGTTCAGTAGTTTCTTTTGTTACTGCTGCTGGTAAAAAAGGATTGATTCATATTGCCGAAATCACTACTGGTGCTACTGGTTCAATCAAAATCAATGTAAAAGTTCAAGAATAATATATTCTTAACAAAATAAAGAAACCGCCTCGAAAGGGCGGTTTTTTTTATTTTATACCCCCTGTTCGGCGGTAGGCTTTGCTTCCGTCGGATATATCTTTTCAGGCTGCTACCTGATTATTAATTATAGAATTTACAGAAGCTATAGAGATTTCTCACTCCGCTGTGCTGCGTTCGAAATGACGGCAATCGCAAGTATCACAGGAGGTTGGAGAGGTAAAGGCGGCGGAGCCGCCTTTACCTCTCCAACCTCCCCCAAAAAAACAGCGTAATCGTCATTTCGATCGCCGTTTTCCGGCGTGAGAAATCTCTCGGATGATATCATTTTATCAATTGGGGGCAAAGTGCAATGGCTTTAGAAATCCCCCTGTTCGTCGTAGCGTCTCGCTATTGTCTTCAAGCTAAGGAGTTTTTATTACTTCTCTTGTCCTTATTAGTTCGACAAAAGAATCAATTCGGTTCGTTCGTATAAAGGTCGCTAGCCTTGTAATCTTCGTAGAAATAAACCCGCAATATCTTCAAAGGGGCGCTAGCCTTGCCATCTATTGATTTTTATAGGTGAGATTTTATTAATAACAGATTTTAATTTGGATATTCCGGTCCCTGAGCGGAGCCGATGGGCCGGTTCTCTTAATCCGGTCCCTGAGCAGAGCCGAAGGAGTAGCCGAAGGGCCGGTTCTCTTAATCCGGTCCCTGAGCGGAGTCGAAGGGCCAGTACCTTTGGCTTCGGCTACGCTCAGCCACCGGCGTATACAAATTAGATACAGGTGTATTCAGCGTAATCGTCATTTCGAACGCCGTTTTCCGGCGTGAGAAATTTCTCGGATGATATCATTTTATCAATTTGGGGAAAGTGCAATGGCGTTAGAAATCTCTTTCTTAGTCATAAAAATTAAACGAATTATCAATTATTTAGCCCAATTTTTTGCATATTGCATATTATCTAATGTAATTATCATGAAGCAATTTTTTCTTATTTTGTTTGCTTGCATACATATGCACCTTGTTGCCCTTCCCTTTTATTCAGATTATAATCTGGTGCATACCCGCTTGAATTTGAATATGACAAATACTTCTGCATATATCCAGGGCTCATGCGCCATTTCTTTTGTTGTTCAAACAGATCATTTACCTGTTTTTAATATAGAGTTGCACCGAAAATTTATTGTAGATTCCATTCTTTATAAAGATAAAACCTGTGTTTTTTCAAACGAAAATAATTTATTGTCGGTTAAACTGCCTAAATCGCTTTCATTCAATACTTTTGCTACTGTAATTATTTATTACAAAGGCGATGCAACTACCGAAACCACGCACTCTTGGGGTGGTACCAGAAGTGTGCGCGATTGGCGATTCCCGTTTCACATAACCTATACCATGGCAGAGCCTTTCTATGCAAAAGATTGGTTCCCTTGTAAACAAGATTTGAATGACAAAATTGATTCGCTCGATTTGTTTATTAGGGTTCCCGATTCCTTGTTTGCTACTGGAAATGGAAGACTCATTCACCAACAACAAATGGATAACTTTATTACCTACCACTGGAAATCCAATTACCCAACTGCATATTATTTGCTTGCTATTGTGGTGGGTAAATACGAGGGTTTTCATTTTTATGCGCCCGTGAGCGATCAGGATTCAGTGCTCATTCAGAATTTTTATTATCCTCATCCCAATTTTCTTGAAACCGAGAAAGAAAATATGCTGGCTACAAAGCAAATTATAAGCTATTATTCCGATATTTTGGGACGCTATCCTTTCTATAAAGAAAAGTATGCACACGTTTTTGCTCCTTTTCCAGGGGGAATGGAACATCAAACCATTTCTACCATGGGTGGCTTAGCCTTTGGCCTTGTGGCTCACGAACTTGCGCACCAATGGTTCGGGAATTATGTGACTTGCGCATCGTGGCAAGATATATGGATCAATGAGGGCTTCGCATCTTATATTGAGTATTTAGCTATTGAAAAATTTAAGCCTGAGGATAAATCTAATTGGTTGAGCACAGCATTTTCTTATGCCATGGAAAATCCAAATGGTTCTGTTTATATTCCTTCAAATGAAAGGGAGGTAGATGATAGAATTTTTAGCTATGATTTGAGTTATAAAAAAGGTGCGGTTTTATTGCACATGATTAGAAATCAACTAAATAATGATGATTTATTCTTCTCTATCCTAAAAGGTTTTTTAAATGAATATGCATTTCGCTCTGCAACAGGGAATGATTTTAAAAATTATTTGAATAAGGAAAGTGGAACAGATTTTAATACTTTTTTTGATCAATGGTATACCGGTTTTGGTTATCCTATCTATACAATTGCTTGGGAATCTAAAAACGATAGTCTCATCATTCAATGCTTTCAAAATGGCTCTTCTCAAAATACTCCATTGTTTAACAGCAAAATAGAAATTGTAATCGAATGCTCAAACCATCCCGATACCTTAGTTGAAATTAACCAAACAGCATCGTTGATGCGACAAGCATATTATTTAAAAGGGGTGATGGTGAAAAATATTGTGGTAGATCCACAAAACAAAATCTTAAAATTAGCTGGCGTTCAAAAAATCAATTCTAAATCTTCTGCTTATTTAATATATCCTAATCCGGCAACTGATTCGCTTAAAATAGAGTGCATAGATGAAAGTAATGAAAGATTGCTTTTTATTTATGATCTTAAAGGCCAATTGCTTATTCAAAGCCCTATAAGTAATAAAATGAACTCTATTTCTTTTAATAATCTGGCTGCAGGTAATTATATTGCCAAAATAGCGGAAGGATCTAAAGTATTTATTCATCCTTTTATAATAATGAAATAAGGCTGCTTGGATAATCCAAACAACCTTATTCATACAATTTGTTTTGATCCTATTGAACCAATAGTTTCAATGTTTCATAATGACTGACTATATAAGCTTTAAGATTTGAGTTTAAATTATCTCTGACAAATTTAGCATATTCCCTTATATAATTATCATTAGCCATATGCGGGATACAAAACCAGCCATCGAAATTTAAAGTATTGCAAAGTTGTACTGCATATTCTAATGATTGCCTTTTATCAACTGAACTTGGTGTAGGACGCTTGCTCCATTCTTTTTGAGTTGAATTATTGGTGCCAATCCAATCCATAAATCGCAATGCCCAAAAAGGCCGCAAACCATCAAGAAATTCAGTTAAAAAAATGGGGTAATTGGTATCATTTTTCACACCTTGAATAGGATTCTGATATTTCGGATATGATTACCTTCAGCAATTTACGAAATATTGTTGAATAGGGTTATATCTAAACAAAAAAAATGAGGCTGCGGCAAAATATTTCTAATTATTTTTTATTAACACATCAATTTATTTTACTCACTGCTTTACCTTTGGAAATTATAATTGATGTATGAAAGATATAGCTGTTTTTTTTGATATGGATGGGGTATTGGTAGATAGTTTTCCTTTTCACGTTGAGGCATGGAAAATTTTCTGTCTACAATATGGCATTGTTATGACCGAAGAGCGACTGAAGCATGATTTTTTTGGAAAAACCAATGAAGAAATTTTCCCCGTAATTTTTTCCAAAGAATTCAGTTCTCAAGAGTTAAAAAAATTGGCCGATGAAAAAGAAGCGTTATATAGACAGGTTTATAAAGGAAAAGTGTCTTTGTTGCCTGGATTGCATCAATTTTTACAGGATTTAAAGCGTAATAATATCCCCGTGGCCATTGGTACTGCCGCTCCAGCCGAAAATGCTTTTTTTGTTGTTAATGAAACCAATTCTTTAAGTTATTTCGATAAAATTGTAGATGCTTCTTTTGTTACCAAAGGAAAACCTGATCCTGAGATATACTTAAAATGTGCCAAACAATTAAATGTGAGTACTTCCCGAGCTGTGGTATTTGAAGATTCGTTTATGGGTATTGATGCAGCCAAGGGTGCAGGTACCAAAATTGTTGGTGTGGCTACCACCCACACAAAAGAAGTACTGGCACAAAGAGGTGATTGTCATCTAATTATTGAAGATTTTGTAGATTTAAGTGTACAAGATATATATCAATTGTTTTAAAAATGTAATCCATGAAGTATTTTGTTCTCTTATTCTTTGTTTGTAGCACTTTTTTGAAATTAAAAGCTCAAGATTATACTCCTGCATTTGAAACAGGAATAAAACAAGAACAATCGGATTGGAAAGGCTTTAATTTTTCTTTGAATACCTTGGCTTTTTTTAAAAACAATGAGTATTTCAATGATGTATATGAAGGTTATACCTTGCCCGGTTACTATATTATTCCCAGCATACGCTATCATCATCAAAAAAAATTCTTCATGGAATGGGGCGGCTATTTTTTGAAGTATTCTGGTTTAAACAAATATTCTGAAATAAAGCCTTTTTACCGTCTGTACTATCAAACCAGTAATTCATCGGCATTTATTTTGGGAAATATTAATGCTTCAATGCACCATCAATTACTTGAACCATTGTATGGGATGGAGCGTTTTTTGCAAAATAATTACGAAGAAGGTGTACAATGGTATTTAAGTACAGACAAGTTATTTGTTGACACTTGGATCAATTGGGAATATTTTATTTTTTTTAATGATCCCAAAAAAGAACTTTTATCAGGGGGAATTAGTGTAAAGTATAATATAACTGATACTTTAAAATCTTTTAATGCAGGTGTATTCTTTCAATATTTGAGTCGGCATAGAGGAGGGCAAATTACAGTGGATACAGGCAGTTTATCAACCATTAGTAATCCGGCTGCTGGTGTTGAATTTAAGTATCGTTTGGGTGGCAAGCATCAATCAGAGCTTGGTTCGCGCATTGCTCTTTTAGCTTATATGGATATTTCGCCTTCCCAAGATTCTATTGCAGATGGCTATGGTTCTCTATTTTCCCTTTTTTATCGAAATACTTCTTGGTTTTCTTCAGTATCATATTGGGATGCCAATAATTATTATGCCCCTATGGGCGATGGGATGTATATGAGTTATATGCCTCATTTAAATTTTTATAGAGAAAAGAAACAAATGTGGCAAGCACGTGTTATGTATCATAAAAAAGTTACCGATGCGGTTCGCTTTGCAGCAGGATGGGATGTTTATTATGATATTAATATAGCCCAATTAGATCATGCATTCGGATTGTACCTTCAGTTTTATAATATTTGGTAAACTGACTTATTTTTTTTACATTGCAAAGTTAATTATTCATTAATTTATTATATTATGTTAATAGCTGAAAATAAAAAAGTTGTATCAGTTACGTATGATTTGATTTCAAATAAGAATCAACAACTAATTGAGAGTGTAGGTACTGAAAAACCATTAGTATTCATAATGGGTGCGGGAAATTTATTACCAAAATTTGAAGACAATCTGTCAGGTAAAAAAGTGGGTGATTCTTTTGATTTTATACTTTCTGCTGAAGATGCTTACGGAGTATTCTCTCCTGATGCTATCGTAGATGTTCCTATGAATGTTTTTGAATCTGGTGCAGGTTTCGATAAAAGCATGCTAGAAATAGGTCAGAGTGTTCCCATGATGGACCGTGATGGCAATCGCTTTAATGGCATCATAAAAGAAATAGCTTCCGAATCTGTAAAGATGGATTTTAATCATCCTCTTGCTGGCGAAGATCTTCATTTTAAAGGGAATGTTGTTGATTTACGCGAAGCAACTGAAGAAGAATTGTCACACGGTCATATTCACCAAGATCATTCTTGCGGCGATGGCGGTTGTGGTGATTGCGGCGATGGCGGCGGTAGCTGCAGCGGTGGATGTCATTAATTTACCAAAATATTGTAGATACAGGGCATAATGTAGAAACAGGGCATGCCCTGTTTCTACATTATAAATACAATACTATTTATTTATAAATCAAACTACCTCGTTTGGCCGAATAAACGGCAAAAAATCCTATCGCCTTATCCTGTTCGTTACATTGAATATTGGTAGAAATATTTGCATGGGGTCCACTAAATAGCGGTATTGATGGCATTAGTTCCATACTCGTCTTATACAAAAAATCATAGAATTCTTTTGTTATTCCACAGACCTCTAAGGTTATTTTATCTCCTGTTCTAATAATCTGATCTTCCTGAAAACTTGTAAATACTTGGCAAGTGATTCCATTGGTGTAGTTTCCATTATACAATGCATCATCAGTATATTGCCACTCTTGTATTGAATCGGTAACTAAGGTGTCGTTATTGTATGCTTTAAACATATAATAATTCGTTTCTTTTGGATCTAATGCAAAGCATTTTATTTCCCAGGCTTTAAAGCTTTGTGAATACTGAACAGGCAATACTTGAATGGAATCAACCGGATTGGATACTGGCATTATGCTGCTTGCCCAGTATTTTTCTTTTGTACCGTTTTCATCTATATCCACATTTTCAATGTTCAAGGTATAAGTCTTGCCTTCTTCACCATAAACATTTGCATCTGTAAGATAAAAACCTTTAAGTGTATCTGATTCAGATAATATAAATGTGTTTGTTCCATCTGTAATGCTTACTTGTGCGCCGCTAATTCCTTCAAAAGCAGCCTGACTTAAATAGGGTGCCGATTTATATAAGTATATTTTATGTTGTATCGTATCATTTGTCAATTCCCCCCATACACTCAATCTGGTATACGTTGAATCTAATTCAATATCATAATCTGTTGTACACGATACCATGAATAATACAAATGAAATGATGCTGATAAATGCGCTTTTTATTTTAAACGTTTTCATATTTTGCAATTATTAAAAGTTAATGTTATAGGTAATTGATGGTATGAAAGAGAATAAGTAAATCATCTTTCCATTTAGCTTATTCGGGTTTTCTTCATCTGCTTCAAAGTATATCGACCAAGCATTTTTTCTGGCATATGCATTGTAAACCGAAATATTAAGTTCACTTTGATAGTATTTCCTTTGTTTCATTTTATACACAAAGGCCACATCTAATCTGTGATAATCAGGCATGCGGTATTCATTTCTATTAGAATATAATGGTAGAATTGCCCCTGGTCCATAATATCTTCCTACCGGAAAGGTAATTGGCGAGCCAGTAGAATAAACCCATGTAGCAGAAAGTGAAATTCTTTTGTTGAAATCATAGTTTCCTACAACTGATATATTATGCGGTTTGTCAAATGGTGAATTATACTTTCTTCCAAAATTGATCTCTTTAATCATTCTATACGATCTAGAATAGGTGTAGCTAATCCATCCTGTTAATTTACCCGTATTTTTCCTGATCAAAAACTCTGCACCATAAGCTTCTCCTTCTCCAAATCGCAATTCTTTTTCTAATTGCTTGTTCATTAATAATATTGGGTGGTCTTTGAAATCAATTAAATCGTACATGTTTTTATAATATAACTCAACAGATGCCTCATAACTATCATCAAAAAAGTTTCGGAAGTAGCCTATTGCATATTGATCTGATTTTTGAGGCTTAACATACGGACTGGAAGGAAACCAAATATCTAAAGGCATGCCTCCGGTAGAATTTGACGCAAGATGCACAAATTGATAGGTGCGGGCATAGCTGGCTTTTATAGATGATTTTGAGTTGAGCATATAATTAATACCGGCTCTTGGTTCCCAAGCACCTTGATTTTTATAAATAGCCATTGATTCATATTCTGATGAATCTACTATTTCAAAATTCTTTATACCATATTCTATCCCTTTTCCTATATTTTGAAATAACGTATATCGCAATCCGTATTTTAAGGTCAATTTTTCACCTATCTGCTGTTGGTCACTAACATATAATGCATGTTCCAATGCATGCTTGCTAGGTATAACAAATTTATTAATTATTGAATTGCTTCCCATACCTTCTATAACACCAGGTGTAAATTCATGATAGGTTGATGTATAACCAAATTTAAGTGTGTTCTGTGGATTTATGAAGTATGTAAAATCAATTTTTCCACTGTAATCATTTAGAGCCGATTGCCAGTTGAATGAATTGGCTTGTCCTTCGGGGCTTCCTAATTCATAATCGTATTGACTGGCTACTAAAGTTACATTCGAAAATAATTTTTGTGAGAATAAATGGTTCCATCTGGCAGTTAAGGTTTTGTTACCAAAAGCCATATTAGCAAAATTATTTTTAAAGATGTCTCTGCCCATATAGCCCGATAGAAACAGTTTATTATTATTGTCTATTTCGTGATTTACCTTCATGTTTAAATCATAAAAATATAAGGTATTATCTCGCAAATCTTTATTTTTTGCAAGTGGAAGAAATACATCGGCATAAGTTCTTCTACCTGATGCTATAAATGATGTGCGGTCTTGTAATATGGGACCCTCAAGTGTAAGTCTGCTCGAAATTGTACCAATACCTCCAGTACCAGAAAACTTTTTTGAGTTACCTTCTTTCATCCTAACATCTAATACCGAAGATAATCTGCCTCCAAAGGATGCGGGAATATCTCCTTTATACAACTTAACTTCTTTTATAGCATCGTTATTAAATACTGAAAAGAAACCCATTAAGTGTGATGCATTATATACAACCGCTTCATCCAATAAGATAAGGTTTTGATCAGCGCCACCTCCTCGTACACTGAATCCACTGCCTCCTTCACTAGTCGATTGAACTCCCGGTAATAACTGAATTACCTTGATTACATCAATTTCACCCATTAATGCAGGTACTTTCTGAATTTGCTTAATATCCATTTTAATTACACTCATCTCAGCTTTGGTAACATTATCTTGAGGCCTGTCTGCTTTTACAATAACTTCCGAAAGTTCTTCTGATGATTCTTCTAATTCAATGTTCATTTGAATATTCCTGTTTACCAAAAACGGTCTCGTAATGGTATTGTATCCAATATAGGAATAATCAATTTGATATTTACCTTCTTGAAGATTCAGAGAGTAATAACCGTAAGAATTGGTTACCGTTCCAATTTTTAATTCTTTAACAAAAACCGTAACACCAATTAATACTTCCCCGTTCTTAGTATCTTTTATATAACCACTAATTGTGTATTTTGCATCGGGCATACTTGGTATCTCTGCAAATGAGTTCCCCATTGCCAGAATAAAAACTAATAATTGTAATAACTTTTTCATTTTGTTTTATTTTATTTGATAATGCAAAATTGATTTTAATTTTAATTCTTAGTTATAAAAAAACGGTGAAAGTCTGATTTTTGTCGGTAAATCCCTACTTTATTTTATCCAATGTTCTATTTGAAGCTCCTGTTCAAGTTTTTCAATCATTTCACCTTTTAATTCATAAAAAAAATCTACCCCTGTAAAACGCTCAAGGGAATCAATTGTTATAGCGTATTCATAAATTTCTCCTCCCTTTGCTTCATTTTGAAATAAAAAAGCTATGGCAGAGTATTCAGGTTGTGTTATGTCCATTACAATTTTGTAGTAGTAGCTAGGAACATAAACTTCATTTATACCTATTTTTCTACTTTCATCCTTAAATACAGGACCGCTTATTATATACAAACTGTCATGTATTAGCGCCATTTCTCTTGCCCATTCTTCCGTTCTCTTCCATATCCCTCGGTTAAAACCTGGTAATTGCGGACTCATATTACTCATGTAAAAACTGGCTCTTGATGAGGCTTCCGACCATGCCATATCTGCTGCTGGCACTAAATGGCCTTTGTCATAACCGCTTCGCTTATAGTCCTCAGGAATAGCTGTTCCGGTTAATACCCGATTATCCTTCTTAAATAAATCTTTCCTTTTAATACGTGGTCCTTGAAGCATTTTTTTACTTAATATATGTGCCGTCCAATTCGCTTGCTCCGTTTTTTCATTATAACATATCACAAATCCCGGGTAATCAATTAACTGATCGCATTCTTTTTGCTCAGGTAATCCGTAGTAAATACTAGTTATATTTAAAAACAATTCTGATCCTTTTGTTGTTTTATTCTCTTGTTTGCTTCTTATAAAGGCAAATAATAATATCAGTAGTAACAATAATAATATAATAATCAGTGCGTAACGTATTGCTTTCATATGCTGTAAAGTTACACTTTTTATTTTTTTATTATCATTGTTAATGATTAATTTAATATGGATTTTATGTTAAAATATCTTGCTATTTCGACTATTGTTTTTGTATTTTCTCAGCATTTATTCTCCCAAGATAAATCCGATGCTAATATATTTGGTGATGTTCAGTCAAATGGAGCTCATATTCCTTTTGCAACTATAAGTATCAAGGGAACTTCTATGGGAGCAGTTACTGATAAATCAGGGCATTATTTTATAACCAATCTCCCTACCGGCGAAATAACATTGGTGGTGCAAATGATGGGCTATAAAAATCAGGAAAAAACAATCCAATTAGAGGCCAGAAAAACCATGGAAATAAATTTTCAATTGGAGGAAGAAGTAATGCAATTTGATGAAGTAGTCGTTTCTGGTACTAAAACGTTTAAAAGAAAAACTGAATCGTCTGTTATTGTTAATGTAGTAGATGTAAGAACCATGCAATTGGTCCAGGCAAATACACTTTCAGAAGGTTTGTGTTTTCAACCGGGTTTGAGAGTTGAAACAGATTGTCAGACCTGTAACTACACACAAATAAGAATGAACGGACTACCGGGTTCATATTCTCAAATTTTAATCAATGGACGACCTGTTATCAATCCTTTGCTTGCGCTGTATGGTTTGGAGCAAATTCCGGCTAATATGGTTGATCGCATCGAAGTTGTTAGGGGTGGTGGTTCTACTTTATATGGCTCAAGTGCTATTGCCGGTTCTGTAAATGTGCTAACTAAAACTCCAAAATCAAATTCCTTCGAATTATCAAATCAAGTATCCACTGTTGGAAAAGATATTTCTGAAAACTACTTAAATACTTCACTTGCTGTGCTTAATCAAAGGCGAAATGCTGGAATGATAATTTATGCGGGAAAAAGAAATAGAAACGCTCTTGATTTTAACAATGACAATTATTCTGAAATGCCTTCTCTTTCTCTTAATTCTTTTGGTATTTCCACTTTTGCGGAAATTAATGAGAAGTCGAGATTAGACGTAAATATCAATAGTATTCATGAATACCGTAAGGGTGGCGAAATAGCTGATAAACCTGCATTTCTGAACCAACAATCGGAAGAAAGAGATCACGATATTTTTTCTGCCATTACAGAGTATACATTCCATGTTAATGAAAATGTTGATTATAACCTATTTGTCTCTTATCAAAATACTAAAAGAAAGCATTTTACTGGGATATTACCCGATGATTCTTTAGCAATGATCAATTACAAATTAAATCCACCTTACGGTTTTTCTTTATCAAATACCATTAATGGGGGAGGGCAGTTGAATTATGCAGCTTCATTTTTTAATAATGATAGAAATGTTTTTACAATTGGATCTGAATATACTATTGACGAAATCAATGACAAAATTGAGGCTTATAATTATTCTATTCAACAATCTTCTGCTGCATTAGGAATTTTCCTTCAATCAGATTGGAAATTGAGTCCAAAATTGACTTTGCTATCTGGAGTGCGGGGTGATTATCATAATTTTATAAAGGGTCTTGTTTTTAATCCCAGGTTTAGTGTTTTATACCGACCTATTAGAGGGTTGCAAATTAGATCGTCTTTTGCTACTGGCTATAGAGCACCACAAGCTTTTGATAGCGATATACATATAGCAATGTCTGGCGGGGGTATTCAGAAAATATCTATCGATCCGTTTCTGAAAACAGAACGTTCCAAAAGTTTGAGTTCTTCCATTAATTACGATAAGGCTACACATTCTTACATTTATGGCTTTACTCTTGAAGGTTTTTATACGCGACTGAATGAGGTTTTTGTTTATAATGAATCGGAGCCTGATTCGTTTGGCCATTCTGTATTGCTTAAAACAAATGGTGGTTTTTTGATAGTTAAAGGCATTACACTTGAATTGCGTGCCAATTATAATAAATTAATGCAAATTGAAACAGGTGTTACCATTCAAGAAGGTTATTATGATGCGCATGTAAGCTGGTCAAATCAAATTCCCGGCACCAACAAATTTCTTCGTTCTCCTAATCAATATGCCTATGCTACCTACACATATACTCCAAAAATTCCTCTCCAAATTGCACTTTCCGGCGTATTAACAGGAAGTATGCTCGTTCCACATTATGGCGGTGCTATAGGAGTGCCGGATGATAAATTGGTTATTTCAAAAAACTTCTTCGACTTGGGTTGCAAAATTTCTTATCGATTTAAGTTTATAAATCATTCGTTGGAGTTTGAGCCAGCATTGGGCGCTTATAATTTATTCAACCAATATCAAAATGATTTCGACTTAGGTAAATATCGTGACAGTAACTATATTTACGGTTCTTCTCGTCCCCGCACGTTCTATTTTTCGCTGCGTTTCTTCTATTTATAATTATTGACGGTATCGTTTTGTATTTACTTTATTCATGTTTCCAAATTGTGGAAGTTCAATGGAAGGGTCGTTAGTTCTAACCGGACAAATGTCAATACCGCCCCTGCGGGTGTATAAACATGTTACCATTAATTTTTCGGGATTAAATATACTTTGTAATCTGTGATAAATCAATTCGCAAATTTCTTCATGAAAATGCTGTTCATCACGCAATGATACAATGTATTTCAAAAATGATTCTTCATCAGGCAGGATTTCACCTTTCATATATATAAATACACTACCCCAATCGGGTTGCATGGTTACCTTACACTTGCTTCTTAATAAATCTGTATACATTTGCAATTGTGAGGCATTATTTGAGGAAGGAATTAGTAATTCAACTTTTTCTGTGTATTGGTCTATTACTATTTTTTCTGGGTCAATTATGTTTTCTATTTTTTTATATGCATTCCACTCATGGGTAACAAACTGTTCTTTGCTTGCTATGACTTCTTCTTCCGAAAAATAATTTATTTCTACTACTGTTTCTAATAATTCTTGTAAATCTGTCTGAATTTTCGTCTCTACTTCAATAATACCCTCTTTCGGTGTTTTTCCATACGTTGACATATTAAACGAATTAAGATAAAGCTTTAACGATTTGCTTTCAACTATATACTCCGAAGTGCAGGAATATTTAATCTTTAATATGCCAACTACTGGCAATCCGCGAAGGGTTAAAAAGCTAAATTCATAGGCATTCCAAATATCGTAACCTAAAAATAAGCCCGCATCTATCCCATAAATTTTTCTGTTAACAATTCTGGCTATTCTGAACAACAATTCAGGACTATATTTTTCAGGATATATTGTTCTTTTGCCCAGTACAAATTCAGATTTATTCTCCATGCTATACTTTGTGTACTTGCAAATGTAAAAAAAATATTAAATTTGGAACCTATGATTCTTGTTTCTTTATTTGAAATTGTATTGTATGTCTGAATTCATATTTTTGGTGGTAAATCCAGGTTCTACTTCTACAAAACTGGCTCTGTATAAGGGGAAAAGCGTATTATTAAATGTCTCTGTTCATCATTCAAAAGATGAGTTACTGCGTTTTGAATCAGTTTCGGATCAATTGGTTTTTCGAAAGCAATTAATTAAAAAAGTCGTCATTGATTCAGGCTTTGATGTTAACCAAATCAATGCTGTTATGGGTAGGGGAGGCTTATTACGTCCTATTCCCGCGGGTGTTTATTTAGTTAATGAGAGAATGGTGTACGACCTTAAAAATGGTATTTGCGGTCAGCATGCCAGTAATTTAGGCGCCTTAATCGCTTATGATTTTTCAAAAGAATATGAGCACATAAAACCATATATAGCCGATCCTGAAATAGTTGATGAAATGGATATGATTGCTAAAATTACCGGGATTCCGCAGATTAAGCGCCGCTCAATTTTTCATGCTCTTAACCAAAAAGCTATTGCTCGTAAGTATGCCCGAGAGCACAATCTGATTTATGAGGATTTGAATCTGATCGTTGCTCATTTAGGTGGCGGCATTTCGGTTGGTGCACATAAACTTGGTAAAGTAATTGATGTGAATAATGCTCTCGATGGCGATGGTCCTTTCTCTCCTGAAAGGGCTGGTACTATTCCTGCTGGTGATTATATTGATTTAAGCTTTTCTAAATTTAATTCCTCCAAGGAGGCGAAGTCTTTATTGTTTGGTAATGCAGGTCTGAACGCGTACTTTGGTATTACCGATGTAAAGAAATTATTAGAAGATGATACTTATGAAAAAAGCAATGTTTTTCCCATTATACAAGCAATGTGTTATCAGGTTGCTAAGCAAATTGGAGCCATGGCTGCTGTTTTGAATGGCAAGGTTAATGCTGTTATTCTAACTGGAGGTTTGTCGCATTCAAATTTTATTGTTGATGAAATTTCCAAGAGAATAGCATTTATAGCCAGCATTAAAGTTTACCCGGGTGAAGCTGAAATGGAAGCTCTGGCCGAGAATATGCTTCGCATTCTTTCAGGTGAAGCAAAAGTACTTGATTATTACTAGCGGATTTCTAATAATGAACTATCGCCATAGCTTAAAAAGCGATACTCATTATCTAATGCATAATTATAAATTTTGCGCCAATCATTCCCACATATAGCTGCAATAATAAGCAGTAATGTACTGCCAGGTTGATGGAAATTTGTTATTAATTGGTCGCATATCCTAAATTGATACCCTTTTATAATCATCATTTGAGTATGCGCTTCAATAGCTTCCTTCTGATGAATATCTAAATATTTTAATATGGCTGATAATGCCAACTCTTTACTAATATTTTGCTCTAATTCTCGATATTCAAATTGCTTTATCTCAAGGTATTTATTATTATTATCTATTGAATGGGTATGAATTTTAACACCAAGCCAGTATAAACTTTCTATGGTACGCAAACTGGTAGTGCCAACGGCGCAGGTTTTTTTTCTATTTTTCAAAATATTTTCTACCACTTTTCGCTCAACTGAAATAAATTCCTGATGCATAGTATGTTGGTATATATTGTCAGTTTTAACTGGTAAGAAGGTTCCCGCACCTACGTGTAAAGTAAGATATTCAGTTTGTATCCCTAATTGATTAATTTGATCAATCATTGAAGGAGTAAAATGCAAACCTGCAGTTGGTGCTGCAACCGATCCTTCCCTTTGAGCATATATTGTTTGATACCTTTCTTTATCAATACTTTCACTATCTCTGTTCAAATAGGGAGGTATGGGTATCTTTCCGCTTGCAACTAAAATTTCCGCAAAGCAAACAGGAGCATCCCAATTAAAAGAAATAATCCATTCTTTGCCCACACTCTTCTCCTTTGTTGCAGTAAGCTTATATTCAGTATTTTCAATTTTTATTATTGAAGTTATGCTCGCTTCTTTCCATTTTTTTCCATTTCCAATTAAACATTTCCATAAACATTTCTGGTTCGATTGTAAATTATTCAAGTACTCTAAGGGCTGATAGGGCTCTAAACAAAAAATTTCAATTTCAGCTCCAGTAGTTTTTTTAAATATCAATCGCGCATATATTACTTTGCTATTATTTAATATTAGCATACCAGTTTCTTCTAAATAGCTAGGCAGTTCCTTAAAATAAGTATCTGTAATACTGCTGTTTTTGTAATATAAAAGCTTGGAATCTTCTCTTTTATTGAGGGGAAATTGTGCTATCCTGCATTCAGGTAATTCATACTGATATTCTTTTATATCTGCGTGTTCTTCTATCATGCCCGCAAAAATAATACTAATAACTAAATTTATCTAATATCAACTGCTCTTCATTTATTTTTTTTATATCTTTACATTTCATATTTCTTTTATTGAGAGGGTTTATATGTTGACACAGGAAGAAGATGTACAGATCAGGCAACAGTTTGATGATTTATTAAATAATTGTGTTCGATGTAACCAGCCTGAAGATAAGGCATTTATAATAAAAGCTTTTCAAATTGCCCACGATGCGCATAAGGAAATGCGCCGTCGTTCAGGTGAACCTTATATTATTCATCCTTTAGCTGTTGCAACAATTGTAAACCACGAAATTGGTCTTGGCGCAAAGTCTATCATCTGTGCATTACTGCATGATGTGGTTGAAGATACTGATTTTACCCTTGAGCAGGTTGAACAACATTTTGGAACTAAAACGGCCACAATTGTTGATGGCTTAACCAAAATAGGAGAGGTTTTTGATAATAATTCAACTTTACAAGCTGAGAATTTCAGGAAAATGCTCCTTACATTGTCCGACGACATTCGTGTTATCTTAATTAAATTAGCGGACCGACTTCATAACATGCGTACTTTGGGTTCGCTCAGTCCCGAAAAAAGAAAGAAAATTTCAAGTGAAACCATTTACCTATATGCTCCTCTGGCTCATAGAATGGGCTTGTATTCAATAAAAACGGAACTCGAGGATTTAAGTTTTAAACATCTTTACCCTAATGAATTTGAGGAAATTGTTAAGCGTGTAAATGCCGATGAACGAAAAAGGGTTTTATTCATCAATAAGTTTTCTCTTCCCATAATTGATAAAGTATCAGATCAAAATATCAATTATGAAATTACCGGCAGACCAAAGTCTTATTATTCCATATGGAATAAAATGCAAACAAAAAATATTTCTTTTGATGAAATATATGATTTATTTGCAATAAGAATCGTATTTGATAATGACCCTACTATTCCAGAAAAAACAACTTGCTGGAATATTTATTCAATTGTTACTGATATTTATATGCCACGGCCCGATAGGCTTCGCGATTGGGTCAGCACCCCAAAAGCAAATGGGTATGAAGCATTGCACCTTACTGTTATGGGACCCGAAGGGAAATGGGTAGAGGTGCAAATACGATCGCGAAGAATGGATGAAATTGCTGAAAGAGGCTTGGCTGCTCATTGGAAATATAAAGGTAACAATCCTCAGGAAACAGAACTCGATAAGTGGCTACGCCGCATACGTGAAATGCTGAGCGATCCAACGTCTAATGCCATTGAATTTTTAGATGATTTTAAATTAAATCTATTTTCGTCTGAAATAGTTGTGTTTACCCCCAAAGGGGATGTTAAAATTCTTCCCCGAGAGTCTACCGTGCTTGATTTTGCTTATGAAATTCATACCCATATAGGGAATAAATCTATTGGTGCTAAAGTGAATTATAAATTGGTTCCGCTCAATTATAAATTATCCAGCGGCGATCAAGTTGAAATTATCACCTCCGACAAATCGCGCATTACCCGCGAATGGCTCGATTTTGTAATTACGGCAAAAGCCAAGAATATCATCAAAAATGCACTAAAAGCCGAAACAAAAAACAGAACAGAAAAAGGCAAGGTTCTGCTCGAAGAAAAGCTAAAAGAATTAGGTCTTCACCCAAATAGCCGTATATTTCGAAAACTAATACCTTCATACGAAGTTGCTACCAAAGACGAATTATACAGCAAAGTGGGCAGCGGACTCATTAATCTCGACGACTTAAAAAAAATACTGAAGAAAAATACCCGCAGCAAGCTCATTCGTTATTGGGAATTAACTTTTGGAATTACTTCAGAAACAGAGGAAGATAAAAATGATCCAACTAAAAATTATGACAAAAATTCGCCCTTCCTATTGCGCGAATCTTCCGATGCCGATGAGTCAACTTCATATGTAATAGCGAAATGCTGTAACCCAATTCCAGGTGATGATGTTATTGGATACAAAGCTATTAACGAATCAATAATTATTCATAAATCAAAATGTCCTAATGCAGTTCGATTGGTGGCAGGACAAAGCGAAAGGGTAATTCCTACCAAATGGTCTACCCATAAAGTGTTGTCATTTCTCGTTAAATTAAGTCTTAGAGGTATTGACCACTTTGGAATTTTTAATGAAATAACAACTGTTATCACTAAGGAATTCAAAATCAATATGCGAACTTTAAATCTATCAACTCATGATGGCATTTTTGAGGGACTTGTTGAAGTGTATGTGCATAATTCCAACGATCTAAATAAAATGATCGCTAATTTACTGAGAATTAAAGGAGTTGAATTCGTTAATCGTGTTGAATCTTCTGAGGAATAGGTATTTATTTATCTTATTTTTAATTATTCTAAAAAAAAATAGTAACTTTACATCGATTTTTATTACACGATTGGAAATATGAACGATGAAGTAAAAAGTACAGTTAGAAAAATTTTCCTTGAATTTCTTGAAAAAAAGGGGCAACGTCGCACTCCTGAAAGATTTGCTATTTTAGATGAAATTTATTCAAGGGTAGGACATTTTGATGTAGAAACACTCTACATTCATATGAAAAACAAAAAATACAGGGTCAGCAGGGCTACTATATACAATACCATAGAGATTCTTTTGGAAAGTAATCTAATTCTTAAACATCAGTTTGGCAAAAACTTAGCTCAATACGAAAGAGCTTTCCATTGTATACAACATGATCATTTAGTGGATATTAAAAGTGGCCAGGTAATAGAGTTTTGCGATCCCAGAATCATGGATATTATTCGTACCGCTTGCGAAATGCATAATTTTACGCCTTCTCACCACTCCCTTTATATATATGGCTATAAACAGAATGAAGATGAACCAGCGCAGAAAAAAGAATCGATAGTAATAGAACAGGTAAAAATTTGATTTTGTTAATGTTTTCATCTCTTAATTTGTTCTGTTTTTATAAAAATACTTTACCTTGCGATGTTTTTTGTATAAAAAGTAAATTATAAATTAATAGCAATGAAGGCAGATGTTCTATTAGGTTTACAGTGGGGAGACGAAGGAAAAGGCAAAGTGGTAGATGTTTTAACTCCCAAATACGACGTTATTGCTCGTTTTCAGGGTGGTCCAAATGCAGGTCATTCACTCGAATTTGGCAATATCAAACATGTTTTACATATCATTCCGTCTGGCGTATTTCATCCCGATAAAGTGAATATAATTGGCAACGGTGTTGTGATTGATCCTATTACATTTGCTAAAGAAATTGTAGGCTTAAAAAAACTGATGGTCAATCCCGAAAAATCAATTCTAGTTTCCAAAAAGGCCCATCTCATTTTACCTACCCATCGAATTCTAGACAAAGCGCAGGAATTTGCTAAAGGGGATGCTAAAATAGGTTCAACCCAAAGAGGAATAGGCCCTGTTTATACTGATAAAACGGCTCGAAATGGCATTAGGGTAGGGGATATACTGTCGCCTAATTTTGCTGATAAGTATAGAAGCTTAACTAAATTACACATAGAAAGCATTTCTCACATTACAGGTTTTCAATTCGATTTAAAAGAATTTGAAGCCGGTTGGTTCGAAGGCATTGAAGTATTAAAGCAGTTTACCCTTATCGATAGCGAATATGAAATTAATCATTATTTAAGTCAGAAAAAAAGTGTTTTGGCAGAAGGTGCTCAAGGTACATTACTAGATGTTGATTTTGGTTCATACCCTTTTGTTACTTCATCTAACACCATTTGCGCTGGTGCTTGCACCGGTCTTGGTATAGCTCCTTCTAAAATTGGTAAGGTATTTGGTATAGTTAAAGCTTATTGTACTCGTGTAGGAAGTGGCCCTTTTCCAACAGAATTATTTGATGCTACAGGGGAAGATCTTAGAAAAAAAGGAAATGAGTTTGGTTCTACCACAGGCCGCCCCAGACGATGCGGTTGGCTCGATTTACCAGCGCTGAAATACTCTATTATGATTAATGGCGTAACAGATATTTTCTTAACCAAGTCGGATGTACTTTCTGGTTTTGAAACAATTAAAGTTTGTACCGCTTATAAAATTAATGGACAATTAAGCGATCGGATGCCTTTTGAAACTTCATGCAGTATAGAACCTATTTATACTGAAATGCCCGGCTGGAATGATGATATTACAAAGATTAAAGATTTCAATTCTTTGCCAACGGCGCTCAAAAACTATATAGCATTTATTGAAAAAGAAACGGGTGTTCCTGTAACGATTGTATCGGTTGGGCCTAATAGAGATGAAACTATCTTTAGATAGTGGTTATATCCAGTTTTTTGTCCAGTAATAAAAAATGGCTACAAATTCCCGCATGCATTGTATTTCAAGTTGCAGGTAGTTCCATATATTATATCTAATAGAAAGATTATTTCCTATAGAGGGTATATGCTTATTGCCGCCCAATTTTTCATCACTAAAATGGAGTCTGATTTTAGTGATGTCTTCAAAAGCCGATTGACCCGTTACTTGTTTAAAACCGGCTTTTCTGAAAGTTTTTACTGCTCTGTACATGTGTGTGGGTGAACTTATCAATACAACTTTGCTTTTGCCAATACTGTCAATTATTTGCATTACACCTAATGCCTGTGAACGTGTATTGCTACCTACATCTTCTGTAAGAATATCGTTTTGCCTAACTCCTTTTAAAATCAATTCCTTAATCATTAGTCCCATTTCTATGCTATCTGTAGGATGCGAAATAATAATTTTGGGTTTTACTGTGCATTTTTCATATACTAAGGCCGTTGCATATAAACGCATCAAATTTGCTTCGCCAGGCATGCCACCACCTCCAAGCATAACAAGGTAGTGAGGTGCTGTATCAGCGTGTTCATGTGAAAGCCCTAACCAGCGTTCTGTATAAAATGGCAATGGAGTTATGCTTAGCGAAAGCATCAGCAGAAATATAACTCCCGAGCTCAAAACAATGGTGTAAATTAGTTTTTGAATGATTCTTATGGCCATAAAATTTAAATCTGAAGCAAATATAAAAAAAAAGTCCGGTCTGGGAGACCGGACGTGAAAACAATAAACCCTAAAACCTATGCTTATGAAAAAAACAACTGTTTTGGAAGGTAAAATAAAGAACTATCTGATTATGCAAATATAAAAAAACGAAGAACTGAATACAATAAGTATGAGCACTCTATTTTAATAAAAGTAATACTCATTTTTCTTTCAGTATTCTGATTTTGCATCGTCGGAAATCACTCAAGATTTTATATTACCTTTTTGCTAAAACTGTTTTTTCATATTTTTGAATATCATCAATTACTTCTTCTCCTATCAACACACCTTTTGATGCACAATAATAATCCCAAACAATTCCAAAAGGCATGTCTTTAGATACTTCCATCAACGCCAATTTTTCAAAATTTTGAGACTTATTTTCATATTCCCTTATTTTTTTTGTTGGCTCTAATAAAGCAAACAAAAAGGCTCTTTGGGCAGCACGTGTTCCAACAACATAAGCTCCTATGCGGTTAATGCTGGCATCAAAGAAATCCAATCCAATATTTACTTTATTTAAGAAATTACCTCTAACAATTTCTAATGCAAGTTGTATCAAGTCATCATTAAATATAACAACATGGTCGCTATCCCAACGAATACCGCGACTAACATGTAATAATACTTCTTCACTAAATAATAAGGTTGAAGAAATTTTATCAGCAATTGATTCAGTAGGATGGAAATGGCCCATATCCAAACAGATCATTCTGTTATTGGTAAAACCATATCCCATGTAGAATTCATGCGAACCAACAACATATGACTCACTTCCAATACCAAATAATTTCGACTCAATAGCATCTGCCATTTCTTTAGGATTATATTCCTTTTCAAAGATGGTATCTAAAGATTCTTTTAATATTTTACGATGCTCTAAACGGTTTACAGTTACATCTTTTGATCCATCTGGTATCCAAATATTATGAACAGAACGTCCTTTTTGCTCTTTTCCAATATAGGCCGCAATTTCTCTACATCTCTGTACATGTTCAATCCAAAACTCACGAACTTTCTTTTCACGACTCGACAGCGTATAACCACTATCGGCCATTACATGCGAAAATAATGAACTATTGAAATCAATTTTAATTTTTTGCTCATTGGCCCAATCTATCCACGATTTAAAATGTTTTGGTTCAACAGCATCTCTGTCAACAAATTTCTTTCCAAAATCACCGTAAATAGCATGCATGTTAAACCTATGCTTGCCTGGTATTAATGAATATGCTTTTTCTAAGTCATTTCTCAATTCTTCAATATTGCGCGCTTTGCCAGGATAATTTCCGGTAACTTGTATGCCGCCGCCCGACAATGTAGAGTCAGTTCTTTCGAAGCCTCCAACATCATCTGCTTGCCAGCAATGAAGCGATATGGATACTTTGTCTAAATCTTTTAATGCCTTATCGGTATCTATTCCTAATTCAGCATACCTTTCGCGCGCATATGCATACGCAGTTTCTAACGATTTTTTCTTCATATTATATTTATTTGGTTATTTTACTAAGATATTTTTGATATGATTGATCCCATTTTCCCGCATCCTTTGGTGTGTATGTTTTTGTAGTAATCGAATTCTTAACAATTCGTCTCGCTGCAGCTAAATTGGAAATAGCTCCTAGTCCAATTCCTTGAACAATAAGATTTCCTATGGCTGTACCTTCTGCAGGACCTGCTTCTACTTCAACCCCGCATGCATCAGAAGTAAGTTGACATAAAAATTCATTTCTAGAACCTCCTCCAATAATATGAATCTTATCTAAAGAATGTTCTGATAACTCTTTTAGCATTAAAAATACTTGTTTGTAACGCATACTCAAACTATCAAATATTGCGCGAACTATTTGCTGTGTAGATGCTTTTCCTTGTCCGGTTTTTTCAAAATAGGCTTCTATAGCCGCGGGCATATCTTTTGGCGCATTAAAATCTGAGGCATCAGGATCTAAGAAAAAAGCAAATGCTTCCGATGATTTTGCCATCTCAACCAATTCCTCATAGCTGTAATCTTTTCCCTTTAATGCCCATGAACGCTTGCATTGCTCTAACAAATACAGACCACTAATATTTTTCAATACCCGGTAGGTGCCTTCAACACCCCCTTCATTAGTGAAATTATAGTGTGCACTTTTTTCATTTATAATAGGTGTTTTGCTTTCTATTCCCATTAATGACCAGGTACCTGAACTTATATAAGCCCAATTGTTTCCTTCAGCTGGTATTGCTGCTATTGCCGATCCTGTATCGTGCGATGCAACAGCCATTACTGGGAATGAGTTGATGCCTGTTTCTTTACAAATATTTGGATCTAGTTGCCCAATGGTACTTCCAGGAAATGCAATGGCTTGCATAATTGATCTTGGCAATCCCAATGTTATGAAAATCTCATCTTCCCAGTTATTTTTATGCGGATTAAGCATTTGAGAGGTGGTGGAAAATGTAAACTCATTTCGCATAACACCTGTAAACCAATAATTAAAAATATCGGGTATAAAAAGCAGACTATGCGCAATTTCTAATAATGGCGACTGAGCCAATTTTAATGCATGTAATTGGAATACCGAATTGAATTGCATAAATTGTATCCCAGTAAGGGCATATAAGCGCTCTTTCTGAATGGTATTAAAGGTTTTATCAAATATACCATTAGTCATGCTATCGCGATAAGCATAAGGCGCTCCTAATAAGGTTCCGTCTTTGGAAAACAGGCCGAAATCAACTCCCCATGTATCAATACCCAAACCATGAACTTCTATTTTTTCTTTATGGGCACATTGCTTCAATCCGTTTTTCATTTCTTCAAATAAACGGTATACATCCCAATGTAAGCGTCCTCTAATGTCTAATACTTCATTATAAAAACGGGTGAGTTCGGTTATTTCTATTCTATCTTTTTGTAGTTTTCCAAGTATGGTTCTGCCACTACTGGCTCCTAAATCAACTGCGAACAGGTTCAACGATTGCGACATAGTATGTTTTTATTAATTTTACTAATACGCGATAAATATAGCAAATTAAATAAATAATACTATCCTGTACCTAATTTTTATATGCCTCCTCCATCAAAAAATTCAGTTTCTCGAGGTTTATTTTGTAAAATCCGAGAATTAGGAGGCGTACTTGCTGTTAACCAAACATTACCACCTATAATAGATCCTTTGCCGATAGTTACATTGCCCAATATGGTAGCTCCTGAATAAATTATTACATCGTCTTCAACTTTTGGATGTCGCGCTATTTTTAAAGGATTACCATTCGCATCAACCGGAAAACTTTTGGCGCCCAGTGTTACTCCCTGATAAATCCTAACGTTCCTGCCTATAACTGAGGTTTCTCCAATTACTACCCCCGTGCCATGATCAATGGTGAAAAATGATCCTATCTTTGCTCCAGGATGGATATCTATTCCTGTTTTTGAATGTGCCATTTCTGTAATTATCCTTGGTATTATGGGTACTTCTAATTGATATAATTCGTGTGCAACCCTGTAATGAGTCATGGCTTTAATAGCAGGATAAGCAAATATTATCTCCCCTTTACTCAATGCCGCCGGATCATATTTGAAAATAGCGTCAACATCAGTGGCTAATAGTTCGCGTATAATCGACAATCGTTCAATAAATTGCAATGCAACTTCGGTTGAATCTTTATTGCAATCCTTGCACTCAGTTCCATCTATATTTGCACAATGAAAACAATATCCGCGTTTTATTTGGGTTTGTAAAAGTTTAAACAACTTATCAATGTTAACTCCCATATAAAATTTCATAGTTTCTGGTTTAACTCCAGTATTACCAAAATAGCCCGGAAATAGGATGGCATTCAATAATTCCATGATGTCGGCTATCGATTGTAATGATAACATATCCTCTGTCATCACGGTATTGTGAAATACCCTTTCGTACGATTCTGGTTCCGATAAGGCTTTTATCGCTTTTCCCAATGAATAAGCTGCTTTTCCGTCTTCTTTCATATCTTATGTGTTAAATAAAAAACCCTTCTTTAAGGAAGGGTCTGCGATATAAATATATTGTTCTTCTTTTTAAACCCTTCAACGAATTAAACAACAGCAACAATTACCTTGTACTGAAATAAAACCTCCGTTAAAATTCTTTTGAATCATATTTTTTTCATTTTATCAAATACAAAGCTAATCAATTTATTACCATTTCATACACCTGCTTTAATATTTCTTTAATATTTTTGGAGAAATTTTTAATATGTCACAGAGCCTTTTTTATTCCCAATATACCCGTTATTATGTCGCTGTTGATTGTGTAATCTTTGGTTTTAATGGTGACGATCTCGATTTAATGCTTATCAAACGATCTTTTAATCCGGGTAAGGGTGAATGGGCTTTACCTGGCGGTTTTATAGAGCCTAATGAAAGCGCAGCTCAAGCATCTAAACGGATTTTAAAAGAGCATACGGGAATTTCTGACGTTTATCTTGAACAATACTACACTTTTACCGATGTTGATCGCGATCCGGGTGCCCGCATCATTTCTATTGCCTATTACGCTCTCATAAAAGTAGAAGAGTCAAATAATGAATTGGTTTCCTTACATAATGCTTATTGGAAAAAGGTTTCAGTACTTCCCAAATTGATGTTCGATCATGGTGCTATTGCCGAAAAAGCTCTTGATCAACTAAGACTTAAGGCAAAGCACCAACCCATTGGTTTCGAATTATTACCGGAATGCTTCACCATCCCGCAACTTCAAAAACTTTACGAGGCCATTTATCAAAAAAAATATGATAAAAGAAATTTTAGAAAAAAAATTGCCCATCTGGGGCTCATGGAAAAGCTTAATGTTAAAGATAAAACAGGTTCTAAAAGAGGTGCTTTCTTATATAAATTTAATAAATCAAAATATAAAATTCTTGCCGATAAGGGTATCGCTTTTGAAATTTAATTATTGAATAAAAAACTTTCCACAATTGCTTACTTTTTGATTTCTTATTTTTATTATATAAAATCCTTTACTCCAGCCTGTTGTTTCAATTACAATAGTTTCAGTCTTTGGAATGTATACTTGTTGCGATATCATGTTGAAGCCTTTATCATCAATAATATCTATATAATTTGTTCCTTCTAAATGGCTCTTAATAAATATTCTTTCACTGGCAGGATTTGGATATACCTCAATTACACGATCTATTATTAGCTTTATGTTTGTGTTTATTGAACTTGTATCTTGCTTTAATCTGTTGTCTTCTAAATTTGAAATGGACGAATCATAGGGACCTTCTTTAATCTTTAAATTGGCAGGATTGCATACCGATGGCGTTTTTACCATAATGTAATAATACAAATATCCTTCGGGAGCCGAATTATCTGAGTAGCTGTAAAAAGGAAATGCATGCGTTGAAATTGAGTCAATACATGTTTCATTTTTACTTGAATCTCCGCGGTATATGAAGTATTTGTCAAATGCAAATCCAATGTAATTATCCCAAATCAAGTTTACCGGACTTCCATCTTTTTCTTGCTTCAAACTTAAATGAATGCATTTATGCTCCGTAATATTGTCATAATTACCATAGCTAGTTGCTCTTATTTTATATTTCCATGAACGAAAAGTAGGATTGGCAATGGTATCCACAAAGATTGGCAATTCAGAATATTTTACTTTTCCAATAGTTGTGTATATTCCTGTAATTAAACCTTCGCGCATTATTTCATACTCTATCACTCCATCCGATTCGTCATGCTTTTCCCATATTATCAATGTATTTCCAGTAGTGCTGTCTACCATAATTACACAAATATTGGTGGGTTTGGCTGGAGGATCAAAATGGTTCTTAGGTCTTTCTATATAAGTCACATTTTCACATCCCGCATTATCTTTAATAATTAGAATAACTGGATCTAAATACATATCAAATATCCATGAATGGGATATAGTGTTTTTACTTGTTGTGTCTTTCCAATATACGGTAAAGGGTGGATGGCTGCCTTGAATATCAGAAATTTCTTTATTTTGTTCTATTATATTATTCGCTGTGTATTGAATTTCCGAAGATCCTTTGCTTTGTAATACAAATGTTTTTTTTAAGGAACAATTATTACTGTCTTTTACTTCTGCTTTATACACACCTGCTGAAACAGATTCAAAATTAGCATTTGAATCTGTTTTTAAGGTGCTACCCTGCAATAGGGTATCTAATCGGTGAAGCGAAATATGAAAGGGTTTTACGCCACCTTTCACTTCTAGTTGAATTATACCATCATTCAGAGAACAACTTGCAGGCACTAAAGATTCATTTATAGAAAGCGGACTAGCTTTTTTTATTTCATACACTTCAAAGGCTTTACATGTATTATTTCCGGTAATGGCAATGGTATACTTTCCAGGAATCAGATTCTTAATCATATTTCCGCTGGTACCTGTTTCTAAAAATAAGATACTGTGTAAGCCAGAACCTAGTATTTCAATGGATCCATCTTTTGAATTTAAACATTGCTCATCCTTTATAATTGCAGAAAATGTCGGTTTTTCTATATCTGATAATGTTACTGTTTCATAATACTCTTTTCCCAAAATTGAAATAACAAAGGTATACACCCCAGCACTAAGGTATTTGGCCGTTGTAGATAATTCACCGTGTTTCCAGTAATAATAATCAGGGTTTTCGGCACTAAGTATTTTCGCATTTATCGTTCCATTAGATTTACCGCAATGGGGTTGCACTTTCATGAATTCAACCAAAGCTGCTTGTGAACTAACTTTTATACAGAAAACAATATTTGCGAATAGTATTAAAATTATGTACTTTTTCATTGTGTTTTTATATTAAAACTTATGCAAGGTAATATTTTTTAATACCAGATAGTATAAATATTGAAAATATATCTTGTTTATTTAGCAATTTCTGAATAACCAGAGTCTTTAATTGAATGTGCCATACTATCAATTAACTCTTTTACATTTACTGTCGCTATACCTGAAGTTATATCGGACATAGCATAGGGAATAATCAACAGGTTATTGTGTAGCATTGAACCGCACGAATAAACTACATTTGGCACATAGCCTTCGCGCTCTTCTTCGTTAGGTGCAAGAAGCGGCTCTTGGAGGTGGGCAATCATTATTTCAGGATTTTCGAGGTCAAGCAATATTGCACCTATTGAATATTGTCGCATTGGACCTACACCATGGGTTAGCACTAACCAGCCATAACTTGTTTCAATTGGTGAACCACAGTTGCCTAACTGACTAAATTCCCATGATTTACTTGGTTCCTGAATAATTTTCGATTCCTGCCAAAAATGTAAATTATCTGAAAACATAATATGGTTATTTTCTCCATCTTGACGCGAAAGCATAACATATTTACCTTTAATTTTACGAGGGAAAAGTGCCATTCCTTTATTTTGTACTGCTTTACCATTCAACGTTGAAATGTTAAATGAAAGAAAATCCGCAGTCTCAATAAGATGCGGGAGTATACTGTAACCATTGTAAGCAGTATAGGTTGCATAATAGTTAACTTCGCCATTATCGTTATTAAACTTCACAAAACGAGCATCTTCAATGCCCCGACTTTCATTTTCAGAGACAGGGAAAATTACACGTTCAGAAATTTTACTGCTTTCTTCAAATTTTATCCTGTAATTTGAATTAGCTAGCCAAATTATATTGCTAATTGTTTGCTCATTCCGCTGAAAATCCAAATCTAAAAGAACAACGTTAATACTCACTTTTAGTTCTTGGTAGGTAAAAGCATCTGGTAATTGGTTGAGAATACGATCACTTGTTTCGTTAGTTGAGTTCATTTCTATCAATTTAAGAAGAAACGAATGCTTGTCATAAAATGAATCATTTGATAAAACAGGAGTTTCAACAAACTCTGAAACTGTATCGAAGCAAAATGAGCCATTATTTTTAATATATCCGCTGCGAAATACAATCGATGAAATATGTCCTTCGCCTGTCGCTCTTAAGCTCATGATAAAACGAATACTGTTTTTTGCTAAGCCTGCTTGATTTGGATGCACAACAATGGAAGGATTGAAAAGTGCTGCCGATTCGATGGAATACTCCATAGAGAAATAAGCTCCAATGAGCAGTTTCTTTGTTTTACTTACTTTTGTGTTTGTTGGTAAATACTCTGAAACTTTATTGAAATTTTCTTCTAACTTGAATTCAAACTTCTTATGGCGGTTAAAGAAATTTAAACTTACCCCTTGCAGTATATATTTAGCTTCCTTTTCTGAGAGTGATAATACTCTTTTAATTGTTTTTTCAATACGTAAGATACTAGGTACATTGACACGAATTATAACACGTGAAGAATCCCGTTCTATCCTTGTTTTTTTTCGTTTAACCAACGATTTGATAAATTGTGTATTACTCATAATATTTTTATATAAAGCTTATTTCAACAAAATCCTTCTGTAAACATCCAAATATCCTTCTATCATTTTTTTCTGACTAAATTTCGAATTTGCCCATTCCCTGCAATAATTTCTATCTATTAATTTTACTTTATTTACAGCATCTACAGCTTCGCTAATCGAATCAACAAGAAAACCTGTTTTTGTATTTTCAATTAATTCAGGCATCGAACCTTTATTAAATGCTATAACTGGTGTTCCGCAATACATTGCTTCTGCTACACTTAATCCGAATGGCTCGTTAAAATTTATTGGATGCAATAATGCATACGCATTGCCTAAAAGCAAATCTCTTTCTGTCGTTCCTGAATTTCCAACATATAAAACATCATCATTATTAATGAATGGTTTTATTTGGATTTCAAAATATTTTTCATCTTGTATTAAGCCAGAAATAATCAGCTTTCTTTTTGATTTTTTTGCAATTAGGATAGCCTCTAAAGTCCCTTTTTCAGGATGAATGCGTCCAAAAAACAACAAATAGTCTTTTGGAATTAAAGTAAATGTAAAATCTTTTGTATTGATACCATTATAAACAGTTGCTACGTAATTAAGCTCTGAAGATCGATCTGAATTACTAATTGAAACATAATAATTATTTGCATTAAAATGTTTGTATACCGCAAGTATTTTAGGTGACGAAAAGCCATGAATAGTGGTTACTATCGGAGTTTTTATTAGCCGAGAATAGCTCAGTGGTAAAAAATCAAAATTGTTATGTATTAAGTCAAAATCTTTTGCTTTTTCCATCAAATTACTAATATGCAAACATTCCCATACTTTGGGGTCTATTTCCAAATTCTCGGCATAAGCAGTTTCCGAAACATATTGTAGCTTACCTTTTGTAATTGAATTACCTGTTGCAAATAAGGTTACATCAATTCCTTGTTCAATTAAACCCTCAGCAATGTTTGAAGCTACTTGTTCCCACGGACCATATTTTACAGGTGGCGTTTGCCAAGCTATTGGAGATAGAATTGCTATTTTCAATTATAATTTGTTATATTGATTCGTGAAATTCTTCATAAGCTTCTAATACGGTTAAATGAGAAATTAAATATGCCAACAAACTTTCTGCTCCCTGATTCCTATTTACCCCATAATGTTCAAAGCCATCGCAGCAACCTTTGGTTTCAAAATCATATAGGCTCATTCTTAAATCATTTTCACCCAAGAACCATAAAAATGAAGTGTAAAGTTTATTTAGGTAATCTTTATTTTTTGTTAAACGAAATGCCTGATGATACATTAAAACCATTGCCATGGCATCAATAGGCTGTTGGGCAAAAACAGAACGTTTCCCATCTTTTTTATACCAATTTTCATTTCCTATTATTGATAAGTAATTATTTTTAAGTGTATGGTTGGTAAGAAAGTCCATTGATTCAATTGCAATTTCAGTTATTTTACTGTCGTTTAGAATTTTTGCCGAATGCAGAAGTGCCAATGGCAATATGCCATTATCGTATGCCAGTAATGATTCGTACCATTTCCAATCAGGGGTTTCGTTATCTCTATAATTTTTGATTAGTTTACTTGCCATATTTCGCAACCTTTCTATCATTGAATCGTCAGATGGGTTGCTTTTAAGATAATAGCTGACTCCAATCATTGTATTTGCAATGCTTCTGATGGAGATTAATTTTTCAAAATTTGGAGATGCATTAAAGAAAATTGATTTGCCTGTTTGATAATAAGCATCGCTTGGCGCATTATCCAACAAATATCCTAAGGCCCATATGGTTCGTCCAAAAGAATCTTCAGAACCAACTTCATCTAAGAAATTTCTGCTAAAGCTCAGAAAATTCCTAAAGGTGCCGTCAGCATTTTGCATATAATGAATATAGCTTAAGTAGATAGGTGATAATTCAAGTGCACGCATATCTTTTTTCTGTTTGTATGCCATTAATGCCATCAGCAAAGCCCTGGAATTATCATCTAAACAATATCCTTCTTTTAAGTTTGGAATACCAAATTTAGCATGTTGAATGATTCCTGTATCATCTGTTAGTCGGTTGAGATGAGCCAGAGAAAAAGGTGGCAGAATAAGAATATCTATTTCAGTATCTTTTACCACAATTACCTCATGGGTGTTTTCTAAGATATTTTCAACAAGTTCAATGTATTTTTCTCCTGTTTTAGTCCATGTAATTTTACGCCCATAATCAAGTGCTTTTCTTTTAATTTTTTTTAATTCTTCTGGATTGTCCAATAAGTCGATGATGACAGATGTAAGGTTGTCGGAATTATTAAACTCAAAAAGTACTCCTCGGCCTTCAGCCAAAAGTTCTGCTGCATGCCAGTACGGCGTTGAAACAACAGCGGCACCTACACCTACAGCATACGATAGTGTTCCGCTGGTAATTTGAGCTTCATTCAAATAGGGCGTTACGTATATATCACAGGCACATAAATATTTAAATAAATCTTGTTCATTTATAAACTCATTCAGAAATATAACATTATTTTCAAGATGAAGATTTTTTACCATGCGCAGTAAGAAAACACGATATTCTTCTCCTGAATGTCGCAAAACATTGGGGTGCGTTTTGCCTATTACAATATATATAACATCGGGGTGTTTGGCAACAACTTTAGGCAATGCCTTTATTACTGTTTCAATTCCCTTGTTGCGTCCAATAAAACCAAAGGTAAGAATCACTTTTTTATTGTCGAGCTTAAACTCCTTTTTTGATTTTTCAGTATCGAAGTGAATTGCAGGTACTCCATGTTCTATAAAAACAATTTTTTCTTCAGGAACTTGGTAAATACTAATTAGAAATTCAATTGCTTTATGGCTCATTACTACAATTTTATTTGCCATTTTACATATTTCCCGTAATACAGCCTTTTCGTTATAGGAGGGATTTTTAAGTATAGTATGAAGTGTTACAACAAAAGGAATTGTTAATCGATGAAGCAAAGGAAGGATATATATGCCACTTTGACCACCAAAAATGCCAAATTCATGCTCAAGTATACAAAGATCGGCACCGCTTAGATTAATGAATTTAACTGCTTTTAAGTAATCTTCTTGTTGTCCTTGTCTGATGGTAAGTTTTACTTCTTTAGGGTATTCGTATGTAAGATCGTTGTCATTTAATGCAACTATAAAACTCTCGTGTTTGTATTTTTTACTTCCATTATTAATTAACATTGATTTGTATAGGTGATTAGTAAAGGTACCAATGCCGCATTCCCTTGGAGGATATGTTCCGATATATGCAAGTTTCATATGTGAATAATTTGATTAATATATTTTAAATTGTTTTCATACATACACCTTTTTGTTTGACATTTTCAGTGTCGATGTAATTTCTTCGCCTTGTTGGTATAGATTCTGTGTATGTGCTTTAAGGGAATATAGTCTATCAATATTCCACAATACTAAATTTGAGAATGCGCTAATGCTAAATAACCCAAAATTATTCCTATGTTGCATAGCATTTATAAGCTTTCAGCTTAAAGCTAAAAGATTTTGGGCAACAAATAGTCAACAAATATAATCTAATAAATGATAAACAACAACACAAAACGATTATATGTTGCTTAAAAAGTCTCCGTTCGGAGAAGCGTCTCACTACGTCGAATCATTTGCGGCATCTTGCTGCATAAATAAAATGCAGCCGTAGTCATGAAAATAAAAGCGTTGCGGGATAAAACCCACGTTCTGATTAGGCTACATGCCTGAGTCGAACCTATCATAGTAGGCTTTTGCCTACTATAAATAAAATTTAAAATAAAGAATCAATTTTGTCCGATAAAAAATATTGAAATATTGCAAAGGAGAAAATCCATTAGACATAAATCTATGCTGGAGTACATTGATATAGAAAACATTGACATAGTATAAATATTTATATCCCAAAACGGGAAATCTGTCTTGTTTTATTGTATATTTGCACCATGAGAATTATTGCCTTTAAGACTCTTCGGGATTTTTTTGAGAAATCTGAATATTCGGATTCTGAGGTTTCATTGAGAGCATGGTATCATGAAGCAAAATTAGCAACATGGAAAAACTCTAATGAATTAAAAAGACAATTTAAAAACGCGAGTATTGTCGGAGACGGTAGAGTAGTTTTCAATATAAAAGGTAATGATTATCGATTAGTAGTTGCGATTGATTATGAATTCCAAGTAATCTTTATAAGATTTATAGGAACTCATAAACAATATGATAAAATTAATTCAAAAACGATTTAATTATGGAAATAAGACCAATAAAAACGGAAAATGATTACCATACCGCATTACATAGAATTGATGAATTATGGGGATCAAAAAAGGATACTATAGAAGGTGATGAACTTGATATATTGGTAACATTAGTTGAGTCATACGAGCTGAAACATTTCCCAATTTTTCCTCCAGACCCAATTGATGCTATAAAATTTCGTATGGAGCAAATGGGAATGAGCAAATCAGAGATGGTGAAATACCTCGGCAGTCAAAGTAGAGTAAGTGAAATTCTAAATAGAAAACGAGAGTTAACATTAGGGATGATAAAATCTCTTTACAAAGGACTCAAAATACCTGCAGAGGTTTTATTAGCTTGATTGATTATTCCATGCATCACTTTATTTTCCTTAATCCCCTAACCTTCGAAGCCCTGCGGGAAGCATACAATATGCCGATTATTACCACCTCGGTTGGTTTAATACGGTATATAATAAGCCAGTTTTGGCAAACAGCTTTCCGATAGATTTTGTTTTTGGTTGGCATTTCATCGCATTCACGGAAAGCAAAAGGATTTTTTCCAATACGGTCAATGGTATCGTAAATGGCATCACCCACGCGAATTGCGTTTGATGGCTGGTGGTTAATTTAGGCGATGTAGCCCGTTATATCATCAACATTTTGCAGGGCATTATCGGTTACTCTTACCGTATAAGGCCTTGTAGTTTTTTCTTCTGTGCTTCCCATCGTTGTTTGGCTTCGTTAAGGCTTACCGTTGGCGTGTTCTCTGCATACTCTGCCCATGCGCGGAACTCATCTTCGTTTATTGGCTTTCCAGGCAATGAATACGAAGAAAAATCCTCGTTCACGATACGGATAAAGTTTTTTTCTTCGAGAAGATGCAGTTCTTCGAAAGCTTTATTATTTTTAAGTTCTATTAGTATTGTTTGCATAGCTTCAAGGTTTAATGTGCGTAAGCATTTTTGTTTTTTAAGTCCCGTGTTGGAATCCCAAATATATTTTAGTTCCATGAGTTTCGGAGATCATTTAATTGGTTGTCAATTTCATTAAGAGGTTGTTTGTGCATAGCTCCCTTATATTTAGCAGCCCAACTAGTTGCTGTTGCAGCCACTGTATTTTCTTTATGTACACGGATATGCTGCAATAGTTCTAAATCCTCTAGGAGTTTAACCGCTTTATCGTTTATTATGTCTATTGTTAAAGTATGCATCATATCTGGTATTATTTAACTAAAATCGGTTGAAAATCAGCGAAGTTTTCGCCTGATTATTTTATATATTAAATCACTACAGAATGTTACAAATATAGTAAAAAAAATCAAATTTTCCAAGCATTCAAATTGTTCATAATGAAGTCATTTGCATCCCAATTGTTTTTCGAACTCACTTTTACCCTTGGTTATGCATATAATTTTTAACTTTAGCCCCATGAACATAGCCAAAAAATATTTTGTATTGGTTTTACTTTGCTTGCAGGGTCTCATTCCAGCTATGGCTCAGGTGTATCCGGTGCAGTCGCAATTGTTCATTAGTCCGCCCTATTCCGTTTTTTTATCCGATTTTGTGTCTCCCGAACGGGATATCCTATCGGGAACGGTGCTGCTCAACGATCCCATGCAGGCTTCACTGGAGGTGTACTTGCAAGTGGCTATTATGGGGCAGGGCATTAGCATAATCTCTAATCCCTCTTACCGACCAGCTCCTATTTTACTCAGCGGTGCCGTTCCTTATATGCTGGGAAGTACTGATCTGGCACCGTATTTCAATCCCAATAACCTCATTTTTCAGGGCATCGACGAAGCCCTTTTTCGCCGCACAGGTCGCTTGCCCGAGGGCGTGTACCGTTTTGAAATTACCGTGTTTGAATACCGCCGCGGGGTTCGCTTGTCTAACAAGGCTACTGCTACCGCTTGGTTGGTTTTAAACGAACCGCCTCGCTGGACCATACCGGTGCACAATAGTGTTCTTAAAATTCAAGACCCGCAATACCTCTTTTTTAGTTGGATACCCATGCATAAAGGCTCTCCCAATGCGGCTTTTAGCACCGAGTATGAATTTACCTTGGTGGAGCTGCTGGGCGATCATCAAAATCCCGATGAAGCCATCATGCTCAACCGACCGCTATATCAAACCACCACCGATATGTCGTCGTTGGTATTCGGACCCGCCGAACCTGCTTTAATAGCCGGTAAACGCTATGCCTGTCGCTTGCGGGCTTATGATACGGGTGGTAGGGATATGTTCAAGAACGAAGGCAAAAGTACGGTATTGGCATTCACCTACGGACAAGAATGCCCTATTCCCCTTAATTTTCGTTGTACACCAACGGTTCCCTACCATGCCCTGGCTCAGTGGGATGGTGCCCAGAACCATACTTCGTATACGTTGGAATTTAAACCCGAGAACAGGACTGAGTTTTATGGCATGAGCAGTTCGTACTCCCGCGATACCATCAAAAAACTTTTGGCAGAAACACAGTATACTGTGCGACTAAAAGGGCTGTGCGGGAACCAATCGGGAGCCTATACCGAGGAATTGGTATTTAAAACCCCCGCATTGCAACCCATCAGCAATACTTGCGGACAAAAAAGCAGTTATGTTGTAACCGATAGAACCAGTCGTTTAGAAAACCTAGCAGTAGGCGATAAGGTAATGGTAGCAGGCTTTGAAGCAGAAATAACTGAAGTAGTAAAAAATGCCGATGGCAGTTTTAGCGGCAAAAGTGTGGTGAACAGCAGCAATTTTGGTGTTAAGGTGCGATGTACTTTTGAGAATGTACAATTTAATGACTCCAAGCAATTGATAGCGGGCAGTATGAAATCGGTGTACGACCCCAGGTATTTAATGGACGGAGATAAAGTAGTAGAAACGGTGCAACAAAGTGCTAAATTGGTTAGCGACATGGCTGAATACCTGACCAAGACCGACCCCACCGTAGCCGGCTTTTTATTAGAAAACGTAAACAATTTAAGTCTGGAGCAACAAGCCGCGCTGAAGAAAATAGACGAAGGTAAAAAGCTGATAGCCCAAGGTGAAGCCTTGCAAAAGGAAGCCATGAAGAAAGAACCGCCAGATGAAACCGATTTGGAAATTGCCGCAAGTATGATAGAGCGCGGCAATTTGATGGTATCGGAAGGCACCCAAAACCTGAAAGAAGATGTGGGCTTGAAAAAAGTGAATAGGATTGATAGGGAATTGGTGGTGTTTGAACCGCATAGTGAAAAAGTGTTCTCGCAATATGGCTTTGATGCATACAAGCATATAGAAACATTACAAAGTTATGAAAATTACATCGACAAAGGCAAACAATATGTGTTTAACTGGAAAGGTGTTGGAAACAAGCCGGGAGACAAACTCACAGCAAGGTTTATTAACCGAGAAGATGCAAGGGATTATAAAGAAAGTATTGTTTTCCGCGATAACAGGGGTAATGTATTGGTTTCGCAGTGGCTAAAAGACAGTTATTACGAAATATCAATAGGAGCAAAACCTGCTGGCGGCGATAGTTATATTGAAGCAGTGTTGAAACAAAAAGACGAAGAATCAATAGTAGGAAAAATATATCTCAGTGCGCTTTCCGACAAAACGCAATCGTTGACCCTCATTCCCCTCATCCCCCAAAGCCTTAATGTTCCCGAATTGCAGAATTATTTGAACGAAATATTCCGTCAGGCGGGCATAAGTTGGCAGGTAAACATGGGAAAAGCCATGGAAGTGGAATATGATAGCGATGGAGATGGGGCATTATTGTG
>JFJP01037709.1_pt1 | contig 55167 bp, 44 predicted proteins | sample 431651 | NCBI WGS metagenome assembly JFJP01 (sample SAMN02602958, study PRJNA72255) | Microbial mat metagenome, whole genome shotgun sequencing project. | biome: fresh water; feature: sink hole; material: water; isolation source: purple microbial (photo- and chemosynthetic) mats found in... | reverse complement strand
TTACCAGTCTTTAAATCAAGCAAATAAACTCTTCCATCTTTAGAAGCGAGTACTACTTTATTTCCGGCAATAATAGGCGAAGCATCAATTTTTTTTAAGCTTGGAAATTTCCAATTCAATTTACCTGTTTTTTTATCAAAACAATACAAATTTTTATCCTGCGAACCTATGACAATTTCATTATCACCAATAGCCGGTGAGCCAATAAAACCGCCAGCTCCTTCGTACTTCCATAGCGTTTTTTTAGAGCCCAAGTCTAAGCAATAAAAACCACCATCGTAATTTCCAAAATAGGCTTTTCCCAATTCATAGGCAGGTGAAGAAGCAATGTAAGTTCCAATTTCTATTTTATTTTGTTTTTTCCCATTTTCTAAATTAACCAAATGCAAAAAACCGTCGCAACCACCAAAAATTGCAGCAGTTTCGCTAGTAGCAGGTGCTCCATTTATAAAATTATCAGTTTCATATTTCCAAACGACTTTACCCGTTTCTGAATCAACAGCATGAAGATAAAAATCATAACTTCCTACCAAAATGAGTTTTTTCTTCAAGTCTTTGGTAAAAGTCCAACTTGCTGAACCTAAAATTTGTCCCTCGGTTTCATATTTCCATTTCAAGCTGCCTGTTTTTGCATCTAAAGCATAAAGCATTCCACTGTTTGAGCTAATATACACAATATCATGCAAATACAAAGGTGGCGCTTCCACTGAACTCGCTGCTTTAAATTTCCAATTCAATTTACCTTTTGCAGAAATAGAAAAAACAAAACCATTGTTGGAGCCTACAAAAATACTTTTTCCGCAAAAAATAGGCGAAGATTTAATAATATCTCCTGTTTTATACGTCCATAATAATTTTAAGTTTTCAGGTAAATTAACTCTCGTTTTTCCAGTCAATGCTACATTCCCTCGAAACGAGGGCCAACAAGTATTACTTTGTGCAAAAAGAGGCACAGAAAAGAGATAAAATAATATAAAAGCAACTATAGTTTTCATTATAAAATTAAATTTTAAAGTATAAAATGTAGTAAAAAAAACAAAGAAATGGCAAAGAGTTTTAAAAAACAAAAGTATCTTTTTTTTCTAAAAAAACATCTCCAAATTTTAAAATACTAAAGACCTTCTTAAATATAGCAAAAATAACAACAAACAAATTTCTCTTCAAAAAAAAAATAGGTAAAAGTACCTAAATTAAAGGAAAAAGATTCTTTAAGTAAATTACCAGATGTATATTGTAAAAAAAGAGGGTAATTTTGCTACAAATAAAGGAATAAAACTTAGTACTAACAATTAAAACCTAAAAGTCATGGAAGCCTCAATAAAACTAAAAAAAGTTGAAAAAGAAAATTTGTACCACATAATGCGTACAAGTAAAAATATCGAAACTCGTAAAAAAGCTCACATTATTCTCCTCATATCTAGCGAATTAAACCTCGACAGGCTAACTTCGGTTTTTGAAATTGGAAAAAATGAAGTAAAACAAATCATTGACGATTGGAAAAAAAGAAAATTCAATGGTTTATTCTAGTATTTTCTTTAAGAATTAAAAATAAGTATCTGAAATATAGAAATATAAACTATTTTACAGACAAAGCTCCTGTCGGACAAGCGTTGGCGCATTTTATTGCAACTATTTGTAATGCTTGTGTCATATTTTTATCAAAAGGAACGCTTATTTCGACTCTAAAACCACGTTTCACTGAGCTTAAGCCTATTTTTTCGCCATCTTTTTGAGCAATATCAACACACAAATTGCAACGAATGCATTTCTCTGGTTCGTAAATAATCAGTTCATGCTCAAAGTATTTTTTCAGCGATTTGCGCTCGATAAAAGCAAATTTTGCTTGGCTTGCATTGTATTGGTCTGAAAAAATGCGCAATTTGCAATCGTCAGCTTTCCTACAATCACAATGGAGGCAACGCTTTGCTTCAATAACAGCCTGCTCAAAAGTTAAATTTCCAAGTTTTCCATTTTCTGTTTTTTGGCGTGCGTCAGTTATCGCTTCTTTCTGATATTGAACAATTTCAGCTTCTCTCAATTTCCCAAACTTAGAATTAAACATTCGCTCTGGCTGAGTAAAATCTTCTGAATTTACAAATTTACTTGCCGAAAATGCGGCAATCCTGCCTTGTGCAACAGCATTAACAGACATTCGGCGCGAGCGAACTATGTTACCACAAGCAAAAACGCCTTTTTTTTGAGTTGCATAATTGTTTTTATTAACTAAAATTCCATTTTTGCTCTCTTCTAACCCAAAATTTTCAATTTTAGAGCCAAAATAATCGCCTGTTGCTAAAATTATTGCATCATAGTTCGGTATTAATTCCTTTTCAAACCGATTTTTATCAATTTCAGTATTCAAAATAAACTTAGCACCGTATTTTTTAATTAACTCCACTTCTTGTAATAATACATCGGCAGGTAATTGGTTTTCAAGAACTTCATAAGCTAGCGCTCCACCTATTTTTTCGTTTTTATCATAAACATCGCATTCATGCCCTTCTGCCAAAATATAAAAAGCAGATGCTAATCCTGCCGGTCCCGAACCAATAACAGCAATTTTTTTACCTGATTTCTTTTTCTTTTCTGGCAAAAAAGAATGATTATTTTGAAAATCATCAATAGCTACCGTCTTTTTCAATTGGCAAATAGAAACAGCATCGTCGATTTGCGTTCGTCGGCAAGCTTTTTCGCAAGGAGCAGGGCAAATATAGCCCAATACAAGGGGCAAAGCAATATGTTCTTTCACCGTTTTGTGTGCTAAAGCAAAATTTCCCGATGCAATCAAACGGTTCATTTTAGGAATATTCATAAAAGCAGGACATGAAGGTCTGCAAGGTGCCTCGCAATCGCCAACATGGTCGCTTAAAAGTAGTTCCAAAGCTTCACGACGTGCAATTTCAATTTCTTCATCAAATGTAATAATATCCATATTCTCTTGCGCAGGCATAGCACAAGAAGGAAAAAGTTTTCCGGTTTTTACATCTTTCACAACACAAAGCATACACGAAGGGTGATTTGAATACCCTTCTAAAAAACACATAGTTGGAATTTTAATTCCTAATTGTTGCGCAGCTTTTAAAACAGTTTTCCCTTTTTCAACCTCTATATTCTGCTTATCAATTCTTAATTTTATCATTTTCTACGTTTGAAAAATCGAACCATTTGAAACTATAAAAAATACCTTAAAATTTTTATTTTAATCAATAAAATATTTCAAAATATTAAAAAATTAATAACTTTCTTTTAAAATTCAAATTTAATGACAATTTATTTATTAACCAATACTTCAAATTTATTTTTAGACCAAAACTTCATCAATTCATAAAAAAAAAGAAACGCATCATCGCAAAAGAGATAAAATATTCTTAAAAAAAACTGGTAAACAATGCTTTATATATTAATGCATAAAAAAATAGAACGAATAAAACAGAATTTCAAAATTATTTTTAAGAATAAATTTAATAAATACGAACAAGAAATGAATTATTCGCAAAAAAATATTAAATATTCATTATCAGGTATTTAAACTATAAAATATAAGTTTAAAACACAAAACTTATTCCATAAACATAATTTAGAATCAATCTATTTTAGCAAAATAGCATTGAAAAAGATTTTTTTACTATTTTTGAGCAGTTTCTAGTGTATCTGTATTCAATTTAATGATATAATTTTATATGAAAAATATTATTTCTATACTCATGTTATTTGTGTTCATCACAAATTGCAATTCTCAATCAAGTGGTAATCTGACCGAAATGGAAGCATCTAATGCTTCTTTAGCTAATTTTGATGCTACGCAAACTTCTCAATGGCGAGGGGTTAATCGCGATGGCAAGTATAAAGATTCAGGGCTGTTAAAAAAATGGAATGACGCAGGTCCCGAACTGGCATGGAAATACCTTGGGCTTGGTGATGGTCATGCAGCAGTTGCTGTAACAAACAATTTCGTTTATGCTGCCGGAACAGATGCACAAACTCAAGATGGCTTTATCATTGCATTTGACCATTCTGGAAATATAATCTGGAAAAAAATATACGCCAAAGAATGGCTCGATAGCTACGAAGGCGTTCGCTCAGCACCACTAATAGATGGCGATAAGTTATTCATTTTGAGTGCAAAAGGCATTTTAGTTGCCATGGATTCAAAAACAGGCAACAAACTTTGGAGCGTAGATTTAATTCAAGATTTTGGTGCCAGAAATACAAAATGGGGAATGACAGAAAACCTTGTTGCTGATGGAAATAAATTATTTTGTACGGTAGGAGGCGAAGATGCAAATATCGTTGCTTTTGATAAAAATACCGGAAAAGTTATTTGGAAAAGTACGGGGAAAGGCGAAATTAGCGCCTATAATTCGCCCTTAATAATAGAATATGGCGGTCAAAAAGTATTAATAACTATGACTCAAACGTTTATAATAGGTCTTGACGTAGAAAGTGGTAAAATATTATGGGATTTTTCTCACCCCAATAAATATTCCGTTCATGCAAATACTCCTCTATTTAAAGATGGAATGCTCTATTGTGTAAGTGGTTACGGAAAAGGTGGAGTAATGCTAAAACTTGCGACCGACGCAAAATCAGTTACCGAAGTTTGGCGAAATGACTCACTGGACAATAAAATGGGAGGAGTTGTATTACACAATGGAATTATCTATGGCTCAGGCGATTTCAATAAAAAATGGTATGCCTTGGATTGGAATACAGGAAAGCAACTCTTCGCATCGAAAATGCTAAAAATTGGAAATATCATTTTTGCAGACGGAATGCTTTATTGCTACGACGAAGCTGGCGTGGTAGCTTTAGTTGAACCTTTAGCCGATAAATATAATTTAATTAGCTCATTTAAAGTTCCTTATGGCGAAAAGCAGCACTGGGCACATAGTGTTATTCACAATAAACGTTTGTACATCAGACATGGAACTGCACTTATGGTTTATGATATTGCAAAAAAATAATTTTTTTTGTATTTTAAACTCTCAAATTAATATTCAAATCTGCCTTCAGTTTCGCATTTCTAGTTCTTTTTTCTACTGTTTCTGCCCAGGTAATAAGCGAATGGCGTGGAATTGACAGAACAGGCGTATATACACGCGAAACAAATTTATTAAAAGTTTGGCCAGAAAATGGACCTAACTTAATTTGGTCAATTGACTCGTTACCAACAGGTTATTCCTCTGTTGCCGTTGCAAATGGAAAAGCCTATGTAACAGGACTTAAAGATACGATGGACGTTTTGGTGGCTTTAGACGAGAATGGTAAAATTCGCTGGCAAACTACCTTTGGGCGTGGCTGGACTGACTCATTTTCAGATAGTAGAGCAACCCCCACTATCGAAGGAAATCGTATTTACGTTTCAAGTGGCAAAGGCGATTTGGCTTGCATTAATTCCGATAATGGAAAAATAATCTGGGAAAAAAAAGCAAGTGAAGAGTTTGGAGGAACTTTTGGCGAATGGGGCATTTCCGAATCACTTTTAATAGATGAAGATAAAGTTTTCTTTTTGCCGGGTGGCGAACAAACAACAATGATTGCTTTGAATAAATTAACCGGTAATTTAATTTGGAAATCGGAAAGTTTAAAAGACAAACCTTCTTATATTTCGCCCAAGTTAGTTATTCACAACAATATAAAGCAAATTGTTTCAGCTACCGAGGATTACATTTTTGGAATTCAACCTTCCGACGGTAAAATTTTATGGACTTTCAATTTTAGCAAATATGTTGCATATTTGGGCGATTGGAAGGCTGCTGTTCAAGCAAATACGCCTATTTATTACAAAGGCGAGCTTTTTATCACTAGCGGATACAACCACAAAAGCGTGAAACTAAAATTAAGCGAAAAGGCTGATAATGTATCACTTATGTGGGTAGATTCCACTCTCGATGTGCATCATGGAGGCGTTGTTCGCATCGGTGAATATATTTATGGAGCTAATTGGTTAAACAATGGAATGGGAAATTGGACTTGCTTGGAGTGGGACAGCGGAAAAGTAATGTACGAAGAAAAATGGGAAAATAAAGGTTCTATAATTTCTGCCGAAGGAATGCTCTATTGTCTTGACGAAAAGCGAGGAAACATTGGGCTTATAGAAGCAAAACCCGAAGAATTTAAAGTAGTAAGTTCGTTTAAAGTTCCTTTAGGCAAAGGTCCTTTTTGGGCTCATTTAGTGATAGATAACGGAAAACTTTATGTTCGGCATGCAACCGCAGTAATGGTTTATGATATTCAAAAGAAATAATTTCTTTAGTTTAGAATAATTACCTGATTTTTTTAATATTATATTTTAAAATCAGAAGATTATTTTTTGTAGTAAAAAAATAGAATATGACTTTTTTTTCACATAAAAATATACTATTTATTCTCATTTTACTTGCATTTAGTACTACTCTTTTTTGGTGGTTTTACAATCCGGTAAGCGATTTTCAGAAAAGTTTACCAGGAATGGATAACAGACCAGATAGTTCATCATTAACAAAAGAAGTAGTTAAAATAGGCGAAAAATTTGAGAAGTATGAAGAGTTTTCGTCAAATTTAACAGGAAAATGGACACGTTTTAGAGGGGCAGATTTCGATAATCAAAACAAAGAAACAGTCAAATTAATTGATAAATTTCCAGAAAATGGAGCAAAAATACTTTGGAAACACAAATTAGGCGAAGGTCATTCGGCTCCTGTCATTTACAATGGGAAAGTATATATTCTTGATTATGAAGAAACTAAAAAATCTGATGCGCTGCGATGCTTTTCATTAATCGACGGCAAAGAAATTTGGAAGCGTTCGTACAAAAATCACGTGAAACGAAATCATGGAATGTCGCGTACAACGCCAGCAATTACTGATAGTTTCATAGTTACGCTAGGACCAAAAGGGCACGCAATGTGCTCAAATCCACACAATGGTGATTTGCTTTGGGGTATTGATTTAGTAAAAGAATTTAAAAGCGAAATTCCATTTTGGTACACAGGTCAATGCCCTATTATTGAGAACAATATAGCCATTTTTGCACCTTCAGGAACTTCTCTTTTAATAGGAGTAGATTGCAAAACAGGAAACGTAATTTGGAAAACGCCGAACCCTGATAATTTCAAAATGTCACATTCGTCTATTATGCCAATGTTTTTGGGTGGACGAAAAATGTATGTGTACGCTGCAGTAGGCGGAATTATTGGAGTTGCAGCCGACGGGGACAATGTAGGCGAAATTCTTTGGAGTTTAAAAGATTTTGCGCCCTCAGTGGTCGCTCCTTCGCCATTAGTGCTAGAAAACGGAAAAATTTTTATGACAGCAGGTTATGGAGCTGGTTCTATTTTGTTTAAATTGAAAGCAAATGGCAATAAATTCACTGTCAGTATATTACAAGATTTCAAACCTAAAGATGGTTTGGCATCAGAGCAACAAACACCAATATTTTATAAAGGCTTCATTTTCGGTATTTTACCCAAAGATGCAGGTGCTTTGCGCAACCAATTTGTTTGTTGCAAACAATCAGATGTCGAAAATTTGCTCTGGACAAGTGGCAAAGAATATCGCTTTGGCTTAGGACCTTACATTATTGCCGACGATAAATTCTTCATACTCAACGATGATGGCATGTTGACTATTGCAAAACTATCAACATCGAGTTTTCAAGTATTAGACCAAGCGCAAGTGCTTGAAGGACACGATGCTTGGGCTCCTTTGGCTATTGCCAACGGAAAAATGGTTTTGCGCGATTCCAAAACTATGATTTGCATTGATATAGAAAAAAAATAATTTAATAGTGTAAAATTTTATCATTGAAAATATTATTTATGAAAAAAACTATTTTTTTATATTTTATTTTAATTTTTTCTACCGCAAATTTTTTTGCGCAAGAATATGATACCTTACACATAAATTATTCCAATTCAGGCTACGAAACAATTGATACAATTCTCTATCAATCAAACAATTTTAACATGTCCGTTTTAGCCGGAACAACTGTTTTACAAACACGCAGTACAATAAAAGCTGCCTTTGAAGGGCTATTTTTGCAAAAAGTTCAATTAACAAAATGCAAAGAATCTGGTGATTACGAGAAACTTACAAAAACAGGAGTTTCTGATATTAGTTTTTACAAACAAGACAGCTTATTTTTTGTAGAATTGCAAATTGTAGAAAACTGTTGTTTCGACTTTTTATGCGAGCTAGAATTAATAGGCGAACTCATTGATTTAAAATACATTCCTTATGGCAGTTATTGCGATTGTAATTGCTGTGTCGGACTTACTTATCAAATCTGGAATGCTGAAAATGTGAATTTCGATAAAATACGAATCAATGGCGACAATAAAACAATTAGAAAAATAAAATAATTAATTATCAATTTTGAATTATAAAATAATGAAACAAAATAAAATTATAGTCTCTTTTGCAACAATTTTATTGCTTCTTGTTTTAGTTTTTATGCTATTTGATTTGTTTTTCTCAGAAAAAGAAAAAATAAATAGCTATAAATTTAATATTGATAAATATAAACAGATTGATACAACAAAATTATGCTTCTCACAAAACTCTGAAATTCAATTAAATTACGATAGTGCTTTCACAATTTGCATTTCACCCAAAGACGAACTTTATGTAGGCGGAAATAAATTTTTAGCTATTTTTGAAACAACAGGTAAAAAAAAATATGAAATTAAAGTTTCAAGTAATATAAGTTCAATAGCAGTTAATCAAGAAGATAGCATTTTTATTGCTTACAAAAATAGGATTGAAATTTTTACAAAAAAAGGAAAATTGCTAAAAACTTTTTCTAACTTTCCGAAAAAAACACATTTTACCAGTATTCTTTTGGAACAAGAAACTATTTTAGTTGCCGATGCGGGAAATAAATTGATTTATAAACTTGACTTTAATGGCAATATGTTACAAGAAATTGGAAAGAAAACAGAAAAGTTTCACGGTTTTATTATTCCAAGCCCATACTTTGATATTTGCAAAGGTCGTGAAGGACAGCTTTGGGCAGTAAACACTGGAAGGCACGAATTTACTGCCTTTGATGAGCATGGCGAGGTTTTTTCTACATGGAAAAAAACATCAATGGGCTTAGATGGTTTTAGCGGTTGCTGCAATCCATCGCACATTGCAATGCTTTCAAACGGCGATTTTGTTACTAGCGAAAAAGGGCTGGAAAGAATAAAAATTCATTCGCCAAATGGTGATTTTAAATGCCTTGTAGCAGGAAGTAATTTTTTTGAAAAAGGAACAAAAGGTATAGATTTAGCGATTGATTCAAAAGATAGAATCTTTGCACTTGACACGAAAAAAAGGAAAATTTTAATCTTTGAATAATAATAATAATTGCATTGAAGTTATTTTAAAAAAGTTACAACTAATTGATTTATAATTTTTTTAAGCATGAATAGACGAGAGTTTTTTGAAAAAATAATGCGTTACAGCTTATTTTCTGTTTTGGCAGCACTTGCTGGATTTTTGATTTTAAAAGATGAAAACAATGAAGCTTGCGACTTAGATTTTGTTTGTAAAAATTGCAAAATAAATAAATCATGCAATTTAGAACAAGCAAATTCTTTTAGAAAAAACAATATAAAATTATAATTTTTTTATACTTATAATTTACTAATATAAATTTATGGCAAATGATAAAATAGATAGACGAGAATTTATTAACAAAGGTGTCCGTTTTTCTTTAGCCTTGAGCTTAGTAGGTTTAGGTGGTGCTTTGTTAAAAAATGTGCTTTCCGATGATTTGGTATGGCAGCTCGATCCTGCAAAATGCACACAATGCGGAAGATGTGTAACTTCTTGTGTTTTAACACCTTCTGCTGTAAAAGTTGTACACGTACACGACATGTGCGGCTATTGCGATTTGTGCGGCGGCTATTTTAAGCCCGAAACAAAAAATCTTACCACAGCTGCTGAAAATCAGCTTTGTCCGACCAATGCAATTAAACGAACTTATGTAGAAGACCCATTTTTTGAATATAACATTGACGAAGAATTGTGCATTGGCTGCGGAAAATGCGTAGCTGGTTGCGATGCTTTTGGCAATGGCTCGTTGCAGTTGCAAGTGCGACATGATATTTGTGTGAATTGCAATCAATGTGCCATTGCAATTGACTGTCCAGCAGATGCTTACTCAAGAGTTCCTGCAAGCAAGCCCAATATTTTCAAAGGTTTTAGCGGAGAAGGAGCTGACTTTAGTTAAAAAAATAGATTATATATAAATAAATGAAAAAACTTATTTTAATTATATTTTTAGCAATAAATTTGCTACAAACAACAATCGCTTTTGCGCAGCGTTTTCCTAAGCCGGAATTTGAAAGTGGGCATACACAACCTCCTTTGCATCAATCACCTACACGTATTTTAGCATTAGAATACCTCGATGTTTTTGTTCTTTTAGCAGCTCTTTCTTTAGCATCATATCTGGTTGTGAAAAAACGCTCTAGGCGTGGAATATTTTGGTTATCAATATTTTCACTTTTATATTTTGGCTTTTATCGCGAAGGTTGCGTTTGTTCTATTGGAGCAATTCAAAATATCACATTAGCCCTTTTCAATCCCAATTATTCTATTCCTTTAACAGCCGTTTTGTTTTTTATTTTGCCTTTAATTTATACGCTTTTTTACGGAAGAACTTTTTGTGCTGGCGTTTGTCCTTTGGGAGCAATTCAAGATTTAGTAATTTTTAAGCCCATTGAGTTAAAAAAATGGACACAAGCTCTTTTGCGTGTAATTCCTTATATTTACTTGGCTTTAGCTGTACTTTACGCGGCTACGGAAAGTGAAGGCTCGATGCAAAATTTTATATGTTTATAATTGGTGCTATTTTTCTTGTTGCCGGTATGTTTATTGCTCGCCCTTATTGCCGTTTTTTCTGCCCTTACGGCGTGATATTGAACTGGTTTAGCCGCTTTTCAAAATATCACATGCAAATAACGCCTACTACTTGCATACAATGTCGCTTGTGCGAAAATTCATGTCCGTTTGGAGCAATTGACAAGCCAGAAAAGCTTAATATTAAGGAAGATAAAACAGTGCTTGCACGTAAATTTTTAATTTTAGCATTAATTATTCCGGCATTAATTTTTGTAGGTGGATATGTAGGAAGGCAAATGAATGAAACTTTAGCAAAAGTAAACCCAAAAGTACAATTAGCTCAAGAAGTTTTCAGGTATAATAAAATAGCAAAAGAAAATCCCGAAAATTTACCCGAAAACGTAGATGTAGAAGGTTTTAAAGCTTCGGGCAAAACAGAAAAAGAGCTTTTCAAAGAAGCTGCTGATAAAATTGAAGAGTTTAAAATGGGCGGAATGCTTGTAGGCGGTTTTATGGGTTTAGTTTTTGGACTAATGCTTGCAGGCTTGTCCATTTATCGTTATCGAACAGATTATACACCCAATAAGGGCGAGTGTTTTAGCTGTGGAAGGTGCATGGATTTTTGCCCAATAACAATAAAAAATGAAAAAGAATAGCAGTAAAATAAAATACAAAATATTTTTAAAATGAATTCAAAAAACAACGAACTTTGGAAAAAAATAGCTTATGGAACAGCATTTTTCGCTGTTTTTATAGCTATTTTACTCATAGTTAATTACATACAGTATTCGCAACTTGATCCTGTAAATGCAAAAATAATTGAAAATTTAATGCAAAGGCTCAATGAAGACCCAAACAATGAGGCACTTCGCGAGGAGATTCGCAGCATAGATTTGCTTTCGCGAAAAGCTTATTTTACAAGTCAGTGGCAAATTCGCATGGGTGGGTATTTGTTGTTAGCAGCTGTGGCTCTGTTTGTTATAGCTATGCAAATTTTACTTTCGGGAAAGCGCGAAGTAGAATATCTTGAAAAAGATGAAGCATTTTTTGCTCAAGCAAAAGCTCGCAAATGGCTCATTTTTGGTGGTTTAAGCCTTGTAATGCTGGCTTTAATCTCTGCATTTCTGTCGCACAAGCAGTTAGAAAATACTTTTGTGCAAAATATAGCAAACGATAGCCTGCCTTCTGATTCTCTTTCAGCAGAAAATAACCAGGTAAATGAAAACGAAGAATTAGCAGCAGAAGAACTTTCTGATACATTAAAAAATATTGATTCGCTAGCGATTGAGCAAACTCCGTTTCCAACAGCAAAAGAGGTAGCCGAAAATTATGCAACTTTTAGAGGAATTGGCGGAAATGGGGTGGTTTACAAGAAAAATGTTCCCACAAAATGGAATGGGACAAGCAAACAAAATATACTTTGGAAAATTAAAACACCTTTGCAAGGTTATAATTCGCCCATTATTTGGGGCGATAAACTCTTTGTAAGCGGTGCTGACGAAACAAAACGGGAAGTTTATTGCTTTGATAGAAATACCGGAAAACTTCTTTGGACTCATCAAGTAAAAAACGTAGCAGGCTCGCCTTCATCAGCGCCTAAAGTTACTGCCGATACCGGACATGCTGCCCCCACACTGGCAACTGATGGGCGGAGAGTATATGCTATTTTTTCAAATGGCGATGTAGTAGCTGTTGACATGGAAGGAAATCGCGTTTGGGCTCGCAATTTAGGAGTTATGGGCAATCATTACGGGCATTCGTCGTCGCTTATGCTTTTTCAAGACAAATTAATTGTGCAATATGACCAAAAATCGGAAGCTAAAGTAATGGCATTGAATATATTAACAGGAAAGACCGTGTGGAGCACACCACGCAAAGTAAAAATTTCATGGGCATCACCCATTGTAGTTTCTACCGGAAAACAAACGGAAGTAATTCTAGTTGCTGACCCTTATGTAGCCTCCTATAACCCTTACACAGGAAAAGAAAACTGGAAAATTGATTGTATCTTTGGTGAAGTAGGTCCATCAGCTGCTTATGCTGATGGCGTGGTGTTTGCAACCAATGAGTATGCAAATTTATCGGCAATAAAATTAGGCGAAACTCCTGAAATTCTTTGGCAAAGCGACGAATATATGTCAGATGTGCCAAGCCCAATAGCTACCAAAGACTATCTTTTTTTGATAACTAGCTATGGTGCAGTAGCTTGCTATGGTTCAAAAGACGGTAAAAAACTTTGGGAACATGAATTTTCTACTGGCTTTTATGGCTCGCCTGTTTTGGTCAATAATAGCATTTATCTTATTGATATGAAGGGTAATACACATATTTTTATTGCTAGTGATAAGTTCAATTTAATAGCAACAAATCCACTAGGCGAAAATTCAACCTGTACGCCAGCCTTTGCTGATGGTCGAATTTATATTCGTGGCAAAGAAAATTTATATTGCATTGGAAAGTAGCAATTTTTCTTGATTTTTCAAAAAAAATTAAAAGCAATTAGAATTATAAGTATTGAACATATTCTATATAAAATGATGGAAAATAGTAGAAAAATAGTAGAAAAAATAATTCAGGAAAAGGGGAAAACTAAAAATAAAGTTATTCCTATTTTACAAGCTATTCAGCATGAATTTAACTATTTGCCTCAAGAGGCTTTGGAATATGTTTGCGAAAATACAGAAATAAGTCCGGCACAAATTTATGGAATTTCTACTTTTTATTCTCAATTTCGACATAAGCCTGTAGGTGAGCATATTATAAAGGTTTGCGTGGGCACAGCCTGTCATGTAAAAGGAGCAATGCGTGTGTACGATGCTTTTAAACGAGAATTGAAAATAGCTGAAAATGAAGATACAGATGCCGAAAAATTATTTACACTCGACAAAGTTGCTTGCCTTGGATGCTGCACTATTGCGCCTGTTATTCAAATAGATAATACAACTTATGGACACGTTGAAACTGATGGAATAGCAAATATTTTAGCTGATTTTCTATCTGCAAAAAACAACCCCAAAGCAAAGCGAATAGCAAATTTCGATTCAGTTGCAAATTCACAAGGTGAAGTACGCGTGGGTTTAGGCTCGTGTTGCGTGGCGAGCGGCAGCCAAGATGTTAAAAATGAGCTAGAAAGAACTCTTTTTGAGAATAAAATATCTGTTGATGTAAAACAAGTAGGTTGCGTAGGAATTTGCAATCAAGTTCCTCTTTTAGAAGTACATAAACAAGGCGAATTGCCCGTTTTTTATTCTAAAATAAAACCAGAAGAAGTAAACCAAATTATAAGAAAGCATTTTAAATCGAAAAATCTTTTTCATCGTTTTAAAAGTAATTTTTTCAGTTTTTTAGAGGAAAAAATAGTCCAAGATTTGCCAAAATCAGTAAGGCGTTATGCTTCGAACAAACGCGACACTCCGGTTTCGGAATTCCTTGATGGTCAGATAAATATAGCAACAGAATATAGAGGTGAAATTAGCCCTACTAACTTAGAAGAATATCGTCGTTTGGGTGGTTTTAAAGCTTTTGAAAAATGCCTGAACGAATATTCATCTGAGCAAATCATCGAAATTATTGATAACAGTGGCTTGCGTGGACGAGGAGGCGGAGGTTTTCCGACGGGCACAAAATGGAAAATTGTGAAAAACATAAATTCCGACACCAAGTATATTATTTGCAACGGCGACGAAGGCGACCCTGGCGCGTTCATGGATGTTGATTGCAGCTTTTGCAGTTGGTGCAACCAAAGGTCTTTTTTATATTAGAGCTGAGTATCCTCTTGCTGTTGAGCGAATTAAAAATGCGCTTGCTCTTTGTAAAGAAGCTAATTTAGTAGGTACAACTATTTTGGGAAGCAAATTTTCGCTAGAAATTGAACTTTTTGAAGAAGGCAAAAGAGGCTATCCGAGTATGCGACCACCCTACCCTGCCGAGCAAGGTTTGTGGGAAAAACCAACTTTAATAAATAATACCGAAACGTTGGCATTAGTGCCTTGGATTATAAAACGAGGAGCAGCCGCTTTTGCTCGCATTGGCTCAGAAAATAGCAAAGGTACCAAAGTTTTTGCTTTAGCCGGAAAAATAAAACGGGGAGGCTTAATTGAAGTCCCTATGGGCATAACTATCAGGCAGATAGTTGAAAAAATAGGCGGCGGAATTGCTAACAACAAAGCATTTAAAGCTGTTCAAATTGGTGGTCCTTCGGGGGGCTGCATTCCTGCCGAAATGTCCGATATTTCAGTTGATTACCAATCTCTTAGCAAAGTTGGTGCTATGATGGGCTCTGGCGGTTTAATTGTTTTGGACGAAGACGATTGCATGGTGGACATTGCAAAATATTTTCTGTCGTTCACACAAAATGAGTCGTGCGGGAAATGTACTTTTTGCAGAATTGGGACTACTCAAATGCTCGAAATTTTAAATAGAATCACTTCGGGAAAAGGCAAACTGCAAGACTTGGAAATGCTTGAAAATCTAGCAAAAAGCACAATAAAAGGTAGTCTTTGCGGCTTAGGAAAATCAGCGCCTAATCCGGTATTATCAACCTTAAAATATTTTAAAGATGAATATATTGAGCACATCAACGGAAAGTGTAAAACCGGAAAATGTGTCAATTTAGTCCAGTATTTCATTACTAATGAGTGTATTGGCTGCACAAAATGTGCACAAGTTTGCCCAACTCAGGCTATTTTACACAAACCTTATGAGTTGCATGTAGTTGATAATGAGAAATGTGTAAAATGCGATGCTTGTAAACAAATTTGCCCAGTAAATGCAGTAATTACAAATTAATTTCAAATTCTAATTTTTTATATGTTTATTGTAGATTAGTTAAATAATCATAAAAAAAGAAAAGAATCAGATTAATAATTGGAATTACAATTTGTTTTAATTTTCTTTGCCAAAACGATATTATTTAATTATTTTTCAAATCATTCTTAAAAACAATGAAAATGTTACCAGTAATTATACTAACTATACTGCTTTTAGCTATTGATATTTACTCGTATTTCGGGTTAAGAAGTGCGCTTTTTGCATCACATGTCAAAATTTACAGCCTCATTTATTTGGTAACCAGTCTGCTTACTATTTTGGGCATTTTCTTATTTCTAAAAGCAGGCGCAAATGGATTTGTAACTGTAAGTAGCAGTACATCAATATTTTTCGGCATAGCCTTCTCATTTACCATAGCAAAATTAATTCTGAGTGCAAATTATTTAGTGGAAGATTTATTCCGCTCGTTTTTGTGGCTATTTCAAACAGTTGCCAATTTTAGAAGTGCCGAATTAATTTCACGTTCATACATCTTGAGTTTTATATCTTTATCAATAGCTTCTGTTTTATTTTTAATTTTAAATTACGGGGTTAGTTTTGGAAAATACAATTTTCAGGTTCACAAAAAAACACTCGAATTTGAAAATTTGCCGAAAGAATTTGATGGATTCAAAATAGCACAACTATCTGATTTACATCTTGGTACCTTCGATAATGTAGAGAAAGTAAAAAAGGGATTCGACTTGCTGCAAGCTCAAAAACCTGATGTAATTCTTTTTACAGGTGATATGGTAAATAATAAGGCAATTGAAGCCAAGCGATTTGTCAGTTTAATACAAAAACTGAATGCACCATTTGGCAAATTTATAGTGTGGGGTAACCACGATTATGGAAGTTATGTTCGATGGAATTCAGAAGCAGAAAGGCAAAAAAATTTAGAGGATTTGAACCAAATAGGCATCGAAATGGGGCTAAAATGGCTAAATAATGCAAATTTTCCGTTGGTAAAAAACAACGACACGCTCTATTTAGTAGGCGTTGAAAATTGGGGACTTCCTCCGTTTCCTCAAAAAGGCGATTTAGATAAGGCACTTAAAAATCTTACCGCAAATGATTTTACTGTTTTACTTTCACACGACCCAACACATTGGCGCGAAAAAGTGCTCAAAAATAAAAAAGAAGTCGCTTTAACCTTGAGCGGACATACGCACGGAATGCAATTTGGTATAGAAATAGGCAATTTCCGATGGAGCCCAGTAAAATATCGCTACAAAGACTGGGCTGGGTTATTTGAAGAAAGCGGCAAATATTTGTACGTAAACAGAGGATTCGGTTGTATTGGATACCCTGGAAGAGTTGGCATTTTGCCCGAAATAACAATTATAGAACTTCGCCGAAAGTAATCTGGTAAAATTTTATCAGTTGTAAATTTATACTTGATTTCAACTTACAACTAATAATTAAATATTAAAAACCTTGCGCATTATCATCGCCACGTGGGTCAGCAGCACCTTCCAGTTTTCCATTAGGCAGCACTAAAATAGCCTCTACACGCCCAATGGGTGCACGCTGTTTCAAAAAATGCCCTTTTTTAGTTAAACCAATAATAACCAAACTATCCAAACCGTTTTTTTCGTAAAAAATTTCATCGGGTAGCCATTGATGATGGAAACGCGAAGCTTCAACAGCCTGTAAAGCAGTCATTTGAAAATCGGTAACGTTTGTAATTACCTGAAAAACAGAAGTAATAATAGTAGAACCTCCAGGCGAGCCAACAACAAAAAATAAGCTATCATTTTTCAAAACAATCGTTGGAGTCATAGAACTTAACATTCTTTTATAAGGTTCTATTGCATTTGCTTCACCACCTATTAAGCCATAAGCATTTGGATATCCGGGTTTTATGCTAAAATCGTCCATCTCGTTGTTCAATAAAAAGCCCGCTCCTTTTACTACGATTCTGCTTCCATAACTCAGATTCAATGTTGTTGTTATCGAAACAGCATTTTTCCATTTGTCAACTATCGAAAAATGAGTAGTTTCCTCACTTTCATGCATAGAAATTTCTCCTTCTTTTATTTCTTTTGAAGAAGTAGCTTTATCTAAATTAAAAGTCTTCATTCTTTCTGTATTGTACTTTTTATCAATAAGTTGGCTTATAGGAACAGGAAAAAAATCACTATCACCCAAATAGGAAGCTCTATCGGCATAAACTCGACGCTCAGCTTCTGCAAAAAGGTGAATATGCTGAGAGGAATGAAATGAGCCAAAATCTTGGTTTTCAACAGAATTTAACAATTGAAGTAAAGCAATTCCTCCGCTTGAAGGAGGTGCCATTGATATTATTTTATAACCTTTATAATTGCCTTGAATTGGTTTGCGCCAAAGAGATTTATATTTTTTCAAATCATCAATTGAAATCAATCCGTTTTTTCTAAGCATTTCATTTTCAATCATCTTTGCGGTTTCGCCTTCATAAAAACCAGCTCGCCCAAAATCACGAATTCGTTCTAGGGTTTTTGCCAAATCTTCTTGAATTAACAAATCGCCTTCTTGCCATGCACTAGATTTTAAAAAAGCGCAACCATCTGGATTCGATTTTTGAAATTCAATTTGCAAACTATTGAAATCTTCTGCTTGATTTTTAGTTATTTTAAAACCTTTTAGAGCCAAATTTATTGCCGGTTGAATTAATTCAGAAAAAGGCAAAGAACCGTATTTTTCGTAAAGTGTAATAATTCCATCGACAGAACCTGGAACCCCAGAAGCTTTGTACGAATAAACACTTAAATCATTTATTACATTGCCTTTAGAATCGAGAAACATATCCCTTGATGCGCTCTTAGGTGCTTTTTCGCGGTAATCGAGAGTAGAAATTTCGCCAGAACTCATACGAACAACTGCAAAACCACCACCACCAATATTTCCAGCCGACGGATAACATACAGCCAAGGCAAAACTAACTGCAATAGAAGCATCTACAGCATTTCCACCTTTGCGTAAAATGGCTACTCCTATTTTTGACGCTTCGGGGTGCGCACTAACTACCATGCCAGAGTCTGCAATTAATCCTCTGTTTTCCATAGAGATAATTACTTCCGCTGCTTTTTTTTGAGTCAAATTGCACGAAGTATATAAAAAAACTAGTAAAAATAATATATATTTAGTCATAATTCTTTATTCTTTTAATTTAAAAATAAAATTTTATATAAATAACTTAAAAATTAGAAATAATACAGCAATCCAATTTTAATATATTGATTACCAACGGTATTATCAAACATTGAAATCTTTAATAAGAAGCAAATAAAGGAAATTAGGTAGTGCAAATTTCATCAAATTGTTTAATTATTTATTAAAACATGAAACCTCTCTACACTCATAATTAAGGAAATGCCTAAACCAGCTCCCGAAATAATTAAATTCCATTCTCTTTGCAAAGTTTTAAGCTTAGTTACAAATAAATAAGCAAAGCTCAAAATGATAAAAACTATCGCAATTTGCCCAAGCTCAAGCCCCAAATTAAAAGCAAAAAGTGGCTTTATAATGCTAATTTCCAAACCTAATAAGCTACGAAGGTAATTTGAAAAACCTAGCCCATGAATCAATCCAAAGAAAAGAGCCATGGAATATCGAAAATAATAATTAGTTTCGCTGTAGGTTGTGCGTTTTGCCAAAATATTGGACAAAGCCGTAATAAAAATAGTAACAGGGATTAAAAACTCAATTAATTTTGTAGAAAAAGTTAAAACTTGCAAGCTTGCCAAAGCTAATGTAATGGAATGCCCTATGGTAAAGGCAGTTATAAGTATCAAAACTTGTCGCCATTGCGAAAATAAATAAACGCCGCACAACGTTATTATAAATAAAATGTGGTCGTAGCCTGCAAAATCGGCAATATGCTCAAATCCAAGCTGTAAATATAAATTAAATAATTGCATAAAATTTTAAGATAAAATAAGAATTAAATTTGAGTAAAAATGCAAAGATGCTATTTTTTTTCAGTAATTTTACAAAAATATTTGAAGTAAATTAACCCAAAAATTAAAGCAAATATGCGAATAATCTTTTTAATTCTAGCATTTTTTTTAAGTTTAAATACATTTTCGGCAGAAAAACATCCACTGCATATTGCATTGGTGAGCATAGAATACAATTCAAAAAGCAAAAATTTTGATGTTCTTTTTAAAATTTTTGTAGATGATTTTGAAACAATCATACAAAAAAAATACGGAATTAATCTAAATACAGGGAAAAGTAGCGAAAATCCCAAATACGATTTTTACAGCACTAAATATGTAAAAGAGCATTTTGGAATTGTGTTTAATAATGGGAAAAAATATTCTAATGACCTTATTTTCAAGGAAAAAGACTCGAATATAGAGGCAATTTGGATAAAATTTGAAATGAAAGCTCCAGCTTCAATTCAAAGTGTAAAACTGAAAACATCTGTAATGACTGATTTATATGAAGATCAAACAAATTTGGTGGTCTTCAAATACAAGAATTTTGAGGAAGCTTTTAAACTTGATAATGTGGTAAAAGAGAATAGTTTTAAAATAAAGTAATGAGTAATTTTCAGTTAATTTTTTCTGGCAAAATAATTAGTTCTAAATTAATTAATTTTCGAGTATTTCGTTTCAATAAAGACTTAACTAAAGTGTAAAATCATTTTTGATGAAAATTTATTCTCAAATACAAAAAAAGTGTAGATTTGCATCAAATTTTAATTTCTTTTTATAGTTAAGATTTGAGCAGAAAAAATAGAATTAAATTTGTTAATTAATTATATTACAAGTAATTAACAATATATTAAGCATTAAAATTTTAAAAAAAAGGCAAAATATAGATAAAGCCTCGATAATTTTAATAAAATGAAAAAAACAATATTTTTACTTGCGCTTCTAATTTTCTTTATTGGAAATGCAATTGCCACGCATAATAGAGCTGGCGAAATAACATACAAACAGCTTGGACCACTGACATTTGAGGTTACCGTAACAACTTATACTGCTTATGGAAACAATCAAGCAGACCGTCCAGAATTGGCTTTTATGTGGGGCGACAATACACAAGATACGGTTGCTCGCTGGGAAATATACCGCATAACTAGCACAATTCAAAGGAATAAGTACACCGCAGTGCATACCTATCCAGGTCCGGGAACTTATTCTATTATTATGCTCGATTTCAATAGAAATGAGGGAGTTATAAATATTCCACTATCTATAAATGTGGCATTTTCGATTAAAACAACACTTCAAATAAATCCACTACTAGGACAGAACAATACGCCTCTGCTGTTAAATCCGCCACACGATAAGGCAGCTGTGGGTCAGAAGTTTATCCACAATCCAGCGGCTTACGACCCCGATGGCGATAGCCTTTCGTACAAGCTCACGGCTTGCTTAGGCATTGACGGTAAGCCAATTACAAATTACACGTATCCAGAATCGAGCATTGAACCTATTTACATAAACCCAATAACTGGAGATTTGATTTGGAATACGCCAATTTATCAAGGTGCTTATAATGTGGCAATTGAAATATCGGAATGGCGACAAGGTGTAAAAATTGGTAGCCTTATTCGCGATATGCAAATTGACGTAATCAATTCAAACAACAAACCACCTATAATCAACGATTTAAAAGATTGGTGTGTAACAGCAGGCGATGCTATTTCTTTCACCGTTTCGGCACAAGATGCTGAAGGAAAAGAAATTACGCTAGATTCGTATGGTGGAGTTTATGAGGTCGCTAACTCCAAAGCGCAATTCAAACCAGCTACAGGAATTGGAAATGTAAGTTCCGAGTTTTCGTGGCAAACAAATTGCTTACATGTAGCTAAAAATCCGTACACTATAATTTTTAAAGCGCGCGACAAAGTTGATTTTAATTGCGACGAATGTTACTCAAACTGCATTGGCTGTGATTTACCAATGACCAGCAATCGAAGTATCAAAATTACAGTTGTAGCACCGGCACCCGAAAATTTGCAGGCAGCAGCAAGTAATAATTTAATTGCACTAAGCTGGAATAAAGCAGAATGCACCCAAGCCATTGGTTATAAGCTTTATAGACGCGAAGAATCGTCGGGCTGGACTCCAAGTGAATGTGAAACTGGCGTTCCAGCCTATACCAACTTCAAATTAATAGCAACGCTTCCGAACATCAACGACACAAATTATATAGACGATGACAAAAAGCTAACTCACGGATATTTATACTGTTACAGAGTTATCTCATATTTTACAGATGGCGCAGAAAGTTATGCATCAGAAGAGGCTTGCACCGACTTAGCACAAGGAATTCCGGTGCTAACCAACGTAACTGTCGATGAAACAGACATTAACAATGGAATAATCAGAGCCATTTGGTCAAAACCAACAGAAATAGATAGCACAATTACGCCTCCGCCCTATCGCTACGAACTTTGGAGCGGTGAAGGCGAAATAGGTGTAACTGAGCATTATATTTTGGGTGGATTAAACGACACTATTTTTACCGACAATAACCTGAATACTTTTCAGAAACAATACAACTATAATGTTGGTGTTTTTAATGACCCAGATGGCGATGGAGTTTGGAAAGTTATTGGAGCATCATCGTCAGGAGCGTCTATCTTTACGGTTTTAGAACCCGACGACCAGAGAATTAAAATATCTGTAAAAGAGAGAGTTCCATGGATTAATAAAAAATATACAATTTATAGGCAAAATAAAAATACGCTACTTTTTGAAGCGATAGCAACCACTGACACAAGTACTTACACCGACACAAATCTCACAAATGGTCAAGAATATTGCTATTATGTGAAAACTGAAGGGCAATACGTGGTAGGAAACTATCCAAAACCGCTCATCAATTTTAGCCAAAAAGCCTGCGCAAGTCCCAAAGATTTGACGCCGCCTTGTCCACCAATCCTCACATTAACAAGCATTTGCGATGAAGGCTATAATGTTCTTAAATGGACAAATCCTGTAAAAACTTGTGGTACAACAGATTTAGTTGCCTATAAAATTTATTACAGCTCCACCTTAACCGATGCGCCTACTTTACTAGAAACAATAGAAAAGCCACATGCGCCAAACGATACAAGTTTTATTCATTTAATTGAAAATCAAACACTTTCAGGCTGCTACATTGTTACAGCCATCGATAGTTTGGGCAATGAAAGTAGTAGAAATCAAAAAGTTTGCATCGATATGTGTTCAGATTTTTCGTTGCCAAACGTTTTTACTCCCAATGGAGATGGGAAAAATGATATTTTTAAATCAACATCTTTCTACTCTGTCGAAAAATTAGATATTCAAATATTCAACAGATGGGGTGAATTGGTCTATAAAACTGACGATAAGCGAGTAAATTGGGACGGTTCGTATTTAAAAACCAAAAATAAAGTTAGTGATGGAGTTTATTATTACATCTGCGATATTTGGGAAAAGCGCCTTTCCGGAACAGAAGTAAAAACCCTAACTGGCTTCATTCATGTCTATGGGAGTTCACAACAAATTATAGAACCTTAAGAATAAAAGCATATTAATTTATACAGTAAAAATTAAAAAGACAAGTATTTTCTAATAAAAATTTTAAGATAAAACAATCTCAAAGTAGTGAAAGTAATTTGTTCCAAAACGGTTTTAAGATGAAAACAAAACAAAATATATTGATTATAAGCATTTTACTCATTTCAAAGTTTGCTATAAGTCAAACTATTGATGATAAAATATTTACAGCAGAAATAGAGCTTAAAAATAATAATTTTGCCAAAGCCGCAATGTTATTTTCAGAAATAAACGATAAACAAAAAAGCAATGAAGTGCTTCAAAAACAAGCGCTTGCATTCTATTATTCAGGAAATTATATAAAAGCCATTGGAGATTTTGAAACTTTATTGAATAGAAACAGTTCCTTATCAAGTATCTATTTATCAAAATGTTATGCTCTTTTAAACGAAAAAGAAAAATCTCTGGAATTTTTAAAATTACACTTACAAAACTCAAACAAAGAAAGTGAAGCAACCATAAAAATGGATACTGCTTTCAATAATCTAAAAAATGACAAAGAATGGGAAAAACTTTGGCTAAAAGATTGGTATTCAACCAAAGAGATAGAACTAGCGGAAGCAAATTATTATTTTAAAAATAACAGAAATATAGAAGCATTAGAAAATTTAGATGCCTTCCTTTCGATAAATACAGATTCGCACGAAGCATATTATTTACGAGCAAGCGTATTTTTTAAGCTTGAAGATTATAAAAACGCATCAAAAGATGTAAAAAATGCCGTTGAATTGAAAAAAAACGAAGAGAAATATCTTTTTTTGCAGGCTGAAATAGCAAAAGAGCTTAAAAAATACAAAATAGCATTAGATAATTACACAATTTTGCTCAAAATAGACAAATATAATTTCGATTATTACATAAAGCGAGCAGAAACATACTCTTTAATGGAAAATTATACTGCCGCAATTGAAGATATTAATCATTGTCTAAAATATAATTCGGAAAATTCATTGCTTAAAAATGCAAAAGCAAGATACCAAATTAATTCTGGAGAAACTTGGGACGCTTTAATAACTATAAATCAGCTAATTGCAAAAGAACCAACCAACCCAGATTACCTTGTAACTCGCGGTTTACTCTATACAAAAACGAGCAACACCAACTCTGCATTCAAAGATTTTACGCAAGCGCTTGATTATAACCCCAATATTGGCGAAGCTTACTTTCAACTAGCACAATTGAGCCTAAAAGAAAAAAATATAGAAAATGCTTGCTTTTACTTGAAAACAGCAATCAAATTAGGCGTTTCCAAAGCAAATGAAGCTTTTGAAAAAAACTGCCAAGAATAAACTCAATCTTGATAATTAGTAAAAACCTTGTAACCAATTAATTGATGATAATTATTTAAAGGATTTACATCATAAACAAAAATCAAATATTTATTTTCAGTTTCTGAAAAATTTCCTTCAAAAAAATTAAAATCCCACGCTCTTGTTTTTGTATTTTTAAAAACATACGCATAATTGTAATATCCCTGCTTGAGAAAAAGAGTAGCTTCGTAATTTTTCGCCTCGAGATTGTAAAACATTCGATTTTCGGGCAGTAAATTCCAATTAGAAAAAGCTCCAACAATAAAAACATCGCCTCCTAGCAATTCATTTGGCGTATTAAGCCGAAAATGAGCATAAAAATAATCGGCATTTCTATAACTTTCATCGCTTTCCTCTCGTTTAATGAAAAATTCGCCATTCAAATCTCGTTTTGTCTGGTATTTACCAGCATTTCTGGCAAAATCAGTATCAAGTTTGAAGTGGTAGTATGGCTTCTCATAATAAATTTGTTCGACGCCCATTGGTTGAAATCGCTCACTTTTCATATCGAGATGTCTAAATTCATTTCCAGCATCAAACACATTTGCCAACTCATCTTGAAAAATAAGCTCGTTGCCCGATAAAAATTTGGGTTGCAAGTGTTTTTTTGAATTATCATTTCTACCATTCTGAAAAACAGCAACTTGAATATTTTCAGAAGCAACCGAAGCATCAGTTTTAAAAAGGTTAAAATCAATTCTTTGCCCTGCAATTTGTAAATTATTTGTTACCGAACGCTTAATAGTTGTCGAAATTTCTACTTTAGAATCGACAAAATAAAGGCGCTTGCTCAAAATTAAACGTTCGGGATTATCTTGTTCAAAAACGACAAAAAGATAATTGCCAGAAATTAAAGGGCTTACATCATCATTAGGCATTTGCACTTGATAGTGAATATATTTTGCAAAAGTATTAATCGAAAAATAAAATTCATTCAAAGTATTTACCTCAAAACCAGAACAATATTCACTAAAAAGCAAATCGGAAGGATTCCAGTTTGCATCGCAATGAATGAGGGTGTAAGAAAAATCAACAAAATTTTCGCCCAACAAATCAAAGGAAATTTTAATTTTTTCATCTGAATTTAATTTAATAATTGGGTATGCCATGTCCCAATCTGCCCGCGATGCCTGAAGAGTTTTTATATTTTGCGCATAAATTTTATCCTCAAAAAGCAAATTTCTGTTGGTAAACAATTGAGCCTTCAAACTCATTGAAAATGAAATAAAAAGCAGCATAATTGCTATGCGCTCCGAAAATTTTTTTTTCATAATAGCTTAAATTTCAACACGATATTGATTAATTATTGTAAGTAAAGATTTTCGGATTTGCGATTTTTGCAAATCAATTTCTTCTTGAGAAAGCGTTCCTTCTATCATTTGGTTTTTAAGAGAATTGAACTTAGCTGAAACCATAATAACCTGATTGTAAGTACTTTCATCATCATTTTTAGCAGCAATTAGCAGTAGTTCAATGGCTTTATCCAATTCATTTTTCGAAATTAAAAAAACAATATCATCTATCTGAGCACTTTGCGTTCCAACATCATAAAGCAATGTATAAATATTCACATTTTCATAACTATTATAACATTCTATTGTAGCTTTTCCTCGCTTCAAACGCTCTTTCAATTTTGTATAGTTATAAAAATGAGGCGTTTCAGAAGATATACAATGTTTGCAATTGCAAGGAATCATTTCGATAACTTGTAAATCATAAAAATTACGATTTATTTCCTTCAAATTTTTACGAATAATTCCTAAAAAATCTTTTCCATTTTCACCTGCTAACTTAATTTTAATCTTTTTTTCAAAATAATATTCTATAACAATAGCACGTGTATTCTCATATTCTAATAATACACCAAATCTCCAATAGTTTTCGCCTACAATTTCGGTCTGACTTTTTGCAATAAACTGGGTAAGAATACCTTTGGGCATAAAATCATATCTAAATTCAAATTGCAAATTTTGGTCACTGTTATTCCATTCATAATCAATAGGTTCTTCGCTCAAAAGCTGAGGAACTAAAAAAACACCTTCGGATAATTCAAAACAAATACTAAAACGCTCGTTGTGCATAAGCGAAAGCAATTCGCTACGTTTGTCTTGATAACCATTTGAATTCCAAATCCTTATCAAATCCGAATTTGTAAATTTCCCTCTATTTTTTATGGTTTGCACATCATCTAAAACAGCATAAACGCCAGAAGTAACCCACTCATGATTCAAAAAAATGGTATCGTTAAGATGCACATCTTCTTGAAAATGAAGGAAAACGCCAATTTGATGGAAATAGCCAGAAAGAAATAAGGCACGCTCTTGTGGCATTCCATAATCGGCACAAATTTCGAAATACAAATTCAAATCAATATAATTATTTCCTTCTTGTTTCAATTTATCAAGTCTATGGCGAATTTCCACCCAAACCTTAGGTAAAGAAATCCCTATTTCTGGTAATAAATTTTTAGTGAAAACTATTTTTTTTATTTCCTCACGCAATGAATTTATAGTATAATTGTAATCGTCTAAGCAACTTACTTCTTTGTATTTCAATACATTAGGGAATTTTTCTTGATAATTAGCTATCGGTAAACTTTTTGTAGGTAAGTCAATCTTATTCAGGACAATAACCACAGGACTGTTGCTGCTAAGCACTTTAATAATATTGAGCCAATAAAAAAAATCGACATGCTGAATATCTCTACGAGCTTCAATTACAAGTAAATATACAGAATGCCTTGTCAAAAAAAATTGATGTGTAGCATGATAAATTTCTTGTCCACCAAAATCCCAAATATTAACTCTGAAAGGGTTCTCTCTCAGTGCTTTAATAGAAGTATAATTCGCAAATTCGTGAGTTGGCAGAATCCATTTAATAATATTTATGCCTTGCGTGGTTGGTTTGTCGTGAAATTTATAATTTAGGTTGCTCAAAGCATCTGCTAATGAGGATTTTCCAGCTCTATCCTCTCCTATCAAAATCAACTTAACCTCGTTTAAGCAATCAGTTTCTTTGGCTTGGTGAAGCTCCGAAAAAAAGTTCAAAACTGCCTGTTTTTTTTGTTTAACAATTTCGATAGGTGGAAACTCCAATGGATTGTTATATAGATTTATACCTTCATAATCCCAAGTATCTAACGAAACAATGTCAGGTAAGTTTTCAGCTAAAGAAAATGTTAATTTCTTTATTCGATTGTAACGAACATCAAGCTTTTCCAATTTTTTCAATTCTTTGAGCTTCGAGATATCTACTATTTCATTTTTTTCTAAACTCAGTATTTTCAACTCTACTAGAAAAGAAAGCGAATCGATGTTATGTATTTGGTTTTCAGAAAGATTAAGATAAGTTAACTGTGTTAAATTCGCTAAATCATCTACGTTTTTAATATTGTTGTCCCACAAATTCAGTTTTTTTAAATTTACCAATTTTTTTAAAAATGAAATATCTGAAATTTTATTGTCGCGCAAATTTAAATATTGCAAATTTAAACTGACTGCTAATGCTGAAATATCTCGAATATGATTAAGTCCGGCAGAAAAATGAGTAAGATTTAATAAATTAGAAACTGGGTTAATTGATTCAATATCATTATTATATAAGTTCAAATTTGTTAAATTATGCATTTTAGCCACAGCACTAACGTCCGTTATTTCATTTTCGCGTAAATCTAAAATAGACATGTATTTTAACTCAGAAATGGGCGAAATATCAAAAATTTTATTGGTATGCAAATCAAGGTGCACCAAGCTAGTTAATTTTTTTAAAGGCAAAATATCCGAAATTTTATTTTCAGCTAAAATAAGAGTATTCAACAACTTACAGTTTGAAATAGAAGCTAAACTCTGAATATTATTATCGGTTAAATTCAAGTAAATCAAATTAGGCAAAAATTCTAAAAACTGAATATCAGTTAATTTTGCACTTACAATAGTCAATTTTTCGAGATAAATCAAATCTTTGAGCAAAAAATCAAAAACTTTTGCATCAATATCAGAAAGATTTAAAGAGATTATTCTATCCAACTCGTTTGAATAATAGGAAGGAATAATATATGTATTTAACTCATTTTCAGAAAGTTTAGGGATTGAAAAACCTAAAATGCGCTCAATATTTTGCAGTATGGATATGTCGTTCATGATTTTAGCCTAAAAAAAAGATTCTAAAAATAAAGCTTTAAAGCAAATTTCGTTTGCTGAATTTTAAAAAAATAGAATAATGTACAAAAATACGAAAGCAAACAAAAAAATACGCATTTAATTGAATTTTTATTTTAAAAAACAAAAAAAAATTGTATTTTTGACATTGTAATTAATATGAACTTCTAAAAATTAAAATTTTCAATCTGAATTTTTATTCTAAAACCACAATTTACAAATGTTAGTGAGAATTTTAGTGTAAAAAACAAGCAGCAAAAAGTAATATTTAGACGTTCTATAAAAAAACAACACTACAAATATAAAGTAAAATGACAAAAAATTTTGAAATAACTGCTAATTTTATATTAGAAAAAATAGATTACAAACCAGAAGTTGGTATTATTTTAGGAAGTGGGTTGGGCGGTTTAGCCACAAAAATAGAAAATGCCACAATAATTCCTTATTCAGAAATTCCAAATTTCCCAGTATCAACGGTTGAAGGGCACAGTGGTAATTTAATATTAGGTACTTTTGGAGGGAAAAAAGTAGCTGCAATGCAAGGCAGATTTCATTTTTACGAAGGCTACGGAATGGATAAAGTAACTTATCCTGTGAGAGTTATGAAATTTTTAGGCATCAAAACCTTAATCGTATCTAATGCAGCAGGTGGCTTAAATCCCAAATATGCAACCGGCGATATTATGCTCATCAAAGACCACATCAACCATTTTCCAATAAACCCACTTATTGGTAAAAATTATGACCAGCTCGGACCACGTTTCCCCGATATGAGCAAAGTTTATTGCAAAGATTTAATTAAATTGGCAAAAAAAATAGCAAAAAAAGAAGGAATTAAGCTCAGAAAAGGAATTTATATTGGAAGCACAGGTCCGACTTTGGAAACACCTGCCGAATATAACCTTTTCAGAAAATTTGGGGCTGATGCCACTGGTATGTCCACCGTTCCTGAGGCGATTGTGGCACACCACATGGGCATCAAAATTTTTGGTATGTCGGTGATTACCAATGGAAGCGCACCTGCAAAACCAGATGGAGAAACCACTCATGACGAAGTGCAAAATGTAGCAGGAAAAGTAGAACCCAAAATGACAATTATTATTAAAAAATTATTAGAGACAATAGAATAATTTCTAAAAATATATATTTTTTAGAAAATCTTTTTACTATGAAATTTTTCTTTTCAAAGAAACAACGCAAACTATTTATCTTTCAAAACCATAGAAAATGGAAAAAATAGACCTTTTAAAAATTTCAACGAAAGCACCAGAAGAGCTTTCAAAGAAAAAAATAGTTCTTGAAACAGAGCAACTCTTAAAAAAAATTGCCGTTTTGCAAGAAAATTTATTTGCCGAAGGTAAACAAAGCTTATTAGTTGTTTTACAAGCACTTGACGCAGGTGGAAAAGACGGCACAGTACGAAACGTGTTTGGCTTGTTAAATCCACAAGGAGTAACCGTAAAATCGTTCAAAAAACCAACCGAAGAGGAATTGTCGCACGATTTTTTGTGGAGAATTCACCAGCACACGCCCGCAAAAGGCATGGTGCAAATATTCAATCGCTCACACTACGAAGACGTATTGGTTACTCGAGTTTTAGGGCATATAGACAGTACAACTGCTTATAAAAGATACAATTACATAAATACGTTTGAGCAAATTTTAGAAGATAACGGCACAAAAATTCTAAAATTCTATTTGCATATTTCTGAAGAAGAACAAAGCGAACGGTTTTTGGAACGCTTAAATGACCCTACAAAATATTGGAAATTTAGGCAAGAAGACCTAGAAACTGCAAAGTATTGGCCCAAATACAGAGAATATTTCTCTGAAATTTTTGAAAAATGTAGCCCAGAAAGACCTTGGCATATTATTCCGTCTGACCAAAAATGGTATCGTAACTATTTAGTAGCCAAAATATTACACGACACTTTAGAGGAAATGGATTTTCAATACCCTCAACTTGAAGTAAGCGTGGAAGAAATAGAAATAGCCAGAGATAAACTAAGTGCAAAACTAAAAGCCTGGAAAAAATAGCGTTTTTTATATATTCAAATATCTTAACAACAATAATTTATAGTAATGAAATTACTTGTAAGCTACCAACTTCCCAAGGCGGGTTTGTCTGAAATTTTCAAAAAATTTGAAGTAATCTATCCTGAAAATAAAGAATTTTTTTCGGAAGAAGAATTAATAGAATTTGCAAAAGATGTAGATGCCATTATTTCTGTTTTTCTGCAAAAACTGGACAACAAAGTCATTGAAAATGCCAAAAAACTTAAAATAATTAGCAATTATGGCGTCGGATTCAATAATATAGATGTAAAATTTGCAGCCGAAAGAAACATTGTAGTAACCAATACGCCCGATGTTGTTACCGAACCTACTGCCGATATGGCTTATGGATTGATGCTTTCGGTTATGCGCCGAATAGATGAATGTAGTCGAAAACTACGTGAAAATAAAGACTTTGAGTGGGGATTGATGAAAAATTTGGGCTACTCGCTTTATGGCAAAACACTTGGCATCTTGGGAATGGGAAATATTGGTAAAGCATTAGCACGTAGAGCTTTAGCCTCAGGTATGAAAATCATTTACCACAACCGGAAAAAGCTCTCAGCACAAGAAGAAACCCAGTATTCTGTAAGTTATGTTTCATTCGACGAATTGATAAAAAACGCAGATGTTTTGTCGCTCAATTGCCCTTTAACGCCTGAAACAAAACATATTATAAATTCAAAAGTATTTTCAGAAATGAAAAATACCGCATATCTTATCAACACAGCTCGAGGTGCGGTTGTAAATGAAGCAGACTTGGTAAATGCCTTGAAAAACAAAGAAATAGCTGGTGCAGGGCTTGATGTTTTCGAGTTTGAACCCGAAATAAGCAAAGAACTTTTTTTGCTAGATAATGTAGTAATGACGCCTCACACAGCCACAGGAACGCACGAAACACGCGATGAGCTGGCTCAAATGGCGGCTCAAAACGTTTTGGATTACTTTGCTGGCGAAAAAATGAAATATAAAGTAAATTAAGCAATTTTTGAACAAGTAAAAACTCTATTTTGCAAAAAAAATATTCTTTTTTAAGCAAAATAGAGTTTTCACATTGAAAAATGCTTACTTAATCTTAATATTCGCAAAAGCTTCGCGCAATTTTATCATTGTCATTACCTTTTTAGTATATCTCGGAAAATCTCCATGCATCATCCAGTTATAAAAACCAGGTTCTTTGCTAAGTACTTCAGCAACAGGCGTCCCTTTATGTTTCCCAAAATTAATACATTCCGCGCCTTTTTCGTTGTAAATAATTCTTCCGGCAAAATCGGCATTCTGATTTTGCTCCGAAATTTTTGCAAGCTCGGTAATATCATTTTTTAATTCGCTGTATTTTTCAAGTTGCCCTTTCAACACTTCGTAAGTTGCATACGTGTCAGCTTCAGCACCATGCGCATTGTCGAGGTCTTTTCCGCAATAAAATTTGTAAGCAGCGCTCAAAGTTCGCTGCTCCATTTTAAAGAAAATAACCTGAGAATCAATAAGTTTACTTTTCTTAATATCAAAATCAATATCGGCACGCAAAAACTCTTCAGCAAGCATAGGCACATCAAACTTAATGCTATTGTAACCAGCTATATCGCTGCCCTGAAAGTAGTTAAGTAATTCTTTCGCAATATCGGCAAATTTAGGATTATCTTTTACATCATCATCGCTAATACCATGAATATCAAGAGCTTCTTTGCTTATTGGTCGCTCAGGATTGATTCTAAAAGTTTGATTTTCTTCTTTACCATTTGGGTGAATTTTCAGAATAGAAATTTCAACAATCCTATCATTCACAACATCTAAACCCGTTGCTTCAATATCAAAAAAAACAATCGGTTTTTTTAATTTTAATTCCATACAAAACTACTCAATTTTAAATAAAACAAAAAGCAAGCTTCTGGCTTGCTTCTTGTTATTTTTTGAAAATTATATTCAACCTAGAAAACAATTTTAGAATTTACAAAGCCTAGCCGTGAATCATCATAGGCATTAGAAGCATCATAATATCCTCATTATCATCTTCTTTATCAACAGGCAACAACAAAGTAGCGCGTGAAGGATCTGCCATTTCGAGCGCAATATCTGAAGCAGGCAAGTTATCTACAATTTGAATTAAAAATGAAGATTTGAAGCCAATTTCCATTTCATCGGTATTGTATTCGCAATTGATGCGTTCGTAAGCCGAAATAGAGAAATCAATATCTTGAGCAGAAACCAATAATTGATTTCCGTCCATTTTAAGTTTAATCAAATTGCTTGCTTGGTTAGAAAAAACCGAAACACGTTTCAACGAATTGTAGAAATCTAATCTATCTACAATCATTTTATTTGGGCTGCTTGTCGGAATAACAGTCTCATAAGCAGGATATTGACCTTCAATTAAGCGACAAACTAATTTGTAATTAGTCAATTCAAAGAAAGCATTTTTTCCATCAAATTGAATTTTCACATCGTCACTTTCTTTAGCCAAAATATTTTTAAGCAACAAAGCTGGTTTTTTTGGCAAAATGAAAGAAGCCTCGTCGTTCGATTTTATGTCGTAACGTCTGTAACGCACTAATTTATGTGAATCTGAAGCCACAAAAGAAGTATGTTCGGGTGTAGTTTGGAAAAAAACACCATTCATAACCGGACGAAGTTCATCATCGGCAGTTGCAAATACCGATTTATTTATGCCTCTAAGCAAAACTGAAGCACCAATAAGCACAGTATGAGCTAATTCTTCTTTTAACTCAGACAAGCGTGGAAAATCATCACCATCTTGCCCTACAACACTAAATTTTCCGTTTTCAGAAAGAATATCTACCGCCATGTTTTCCATGTTAATATCAAAAGTAAGCGGTTGCTCAGGAAATTCTTTCAAAATGTCAGTCAAACGTTTTGCTTCAATTGCTATTTTTCCTCCACCTTGCGAGTTGTCGATAATTAAAGAAGTAATCAAGGTCGAATCAAGATCTGAGGCAGTAATTGTAAGCTCATTGTCCTGCAAATCGAACAAAAAATTATCAAGAATAGGCAAGGTATTTTTAGGGTTAATAACTCTAGAAATAGCTTGTAAATGAGAGACTAACTCTGTGCTAGATACTACAAATTTCATAAATTTTATATTTAAAGTTTTGTTATTTTTTCTATATTTTGAAGTTTCAAAAGTAGCAATTTTTTTTCTTAAAAAAAAGCAACCATCAAAAGTTATTTTATTTTTTTTGCACTTTTTTTTTAAATTTCTATCAATCAAATCGTTTAAAAAAATAAATGCAAGAATAAATTTTTAGACAAAAAAAATACACTTTACTCTTAAAAAACTCATTTTCTAAAGCCCACCAACATTTTATGCCTTTTCTTTATGAAAAATTTAACAATATAAGCCAAAATTTGATTTCGCAACAAAATGCCAAATAGCCCAAAAATGCCAATGGCAATGAATCCGGAGTGAAAAAATCCGAACAATTCAAACGGAATAAAAATCAAAATTGGTAAAATTACAATGGGAAAGCTCGCAAACATTTGAATTATTTGCACACCTTCATAATTGAAAAAAGCTCCTTTCGAATTATCAACTTTTGAATGGTTGAAACAACCCAAAAACAGAAAAAGATAAATAGAAAACCCACAATTGAACAGAAATGCCGAAAAATTTATCAAAAGAATATCAAGTCCAAAAAAAACAAAAGGTAAAGACAATATAAAACTAATGAGATTAAAACCCAATAGTAAGTAATATTTTGAGAGTATAAACTCCTTATAACTAATTGGTTTTGAATTTATTAAATCGAAATATTTACTTTCCCATGCAAAAATTAACTGTCCGTACTGCAAGCTAAAAGCAGTAGTCAAAACTACGCCAATGGCAATCGAGTAATAACTATTCATAAAATTATCAAATGAATAGAATAATAAAAGATAAGGAAAAAGAACTAAGGCTACAATTAATAACGAACGTGAACGCTTTCCACGCCAAAGCATTTTTAGCTCAAGCTGAATCAAATTTCCTATTTTCCCCAATCGTTCTAAAAATATTAAATCCCGTATTTTTACTTCTGAATTAGACTTAATTTGAAGGGCATCTAAATACGAATGTTTCTTCATTAAACTAAATGAAAACCAATAACTTAAAAGCATTAAAGCCAATGGAATTGTTAAGAAAACGGAATAATGCGAAATTTTAAAAATAAGAAATTGGAAATAATTGGAAAACAAAATATAATTTGCTGAATCTAAATAGATTAAAAACAAAAAACTAAAAACACCCAATAAAGAAAAAAGAGGTTTTATTAAAAAATTTTTCTTCAGAAAAAATACAATAAAATTGTTTGAAAGTACCAGAAAAAGAACAGAGATGAGCCAATTAATGCCAAAAATAAAGCCTTTTTCGGGCAAAACAACTTTAAATGCAAAAGGAATTAGAACAATTAAAGGAAAAAAATTTAAAAATGAAAAAAGTGATTTTATCATCAAAAAATGAAAAATTTTTGTTTTCCGAATAGGCAACAACAAATAAGGTTGGATTTTGAGAATAGGCAATTTTTGAAAAAAAAACCGCATAACTATATCGGAAACAAAATAATAGAACAAAAAGAGAGTGAATTTTGCAACAATATCGTCGTGCGGAAATATTTTATGCAAAATAACGTCGATATAAAGAGCCAAAAAGATGAAATACAACACAAAAATAGCTAAAAACAAAGCAAGAAATATATTAATAATCAAATTTTTACGCCAAAAGGTAGAGCGTGTTTTTTCAAGCCATTCGTGCAAAATAAGTTCTTTAATCATAGTAAAAAAATAAAACTATCCGAAAGTTTTGACGCTTTCGGATAGTTGAAATTGACTAACTTGAGAAATCGAATTAAGCTTTTACAAACGAAATTGCTTTTTTTATCGCATTTTCCATTCCACTAACATCTTTGCCTCCGGCAGTTGCAAAAAATGCCTGTCCGCCGCCGCCGCCTTTCATTTCTTTTGCAGCTTCGCGAATGATATTTCCGGCATGCAAGCCCTTATCATTCACTAAGTTATCAGAAATCATAATGGCTAAATTTGGTTTTCCATCTATTTCTGCGGCAATTGCCAAAAACAAATTTTCAACTTCACCTTTAATTTGATAAGCTAAGTCTTTGAGTGAATTGGCATTATCAATACTTATTTTTCCCGAAACAATATTTATATCGCCAATTTTGGTAATATTTTGCAATAAGCTAATTTTCTCCATTTTGGCTTTTTCTTTGGCAAAAACTTCAACTTTTTTAGAAAGTTCGGCATTTTCAGCTAACAGTTTTTCAATAGCTTGACTTATTTTGCCCGAAGTTTTCAAAATTTGCTTAACTTCTTTAAGTTGAAGGCTTTCGCTGCGAGTAAATTCTTCTGCCTTTGCGCCAGTAATTGCCTCAATTCTACGGATTCCGGCAGCAACAGCCGATTCGGAAATAATTTTAAACGTTCCTATTTGTCCAGTAGCTTTTGCGTGAGTTCCACCACACAACTCGGTCGATTCACCAAAACGAATCACGCGAACCGAATCGCCGTATTTTTCACCAAAAAGAGCCATTGCACCCATTTTTTTGGCTTCGTCCATCGGTACTCCTCTTTTTTCATCAAGAGTAATATTTTCTCTAATTTTTTCATTTACAAAGTCCTCAACCTTAGCAATTTGTTCATCGGTTAGCTTTTCAAAATGCGAAAAGTCGAAGCGCAAATATTCTTTATTCACCAACGAACCTTTTTGCTCTACATGTGTGCCAAGTATCTGACGCAAAGCCAAATGCATTAAATGCGTAGCTGAGTGATTGTTGGTAGTAGAAATGCGTGCATTTTTATTCACTACTGCTTCAAATTTTGCATCAATAAAATTTGGTAACTCTTTGGTTATGTGAATGATAATTCCATGCTCGTTTTGAGTATCCAAAATTTCGGTTTTCTGATTATTAAATTGAATAAAACCAGAATCGCCAACCTGCCCGCCACTTTCGGCATAAAAAGGTGTACGATTGAAAACCAAATGATATAATTTTTTATCCTTTTGAGTTACTTCTCTATATCTAATTATCTCAACAACAGTTTCCAACGTATCGTAACCTACAAAACCAGAATTTTCAACATCTTCCAAAATTTCCCAATCGCCTTCCTGCGTTGCAGCAGCATCTCTTGAGCGATTTTTTTGAATTTGCATTTCGGCTTCGTATTCCTTATAATTAAGCGACAAATTGTTTTCGCGAAGTACTAACTCGGTCAAATCCAGAGGGAAACCGTAAGTATCGTAAAGCACAAAAGCAATATGCCCGCTAATTTCAGTTTTATTTTCGCCTTTAGTTGTATTCATTACTTTTTCGAGCAAACCTAAGCCTTTTTCTATGGTTTTCAAAAAAGAATGTTCTTCTTCAAAAATAACTTTTGTAATAATTTCTTCTTGGCTAACTAACTCAGGATAAGCCTCTCCCATAACTTTTTTGAGTGTAGGAACTAAACGATTGATAAAAGGCTCCGAAATTTCCAAAAATTGATATGCATAACGAATGGCACGACGCAAAATACGGCGAATCACATAACCTGCTTTATTATTTGAAGGCAGCTGTCCATCGGCTATTGAAAAGGAAACAGTACGCAAATGGTCGGCAATTACTCGCATAGCAATATTTACTTTTTCACTTTCACCGTATTTTTTTCCAGATAGTTTTGCTATTTCCTGAATAATATCTTGGAACACATCGGTATCGTAATTAGAAGTTTTTCCTTGAATTGCCATGCACAAACGCTCAAAGCCCATTCCTGTATCTACGTGTTTGTTAGGCAGTTGAACTAAACTGCCATCGGCTTTTCGGTTAAATTGAATAAAAACCAAGTTCCAAATTTCGATAACCAAAGGATTGTCGTGATTCACTAATTCCGCACCAGATATTTTAGCGCGTTGCTCATCAGAGCGTAAGTCGATATGAATTTCAGAGCAAGGTCCGCAAGGTCCGGTTTCACCCATTTCCCAAAAGTTGTCTTTCTTTGAGCCATTCAAAACTCGCTCGTCAGGTAAGTATTTCTTCCACAACGCTTTGGCTTCTTCGTCAAGTTCTAAGTTTTCTTCTTTACTTCCCTCAAAAACAGTAGCATACAGCCTATTTGGGTCGAGTTTGAATTTATCTACCAAAAGTTCCCAAGCCCAATCGATTGCCTCTTGCTTAAAATAATCGCCAAACGACCAGTTTCCAAGCATCTCGAACATAGTGTGATGGTAAGTATCATGTCCAACTTCCTCAAGGTCATTGTGTTTACCCGATACTCTGAGGCATTTTTGCGAATCGGCAATACGTGGAAATTTAATGGGCGAATTGCCCAAAAATATATCTTTAAATTGGTTCATTCCAGCATTGGTAAACATCAAAGTTGGGTCATTTTTGATAACCATGGGTGCAGAAGGAACTATTTTATGTTGCTTGCTTTCAAAGAATTGTAAAAATTCGTTTCTGATTTCTTTTGAAGTCATTTATTTTCGTTTTATATTTTAAAATAAAATTAAATAGGTTTTTTCATATATTTTTGGTTCAAAGCTGTTGCATTTTTTTCTAAAACCAAAAATAATTAATTATTAAGGATTTACAAAAAAATCAATGATACTAATTTCGTTTTCATACCAATACAAAAGCTTGCAAATATACAAAAAAGCTTTTAGTGAAAAAAAATAATTTTCTAGCTTTTTCACAAAAACTTACTGCTCAAGAAGTATGAAATAACAAAATTATTTAATTTTCAGCATATTAAAATTAATTTAATTTACATTTAACTAAAAAAAATTAAATTTTCATCGGAATAAATTAAATTTGTAAAAAAACAAATACATGCAAAGCTATTCGTCCATATACAATTTGAATGTTAAGCAAATCTTCCTTTTCAGAAAAGAAAAGAGGTTTGAATTAATAGTATTTGTCTCATTTTTAAGCCTTTTAGCGCTATCACCTTTACTTTACTTTTTATTTTATACCAACGAATATCATGAAGAATATTTTGCGGAAGATTTTTGTTATGTAATAGACGATAAAACACTGATAAACAATGCTTTAACAAAAGCTCTCACAACGTTAAAAATAAGTCAAAGTGCAGATAACAAAATAGTTACAAGCAAATTAGAATCAAAAAATTTTACTCCTTATATATATACAAAACAGAAAGACCTCAAAAGGATATTAACAAGCCTTTCTAAAAAGCGAGCAAGCGAAAATGCAGCAAGCTATTTTCCTGATTTTTTACCGGTAGATAAAAAATATTCAAAAATAGCCTCTCCTTTTGGCAACCGAAAGCACCCAATTTTGCGCGGTAGCCGAATTCACGAGGGGGTTGATTTCGACTCGCCGCACGGCGTAAATGTCTATGCATCAGGCACTGGAGTAGTTACTGAAGCAGGCACAATGAGCGGCTACGGGAAAGTAATTATCATTAAACATACCGCTTCTTTTGAGACAAGATATGCGCATTTGAGTAAGATTTTAATAAAAAAGGGACAGCTAGTAAATAAAGGCGATTTCATAGGAAATGTTGGTAATACAGGATTATCAACAACTTCGCATTTACATTTCGAAATAAGGAAAAATGGAATAGCTACGAACCCAAATTTGTTTTTAAATAGCAAAAATTCGACATTAAAATAAAAAAAATTAACAATAATAATAAAATTAAATAAATTCTATTATTTTAATGTAAATAAATCAAAGATAACTAATTGTAATATTGCATTTTATGCAGATAATTATTTGTTAAATAAATGTTAAATATACCCAAAAAAATAGACCATTTTGATGAATAAAATGCAAAAGTTATCAACAATTTATTAATTTTTGATTAAATAATTTGGATATTAATAATACATATAACTATATTTGCACGAAGAAAAATTAAAATGTCAATATCGTTATATACAGACATTGGTTAAAGAAATTAAGCTAAAAAATCTAAACCCTCTCACAGTGTTTTTTAGCGAGTCTAAAACAAATTAAAATTATGCGAAAAAGTAAGTATCATTTCAATCCGGAGACATTAAGTTTCAAGAAAGTTGAATTTAGCTTTTTAGAAGACATCTTAAAAAAATTAGTTTCACAATCAGGCATTAGTTTACTCATCGGAATTGTATTTTTTCTAATTGCATTCAATACTATCGATTCTCCTAGTTTGCAACAGCTCAAATCGGAAAATAAAAAAATACTAATTAAATACGACCTATTACAATCAAAACTGCAAAAATCAGCAACAGTTTTAGCAGAAATTCAAAACAGAGACGATTTTAAATACCGCCCTATATTCGAAGCCGACCCAATACCACAATCGATAAGAAATGCAGGTTATGGAGGTACCGAACAGTTTACAGAACTACAAGGATACGAAAATTCAGAACTACTCATAGGTTTAAATATACACATGAGCAAGCTTTCCAAACAGCTTTATGTTCAATCAAAATCGTATGACGAACTAGTAAAAAGAATCAAAGAAAAAGACAAAATGCTATCGTGCATTCCAGCGATTAGACCTATTGCCAGCAAAGATTTGATTCGTTTTGGTTCGCCTTTTGGCATGAGAATGCACCCAATTTTGAAATTCGTGCGCATGCACTATGGCGTAGATTTAAGTGCAGAAACCGGAACCAAAGTATATGCAGCCGGCGATGGCGTAGTACAAAGAGCTGATGCCGCTTGGCACGGTGGCTTAGGTACAAACGTAATTATCAACCACGGTTATGGATACGAAACAGTTTACGGGCATTTAAGCAAATTCTTAGTAAAAGAAGGACAACGCGTAAAACGAGGCGATGTAATAGGCTTGGTTGGAAACACCGGTTTATCTACAAGCTCGCATTTGCACTACGAAGTAAAGAAAAACGATACTCACGTAAATCCAGTAAATTATTATTACAACGATTTGAGTGACGAAGAATATGACAAAATGATAGAAAACTCATCGAGCGAAGACACACACGTTTTTGAAGAAAAAAAATAATTTCTCATAAAAAAAATAGAAAAACCCCGCGCCAAATAAGCTCGGGGTTTTTTTTTGAAACAAATTTATCTAAATTTGCAGCGCATTTGTAACAAAAAATTCTAAAATAAAATATGAAAACAATCAAAATTTTAGGTCTTTTAGCCTCACTCTCATTTGTACTAATTTCGTGCAACTCAAACTCTCAAACTATTGATAACAAACAAATAAAAGAAGCAATAACTCAACCCGACGAAATTAGGGGCGATTGCAAAAAAGCTAAAGAAACCGGAACTATTGAAGCTTACAATGCTTTTATAAAAAAATATCCAAAATCGGAATTTACAGATACTATTTTAAAGCTTAGAAATGAGCTTGATACGGTAAAACCAGATTTGAAATTTAAGCAAACCCAATTAAAATGGGAGAATGCAAAATTAGCTTACTCAGAAAAAGAACCTCTCGTAAAGGAACTGTTAAAATCGAAAGAAATTGACTACGAAACACTCGAAACCTTCATTCGTGTAATAAAAAGTGAGCAAATTCTAGAAATTTGGGCAAAAGACAGAAAGAATAATCTAACTTACCAACTCATAAAGACCTATAATTTGTGCGTTACAAAAAATACAGACAAGCTGCGTGGCATTGATTTATTAGTGCCCGAAAGTTTTTATTACATAGCTAATTTTTATCCATTTAGCCCATATATGCTACGTTTGGAAATAAATTTCCCTAACGAATCGGACAAGAAGCGAGGCAGAAGTGGAGGCGATATTGCAATTCATGGAGGTTGTTTTTCAACGTATTGCACGCCTTTTACCGATGAAGATATTAAAGAAATATATATTTTTGCAGTTGAAGCTAAAGCAAAGGGAATCAGCCAAGTACCTGTTCACAACTATCCTTATAGAATGACAGAAGAAAATTTCAAAAAATATTCGTCTGACCCAAAATACAAAGACGATGCAAAACGAATTGCACTTTGGGAAAATATGAAAGAAAATTATCAATATTTTGAACAACATAAACAATTACAAGCTTTTACAGTTGATAGCAAAGGCAAATATATTTACAAAAAGAATTAAAATTTTATACACAAACAAAAAAAATGAACAAATTAGTTATAGGTTTTCTAACAATTTCGATGCTCTTAGCAGTTGCTTGCAATTCAGGAACAGAAGCATTAGCTGAATCGAAAGCAAAAAGTATTGGCGAAATAGAAGAATTTATCAAATCAAATCCATCGGACGGCGAGCTCGAAAAAGCGATAGTTATCAGAGATTCACTCATTTTCGATAGCATTTCAAAAGTAAATACCATCGAAGCCTTTGAATTTTTCGTTCAAAACTACCCCGAATCGGGTTTGATTGGTTTAGCCAAAGAGAAAATAAAAGAACTTTCTGGTATTCAATTAGTTGTGCCATCATTTAGAGGAGGCGAAGCTCGAAATTATTACGGAAATTACGCACCTTCTAACCTCGACGAAAATTGGAAATTGAGCCTTGGCTCAGGAAGAAGTTTTGCCTACGGAAAAATGTACGTTTGGACAGGTGCAGGTTGGACTGGACAACCGTTAGTAGTTGTAGATAAGAATGTTACGTACCTAATTCAAGGAGCATTTGATTATCATTTGCGCAAAATAAACGCTCAAACAGGCGAAGTAATTTGGAAATACAAATTCGACGATATTTTAAAAGGCACAGGAACAGTTTTTATCAACAAAAATGCACGTACTGAAGAGGAAAGAGTTGTTGTAATGCAAGGTAGCCGTCGCGGCGAAGTAGGCAACTCGGCAGTTGCACCTAGTTTTAGAGGCGTTTCGTTTTTAACTGGCAAAGAACTTTGGCGCATGAACAGCGAAAAAACGGCAAGTTATTCGCGCGATGTGGACGGTTCGGCTTTGGGCGTGGGCGATACAGCTTACATTGGCTTAGAAAATGGCTTATTTACGGTTTTCAATCCCGACCCACAATTTGCCGAAATGAAAACCGGAATGTTGCAACCCAAAATCTACAAACAACTTCCACTTTATACCGAAAAAGATAAATCGACACACGGCGGAAATTTAGTTACCGAATCCTCTCCTACTCTCTTGGGCGACCGTATTTTCTCAACAACCGGCTCAGGACACGTTTACGGTTACAACATGAAAACCGGAAAATTAGACTGGGATTTTTATATTGGCGCAGACATGGACGGCACTCCACCGGCAACAGACGATAATTGCTTGATAATCACAGTTGAAAAAGAGTACATTGCAGGAAAAGGCGGAGTTTACAAACTAAACCCATCAAAAACAGGCGACGAAGCTGTTGAATGGTTTTTTCCGACCGAAAACAAAACCTACTTTACTTGGGCTGGAGGAATTATTGGCTCGGCTGCTGTAAATGACGCTTATGTTGGCGAAAATGAACCACATTTAGCTGTTTTTAGTGGAATTGATGGTAATTTGTACGTAGTAAATCATCAAAAACTTGCAACCGAGAAAGTGGTAGGAACTGATGCCAAAACAATGTATCCAACGCCAGAACTGGTTTTTAAGAAAAATGTAGGACCTACAATCTCCTCGCCCATTATCGTAGGCAACAAAATTATTGTAGCCACTTATACCGGATTGTATTTATTTGAACACGATAAAGATTTAAAATTCAAACAGTTAGCATTTATGAAAGGAACTTTTGAAGCTTCGCCCATCGTTTGGAACGGAAAAATTTATATTGCATCGAATAGTTCTGGATTTTTGTATTGCTTAGGCAAGTAAATTGCATTTTCAAAAGTTTTTTTGTAAATTTGCCTTCAATATTTAGGTAGAAAAGAAATAAATAAACTGGATTTCTAATTTTTTTTCAAAAGCACATGAAAAATTCTAACAATTTGAAACAGAACAACTTTCTAAGTCTTTTAACTTTTATAGTTGTGGTATTTTTACTTATTTATATTTCATCATTTGTTTTTTTTAGAATTGATTTGACTTCCGAAAAACGTTACACCCTTTCGCAAAGCACAATTGATTTGCTCGAAAAAAACAAAGAAGGCATTTATATAAAAATTTATCTCGATGGCGAAGGTTTGCCGCCTGGATTCAAACAGTTACAGCGAAGCATTAGAGAAATACTTGATGAGTTTGGAGTTTATTCTGGCAACAATCTAAATTACGAATTTATCAATCCTAGCGAAAATCCCGATAAAGAAGTTCGTAAACAGATATTTACACAACTCAACGAAAAAGGAATTTTACCAATAGATTTGAACGACAAAGATAGCGAAGGAAAAGAAAGCAAGCAAATTATTTTCCCTGGTGCTATACTAATTTATAATGCCAAAGAAGTTCCTATCAATTTTTTAAAAAATACAAAGGGACAAACTGCCGAACAAAATCTGAACAATTCGATACAATCACTTGAATATGAATTTACTAACGCAATTAGAAAGCTCACTGCCGACGAAAGCCAAAAAATAGCATTCATTCAAGGGCACGGCGAGTTGCATGAGTACGAATTAGTTGACATAACTCGTACACTTTCAGAATATTACGAAGTTCAAACAGGGATTTTGGGCGGAAAATTGGGAATAATCGACGAATTTAAAGCCATCATTATAGCAAATCCAACCAAAGCATTTTCAGAAGAAGACAAATTCGTTATAGACCAATACATTATGAACGGAGGAAAAGTACTTTGGCTAGTAGATGGCGTAAATGCGTCGATGGATAGCTTAGCTACTGCACCTTCGGCTTTGGCTATGGCGACTGAATATAATATTAGTGATCAGCTATTTAAGTATGGAGCAAGAGTAAATCCAACGCTACTCATGGACTTGACTTGTGCGCCTATTGGTTTGACAAGTCGCGCCAATAGTAACCAAGGAATTGAACTTTTTCCTTGGCTCTATTATCCCGAAATTCGTTCGGACAATAAGCATTTCATAACCAAATACTTAAACTCCATCAAAACCCAATTTGCGAGCACAGTAGATACGGTAGGCGATAGCAAGGAAATAAAAAGAACCGTTTTGCTAAAAAGCTCGAAATATGCACGCGAAGCCCACGTTCCTGTGCGTTTGAGCCTCGAAATAATAGGAAAACAACCCGACCCGAATGCTTTCAACAAGCCCAATTTGCCTTTTGCCGTTTTACTTGAGGGCAGTTTTGAATCGCTTTACAAAAACCGAAATATTTCTCATTTGGCAAACCAAATTCCCAATTTCAAAACCAAAAGCAAAGACACAAAAATTATTGTAGCTGGCGACGGCGACATAGCTCGCAACGAAGTGGCTTCAAATGGCGAAGTTTTTCCGCTTGGCTACGACCGCAATTCGGGCTTGCGCTACGAAGGAAACAAAGAATTTTTACTCAATGCAGTAAACTATCTGTGTGGCGATTCGGCACTTATGAAACTACGTATGCGCGAACTTCAATTGCGGTTGCTCGATAAACAGCGCATACAATCAGAAAGAACTAAATGGCAAGTAATCAATGTATTACTTCCAGTTTTAGTCATTTTAATGTTTGCAGTCATCTTGTTTTTTATACGAAAAAGAAAATATAGTTTATAATAAATTGTTAAATTGCCTTATTATTTTATTGGTTTTGAAATAAAAAAATATCGTTTATCTTAAAAAAACAAACCATGAAACCCGCTAAAATTTTTGGTTTACTAATTGTCTTAATTTCAGCTATTTTAGTCTATTTTATGAGTTCCAAAAAAGGAACCTTAGAGAAAGAGCTGAAATATTTTGTTGTTGAAGACACTGCTTCTATCAACAAAATAAAAGTAAGCGATGCCAAAAATTCTCTAATTTTAGAAAGACAAAAAAGCAACTGGAAAATCAATAATTCCTATACTGCTAGAAATGAGGCAATTTATGATATTTTAAAAATTTTTAATCAATTACAAATTCAATCAACAGTGCCTAATTCAGCCCTAGATTCTGTTGAAAAATCGTTGAAAACAAACTATTTTCAATTAGAGCTTTCTGGCAATTTTATAGGAACTAAAACATTCAAAATCAATAATTTAACTAACAAAATGGGTAGTTATTTCTGGTCTGAAAATTCGGAAAGCCCGTTGATTTTGTATGTACCCGGAATGAATAAAAATTTGGCAGCTTATTTTAGCACCAATCCTGCGTTTTGGCGTTCTAAAACAGTAATCGATTATTTGCCCAACGAAATAAAATCTGTAGAATTGAGCTATCCAGCTGAAAATGAAAAATCCTTTAGAATAATCAACAATAAGAAAATTGAATTTTTCGATTTTGAACAGAAAAAAATAGAAAACTTCAATCGTGAAGAAATTCAAAATTACCTTTCGCTTTTTAGGAAAATAGAATACAAGAATTTAATAGAAAATACTGATATTCAACTAAATACATTCGACAAGAAAAAAATTTACGCACTCTTAACGCTTATAGATTCAAAAAATACAGAGAATACCTTAAAACTTTATCAAAAGTTGAATGATAAAAACGAAGTAGATTTGAATGTCTTATATGCTATTCAAAACAATGAAATTCTTTTTGAAATAAGCTATTTTACATTAGACCCAATTTTGAAAGAGAAAAACAATTTTACAAAATAAACTTAATTTCGAACTTAAAATACTATAAATAAAAATGTTACATTTATTCAAACTGCACAATCAACTAGTGCTAACAGAAATAAAATCGAAAAAAACAGAACTCTTCTTTACTTTTGCACTCTTCGTTTTTTCAGAGTTTATTTTGTTAAAGTACGAGCTTTTCACGCTCTCTACTTTTATTCTTTTCCTCAATTTGTTTGCTATTCAAACGTACTACAAACAAAGCATCAATAGAACAGGAATTTTAAATAAAAGTGAGTTTTCAAGCACTAAATTAGCTCATATTTTTATGCTTTTTGATGTATTTGAACACAAAACAATACTTTTTATAATTCATTTTTTGCTGGTTTCTATTATAGTAAATCTTTGGATTGCTTTTTTTATTCTTATCCTTTTTGCAGGTTTTTCGAGTTTAATTTCGTGGTATTCTATCAAAACAAAAAAAGTACAAGCTCGAACTTATAGGCATGCTAGCATAATTGCTGGCGCAATTTTTCCTTTTCTTGTATTCAGCTCAATCGGAAATTCGGAAAATCCAGTAGCACTTCGTACTTTTCTACATTCGGTTGAGAGCAAAATAGCAGAAAATATTGAAATTATGTATTTATTCGCCTTTCTTATTTTCGGCATTTTCTATTTATTATCAATTAGTTATGCAAAAAAGAATGTAGAAACAATGAAATTAATTTTTCCCGAATTTACAACCGTTGAAAAAATAAAAAAATAACCTATATTTTTGAATAAACACAATGATAAAAGCAGTAAATCTACTAAAAAAATATAAAAGATTCCAACTTTCAATTGAAAACTTAGAAATAGAAAAAGGCGAAAGCTTTGGCTTAGTTGGCAACAACGGCGCAGGTAAATCTACGCTTTTCAATTTAATTATGGACTTGATAAAACCCGACAAAGGAAACGTTGCTATAAAAGAATATGAGGTTTCAAAAAGTGAAGAATGGAAATTTTTCACATCAGCATTCTTAAATAACGGTTTTTTGATTGATTTTTTAACAACCAAAGAGTATTTCCATTTTATAGGCAAACTTTACAATAAAACAGCCCAAGAGCTTGATTTATTGGCAAATGAATACAAAGATTTTTTGCCTGAAGATATTTTTTCTCAAAAAAAATACATTAGAGATTTGTCGGAAGGCAATAAAGTAAAAATAGGCATAATTGCCTCATTGATAGGCAACCCAGAAATTTTAATTCTCGACGAACCTTTTGCACATTTAGACCCTCGCTCGCAAATTCAACTCAAGAATATCCTTAAAAAATTAAATTTGGATAAACAAACAACTCTACTTATTTCGAGCCACGATTTGAACCACTTAACTGATGTAAGTAAACGAATTTGTTTGCTGGAAAATGGAAAAATAATCAAGGATTTTCAACGCAATGAAAATACGCTAAAAGAACTAGAAAACTATTTTTCGGTCTAGTTTTAAATTTCCACTCCCATTATGCAAATGTCATCAATTTGCTCATAGTTACCTTTCCAATCTTCTAAAGCATTATAAATCAAATGATATTGAGCCTGCATATCATTTTGATGAATATCGGAAAGTAATTTTTTGAAATTTTTATACTTATATTTTTCTAAATTTTCGCCACCAAATTGGTCAGGAAAACCATCTGAAAAAAGATAAATCTTATCGCCTTTGGAAAGCTTAATTGTATGATTAACAAAGCCTTTTGCACTTTTACCAATGGCTTGCCTATCGGCTTTTATTTCAAACAAAAAATGTGAATTTTCGGTATAGGAAGGTTTTATTATAGTCTGATTATCAATAATTTGTTCCTTTTCAGATAAAATATAAATCGGGTTGTGTGCTCCGGCAAATTCCAGATGATACGTATCATAAGAAAAAGAACAAAGAGCAACATCCATTCCGTCTTTTACATTGGTTTTCTGCGATTTAGACAAAATAGAAGTAACTATTTCGTTTAGCTTATCCAAAATTTCGGAAGGTTTTCGAAGCTTAAATTCATTCAAAGCACGCTCTAGTCCGTCGAAGCCAATTATACTAACTATTGCCCCCGGAACCCCATGCCCAGTACAATCAATAACCGAGAAAAAAAGCTTATTTTCAAGCTTCTTAAACCAATAAAAATCGCCAGAAACAATATCTTTGGGGTTAAAAAATACAAAAGCATCAGTAAAAACAGCATTCAATTCTGAAAGCTCAGGCAGAATAACGTTTTGAATTTTTTGAGCATATTCGATACTGTCGGTTATTTCTTCGTTTTTTTGAGCCAAAATTTGGTTCATTTTTTGTTTTTGCTTGTAATTTCGATACAAGAAAAACAAGAAAACGAGCACAACTACTAAGAAAATTAAAATAGAAAAAACAATTATTCTCTGATTTTTAATTTCAAATTCTTGCAACCTAATTTTGTTGTTTGCATACAAAAGAGCCTTTTCAGTATCCGATATTTCTTTTTCGGCAAGAAGAATTTCGGCTTCACGTTCTTGAATTAACATGCTGTCTTCGTGAGTTTTAGCCCTAAGTTTCATCAATTCCAGAACGTATCTAGCTTTGCCTACTTTATCGCGTTGAAGCGAAATATCTGCAATATGCAATTTAATACTATCTTCTAAAGTTTTACCGGATTTATTGGCAAGGGCATCGTATTTTCGCTGCTTGTCTTGCATTTTTTTTTCATCGGGTAACTGATTGTTTTTCAGTATATTTTTATTATTATCTATCAGTTCTTTGCTGCTTTGGCTATTAATATATGATAAATCCGATTCAGAAATGTTTTTAGAGCGTTCTTTTGCAGCATTAATTATTACATCATGCTCTTTTTCAGCACTTTCTCTTGCTCTAACTCTTATTTCGTTTGCTGCTTTGTAAGCTTCTGCAAGTAAGCTCAGCGATTCTTTTTCCAGCTTCGATTTATACTGATTTTCAAAAAGTTCGAGTATTTGAGGGGATAGTTCTTTTATTTTTGTATCGGTTTCGACAAGCCTTCCGCCTTTTAGCTGGCGAATTTTGGCATCTAAACTATTGTCGAGTTTTTCTTGATACTGAAAACTGCTAATTACGTAGCTGAAATATCCTCCACTACTATTACCTATGAAGTTAATTTTAATGGCATTAACTAGATATTCATCGTAATTTATTTCAGGATACAACTTAAAAATTCGCAGATTTATATCCACCGAAAAACTTTTTTGCCTCAAGGTAGTTGGAAAACGAGCATCGACTGTAAATTTTTTAGATAAATATCCTTTTTTAGAAACTTCGACTCTATAAAAATGCCCAAATTTGAGCACCAAATCGTATTTTTTAGAGGTTGTTCCGTCTAAAACAACAGTATCTTTGTCAGCAATTGCGGTTATTTTGGCATCAGAAACAAGTTTTCCATCTTCTTCCAATTGTATTTTAACCGTCAAATTTCCTTCAGCATTTGCTCTAAATGCCAAAAGTAAAAATAAATGGAATAGATATAATTTTATAGTCTTCACAGCAAAAAATAAGGTTAAAGTATATAAAAACCAATAGAAATTGATTATTTTATTTTCTAAAATAAATATTTTTTTTGAAAAAAAGTAAACTGAAATTTGATTTTTACGAAAATAAAATGAAATAAACTACTTATGAAACGAAAAAAAATAAATAATATTAATAATCAAATAATTACAACAACAAAAATAATGTTTTTTTCAATTAAATAAATAAAAAAAGGCTTGCTTAAAAAATAAGCAAGCCTCAAAATTAAATAAAATCAAGCAAAATTAAAATTTAATTTCTTTTTTTTACTCTTTTTTTGCTTTAAATTTTTCACCTAAAATTATTTCTAATACTTCGTCGCCTCTCGAAAGGGTCGCTTTTGCATCGCAAGTACCGTCGCCATAGTCCAAAACAATTGGTTCTTGGTCATTTATAACAAATTCAACCTTTCCACTTTCGGGAAATTTACAAGCTGCAGATTTGCGCAAAGGAACAGTTATTGTTTTTGTGTAAGTATTTCCATTCCAAGTAGATCCATTTTCATTTCCTGTAATTTGATACACATTATCCAAGTATGTGTGTGTGAGTGCGCCTTCAAGCAATTCGCGTGTGCGCGTTGAATTGCAGGTTATAAATGCTGTGCCATCAGGAGTTGTAATTTTTCCGCCAGTAATAGTTTGCGTGAAAGAAATGTGCAAATCGTTATTTAATCCATTGTTTGTTAGCACTTTAGTTCCCTCAATTTTGTAATCATCGATGTAGAAATCTTCAAAAGTAGTGGTGCGGGTTGCGCCTTGCAAATTCCAATAAGCGGTTTGCGTTACATGAATTTTTCCCCTATAAGTGTGCCCGTTTGGAGCAGTGCAATTTACTGAGCCAAAGTCGAGAGTTGCGCCATGAGGCCAGAAAGTTCCATTTTGGTTGGGGTGAATTGTAACGGTCATGCAAGCGAAGCCTGTTTTTTCTTCAGCTTTCATTTCCATACTAAAATTTGTAGCTTCTTCTATTTCAATAAGTTCAAACGCATTTTCAGTCAATTCAATATCTGACAAATCATCTGAATTTGCATCTAAAGTCGCTTCTTTTTCGCAAGCAGTAAATGTAAAAATAGCAAATGAAAAAAATGCTAACACGAATGATAATTTTAAATTTTTCATAAACCTTAAATTTAATTTATTAATACTGTAAAAAAAAAATAGTTATTTTAATTTGTTTAATAATATGATGCGTGAAAACAAAAAAGGTTTAATTTAAAAATAAAAAAATATCTTAAAAAACACTAAATAGCTAAAGATAAGCAAATTATAGATTCAACTTTTCTACTAAAATTTTCCATTTATTCAATTTTGTTTCAAAATTCATTTGGGCATTTGCTGGACTTGTAGAAGGCAAGCTTAAAAATTTAACATTTTGAACTGTTCCAATATACTTACGAAAATAGTTTTCCGAAGTTTTTCCGTTAAAAGCTATATAGTTGATATTCTGATATTTGAGACATAAATCTGCAATTTGATTTACAATTACATTTTGAATTGCAGCATCAGAGCTTCCTTTTCTTTGACAAGAAAAAATAGTGTCCCAAAGTCCTATCTTGCTTTTTTCCAACAAGTTAATTTTATCAGAATAATCATGAGAAAAATTTGTTTCAAAAAGAGAAAATAATATTTTCCAAAACGCATTATTTTTATTTCCGTAATATTCATGCTGTTGCAGCGATAGTTCACCGGGAATACTGCCCAAAACTAAAATTTTCGTATCTGGAAAAATAATAGGGTCAAACGATTGAATCATAGTTATTTAAAAGTTAAGGGTTAAAAGGTAGTTCTAAAAATTACCTTTTGAAAAAAAGAAATAAATTCAAAAATAGAAAGAATTAAAATAAAAGTATAAAATTTGGTTAAAATTCGATTTAATTAACTATATTTGACAAGCTAAATTCAAAGGTTTTCTTTGAGCAAAAGAACAATTATTTCATTCACAGTTAAGATATTACAAAATAAAATGATGAAAATGCAACTACTTCTTTTATTTCCATTTTTTCTGTTTTTCTGGTGCACCACTCCTCCCAAACCAATGGAGCAATCGGCAATAAATATATCCACTAATTTATTGCCTATCAATGAAATAGATGCAATATACTCAGAAAGCGATGTGCTGAAAGTAACTGAAATTCTTGAAAAGGGAAAAAAGAATGCGTGGTATAAAAAAGAATTAGGCGAAATTATTTTATTAGTTGGTAATGAGCTACTTGGAACTGAATATGTGGGTGGAATTTTAGATAAAAATAAAAGTGAACAACTTACCATCAATTTAAGTGCGCTTGATTGTGTTACTTTTGTAGAAAGTTGTAGTTCTTTATCGAGTTTAATAAAAAGTGAAAAAACTGATTTTGAAAGCTTTACAACAGAATTAAAAAAGATTCGTTACCGAAATGGAGTAATAGAATCGTATGCTTCACGCTTGCATTATTTTTCGGATTGGCTTTATGAAAACGAAAAAAGTGGAAAAATTAAGCAACTTTCGGCAGAAATAGCCAACACTCCTTATGCTGTTAATCTGTTTATAATGAGCCAGAACCATACAAAATATCCGCTGATAAATAGCGACAGCTTGTTGCAGGTTATACAAGAGAAAGAGAAAGAAATTTCGGCGCGGAAATATTTTTATATACCTGAAAATGAAATAAATAAATATAAAAAATTAATTCCAGACGGAGCAATAATTGCAATTACAACAAACTTTAAGGGCATCGAAATAGCGCATACGGGTTTTGCAATTCACCAAAATGGGGAGTTGCGCTTAATGCACGCTTCGAGCAAAAGTAAAAAGGTAGAAATTTCTGAACTAAGCTTGGAAAATATGCTCCTGGCAAACAAAAGTCAAACAGGAATTATGGTATCAAAACTTCTAAAATAAAAAAACTATGGGATTTTTAATTGAAATTTCGCTTATTGCTCTTGCTATTTTTATAGTTTTAGTGCTATTTGGCAGCCGCCTTTCGGCAAATGCGGCTAGCAGAGCCGGAAAAATAATCATGGAAATAGACAAAAAATACGAAAATTTTGTTCAAAAAAAGCTAACAATGTCTGTTTTGAAAAAATCTGACTTATCAATAGACAAAGAGCAAGTAAAACAGGAAGTTATGATTATTTTGAAACCGGATATAGAGGCGTTAATTTCGCAGATTTCGGCTACAAAAAACACTTCTGATGTAAAAATAGGCTACAATTCAAAGTATTTTCAAAATTTAAGTGCTTTGGCTGAAAAATATTACCGCATTACAAACGACCGAAACTCGGCAATCATGTCGAGCCAAGAAATAGAAGAGTTTTTTGAAGCTATCCGCACAGGAATAAATGCCGATTTGACCAAAAGGGTTTTGGATTTAGAGGCAGGAAATTTTTAAAGCAAAAGTACTGTTCTTTTTTTTATAATAATACAAAAATATTTTATTTTAACTCAACAAAATAAAATAGCCCACAAAATAAAAATTTTGCGGGCTAATTATTAAAAACCATCAGTTAAAATATTAAATTACTGCATTTTGCATAAATTTAAGCAATGGTTTGAAGTGTAAATAAAGCTCCCGGGTTAATGCACATCACAGGAATTTCGGAAGGATTTGAAATCATTTTTTGTTGTGAAGGGGTAATAAAAAATTCGCCTGCACCACGGCTTGGATAAATCATAATTAGAATTAAATTGGCATTAATTTCAGCGGCATATCTGTTGGTTTCGTCGGCTAAATAAGCACTGTCGCGTGTTGAAACATTGACAGTGTAGGAAACATTTTGTTTATCGAGTTTTCCTTTTACATATCCCAAGTTATTTTTTACGCGCTTAGCTAAATAAGTGTCGGCTTCGGTAGGAATCAAAATATTGATTTTAGAATTAAATTTTTTTGCAAAAAAGATAGCCCAATCGGTTTTTTGAATTGATTCGTGTTGCGAATCAAGCGGAAAAACAATATTATCGTACATTTCATTTACGGGTCCTTTGCTTTGGGTAAGCATAAACGGAACTGGCGAATGGTAAATAACTTTTAAGGCATTACTTCCGGTAAGGTGCTGAATTCCTTTTACACCATGAGTTCCCATAACTACAAAATTGGCAGAAATTTCACTTGCTACGGCTGTAATAGTGTCGTAAATATTACCTTGAACCGCCAAAATATCGGTAGAAAGTTTTTCTTCGCGTTCTATTCTGTCAGCCAATTCTTGAAGCCGATTTTGAGTTCCGGCTTCTATTATTTGGTCTTCGTAACGATTTTTTTTTCCTATAAAAATGAAAGGTTTTTCAATAACATGAAGCAAATTAATTTCGGCACCTATTTGCTTTGCCAAAAGCGTTGCATGTTGAATGGCAGCATTAGAAACCTCAGTAAAATCAACCGGTACAAGAATTTTATTCTTATCAGTATTCATAGCTTTTAGTTTTAGTAGTTGTTATTTTTTAGCAGTTTAAGATTCTAATTTTGTATATTGATAGCGACTAAAATTTAATAATCAGAGAAAATAGTTCTTTCAGTTTGTTAAATCTAGAATTTAAAAACCTGAAAAATAGGGTAAATTAACTGTTTTTTTTAAGTCGCCACTTTTTATACATTGTTAAATGGTTTAAATTAATAAAATAGATTTTCACGAAAACCTGCACTTTTTATAAAAAGCAAATCGTTTCGTTTAACTTTCAATGCAAGTTACAAAATTTATTTAATAATTCATAAAAAAATGAATGTTTTTTTTGTTTTTTTTATAAAAAATAAATTAAAATAGTATTTTGTTTTGAAGCAAAATATTATCTTACATCGAAATATATAATTAATAATATAATATTCAAACATTTAAAAACAAACCGCAAACAAAAAATTTAAAAATTCGATGAGTTAATTCGGGAATATTTTATTGAGTATTTGAGTGTTTCTACAAGCATATAGAATCTTAACAACGAGTAATGTAAGCAATTTTAGCTTATCTTTTTGCCTATGTGAAATATTGAGGTTATGCTTATTTTTTTATACATCTAGTACGATAATTACAAATAGGAAAGTATCAATATCCACTGTTAATCAATGATTTAATTCATATTTTAAATTTACTCATTTGGTGTATATAAAATTTATTTGTTACAAAAACGCTAAAAAAAGCGAATTTGATGTTTTTGATTAGAAAAAATCCACGAGATGTTGCTTTCTCGTGGATATTAAATTTCACAAATAGTAGTGAACCAAAATTAATTGTATATTATTTTGCCAAGTGCTTAAAAATAAGCAAATAGCAAAAGGTTTGCTCAAGAATAAAATAGCACTGGTGCTTAATTTGTAATTCAGATTGTGTTTTCAAAAAAAAGTGATTAAAATTTATAGCTTAACCCAGTAAATATTGTAAAATAATAAGGTCGGTAATAAATTGGGTAATTCTTATTTAAAGGCACCAATGAATATTTAAAACTGGGCTCTACATTCATATATACTTTGTGCCCAAATTTATAGGCAAAACCTAATCCTAAGTTGCTGTTGTAGATGAATT
>JFJP01037302.1_pt2 | contig 55172 bp, 86 predicted proteins | sample 431651 | NCBI WGS metagenome assembly JFJP01 (sample SAMN02602958, study PRJNA72255) | Microbial mat metagenome, whole genome shotgun sequencing project. | biome: fresh water; feature: sink hole; material: water; isolation source: purple microbial (photo- and chemosynthetic) mats found in... | reverse complement strand
GACTGTGCAGGAGCCTGCTTTTACTAAGCCTTATCCAATTGTGCAGACTAGGCAGCCGCAGGGTGTTGCGGAGATTGATTGGAGTAATCCTGTTACTAAAGGACTTGGCTTCCTTGTCCATCCTGCAACTGCCGCAATAAACCTGGTCACAGGAAAAGTTGCGTCCACGAATAACACGAGAAAGTTTGCAACAGTAAAAGGGATTTCTGCAAAGGCTGCATCGGGTAAGGGTATGGTCTTTTCGGAGTATCCGATCTTGACTAGCGATGGTTCCGGAACAGGCGACTTCGCTGTCTCTGTGCTAGCTAACCCAGCATCAACTGCTACAAAGTATGCGTTATTTAGCCAAGATTGGTTAGCTGCTGGGCAGTTTTACATAGTCGCCAACATGACGACGGCGTACGCCGTCTCAGCGGGAACGCTCTGTTTTTTGACAGATAATGGCCTTGGAGGTGGTTCTGGTGTTCAGTTCGCTGGTGGTATAGACGGAAAATATCACCTGTTTACCGCTGTACGACGGGGAAGTTTGCATGAAATATGGATAGACAGAGCGCTAGTTGCCTCGGCATCGCTCACTCTGCGGGATGTTATCGGCTTTACAAATGAAGCTCTTACATCTGTTTGTGTCGGCGGTCTAGCGGGGTACTCAGGCTATGATAATCCGAGTGACACAATCATTTCATGGGGCTACAACAGAGCGCCACAGCCCGCAGAAATCAAATCTCTGTCAGACAACCCATGGCAAATCTTCAAACCCAATCAACAACTTATATGGGGTGGTAAATGAGTATATTCAAAATACCTCGTACGAGTCAGCCACAAGGACCTGTAGGGATTGATTGGAGTAATCCGATTACACGAGGGCTTGTCGTTGCGGTAACAAACAAAACTGTAAGCCGCAACGCCCTTGGAGCATCCCCTGTATTCGTTGGTCTTACAAACCAAGCGGTATCTAAAGCGGGTCTATCGCCGTTGTATGACGGATCAAGTTCGCGCATAGGTATTACGGATAGTATTAGGGCTATTCCTGTCAATCCCGCTGGGATGACGCTATTTTGCATAGCCAAACCAAATCAAGTTGCGTCTGAAAAAGCCGTAATGTCGGTTTCGACATTCGCGAATTCGTTTTTTATTATCAACCAAAGAACGTCCACGCAGGGCTGGGCGATGCAACTGCGGGATTCAGCAGTCGCGACAATAACTGTCCAGACAAATGTCGCAGTGGTTGCAGAAAAGCAATATTCGCTATGCGCTGTTGCAAGGTCTGGAACGGGCGAGAAGTCTATATGGGTTGACGGCGTAAAAGCAAGCGTGTCAACTGCATCAACCGGGAATTTTTCGCCCGCTGGTGTAGTCATCGGATCGAGAGCAGCGACTTTAGCAACACTCCCTTTTAGTGGGCTGATACATATCGGGCTTGCCTGGAATCGCGCCCTCTCAGACGCAGAAATCAAGTCCCTCTCAGACAACCCATGGCAAATCTTTCAGCCAATCGCAGTTAACCCTCAGTTTGAACTAAGCGCGAAGTCTCAGATATTTGTCCCTAAGAACTACTTTACACAGAGACAATCGATGATGTTAGGGACTAGTGTGCCGAGCGTTACTAGCGAAGCAGATGTGCCTATTGTGATTAAGAAAGTCAGGACTACGCAGCCGCAAGGACCGGTGGGGATTGATGCCCGGTCTGGCTTTACACATGCAATTGTCGCAGGGTTTAATGTAGCTACGGGGCGCAAAACTATTTCCAGCGGCAGGTCTATAACCCTCGGAGGGGTATCGAACATCGTTGCCCTTTCGGGGGGGCAAGTCGCGGCTCTAGGCATACCGAAAACAGCTAGTTGGACGATTCTGTTTTATGGCGCTCAAATAGCTAAAAACGCATATCCGTACACTATTGGGTGTACGGATGCTGCCAATAATATCGCATTAGCTCTAAATCACGGATCGTATCCTGGACGTGCCGCTTTTTATGATGGTGTTGTTATTTTTGATAGTGGTGTGACCATGCCAGTTGGCGAGGAGCATGTAGTTGGGCTGACGTATAACCGTTCAACAGGCTTGTATGCGTGGTACAAAGACGGTGTTGCATTTAATTCTGCCGTTGGCGCGGATGTAGGTGGTACGGCTTGGCAATATGCTGCTGCCCCCGCAGAACTATCCACTACGTCACAAAGCCTCCTTGCGTTTGCGCAAAAGGCGTTGACCCCTGCGCAGATGCTTGCGCTTACCGACAACCCCTGGCAAATCTTCAAACCTGACCAACGTATCATAGGAGTATCAGCATGACGACTTCTAAGATTATACGCACGAGCCAACCGCAGGGTGCGGTTGGGATAGATTGGGCTAATCCGCTTACTAGGGGGTTAGTTGATGTAACTACACCTCAACAGCTAGATGTGATCCCGTTAGGTGCAGCTACTAAAACCCCAACGTCTAAGGGGGTTGGGTTTTCTGGCGACGGTGTATCCACGTATTGGTACAAAAACTCTGCTCCGTCGTCATTAAATCTTTTGGGCCAGGTAACTATATTTGCTTCGGTGGTTGGAGTCCAAGCTATCCCGCTCGATCGTAGAATATACGGTTTCGGCTCTACTCTAAATTCTGGCCCAATTCTAGCTATTGGTTCAGGTAATACTGTCGGCAGCGGCGCTAAGATGCGTGTGTGGGCTCGAGACTCGAATTGGGCCGAATTTCCTGATGCAGTTACCGTAGGCCGTCTGTTTGAAAATGGAGTTTCTCACTCTGGGGCAATAGTAATAAACAATTCCGATGTGCGGAGTTACATTGATGGGAAATTTGATACAGCTATCGCTTCAACGGCTGTATCAACGACATTCAATAGGACTGCAGTTGGTGCATTACTGCGTGTAAGCGCTGCAGTGTTTAATCCTGCTACTCTCATGATTGGACTCGCTTGGAACCGCGCCCTATCCGACGCAGAAATCAAGTCACTGTCAGACAACCCCTGGCAAATTTTCCAGCCGATAAAGACTCCGATCTTCGTTGGAGCAGAAGCAACTGAAATTCCTCTATCAAGTGTAGTCTACGATGATGCGATAGACGAAGCTATATCCGCCAGCAGCTTAGAAGACTATATCGACGGCACCGTCCATTCTGATTCGATCGACGAACCATTTACCGTAACTAGCGCAGAATCTAACACTTATTTAGCTAGCTCTAGTCTAGACGATACAACTGCCGCGTCATCAATAGAAAATTCTACCGCGGTTAATCTCGCAGCCATTGCAGAATCTTCTACTCCGGCAGAGTCGACATCTTCTGCGTTAACTTTCGCTGCTAGTACATCCGATTCGGTAAATAATTCTACTACAGAGTCCGCACTTGCCGTATTTTCTTCTGCTGCAAGCGATTCTACTACAAGCTCAACATCTCAGAATTCATCTGCTATAGCAACCGCGGATGCATCAGAAACTTCTGGAATTGTTTCTAATCAATCCGCGACCAGCATCTATGTCGCAACTGCTGCCGATTCTGTTGCATCCGCTTCTGCTCAAGCATCTAATAATGTAGCATCTAGTTCTTTATCTGAAAGCAATATCGCTTCTGTCACAGAAGCGATCGCGATCGTCTATGCCGGCTCTATTTCTGAAACGACCGCTACTGCTTCTGCTCAGAATTCTTCTTATGTCGCGGCTGTTAATAAGAACGAATCTGCTAGCGTCACTTCTACAGAAAATAGTGCTGCGATATTCGTTGGTTCTGTGACAGAGTCGGCTAATACATCGACGATTGAAACAAATGGTTCTATTCAGACCGAAACTATATCAGAATCTGCCGCTGCAACTTCTGCGATTAATAACTATCTGATAGCCGGTGGAAATAGAGCCGAATCTGCAATTGCTACTTCTAGCGAATCTAGCACCCAGCTAGCTATTCGCTCCATAGCAGAGTCGGCAATTTCTTCTACGTCAGAGTCTGGCGCAAAAATTACTGCTTCTGCTGTCAATGAATCTTCTAATACCGGCGACTCTGCTATACTAGGAACGATTATTAGCAGAACGATCGCCGAGACGATAGCGGCAACGGAAACATCATCGGCAGGCGCTGTTCGTTCGTCTAGCTTGTCAGAAACAAGCTCTATGGCCAGCTCGGAGCTTGTTTCTAGAATAGTTTCAGCGACTTTATCAGAAACTTCTACCGCAAATGCTTCTCAGTCTAGTTCGATCGTGTACTCTTTTGCGATATCAGATACACTGGCAACTAGCACTACAGAGGAATATTCTGGTTCGCAAGTCAGCTCGGTCTCAGACTCTACTAGCACTTCTACATTACAAAATTCGACATACAGTACGACGGCGGTCGCTTCGGAATCTACTTCGTGCTCGAGCAATATTTCTTCTAATGTACTTAGTGTAAGAGCTATTAACGATTCTGTAACTGGATTCGACTCTACTAATGCAACAGCTCTTAGATCTAGTTTAGTAGCAGAATCTAGTAACGTTTCTGACAGCGTTACATGCAGTGTCATCAGAGTCGTTGCGGCTAATGATGCGTTTTTTGCCATAGATTCGATAAATGGATCCAATGACATAGCAGACATAGCTATGTCAGATTCGGTTGCAGTATCGGATTCTCGGTCGACAGTAGTTCAACATAGATCTAATGTGTATGAGCTATCGGCTACGACAGATTTTGTACAAATTAATGGCAATTTCACTACATCGGTAAATGATTCGTCAAGTGTCAGTGCTGTCCAGTCAATAATCGATACGAATGTTAAATACATAGACACATATAATAAATATGGATCGGTTAGACATAAAATTCAAAAACCCGAAATAGATTTAAATCACTGGAATGTTTATTCTCGTATAACGTTAAATAATAAAAGAGCATGAGGAAGATTGAATGACATTTGAAAAAATTATCGATAGAGTGCTGTCACACGAGGGTGGATTAGTAGATAATCCACAAGATCCGGGAGGTCTGACTCAATGGGGAATTAGTCAGCGTAGTTATCCTAATCTAGACATAAGAGCATTGACTCGCGAACAGGCGGTTGCTCTCTACAAAAAAGACTTCTACGATCCGATTAATATTGATAGTCTACCTGAAGGTGTCGCTTATCAATTAATGGACTGTGCTGTCAATTCTGGTGTAGGAACCGCGATCAGAATGCTACAACGAGCAATCGGCGTCGCAGACGATGGACATATTGGGCCAGTTTCTAAAGAAGCAATCGAAGAATTGCAGGCTCATGATCTGATAATGAGATTCTTGGCAGAACGACTAGAATTTATGACTAAACTTAAAAACTGGCCAAACGCTTCTCGTGGTTGGTCTAGACGAATTGCACAAAACTTACGTTACGGAGCAGACGATGTTTGATAAACTAAAAGCATTTTTAAATTTGTTCAGAAAAGGCTCGGAGGTCGCTAATGTCGAAGCATGGAAAACTGGACAGATTACGAGCACAGTTCTTGGTGCTCTTATTCTTGCCATTATTAATGTGGCGCAAATTTATGGTGTCGCGCTTCCGGTCGACGTCGATGCTGCTAATGCTATCGGCGGTGGTATCGTTGCTATTGTTAACATCATGCTCACTGCTGCCACCTCTAAGCGTGCCGGAATATTGCCAGCAAATAACAGCGCAGCCGAACAACTTGGAAATGAGAGCGATAGTGATGTCGGCGCAGGAATGCCAAACGGAAACATTGCAGACGATACTCGCAAAAAAGCATTGCGGTTTGTCAATAATGCCAACAATCCGCTGGCAGGGCTTGACACAACTTACTCTCATAGGTAGTTTAAATATAATAGACGGAGTTACCGTCAAATATACATGCAAATATTGAAGGAATTATATGACAAATTTTATTAACGTATTGACACTTATCATCAGAATGCTACCGCTTATCAAAGAAGCGGTAGTGTCGCTTGAATCCGCATTTCCTGATTCTGGCAACGGAGTAGCCAAAAAAGCTATTCTAAACATTGCTCTAGAGCAAGCTGTTCTGGTGACTAGCGAATTGACCGAAGCGTATGAAAAAGCTAAGCCATCTCTATCACTGATTATCGACGCCGTGGTAGCACTGGTTAAGAAGAAAGCCGAGCCGGTGGCATAATGAAATACAGCTCAGTACTGTGTAAATTACACAGTATTTCTTTGATATAGCTCTTTTGGTATTAAATTAAATCCCAATTCTTTAAAAGTTTTGCCGATATCATCGACTGTAAAAGTATTTATTAGCATTTCGTGATTGTTATATCTCATTTTAGTCATGACTAGATCGTTGAGTTTACAAAATGTACTAAATGGATTTGATGATAAAGTTGGTGTGATTTTTAAACAGTTGTCAAATATACCCCACGGAGTATTATAATACTGCTTAAATGATGGATTATCTTTTCCAGATTGGTTTCCTTTATTTGCGCTAACTAATTCTCCAGAAATATATCTAGAATCAGTTTTATCTACTCGAAATATATTTCCGTCTGAATCTTTTACTATGATTTTTCCTTTAAGAAAATTTTTCAATTCCCCTGATATTATTCTCGGGTCGTCTTTAGATACCATGAATGTTTTTCCATTTAGATCTTCGACGATAACTCTATAGTTCAGTAAAGCTTTTAATTCGCCAGAAATATATCTCGGATCGTCTTTAGATATTTGAAATGTATTTCCTGACGTGGCACACACCACGACAACTTTATTTTTAGATATGTGAGTTAACTCTCCTGAAATATACCTCGGATCGTCTATAGACACTTTAAGATTATTGTCATCTTTATCTTTAACCATAATTTTGTTTTTCTGCCATGCAATCAATTCTCCAGAAATATATCTCGGATCGTCTATAGATACTAATAATTTTTTATTTTTATCTCTAGTAGCTATTTTTCCCTTTAATGAAGAAATAAATTCTCCGGAAATAAATCTATGGTCTGTTTTATCCAATAAAATTTTATTTCCATTAGCATCTTCCATGTATCTGATTGCAACGATAGCCTTCAATTCTCCAGAAATATATCTCGGATCTGTTGTAGATGTTGAAAACTTATGATTATTTTTATCTATAACTACAACATTACCTTTGTTAATACTTACCAATTCACCCAAAATATATCTGGGGTCGGTTTTGTCCACCATATTACATTTTCCATTAATGTCTTTAACAGTGACTTTTCCGCGTTTAATACTAATTAATTCTCCTGATAAAAATCTAGAATCATTGTTTTCTAGAAAAAATTTATTCCCGTTTTTATCTTTGACTGCAACTTTGCCGCTAGTATCAAAACCAACCGATGTTTGGTTTGATTTATTGTAAAAATTGAGATGATTCTTTACATTAAATTTAGCATGCAGTAAAATTTCTCTTGCTAATGCTTCTTCTTTAGTGCTAAACATCTGAACTATTTTGTACTTATAATTTTGCGGATTTTCTTTTTGGTCTTTTCTAAATGCCGCACCTTCAACTCCTGTAAGTGAGCTGAAATAAGTTACTCCGATAACTTTAGATGGATGAATGCTAGAAGATTTGTAGCCGTAGTAGTGTTTCTTTTCTACTAAGTTAGTGATACGGTAAACGCAATAATAAATAGATTTGCTGGTCATATAGATCCTTAAAGTGGGTTGACTAGAGGTCCTGGATACTTGTAATATCGCGAGGCCACTGTTTATTTAATATTAAATAGAATTTACTGGAGGAAAGAATAATGAAATATGAAGATATTAGACATGAGATAAAGACTTTTGACGTGTTGGCATGGGACGAATCAGGTCCGTGGACATCCATACGCCAAATACAGCTTAATCTGATAAAAATGTTTACTATGTCAGAATACAATCATGTAGGTCTTGCCTTCGTGACTGGCGGCAGAGTTTTTGTTGTAGAGTCTGTAGTGCCTGACATTCGAATCTATCCTCTGTCTAAAGAACTTCCTTGTTATCTGATAAAAACTAAGTTCAAGTTTACTAAAGAGCACGAAGAGTACATGCTGTCTAAAGTCGGACTAAAATACTCTAAATGGGAAGCGCTTAAGGCATTTTTCACTTCTGATACTAATAATCCAAACAAATGGCAATGCGCCAAATTTGTCAATGATGTTCTGGCACAGGTTACTCCAGCAATCGTTGATATTAAAGACACTCCACACGACACGGTCAAGTACTTGACTGAAGATTGTGATGGTTCAATCACCATGATCGAATAAGAAAATAAAATATGAAAATCACAAATCTATCAAGATCTCTCGCTATCAGTAGTTCTACTGTTCTAAATGACGTTGTGACAGTAGTCACAGCGAGTAATCACCTTCTAGTAACTGGCGATACGGTAACATTCTGGCAAGCAGTTGGAAAAGAATTCACCGTCACTGTTACTGACGCCACTACATTTACGGTTCCTGCTAATATTAGCATTAACATTGGTTCAACCATTATGCCGGCAGGCGTTTGTTATGCAACTGCTCTGCGCTCTGGTGGACAAATTTCTAATTCTTATCCGATGGCTTCATCATCAGATTCATCATTCACTTTTCAAGCCATCGGATTGACTACGGCTGGTTCCGGATCTGCCGTCGTTACTGTTGAAGCATCTAACAATGGTACTAATTGGCTTACTGTTGGTTCGGTTACGCTGACTCTCGGCACTACTGTAGTATCTGATAAAATTCTGATCACTTCACCGTGGGGTTACTTTAGAATTAATGCTACTACATTAACTGGGACCAATGCGAAAGTAAACGTTTTACTTTGCCGTCATTAACATTTAAATGACTAATCTTGCCTCTTTTGCAGAGCTGATGAAGCAGGCTGCTGCCGATAAAGCAGCACGTGCAATCGCAGAAGAACATCGCAAGAAAACAGAAGTAGCACCTCTTCTCTCAGATCTTTTCAAGACAGTATCTACTGCCAAAAAGATAACGGAGAAACGCGCTCAAGTTATCGACAAGATCGATGAGCTAGAAGCTAATCAAGTAACAGAAGAAGATCTATCCGAATTAGTTGATTCTAGAGTAGATAAGCTTGCGACTGATACTGAAAAGAAGCTTGTTGCGATAGTCAAAAAACTTCAGGACGATATCACGAATTTGAAGCGTCACGTCGATTCTAGGCCTTCTTCTACTGGATGGGGAGGCGGCGGCGGCGGCGGCGAAGTTAAAATTCTTCGAATGGATGATATTGACTTGTCTAATCTTGCACATGGTAAGGTGATGACGTATGACGCTACATTAAATAAGATTGTGTTTTCTACTCCTTCGACTGGAGGCACTACATCTACAACAGACGAAGAAATGCCATACTCTAAACGAATCGATTTTATCTCTGACAATGAACTCTATAAAGGTGAAGCCATAGTTGGTGCATCAGAGACTGCGTTGCTTTGGAGAATACGAAAAGTTACGATTGGTGCAGATAATGATGTAACAGAGAAATGGGCTAACGGTGATTCCGAGTATAATAAACGATGGTCAGATAGACTTACGTTTGTTTATAGCTGATGTGCTGTGGAGCATGTTGTTATTGATTAGTAGTTTGCTTGGTATGTTTGTTACGATGTGGTTTGCCTCTCTGATCATTGGAATTTCTAATTTACATTTACTCTCAAAGAAACTTGAAATAATAGCATTCATTATTCTTTTTATTCTTTTTGCAGAAAACATTTACATCATTTACAATATATTTTTTGCATGAAAAAATTTATAATCATTGCTCTACTATTCATCAACAACGCTTTCGCGGCAGAATTTGTCGTAAAAGTTCGTTATGTCCATGATGGCGATACGATAATGATTACTCTTCCCAAAATGCCAGCTCCGCTTGATAAAGCATCAGTCAGATTGCTTGGAATTGATACTCCAGAAATGGCTGGAAAATGTCTAGAAGAAAATAAAAAAGCTATAGAAGCTAAAGCTATGTTGATAAAACTAATCGGAAATTCTAAAACGATTATTTTAACTGACTTTAAATATGATAAATATGGTGGTCGGATCGATGCTAATGTTATTGTTAATTCTAAGAATTTGAGCCAAGAATTGATAAAAGCTGGATTAGCTAGACCTTACTACGGTGAAGCAAAACAAACATGGTGCCAATAGAAAATGCAATATATCTCAGCAATAAATCCAAAGTGGAGAACTAGAACATCAATAGAACTAATAGTTTTATTTGATGGACAAGAATCCGAGATTCCATTTATCGCTCATAAAGATGACACTGATGAATATAATCGAGAACTCTTTACGCGCGCCAGCAATGGTGATTTTGGGCATATTGATCTAGCACGAAAAGATATAGCAGACAACTTAGCAAAAATCATTGCGAATAAACGCGATGTTTTTATGTTGACTGGCGGAGCTAAAGTAGGCGATCATTGGTTCCATTCTGATACACATTCAAAATTACAACAACTATCAATCATGATTGCTGGAGCAGTCCTTCCAGAAGGTTTGTCGTGGAAAACTATGTCTGGAGAGAAAATTCTAATGACGCCAGATTTAGCTGTGCAGATTTATAGAGGTCAAATGTATCAAGAATCAGTTCTATTTGGCTATGCAGAGTATCTTCTAGAACAAGTTTACAACATGGAAACTCCAGAGAATTTAGATATCGAAAACGGATGGCCTGAGGTGTATCAATGACTCAATATGTGGTAACGACTAATCAGTCGATTGATGAAGTAGGGTTCCAGTTCTGGACTACTATTAATAACGGCCGTGCTGCATACTATTCTGTCAACGGGCAAAACTGGACAACTTCAGGTCTAATCACATCTGTTAACATTGTATGGACTGGTTGGGATATTTCAGACGATGGCCTTTTAGTTTATGTTGCTGCCGACCGAACATCTACAGCAACAATCGCTCCAATAACAACAGGTAGTGCTCCTGCCAACCAAGCATCAATGTTACCCGTTGGTACTGCATGGAAAAAATGTGTATATGGTAATGGGTCATTTGTATCTGTAAACACTTCCACTACTGCAGCTGCATATATGCGACATAAAGAAGCTATCGGTTGGACGGCTTCTACTCTACCTTCTGCTGCGGCATGGTCATTACTTGCTTTTGGGAATAACACTTTCGTAACAATTGCACCATCTTCAACTGCTTGCGCGGTTTCTGACGATAATGGTGTTACTTGGTCTCCAATTGTTCTTCCTGCTGCATTAGCGTGGATTGATCTAAAATTTGCTAATGGCTATTTCGTTTTAGTAGCTAATGGATCGAGCGATGTATATACTTCTCCAGATGGTTCGACGTGGACACTGCGTTCAACTGCACTTCCTTCTGCTTCTGCGTGGACGATGCTATCATGGGCAAATCTTGGTGGAGTTAACGGCACATGGGTATGCGTTCCATCAACTGGAACGACTGCTGCATATTCAACAGATAATGGTGCAACATGGTCATCATCTACATTGCCAGCAAGCGGTAACTGGATTGTCGCCGGCGGGAAAGCAGCTTGGGATGGTTTCCAGATGTTTACTGCATTGACAATATCATCAACGGTCGGAGCATTCTCTTATGACGGCATCAATTGGTCGAGCTCAACAATCACGTCGGCCACTTACAATCGTGAATTCAAACTAATTCAGCCACGATTGGTAACTGGTGACGGTATCACAGTTAACAACAGTGCAACTCTAACAGTCAACACTGATCGGAAAATATATCTGGCAGGTGCTACAGCCCTTGTTATCACGAATGGTAAGGTTCTAGTTCAAAACACAAGCACAACAGAACCAATTAGATTCGGTACCGGAAGAATGGCATCTGGTAATCAATTAACTACAATTGACTGCACAAATGGTCTTGGTGAATTTGAATCAGCTGGTAACTATATTGAAATTGGAACTTCCACTGGTGCAGCAGGTCAGACATTCACTTCTCCATATACATTCGGTGATTATATTCCTGTGGTGGAAATCGAGACTGCGGCTGGTTCTGGTATCTATGAACCATGGGTCAATGTAACTGGCGCTCCAGAATTTAACCAATACAACTATTTCCGCAATGGTTTAAGATCAGTTGGTAATGAAGAAGGTGGTAAGGCATTCACTCAAGATACTAATCAAGCAGCATGTCAGTATCTGATGCTATCAAATTGCAATGTCATGGCATTGACCAATGTTATAACATGCGACTCTACAACTGGTCTTGTGCCAGGAACATGGGTATATGGTCGTGGTACCACAGCGATCGTGCAGGAAGTACTCAGTGCTACAATATTTACTATTAATGTCGTAGTAGCTTACGCTTCTTCTTCATCTACTGCTGGTTTTGCAAATATTCCAATGGTCGCAATCCGACCTCTTTATGTACAGAATACATCAACATTGAGATTTGGTGATGATGTAAATGGAAAGATTCCACCAACTGGGGCAAAAGTTCGTGTTCAAAATATCTTGCTGACAGACTACTCTCCAGCAAACTATATGAACAACGTGTTTGCTAGTACTAATGCACCATTCCATCTAAGAACATCTGCCGGTGGAGGTAAATTCACTTTTGATAAAACTCTGTTTGGTGAGTCGTATTCCAACTTAACCCAAGCAGCATCAGTCACAATGACAAATTGTGGTGGTCAGTACGTACCATTCATATCTGAGTGTTATCAGGTATCAATGAATAATGTTGCCTTTGGTCTGCCACCTGTCGGACAGGTGGCACCAAGTGCCGTCGCTCTGGCTGCTACAGGATCATCTACAGCAACATCAGCCACTATTACTATTCCGGCATCAACTGCTATTCTACCCGGTGCCCTAATAACTTCTACCACAATTCATGCGGCAACAGTTACAACAGTGAATTCTACAACATCACTTGTGATCTCTACTGCAGCACATACGACTGGCACTGGTAATGTAACATACTCTTATTATGGCCCGTGGTCATACCGCGATAATAGAATGTTGCAGGCCAGCGTGGCTGGTTTTGGAAATACTACAACTAATGCACCTTGGATTTATGTATCTAATGCAAATCTTCAGAATGTTACAATGACATTCGGTGGTCATGCTGCGTCAGGTACTGGTACTTCGCCGGCTATCGGTTCTACCTTTGCTGGATTCTTAGGTTTTGGATATTCTAATGACGTGACTGTGAATAATTTCAAGGGTATGATGGTTGGTTCATATCCAAAAGTTCGTCCTTATAATACAGCATTTTCGCCTAATACTGCTGGTGCAAATCACACATATTCAAACATCAAGCTGTACAATGTGAATGGTGTTATTGGTTGCTCTGTGGTCAGTAACACAAAAGTTACCAACGTAACTCATAAACAAGGTATCAACAACGAGGGGTACAATTGGGCATCTCTTGCTCGTGTATTCTCAGATGTGAAGAATGGAATACCAATTCCTAAAGATACTCAGTACTGGTTCAAGTCTCGTTCTTACAAGACTCATAATTATCACGACGAAACTGGTTATATAGATTCCATGCCTCTATGTGCGGTTCATGGCAATTTTCCAAAGTATCTGCAGATGCCACAACGTGTCGGTATTGTTCCTAAGTATGCTCAAGAAGTCGCACCAGCACTTGCTTATGGTAATGGTTCATGGGTATTCCTATCAGGTGAAGTTGCTTCAGGTGCAAATACAGCAATGGTGTCTGATGACAATGGTGCGACATGGACTGCATATCAGTTGCCAGTAGCAGTAACAACGACTTCTGTTTACTGGAGAGATTTAAGAGGCGGCGCAGCAACTGCTCTATTCGCTATCTCTAAAAATGGCAAAGATTGGTCTACAAATAATAATAATCCAGCTTCGGCACAATGGCAGAATCTTTCATTTAATAATTCTCAAGCTACTAATAAATGGGTCGGTGTAGCTGGCGGTACCGCCGTTTCTACATCAGCACTCAGCGTTTCTCTGACAGCTGGCACATTTACATGCGTTACCAGAACATTACCATCTGCAACTTGGATCTCTGTTACTTCTAGTGATGCCGGCAGATTTGTAGCTATTGCTGGCGGTTCTGTTGCTAGTACTGGATCATCATGGTCAACGGATGGCGCAACATGGTCTGCTGCGGTTGCACTACCTGCATCATCATTGTGGCAATCTATTGCATATGGTTCTTCAAGATTCGTTGCGATCTCTGGTTCAGCAACTAACGGACCGACTGCATATTCTACTGATGGCACATCATGGACTGCAGGTACTGCAGCAACATTGCCATCAGGGATGACGTACAACAAAATACTATTCACTGGAACTGTATTCGTTGCTTTGGCTGGACCAGCATTTACTGCTACTTCTCATAGCGTATTCGCGCCGGCATCTGTATCGTCTTGCTTCTGTACTTCTACTGATGGTATTACTTGGTCTGCTCTAAAATATCTTCCTGACTGCACTCAGTGGATTGCTATGGCGAACAGCGGTAATGCTGTTGGTGTTATATCAACATTGACAGGGAAATTTGCATATACTGCCGATGTTTCATTAGCAACTCCAACTTGGACGCTGTATACAGATGTTATGCCAGTTCATAACCGTATCTCGATATTCCATCAGTCAACTGAATTCAATCAGGCACTGAATACTGCTACATCGGTTGCTACTACACTCGGAAGTTCTACTATTACTTGTGCTTCAACTGCTGGTTTACAAGTTGGTACAGTTGTTTCATTCAATGGTGGTAATATGGTTGCCACAGGAGCAATATGGTTCGGTGCTGGTGCATTAGGGTCACAAGCAAATGCCGCTATCGTCACAAGTATCACCAATGCAACGACTTTTGTGATCAACCGACCAGCACTGAAAACAGCAACAGGTTTAACTGCAACTTTCTATAAAGGTGCATATGCTCTTTATAGATCGACTACTTCGGGATTTACTGAAAGAGATGAAACAACGCTGGTCGGCGCTACACAGTCTATTACTGCGGGCCAGATGATATTTGGTGATACTTATGGTGTTGTTAAAGACACAACATATTACTACAGACTTCGTAAATTATCTGGTGGCGGTGCAGCATCCATTACTAACTGTTCAGGTACGGCTGCTGCGTCCACTATAACAACACACGGTTCTTGGTACTACTGGCAATCCTCTTTTGAAATTGATGGTAAAACGGGCACTAATGTTTTATCCTCTCTAGTATTCAACTTCTTTGCTACTGGTATTATTCCAGGAGCGATAGTAACGGGACCGGGTATTCCTGTAGGGACAACTGTAACGGATGTACCAGATTTTGATACAATCATACTATCTGCAAATCTAACTGCTGATGTGACTTCTCGTGGCAATAATCGCACTTATGTAGGTTTCAGCCCGGCGCCAGGCATGTACATTTTCGGTTCAAATGTTGGTCTCGATAGTAAAGTAGATACTATTGATTCTGCTACATCAATGACAGTAACTGCAGCGAACACAAATACCTTCACAAACCAAACTCTAAGATTCGTGGTTGGTGCTGAATTACCAGAGATTGCTGCTATCGCTACTGCACCAAAAGTTATTCAAAATAATGCACTGCAGTCAAACACTCTAGCAACTACATGGACTACATCTGGCATTACCGCAACTAATGCTGCTGCTTATACTCCACTAGATATCTTTATCGGCGTTAACGGTGCAGCTGCTGCTGGTACAGGCTCTTCACTATATGCATCTACAGCTAACGGTACACTAACACAGACCATTAACACTGGTGTTGGAGTTCCATATACATTTTCAATCTACCTAAGAGCAAGACACCCAGATTTGAGAAGTTACATCACAGCTGATTTGACGCTAGGTACTGCTACTGCTAATCTAACACTAACTAACCAGTGGAAACGATATTCTGTTACATTTACTACTACAGCAAACACAACAAATGCTGTGATTAAGTTACCTTTGATGGGGTCGGTAGTTGAGGCTACAAGAGCAATGGTTACGGTTGGTTCGGATATTCCTGTTCCTACCGCAGCAACGACTACTTTAATTACTCAAGTGTTGCCACAGCAATTGTTCAACGTTACCGACGGTCTAGCTGGTTACTTCTTGCATGATGCTCCTGCTGGTATTGTAACTAATATCCAAGCTGCTCCGTCTGCGCAACAGTATGCTCACCTGCACGTAGATACTACATCGAATTTTGTGCCATCTGACCAGAATCAAGTTTATAGTACGGAATTCTCTGCTGCAGCAGATGCAACATTCGCATATGCATCTTCTACTAATCACGTAGTTGATAACTATAATCCAGTTAGTACACTCATGGCTGATCGTAATACTCTTGTATTCCCATCAACAGGTACTAACGGCATCACTATCAAGAATGCTGTAATTCCTTTTAATGGAAGTACTGGTAACTTGTTGAACTATACAACTGCAGGATATAACATTTACCTACATAACATTACGATGGTAAATCCTCGTAACTATATTGCTGCACTATACTTCGATTCGATCATTAACAATGCGTCATCTGGTATTAAGCTACAGAATGTAAAATCTACGCTGAGTGGTAGAAGCGCATGGGGTGCGCAGTCACTAGATACTATATACAAGGGTGTGCCTGGTGCTGATTCATTACCTGTTAACAACCAGACGACTTGGAATCTTTCTACAAATCCGACTCAAGATAGTTTGCCAGTTGCAACAGCTAACTTGGCAGCTGTATATGACAACATGTTCCATGAAATGACATTTGGTCCAGTCAATAAAGGTTGTTTAGATCTGAGAATGTCAGCTTCAAATAAAGCTGTTAAACCATATACATTTGATTCTGGTTCATTGTACTTTGATAACGCAGGCGGTCTGGCATTTACTACCAATAATGATGTGGCAACTTTTGAATGGCCACATATCATCAAGGGCGTGACTGGTTTCTCAAAACGCAGGCCTCATATCTATGGCATTGATATTGGTCTAAGTCCCGTAACTTCACTGGGTGCTCTAGTTGAGTATGATCTAGATCGTGGTGCTGGTTATTCTGGTACTTGGAAACAAGTTAATGGTGCTAAAGGTATCGCCAATCTATCATCTGAAGCAGCAATCGATCCGTCAACTGGATTTAGAATCAAGTTCAGAGTTTCTAGTCGGTATGTGTTGAAATATACCAGTCAATTTGCTCAATTTATTCCCGGTGAAGTACTTCGTAATAATGTACTGGCAGCTGCTGCCACCGCCACCGCTACTGTAGTTGATGACGAAACGGTAACAACTAATACAACAGGAAGTTTGGTATGTAATAATTTGACAGGTGCCTGGGTAACTGGTAATACTATTTTCTCAACCACGATCAATACAACAATTACTAATACAGTAGCGAACACACCAGCATCAATGACAAGTTCAAATATCTCTGGAACAACATTAACAGTCGGCACACTTGCTTCTGGTACTATTAAGGTCGGCATGTTGATTACTGGTACAGGCGTGGTCAATGGTACATATATTGTATCAAATATCGCTGGAACTGGATCTGGTTCAACATGGACAGTAAATTTCCCTCAAGGTGTAGTTGTAACTACACTAACCGGCGGTTATACTTCTGTTGTATGTGCAAGTACAGCAGATCTATTTCCTGGTATGGGATTCAGAGTAGCTACAACACTAGGCGGTCTGACTGCCGGTACTACATATTATGTCCATGCCGTGATTGATGCTACTACATTTACTGTAACATCCGCATCATATGGAAATACAGCTCCCGGTTTATCTAATGCATCAGGTTCTGTAGCACTTGTTGGTGTTCATGGAACAATTACTGCTGTTAATACGGTCGGTGTATTTGCTCCACAACCATCTAGCAAGTTACAAGCTGTTCGTATTTTTACAGAATTGGATAACTCACCCGCAAATTATTATCCTGCTTCTGTTAACACATTGACGATTAACGGTTTGCAATCTGGTTCTGATATCACTATTATAGAATCTGGAACAGAAAATGTTCTATCGAACACAGAAGATTATGCTGGAACTTCTTTTGGTTATATCTATGAAGTAGCTAAAACCGTCGATATCGTCATCAACAAGCCAGGATTCTATCCAGCAGCAATTAGAAATTATCCTTTATCTACTACAGATGCATCTGTACCGATTATTCAACCACCAGATCTATCATATCTGGATTAACATTAAATAACAATAAACGTTAGGAAACAAGAAAATGACAATGATAACTGACCCAGATGCCTTAGTAGTTGGGACTAACATCACATTTAACACTGCTGCTAAGACATTCGATTTTATCGCATCTGCAGACGGCTCAACCACTGGCGGATTAATCGCTAAAGATGGCGTTGACGGTAATGCTATCTGGTCAAAGTTTGTTGACCTTTGGGCAACTGCTACGTACAAGCCTTATCCATTCCCAATGAATAAGATTGATAATCGATCGGGTCAGTATGTATTCGGTAAAGATCCGGGCGGTACAGCAAATGGTTGGAAGCCAGGATCTGATGCTACTCGTCAAATGATTCGCAATGCTGGTTGGTCTGAGTACTCAAACGCAGGAGTATTAAATCGACAGTATTTCGGAGCAGTTCTTCAGGGTTCTGTTTCTCCAGGATCTCAATGCTATTACCAGAAGTCATCGACCGGGTCGGCAATCAACTATACATTCACTGATTTGCCGAACGAAGCTATTCAGGTATTTGGTGATGCTTCTAACGGATCGTTTGACAGCAGAACATTCTTCAAGTCATTCAATCGTACGTATGGTTACACATTCGATGACGTATCGTTGACAGACATTTCAGAAAATGCTACTGGCGCCTACAAGCTTCCATTCGGCATTAACACCTCGGCCGACTTGAACTTGAAGGCAGATGATACTGCCATTCTTCTAGCTCCGTATGATACTTGCACTATTAAGTATGACACAGCAATTACGAACAAAACAATCGGCGCCGGTAGCTATCCATTCAAGAAGCACATCACTCACACGAATCTGACTCGTTTTCAGATTTACACCAAGATGCAATATCTGCTTCGCCAAGGCACGGACATTAACACGGGTGGAACGGGTGGAACAATTACTGGCAAAACTGCTGACTTGATCTGCTGGTTCGTCGGCCCTACTCTCTACACTAAAGCATTCTTTACGCCGCTTGACGCCGACTTGAACGACATCGTGTTTATTGATGACAGCGGCGTAGAGCATATTTTTCCATACGCATCGGCCGGTACTCTGAATTTCAACGCAAATCTGACTTCTGATGGAACTGGTTACTACACTTTGTATTACACGACAACTCCTGCTGGAGATGATTTCGGTGAAGGAACCGCTGTCATCGTTAAAGACAAAAACGCGACAGATATCACCGGAACCATTTCTGCGGCATCTATTCCATTCTCGTTTGACTTTTCTAGCAATACACAATCAGGGTATGCTGGTGGAACCAATAGAAACGTGACGTTAGTCTGGGGAAATCCTGGCGTCGCAAAGCCGGGTGTGTCTACTGGTACTATCATCGAATCCAAAGGCATTTCTATATCTGCAACGGCCGAGGCCGATGTAAGTTACGTTGCATAAATATAGTAAGTGATCAATTTAAGGATAATTAATAATGACTAATTCGTATATACAGGTGCCACCCGACAGCGTCGGCAAAAAAATGTTTGCCAAACAGAATGTCGTTGGTGCCGACACTGTCCACACTCAAGTGATGCATGTGGCCGATGCGAATGATCCTACAAAAGTTCAACAAGTAGATATTCGCGGTCAGGCGTATGTAAGATTTGCAGAAGGTTCTCCGACAATGGATGCTTTTGCAAATTTACGAGTTGGTACGGCCCATATTCTCGGTGGCTATGAATATACTAATACTGACATGGCAGATCTTTTTCAAGATAAAACTGGAGTCGGTGGAACGTTAACGTGGAATCAGACGGCAGCAAATACTGTGATGGCCGTAAATTCTACATCTGGCAGTTTTGCTACTCGCACCACAAATCGTTATCATTACTATCAGCCGGGCGTGGGCAATTTAGTCATTCTGACCATCGCTAATGGAGATGCCGGAAAGGCGAATAACTTTCGCAGATGGGGCTATTTTGATGTAGAAGACGGTATCTTCTTTGAACTAAATGGAACTACTTTGAGCGTAATACTACGCTCGAGCGTTTCAGGCTCTATTGTAGAGGAAAGAATTCCTCAGGAGTCATGGAATGGTGATAAGCTAGACGGAACTGGTATGTCTGGGATGACGATCGACGTCACAATGGCAAATTTCTATTTTATTGACTATGCCTGGTTAGGAGTCGGGCCAGTTCGTTTTGGTGTTCTGGCTCCGGACGGATCAAGATGGGTCTGTCATACATTTCACAATCCAAATACTCGCATCGGCGCGTATATGAGGACCGGTTCTCTACCGGTCAGATACGAAAATACTAATACTGGCGCAACGGCCTCAACATCAGAGCTAAAAGTAATATGCACTGCCATATACTCGGAAAGTGAAACTAACTACACTTACTGGCGCTATTCAGATATCGAAAGAATTACGCCAGTCACGGTCGGAACAAAAACTCCTCTGCTTTCTATGCGAGTAAAGCCTGGATCTAGAGTCGGTATATACCCTGAGAAGCTTAGCATTTTAGTTACAGGAACCGGTGGCGCACGAGTTTCTATCATCGACGACGCGGTGTTAACTGGCGCAACTTGGGGAATAACCGGAGGCGGCGAAGCTCAGGGCGATATCGGTGCCACGGCGGCCACAGGCGGTGAAGCATATATTTCACTATACGTTCCAGAGGGCGTGACTAATTTAGATCTGAGAGAATATTACGAAACAAATGATGAAGGGTATCATAGACTTGCAGATGATTCAGATTCTTATACGTTCACGGTAGTTATAACCAAATTAGCTGCTTCGGTAGTAACTGCCGGCGCTATGCTTGGATATAAAGAACTTGCATAATGTCTGCATTAGTATGGGATAACTTCGGCGTTGAATGGGCTCTAGAGGAAAAGGTTTCATTTAACGGATTTACTAAAGAGATTCATGTAAATTCTGGAGTAACGACTCTAGATATTATGGCAGATGTATATTCTGCCTGGGTTAGATGGATTGCCAGAGAAACTAGGTTTTTGCCGGCAATCAGATATTCTGGTTTTGACGCGATTCCCGGGGGCCGATCAGGCGCAACATTCTTTCTGTATAATGGTTGGAAATTATTCATAGATCTAAGACAGACCAAAGTTCTCGGTGTTCTATTTTCTGACAACTATCCAACAGCATATTATGATTCTGTCACAGAGCTTGCAATATATCCTGCCGAAGTATCATCGGTAGTTAACACTGTTTACTCGGGTGGTGGAGCTGCTCCATCTGCCTCAGAAATATGGGCATTTAATAATCGAACGCTTACTACGGCGTTTCCAACAATACCTGTTCCGCCAACTCCGGTTCAGATTCGTCAAGAGATTGATTCTAATAGTACACAGTTGCAAAGATTGCTTACATCGTCTAGCACGATTCTAGAGTCTATAGACAATATCGCTATAGGCAGTGCATGCATTAATGCTGCAGCTGTTGAATTCTCTCTAATTTCTGGCGTTGTAACATCTGGTTCTATTGCAAATACTAGAAATTTAGATCATGTATATCATGTGATCTCTGACTCTACTATGCTATTTGATGTAACATATCTATTTGACATAGGGCTAGATACTATTCCTACAGAGTTAGTCATAACTGGTAGAGTCGGAGATAAACATGAAATAATGAATGTCGCTATGTGGAATTATCATAATTCTGCATGGGAATTCGTCGGAACTATAGCCGGTTCTACCAGTGATAACACTTATAGATTTGTCATGTATCAATCATTTGTTGGGAATCAGCCAGGTTTGATAGGTGACGTGAAAGTTAGATTTTACTCTACTGCTTTATCAGACGTCATACTCAACATAGATCAGATGTATGTTTCATACTCTGTTTTAGAGCGTGCTAAAGGGTATTCTGGTCATGTAACTTCGGCAACAGAGTATACTATTACGCTAGGGTTGGATGCAGCTGCGATTAATAATTACTATACACCATGCTTAGTTTATGTTAATCATGGAACAGGAGAAAAACAGTATGCTAAAGCAATGTCGTATACTGGAATTACAAGAATGCTGAATTTAGAATTCCCGATGGCAGTTACATTAGATACAACTTCGCATATTACACTTTCTGCTTGGGCTAATACATCAGTTGATTCTGGTGCTATAGCTACTGCCGTCTGGGATAAACCGGTGACTGATCTGACAGACAAGACTAAGATCGGCGGATTCATTAGTAAGCTGATGTTAACAATTCCAAAATTCCTTGGATTGAAGTGATTAAATAACAAACAAGGTTCATCGTGGTGATGAACATTTATAATCATTTATAATGGAGTTAATTATGGCGCAAATTTTTACGACACTCGGAATGGTTGAAGAATCTGAATTGATCAAGACCGAAGGCAAAGAAGAAAATGAAAATGAAATTATCAATTGGCAAGAATGGCGCAAGGACGGAGAAATCGTCAAACGTGAGGCGCAGCTTCAGCTCAAACAGGGTCTGTTTGCTCCCGGTCTAGCATCAATGTAAACAAATTCAATTAACAAGAAAGTAAGGTATCAATGTGAGTAATACGCAGGCTTTATGCACATCATTCAAAAAAGAATTACTACTCGGGCACCACAATTTTGGTGTCGGAGTTACTAGAGGTGGTACTGGCGTCGATTCATTTCGCGCCGCTCTATACGTAACTACTGCCACCAAGGACGCCACGACAACTACATACGGCGGAACAGTCGGATCAGTCGCCGACACTGGCGAAGTAACTGGCACAGGCTATACAGCTGGTGGCGTAGCCGTAACATTTGGCACCGTCCCTAATACAAGTGGCACAACCGCCTTTGTGACTCCGTCTGCTAATATCGTTTATCCGATCGTAACGCTGACGACTGCTTTCAATGCCGTATTGATATTCAATACTTCACAGGCAAATAAGGCAGTATCGGTTCACACGTTCACGTCTCAGACAATTACTGCCGGAACATTAACGCTGACTATGCCTACTAACGACGCAACGACGGGACTCATTCGTCTGGTCTGATTGTACCACTTTCAAGCATTGATCATGATCAATGGCAACCGAACAACTATATTCTAATTCAGCGAGTGTCAGCACCGGTAGTTCAATCTACACAGACGAATCTGGTGCATTATATTTTGCCGAAGAATACACATCACATACCGGTAATGTAGTCGCATCCTCCGAAGTCAGCATTACGTTGGCTGGAGTAAGCGCGACAGCAACTCCAGGGTCGGTTGCTTCATCTCAAGCGCTAAGTCGTGCATTAACTACAGTAAGCGCGACAGCAACTCCAGGGTCGGTTGCTTCATCTCAAGCGCTAAGTCGTGCATTAACTACTGTAAGTGCAACGGCTACTAGAGGGTCGGTTACGACATCGCAAGTCTGTTCACAGACTTTAAGCGGATCTCAGACAACCGTCTCTGTAAATTCTGTAACAAATTCGCAGACAGTAGATCTGTCAATTACCGGCAATCAGACATCGACGGCGATCGAGCCGGTTACCACTTCACAAGACGTAAATGTAACGCTATCTGGCGTAGAGTGTTCGGCCACTATAGAGTCTATCGCGACTTCACAGACCGTAGATCTGTCAATTACTGGTAATCAGACGACGACAGCAATCGAGTCTCTGATCAATTCTCAGGATGTAAATATAACTCTCGCTGGAAACGAGGGAACATTTGCACTAGGGAACTTATCTCCACCAGAATTCTCTCTCGACATTAGTGGGAACGCGTCGACAGCAACTGCCGGAACCGTTTCACCAAGCATAGAAGTATCAATTGGCATTGTAGGAAATAGTTCCACAGTGCCTTTGCAGTCTATAAGCGCAAGCAGTGAAATTTCGTTTACTCTGACTGGAGTTCAAGCTCTTGTTATTAATGACTCTAATATCACTGGGTCGGTTGAATCGAGCTTTTCGCTATCTGGCGTTTCAACAACCACTGAAGTAGAAACACCGACAACCGGCGCGGTCGTAACTCTAAGTATCACTGGCAATCAGACAGAGCTACAGACTAGTATACTAGACTATACAGTCGGCTCTAATGTTACTATCGTTGGTGAATCGATAACTTCAGAAGTCGGTTCAGTTAATACAATATCCGTTGTATCTGCCGAGTTGACTGGTATTTCGACGGCTGGTAACGCAAACAACATCGGAGAAATTCGATTTGACATCGCCGGAATCTCTAGTAATTCTACGACAGCGACAACAGGATCCGTCGGAGTAGCTCTAGATTATTACTCTGCACTATCTACTAATTCTATAGAAGCTCGAGCGGGCGATTTAACACCTTCTAGCGTTGTTTCGATCGGAATTGATGGTGTTTCTGCCACCGGCGCGCCAGGTTCTATATCTGCTATCTCTGGCGTATCTCTAGACATTAGCACAGTTTATGCTTCTGGTCAGATCGGATCGTTAGCATATGATACTGCATTCCTGCTAAGCGGAAGTTACGCCACCGGTAGTATCGGGTCTATATCTACTTCTGCAATAGTCGACACTGCAATATCAACAGCGTCTGCGACGGGTGTTCCGGGTTCTGTCTCTACGACGGCGGCAGTAGATCATAGTATTACTGGCAATCAGCTAACGGCTCAAGTAGATTCTGTTTCCGCTTCTGCGACAGTCTCGATAACTCTTAGCACAGTGGCGGCAACTCCGACTAGCGGATCTGTAGGAGTTGCATTTGATCTACCTCTGACTGGAAGTTCTACTTCCGCTACGCTAGGGTCTGTATCGACTAGTCAAAACAGCGCAACCGGCATAGCTACAGTCTTTGCGATCGCAGAGGCAGGTTCTGTAGATGCTAGCAGCGCCGTCTCGGTGGGTCTAACGGGTCTACAATCATCTGCAGCACTGTACAGTATAGTTACTACACAAGATTCGTCTGAAGTGCTCTCGGGCGTGTCTACAAATACGCAAAGTGGCTCTGTCGATCTACAAACAGATTTTGATGTAAGTGTATATACGGTTAATGCGACGGCAGCTGCCGGATCGGTCGGCGTAGATCTAGTCGAGTATGCCGCGTTATCTGGAGTGTCTGCGACTCTTGCAGACGGAAATGTAACTGCTTCTAACGCCAAGAGTGTTGCACTAACAAATACGTCAAGTTTAGCTCAGGCCGGTTTTGTTAGTGCTTCGTCGGCCTGCACTAGTTCTATCAGCGGCGTCAGCACCACTACACAGATAGAAAACATTGTCGGCGGGCTCTCGATAGATCTATCGTCTGTTAGTTCTACTGGTAATGTATCATCATTTGGAACGTCCAGTGCTGTTAGTCTAGAACTACTCGGCAATTCTGCAGAGAGCGGAACCGGTATAATCCGAATACCAGCTAACGTAGATCTAGACATTAGCGGTGTACGAGCCAACGCAGAAATAGGCTCAATCACTACTTCCAAGACTAGTGAGATTCAAGAGGGATCTTTTAGCACCAGATCTGCGTATTCTGTATCTGCGTCCGCTCTAGCTAAAAATGAATCATTCAGTGGAGGCGGTGGAGTCTCGGTTGCTCGTCTGACAGATACATGTTCTGGCCATGGCTGTTTCCCGTCTAGAGCTGCCATATCTGCGTCACCCGACGTGATAATAAATAATCTAGGAGCGCATAGAGTCGGTGATAGTTGGGCTACTCATTGCTGTAGCGGATCTTGTCATGAATCAGTTCTGCAAGACGGCGCTCCGACAGTTTTCGTCAATAACTTACCTTTGGGCAGAGTTGGTGATTCAATAGTTTGCGGATCTAAAGTTATGACGGGTTCACCCGATGTTTTTTGTGGATAAAATCAATGGCACTTACTTATAACAAGGCTGACATCTTACCATTCAAAGAGAGTGTCAGCCTGGCCGCGTATTCGGAGACCATTACCGAGATGCTTAAGCCAGAATCATTTCCCGTCAAGTATGATCTAAAGACGGCGCGATTCAATGTCGACACTATCCCTGCAGATTGGGAAACTCTTTACGAAACGTGCACCGCGACATTTCCAGTAGCCGTTCCGCCGCCAACTTTCAGTGCAAAAGAATGCGGCTTAGCAGTCGTTAAAATGCGCAAAGTAGAAGATAAACTTAAAGCGTTATACGATCTGGCAGTTAAGATTGAAAAGCATCTCAACTCGTTGGTCAATCTGCAAAACACGGATGGGCAGAATGCTCCAGCCACGCTAAAAGCATTAAAATCTGCCAAAGATCTAAATCCAACCGAAATTTCAGAAGTAGAAATAAAGAATTTCTATGGTATTCTTGACGCGTCTAAGATATCGGCTCTAAATGCCATACTTGATGCTCATATTGTGTATAGAGATGTATTTCTGATTAAAGAAGATAGAAACGCAGACGGATTATCTGATACGTTCGCTAAGCTTCCCACATTTGATACTAATTACGCTAATACGATGGCTCAGTTAAACGCGTTCATTAAACCAAATCTGCTATTGTTGGCAGAGGCAAACAAGTCGGTCATTGACTTTTCTACGGCAGTTTCACTAACCGACATTTATGGTGATTCTAAAGAAGGTAGTGAAAAATGAAAGTAGAAACAAAAGAATACGAGTATTTTTATAACATACTCTATCCATATATTTCACAGAGTCTAAGAGATAAGCTGGCTGCCGAATCGGTAAAAAGAAAAGCTAAAAACAAATACACTATTTACGAAGAAGATCTGACCGCGGCTACAACGATGGTCATATTGCCTGACGATACACCGATTTTACCAGATGATGTGGTAGTCCCGACGCCGCTAGTAATTACTACTCCTACTCCGTCGCCGACTTCTACTCCGACCGAAACGCCGCTACAGCCATATACGCCCGACACGACGGTAATACTGCCCGGAACTGCTACGGTCTCTGGGTCTACATCGTGGACGCTAAATTGCCAGACCGAGAATATTAGCGCCGGCGGTGGATATGTAACATGGGCTCTTAGTGTAATGAATGCGGACAAAACGTCTTCCAAAATGCTTACACCTATACTGAAATATAGAAATGCGAATTCAGGGACAGTTACACTAACGCTAGAAACAGTGTCTGCTACTAAAGCTCATCAGATATCATATACGTTACCTGCGCTATTGCCAACAGGTAGCATTAGATTACAAATATTTGATGGCACAACGATGGTCGCCTCTAAAGAAGTTTGGCCATCGTCCGCCGGTGTTGCGCCCGCGCCGGTTGCGACGTCTACTACCTGGTGGACAGCAAACCCTATAATTCCGGCTACGTCTACGCAAAAGCAAGCTTTGGTCGATCTGGTTACGCAGACAGGAAATTCACTGGGCATCACCATGGAGCAAGCTCTATACAACTATACACGAGATAATGGAATAGCTAATTCTCAGTTAGATACGTATTTTGGTTGGACGGCTGGTCAGATGGACGGCTGGTGCGCGCAGTGGGTGCCGCCAGGATCTCCAAGCACATTCAGATTTACATCGACGACTCCGGCACCGGCACCGACGGGCGCAGTCTATGATATTATCTCGACGACTATTTCAATCGGAGCGACTGTTCAGCTTAAACTAAGTAATTTGCCGGCCGGCAAATTGTGGGCATGTCGTGTTTTAGCTCAGCCGATACCGCAGACTATAATGAAAATTAACGATGGAATAATTCCATCTAATGGCGAAGTTCTGATATCGTTTGTGTTTAATCCCAATGATGCCAAAAAAATGGAAGCATGGAAAGAAATCCCACTGGGTGGAAAAGCAATATTATACCCTCTCATTGAGGACCACAATGAATATTCTAGAAGTGTCGAATTGACTAAAGTATGATCAGCAGAAAGCCACAGAACTATCTTGGAAACGCTAGTCTAAAGGCGGCCGGTGTACAGATAGAGTATACTCTAGATCAAGTTCAAGAGTACATCAAGTGTTCTAAAGATCCGATATACTTCATCAAGACATACGTAAAAGTCGTTCACGTAGACAAAGGAACGGTCCCATTTGCTTTATATGAATATCAAGAACGATTAATCGATGCACTGCATAATAATAGAAAAGTCGTTGCTCTTGCACCCAGACAATATGGCAAGTGCACCAAGTTTGACACGCTAATAAATATACGTAACAAAGAGACCGGCGAGTTATTAACTGTTACTATAGGCGAATTTCATGAAATGTGTAAAATGCAACAAAATATTCGATTATCAGACGTACCGCAAACAGAAATGTAACGAATGCAGAATTGAAGAAAAATTTATTAGAGATGAAAAGCGTAGAATCGTAACGATTCTACGGAAAATAAAGAGAATCTATAAAGAATAAAAATGAAATTATCAGAAACAATCAGTAGAAAATTTGTTGAACAGTTCAATATATCAGAATGGGAAGTAGAATCTGATACTGGTTACAGTGATATTATTTCTACAAATAAAACTATAGAATATGAAATATATTCTATTTTAACACGATCTGGGATTAAACTAGAATGTGCGGATACTCATATATTAATAGATTACTGTGGTAATGAGATTTTTGCCAAGGATTCTTTAAATCAGTTTATCAAGACTAAATTTGGAAATGATCAAGTAATATCAGTATTAGCAACTGGCATATATGAGAATATGTATGATCTAAGTGTAGATTCAGAAGATCATACATATTATACCAATAACATACTATCACATAATACGATTACTACTGCCGCGTATTTTCTCTGGTGTGTACTTTTTAACGCCGATGAAAACATAGCTATTCTGGCCAATAAGGCAGCGATGGCGCGCGAAATCTTATCTAGAATTCAATTCGCATATGAAAATTTACCATTCTGGCTTCAGCAAGGAGTAATTGAATGGAATAAAGGATCTATAAAACTAGACAACAATTCAAAGATATTTGCATCTGCAACATCACCGAATGCTATCCGCGGAAATAGCTGTTCTAAAGTATACATCGACGAAATTTCGTTCATTCCTAATAACATTGCAGAAGATTTTCTGGCGTCTGTTTTCCCAGTTATTTCTTCTGGTACTAAAACTAAAATCTTCATAACGTCTACGCCCAAAGGTATGAATGTATTTCATAAGATCTGGGTAGATGCCGAGGCTAATAGAAATGGATTCATTCCGGTTAGAATAACTTGGCAAGAAAATCCAGATCGCGATGAAACTTGGCTTGAAGAACAAAAAAAGAATCTTGGGCCAATTAAATTTGCGCAAGAAGTATTGACCGAGTTTTCTGGTTCATCTAAAACACTGATCGACGGCCAAAAACTCGCAACAATACCATTCAAAGACCCATCATTTGAAAATAATAAACTCAAGATATATGTAGATCCGATCAAAGGAAATGCTTATGTTTGCACGGTTGATACTTCTCGAGGTCAGCACTTAGACTATTCTGCTTTCGTCATTATTGATATCACTACCACTCCGTATAAAGTAGTAGCTACATTTAAAGACAATACGATTGGATTGATGAGCTATCCATTCATGATCTACAATACTGCCAAACAGTATAATGATGCGTATTGCTTGATCGAGATTAACGACGCAGGACAGGAAATAGCAAATACTATTTTCTATGAATTCGAGTATTCAAATGTGTATTTTAGCCATCATGAGAAAATGACCGAGGGTCAGGGTTATCCTGGAGTTCGAACTACTAAGAAAGTAAAATCTATCGGATGCTCGGTATTAAAAGAATTAATAGAAAGCGATCAATTAGAATTGAATAGCTATGATATTCTTAAAGAATTAGCAGTGTACGAACAAAAGGGAGCATCTTATTCCGCATCGGATACTCAGATTAATGACGACTTGACTGCATGTCTTTTCTTGTTTGCTTGGTTAACCAAGCAAACGCTGTTTGCCGATATCACTAACATAAATATTCGCAAAATTTTGGCACAAAAAAATGAGGACTATATTCGCGAGAATATGTCCCCATTCGGATTCTTTGATGATGGTTTAGAAGCTTTCAGAATAACAGAAGCAGCTTCTAATTACACTCCTCAAAAAATTGAGGGCGTTATGTCTGTCGAAGATTGGATTAACTCTTAGTAAACCGTTTACCGTAGATGCGATTGACAGGGTGCATCAGCCATTTTTCGCCCAATTTAATCTTTGCTTCAATCAAACGTTTTTCATTGCGTTCGCGCAATTCTTTGAGCTCTTGTTCAGACATTTTTCTTCCTTGCAATAATGGGCATGTTCGGTAGATAATCATATTCTGCCGAGTTATTAGTAACGTCAACCAAATAATGTGTTTGGTCAATAACAGCTACTTCATTTGCTTCTACTCTAAACAGAGATCCGTCTTTGATCACAAACACTTTTGATGGCGGTAGTTCTTGAGACAAAATTGGAGCAAAGAATGATTTGATCGTTGGAAATGCATGCATTAAACTGCATCCCAGTTAATGATGGAATCCTTACGGAAAGATCGCCAATCGGCTTTTTCTAGATCATATACTCGCATAACGTCTTCATTCACCGCAATCGGCATAGAATCTTGAGCCGGTAGCTTATCTTCGGGTACTCGAGTAAAATCTTTGGTGCAAACCATATTGCGTTCTTCACCATTGCGTTTGGTAAATAATACCACCACGACTCCGACTTTAAGTGTCGCGTTTAACAATTCAACATCGATATTCATATACAAGCCTTTTAAGAAAAAGATACAACAGACTCGCCATCTTGAGTCTGTTTTTCAGATACACTATTAATAGGGTCATGACAATCCCATTCACAATTCCAAATCGTAACTTCAGACGATTGGTTCATTTTAGACAAAATCTCGATTAATTCTTTAACAGTCATTTTTTAAGTTCCTTTGGTAGAGATAATTACAAACTAGTTCTGGCTTTGTGCAAATTAAGAAATCACGTGTTAGAGCACTTCTAACGTTCGTCTTGTAGTAACTCTTGGTCAAGCTGTTTGATAGTGATCTGAGTCATTAGATTCACTACAGCGACCATTAGAGCTAGTTCGCGTACTTCGGGTTCGATTGACATATAATCAAGCAACGCAATTTTAATAATTTCTTCATATACATCGGATTCTTCCAATTCAATATATCCGAAATCAACATTAGAAGATTCTTTTGCTAACTTAGCAATTGACTTAATTAATGATTCTGGAATGTTTATCATATTAAAATAGCAAAACAATAAGAGACAAAACGCCTGTAGAAAGAATCAGGCAACTAATAATGAATAACACCGTCTTAATTAACTGCAATCGATATGTTGCGTTCATATCCAGAATCCACAAGATCCCGAACCCGAACAACCCAGTCAAAACTAGCATTGTCAAAATAGCTTTAAAAGCAGACATAGTCATTTCCATTCAATTGCAAAGAGCATACTTGCTCATATCTTCAAATTGTTTTCCAGTAAACTTCATACCGATTCGAACAACTTGCATCAGAGACCGCATAGAAACTTCACGAGCCTTGTCTTTATTTTGCTTAACGATTTTCATCGCAAGAGTCTTGATCGACATATCGGCTTCTGGCATAAAATCATCTTCTTTAACGATGAATTCCATGCGTTCAATTTTCTGTTCCAGAGTCATCGAAACATCCACGCAGACAGAGCGTGTGCGAAGAGCTTGAGGGATCTTGTCTTTATTCATATTCGAAATAAAGATAACGCCACCAGTGAATCGGAAAGAACGAGGCAGATCATCTTCACCCATCCGACCTTCTGAATTCCAAGAGATAATACGTTCAGAGTTAGAATCCAACGCTCCCTTGAGAAGATTAGCCGCATCGGGAAATGCAAGAACTGAATCGCAATCGTCAAAAACCAGAATCGAATCGCGATTCTCGTAAAGTGTACGAAACAGCGACTTGGCTGTAGAATAACCCTTGATTACGCGATAATGCTTAGAAGGAAGACGTTCACCTTCAATGAAGTTTTCGGTGTTAGAAACATCGACGAATCCCATCGCCTGAAGTGCCTTATTAACCGTGACCGTCTTACCCAAGCCACCCTGACCAGTAATGATCATTGCCGGCTGAATCTTGTCTGAGACCATCGTCACAAACTTTGAAATGAAGTCAAAACGCTCGTTGATAGAAAACTCTTCTTCGGCTTTTTCTTCAATCATTTCGCTAATTTCGGTCTGGACGCCATTGCGAGCAAATTGATACTCGACATACTTTTTGTTAGCAGAAGAGTAGACTTTGCCAGTCGAGCTCGTGAAAGAGTATTTGCCACTTTTTTCATTAAATTTAATCATTTTCCGCTTTCCGTTTGTTTGTTTGGAGTATGGAGTAATTATAAACTTAGTTAGTCATTTGTGCAAATTTAAGCTTGTCTTGCAAACGATCCCATTCGATCTGTTTATCGTTTTCGAGAAGAGACTCCCACCACTTCATGTACTCGTCCGACGGATAATATCTAGTAACTGATTTATATAAATCAGCTATTTCATTATCTCTGAACACATCTACGCTAGCCAAAATATTTGATCTAATAACATAATCATATATCATATATCATATACTAAGTCAATATGAGCACTAACCTCATTATCACCATCGGTGCTTGATATCAATCCAAACCGAGTAGCGATATGTCGCATAGCAGCATTCTGTCTAAGGCAAAATAACAAAATCTTTTTTATTTTATTTTCTTTGCATATATTTAGACCGCTCTCGAATAACGTCTTACCAATTCCAAGACCGCGTTTAGATTCATTTACCGTCAAACCGAATTCAGACAGTGAACTACTTGGGTCAATGACGACATGAGAAGTAGCAATTATTTCATCATTTTCTAAAACGGCCAACCAAATGTTATTAATCTTCAGATATGACGAATCAATATACTTGCTTATGCTACTAGTGTTAACACTATAGCCAAATCTAAGATACTTGTCATGTTCGGAAAAAGCATTCAAATGCTCTTTCAATCTATTTTTATCTGATTCTCGTCTTAGTATGATTGGTTTCATTTTTTAAACATTTAGTGTAAACTCATTGTCAAAAAGCGCGTGCGCAATTGTTACATCGCAAGTAACAGGGATTGACGTCATGCGATCAGGACCAAACAAATCTTCAACTTTAGACATTAGATTGAAAATAACTTCTGAATTTTCTCCATTACCCATTCGTACATGGCTAAGTACTGAACAAATAACGCTAAATTCAAACTCAGTCATCTTTAGCTTAACGATACCATCATTTTCTTTAATATTCATACATTTCCTTTAGTGTGAGATTTATTTAACCGAATACAACGACGAAGTGATCGATCATGCAAAAGTTCCGGTGTTACATCAGATACTTCGTCTAATTTGAATATCTTTATCATACGTTCTTGTTCAACACTCCGACCAGCTTTAATATATGTTTTAGAAACATAGTCATACCAGTGATGAGTAAACCCAGATAACCCATCTGGTTCTGTCGAAGTTAGAGCAACATTATTCATGCGAGTTTCGGCTTTCCTAGCAACTTGTGCCAAACGAATTGCTTGTTTGATTGCGCCAATCTGAACATTTGCTGCCAATCGATATATGAATTCTGGCGCGTACAATTCATCTTTGGTAATTTCTAGTCGCATTAGCCGCAAAGTATTAGCCATCGTCTTTGGCGTTAATACTCCAGATTGATATGCAGCAACTAAATTCGCGACATGCGTTTTTGTAGTAACAATTCTCCGAGATACAGATTTAGTAACAATCGGATCATTTAGTTCGTTTAATTTACGAACTAAATACATTGCCGCCGGCGTCTTGCCAAACGTATTTTCAAATAAATTCATAATAATTCCTACCAGTTTTCAAAGTTTATTCACCAGACGATCCCATTCGTCTTGCTTGTCGTCATCAGTCAACAATTCCCACCAATTGCGATATGCCATCGATGGGCGAAACCCATAAACGTCTTTGTAAAGATCAGAGATTTCGATGTTTGAGAATGTATACATTTAAGTTCCGTTTGGTTGTTTTTGGAGTATGGAGTAATTATAACTCAGAACATCATTTGTGCAAATTATTGTGGAGTCTGAATTACCGGGGTGATCACTGTCGGCTGAACTACGGTCGGAACTACCTGAACTACCGGCGTAATTACGACCGGGGATGGCGCAATAGAATACGTGCCAGAACCTAGGCTACCGGTCCCAGAAAGCGTGTTGGTGGTGATAGAACCCGGCGCTTGTATATTACTAGACATTCCCAAAAACGTGGCATTTGTAGACACTGCCGTATCCCGAGCCATTATTGACGAATTGATCGCGACATCGGCATTTCTAGCTATTCCATAACTCTGAACAGCGCCAGGGACTAGTACACTCAAATACTGCAAGACGGTATCAGAATTAGATTTTGGCGCAGCAAGTTGTACTTGACTAGATTGCTGAGACATAGACATTAAGCTGATTATGCCAGCGACTCTGGCAGTATCGCCTCCACCAGCCGCTAATTTACCAATAGCTTCGTATTTAGCATTTGCAACTTTAGTGTTTTCTTCTGCAATGCTTTTTTGAGTGTCGTAATACTTATTTTGATAAGTCTCGCATCCACTTATAAGCGCCGCAGATAATAGTAAAGATATCGTTAGTAATTTCATGATTCAATCCCTTAAATCATTATTTAATAATGACGGCGATATCGAGGAGGTGGAGGCACCGGCCTCCAAACTTCCACTCGCCTGACTTCATAAGGTCGAACTTCTACTGGAATTCGCACATGGCTACTGACTGTAACTAAACACCCTGACAGCATAGTGCACAACAGAATAGAGAAAACGAATTTCATACTTCTTCCAATTCTTTATCTTCCACCAAGTCTTCATCATTGAGAGGTTCTATCGGCTGTAACCAAGAATCCACGGTATATGCTTCTATGGCAGAGCCGTACTGGGTTTCTAGAGAATGCGCTCTAATAAGCCAATAATGATCGGTGTCAATGGCTAAAAACCGTTCACCAGAGATCTCGATGACATCACCCTGAGAATGGTAACCCAGATATCGAATACATGTAACGGTTTTACCTACATTTTCTTTACGAATTGCTTTCTTTACGAAAGCCATCTGACCAACTTTGCAACGAGGTTCGCTCATACTTACTCCTGTTCATTAAAAACGTTAGAATAGATTTTAAGTTTTTCTTTTTTCGCAAATACTGCTTTCTGAACTTCCATCAGATCAAATATGTCTCTATCACTAGCAATTTCTAGTAAGCATAGCAAATCGCCAATTTCAGTTTCTAGATGACTTCTGTTTGTTTCTTTAGTCGGATCTGTTGGATGATAACTATCAAATCCGAAGCGAGCTATTTTAGAAATAATCTGTATCACTTCGGCGCATTCTTCTGTAATCAGATTCAAAACTTCTGTTTCTGATTCCGTCGCCGGATTTTGTTTATTAATCATCATAACCCAATTCAACTACTTCCCATGAAATAACAGAATCCCACCGAAAAGCTCTCCAATCACCATTGAGCCAATCAAACACACAACAAATAAGCGGCGCGTTCAATTTGGGATTATCAATTCCTGATCGTTTCGAGTATTGAATCTCGTCCAGTTTTCGAGTGCAATTCATTGCTCTCTTAGAACCACCTTTAGTGGAAAACACAACTTCTACTAGACCATTTTGATCTAGAGCGTCCAAAAGTTCTTTATTCATTTTGTGCTTTCATAATATCGTTGGCGAAAGCAACAACGTTATACATTGTATTAAGCATTTCATCGAATCCATAAGAGTGAGAACGATCATACGCTTCATCGTAGCAAATATTGAAAAGTTTATCACTCAATTCAGAAAATTCTTTACGAAATTCTTTCTCCCACACAACAACTACTTTTGCTTCGGCATTAGTACGATCTTTCCACCAAGCATCATAGGCAGCTTTAGATTCTAGATCGACTTCTTGTGAAACGTTTGTAGAAAATTTCTTAGCTTGTTCAATGGTATCGAACTTTGCGCAGATTCCATTTTTATAAGCATGAATGGTTTTCTCTACGGTAATAGGGCATTTTAGATTTTTGTCGTATCCAAGTTCTATGCAAATTTCATCATATGTGCGCATTTTAAGTTTCCTTGTTTTAGAGTATAGAGCAATTATAAACTAGTTCTGGCTTTGTGCAGATTAATCCAGAATTCTTCTCCAACTTCGTCTAACTCAAACTTCTTTTCCTGCTGTTTATACAATTCCCAATCTTCGTCGTCATCGAGAATACCGAGCTCGCTGAGAACTTCACAGTATTCTCTAAATGACACTAAAATACTACCAGCGCGCTTCATTTAAAGTCAGTTGCCTCAGCTGAATCCAGCCTTGCAAATTACCAGACCACAGCGAACCATCCCGTCGAGTATGCGTAATGCCATTCTCCCATGTGCTAACATAGTGCTGAATGTTTTTAAATTCTTCGTATGATGGAGGCATCATCGGCGTAGCTTGATGCTCTAACGGGCTAGCGTGGCTCGGACTAGTAGAAGATCCGATGTTTAGCATATCGTAAATTTTTCTAGCCTTTTCAATCGATTCGTCTAATTTACGATAAGAAACTTGAGCGCAACAGGAAACAGATACAATTTTTGCCGTCTCTAAATCTACATTAGTTTCTTCATCTACCCAGTACTCGCCGTGTTTATATGGCACATAAGGTAGATGCCATTCTCCGCATTTGAGCTTATTTGGAGTAGAGTGTAGCATTGCTTCTCGAGTACGCTTAGCTAATTCTGCGAATTCCGGCTGCGCGTCTGGATGATCTCGAAGCCAAAAGAAATTATTCCATTCGGTCCCGGAAATAACGGTCTTCATCATGCTCCAGGGTTCGAGCAAACGATTGACAATTTGTTTATGTACACTCGAATCATTCATCACCGATGTATGAGATATAGCTGCTCGTAGTGCAGCTTTCCATACACCCTTCATTCCTTCAATCACGAATGGTTCTAGTTCTTCTTTAGCTTTCATTCCGGGTTGATTTTTGCCCCAATACACTGGCATAGCCGGCTTATTGGTGACTAATTCTGCATTAACAGCGTATGGAACTGCGCGAGAACTGGCGGCATTCTTAGACAACATGCGATGCGTCATCAGCTCGGCGTGTATAAATCGTGGATACACTAGCTCAAACGTGGTCATACGTTGGCCGAACATAGTGATCGAGTCTGCAATCACCGTTGCAGAGATACCTTCCTTACCATGAACTGTGATCATTATTCGCTTTCGGAGTAGAGCATTTACCGCAGCATTTGGCGTCGTCTTGATTCTCGACCAGATCTGAATCGAATAGCAAATACTCTTCATCACCGTGTACAGCTTCCGAGAGTCCAGGGCTATACAGTGCTGCACGATCGCTGATAGTGAATCCGGTCGCTTTCATCAAATTTAGAAATTGCGGAAAAGCGCTAATCCAGACATCGGTCTCAAATTCTACGGTTGTCGTAGCTTCTTCGTCGATTGATTTAAATACAAATTTAGTCATTTTGGTTCTTTCTCTTTGGGTTTCTTTTTACCGAAAATCTTTTCATAATTTTCTTCATACTTCTTTTGATCGGCGCCCTTTCGAGGCGCCGATCCCTTGCCAGCTTCTTTACTCATTTTGTTCATGTCATAGAATCTCTTCAATCAGATTCGCGGAGGTTTTGTCGTTGCGTACACATTCGAACCGTGGCAAAAACAATGAGTAAACACCTGAATTCTTAGCTTTGATTTTGCCATTGTACTTGACAGAAATAATGCTATCAATATTTATATCACAATCTCCGGGATATGCTGTAAAGGTTTTCATCTCATCTCCAACAACCATCCCATATTTGACAGCTTGCCCAGTCAGATTGGCGAAAATCTCAGATCTCAGTTTCAGAGAGAATCCTGACATGTTAACTTCAACTTTCTCGTCTTCGGAGAAACATTGCAACGCGCCCAGATTACCCAATAATTCGCCCTTTCCGGGCAGCCAACCTTTTACTCGCAGTTCGCAGATAAGCTCTGATTTTAGCTTTAGCTGAAGCTTAGAACGCTTGTTTTCCCAAAGCATCTTAGATGACTTAAGCACAATGCCTTCTTCACCTCGAGATTGAACTTCTTGGTAGTACTCATTAGCTTCTTCGATAGACTTAACCGGCTTGGTTTCGATCAGCGAGATCAGCGTAGCCAGTTGAGGGTTTTTCCGCAGCATGTTCTGTAAATCATACATACGAGTTGTATAAATGAGATTAGACTTTTCGGCTTTAAAATCTGCAAGCGGAATCATATCCCAAGCAGTCATATGCAATTGCTCTGACTCTTCTTTAGACATAGTCCCATGAATAGCCTTCGAGCAAATTCCGTTCGACGTGGTACGTGGATTATACTTTCCAGTAGATTTATTAATTGTAAGAAGTTCACCATCGATAACTACACTCTTGACGCATTGGCCAACAACGTCAAATACACCAAATAGCTCGAGAGTATTTCCAGAACGAGTGTAGCAGGTAACTCCACCCTCTTCATCAACAACAATGTTAACGCGAAGCCCATCGGATTTGACTTGAGCGATGCTTAGATCTGACGAAGCAAATAGTTTTGTACCGAGCTTATCATCATAGTTTGTCGCCAATAGACATGGAAAATCTGGAATCAGCTTCGGCCAGATCTTGTTAACAATAGCAGATCCGATATCGCATCCTGACTTCTTCTGAAGAATCAGTTTAAGAACGAATTCATCTTCATCGGTCACCCAACTCAAAAGATCTTCGATGTAATCACGTGCCGAGTTTCCAGTGATACTACGCATTGCAATATTATCATAAAGACGCTGCATTGCATCACGCAGTTCAATGCCAACTGACTTACATGTAGAATTAATTGGCTTCTTCTGATAGAACCTAATCTGGTTTGATAATGCTAGTCGAAAAAACGTTTTCAGATCTTTATTATCAACTTCGCGCTGCAAAATGGCTTTCTTGTCATTACCTGACCGAGTAGAAGCAAGCTCTTGAATAACAGAGTAAACCGACATAATTATTTTCCTTGAATAACATTCAAAATTTTAGAAGCGAAGTCAAAATCACCATTCTCAATCGATAAAATCGCTGCTTTATACATCAACTCCATTGCGGTCAATTGATATGGAGAATTCGTCGGGATGAATTGTGACGGCTCTTCTGATAACAAAGTTATATATTCGCTGGAAATATGATCTACATTTCCATCAGAATCACATTTTGCCCAGTAACGATCGGCGCGCTCGAAATGGTCCTCATGATAGCCAGTAATGGTACCGGTGTCTGATCGGCATGTACCTGCAGCAAAGATAACGCGATCACCAATTTTAAATTTCCTAGACATAACAAATTCCTTAGATGAAAAATTCAATGCGTGTTGTATCAACACATCCTTTTGCGAAGCGAACTTCATGAGGAGTTGCTTCCACAGTGCCGTGAACTACGATACCAGGCAATTCTCCATTAGGAACTTGATCTAGCATCAGATAGCGAAAACCTTTGTACATTTTAGCAGCATGCAACATTTGCGAAATTACATTAATTTCGCCTTGCCGGACATCGGCAGAACAGACTGAGTTAGCCAGCACGAAATTTACAGATTTAACGAATGTAGTAACAAAATCCCGAGTTGCTTTGCAAGCCATTTAAGTTTCCTTGTTTGTAGAGTATGAAGTAATTATAAACTAGTCTGTCATTTGTGTAAATTAAAATGACATATTTCTAGATCGATCACTCGCGATACATTCTCTTTAATCGATACTCTGCATAACAGAGAAAGTAGAATTGCAAAAGGCACCAGAAGTGCCAATCGCAGAACTAACATTGCAAATTTCATGCAAGCAGAGCAATCATGTCGTTGAAGACTTCGTTTTTCAGTTTTTCAAATTTTCCGAAAAAGTTCGTCATAAACTGCGCAGAAGGATCCCGCTTACCGGTTCCATGCGTTCCGGCGTTTGTAAATGCCTGAAGAATTCCATAAGCAGAACCCTTGGCAAAATTAGCACCATCTCCATGATTGTATAGTTCAATAAGCTTGTCGGCTTCTTTAACACGAGCCATATTCTGATCTTCGACAGGAATGCCGGGCATATAAACCTTAGATTGCACGTATTGACGAACATATTTGTCAGAAACTTCAAGTTCTGCAAGTTTCTTCAAAGATTCGCTAAAGTTGTACCACGATTCATCAAGCAAACCCATGTCAAGTTTGACGCTGACAGGATCCCAAACCGAACGATGAGATTGTTTTACGACTCGTTTATTTCCATCGTTCAGCGCTACGCTAAGAGTGTTATTACACACCGTACGAGTGCTGGAAAATTTAACAGTATTGGAAACCGTCAGATCGCATGACGTAACAAAAAGCAAATAACCATCTGTCGTATCGCCGACGATAGGAGTAGTAGAATGATTCGTCTTGGCAGTTGCCCAGAACTTCTTTCCACCAAACAAAGACCCGGCAGCCGAAAGAGACATGCCATTGATCGTAGTCAGATCACGAAAGAATTCTAGGACTTCGGCTGGCTGAACCAACTTATAGCCAGAACCAACGATAGAAAGCATGTCAAGAGTATCAGACCGAAACAAGACCCGCTTTTCTGCGCTATGCTTCTGGCCTTCCATGGTGTCATACGAAACCTGAGATTCAAAGATCTCCCAATTCAGGCCGGATTCCATAATCCAGTCTTCAATAGAAGCACCTTGAGTCAGTTCACTTCCAAGACCATGCCAAGCCTTATCGCCGGCGTATGCAAACTCGGCCTTACCGTTCTTGCGGATTGTAATTTCATGTGACATAATAAATTTCCTTTTGTAGTTTCGATAGAGTAATTATAAACCAGTCGCTCGTTTGTGCAAATTAAATGAGCGAGAAATAACGAGAAGCGCATCCATTAGCAGTACGATTAGTTTCTGCATTGTTGATGTTAGTAATAAGGCTTTTGATGGTTTTGGGTTTCGTGTTGATTTTCGAGTTGCCCTTTTCATGTTGATAGCTGTGCCCGCATTCAAGAGTATAACTAAAAGACTGGCAAAGTTCTTCAAGAGTGCCAGTCATCTTGTGCGATGCGCCGGTGCGATAGGAAGTAGATTCGATCGTGTAAACTGTTTGCTTTGCCATTTTGAGTTTCCTTTTGAGTTTTAGAGAGTATGGAGTAATTATAAACTACTCGATCATTTGTGCAAATTATGCAAACAGATTCATGATTTCAGATTTAGCTTCGTATACTGATTTGCAACGACGTTTCCCCACCACGATGTGTTTAAACGTCGTTATAGACACTTTCAAATCATCCATGGTTAGTACTACTGAATCGGGTAAACGGGTCTTAGAAGCCCTTCTACTCGACGAGAAGAAAATTGTATCCAACAACTCGTCAGAAGCTATTTTTTGTGCAAAATGGTTATTCGCCATGTCATGATCACCAGTTAAAGATGCTATTCTATCACAGACCAGCCTTTTGTGCAAAATACCAGTCTATAAAAACTTTATCGTGATTAACAATGTGATGTGCTAATATATCGCTGATGTACTTGATCGGATACGGATCATCAAAATCTATGATCTGCCGTAGGCTGAATCCTCTAATCTCTGACAGAGTATACTTATGCTCGAGCTCATGCGCATTATATTTGTTAGGGTTAAGTACATCGTATTGCATTTCGCGCATAAGAGCCGATTCATGATCAAAATGCGCAACAATCAGTGATTCAAATTCTTGACCCAAGCGAAGCATAACTTCTTTATCATAGTGGCCAGAATAATACTCAACTATACGCTCCATGTGATTGAATAATTCTAGATGCTGTTTATCAATCGATGCATAATTAAGTCTATATGGTTCAAATTCTGCGGGTGTCATGACAGTCTCGTTTATTAAAGAACTATTTAATTACTATAGCAATTTCACAGTATCTTCTTTTTCATCGTATTGATAGAATGATATATTTCTGGAAAATTTTCTAAACATATCATCAAACGTTCTAAATTTCTCGATGAAAAATACTACTTTAATGCCAGCCTGATATAAAAGAGATGCGCAATGCTCACAGGGCGAATGCGTAAGCAATACCGTCCCTCCGTTGATTGAAATTCCTCTCCTAGCGGCGTGTGCTACTAAATTAGCTTCGCAGTGAATTACATTATCGTTAGTGACTAACCGATATGGTGTAGAATCAATTTTATTGTCTATCAACGGAAAATACTCAGATAATCCTCGATCGGCGTATGCCGCGTATTCTTTGCGTTCGCATTCATTCGAAAAACCCCGAGGCGTCCCGTTATATCCGAAAGCAACCAGATCAGAGTTTGAATCTACTACAACGCCGCCGACCTTCAATCTAATTGCTTTAGATCTCGACGCGGCTAATTTAGCAACATCGAGATAAAACTTTACATCATCATGTTTCATATTTCATAATAGAATTAACGAGGCGCCAGGCGGTCAGAGGATCATGACCCTGAGCAATCAATTGTGCAGTAGCTGCTACTAAATTGCTTTTAATCATTTTAGAATATTCGACTGACATTGCTTTGTCTCGTTCGGTATTTCGTTCTTCTAGACGAAAATTCTCGCGAATAACGCGATTAACACAATCATCAAAGATCAGTTTATTCTTTTCTAAACTCTCATTAAAATATTTTTGCAACAACTCAATCTTTTGCTGAAACTCATCAGACATATTCTTCAAAGTTTCATTATGCAACTCAATCAAGTGTTTCTCTACATCATTTTCCATCATCGTTTTCCCAATCATTAGTTAAGTGATCCCAGTGTCTATTATCTGTAACAGAGAGTTCAATTATAAATCCAAAAAGCCCAAATGTAAAAATATAACCACCATGATCTTTAAATCTCTCATTCAATATTCCGCTAAATTCAAACAATCGACTAGTTAGTCTATAGCAGTTAAACTCGAATGTTTTGTTTTTCGTTAATGCACACATATAGCTATGCATTAACTTAAACTTGGGTTTTGCAAACGTATTAACGTGGAATTGAAAATTAATCATAACCAGACACGAACGAGTGCATCTCTTTTAATATGTGTTTTTGTAAATCTGCTATAATCGAGTACATATGAAACAAACGTTCGCTCTGATCAAATACGCCATCACCTATAGTTTTGCATTCATAAATCACCGCCCCACCGAAATCGGGGTAATGCGCTTTAACCGTTCCGTGTCTAAGCCGAATATAACAGACTTGATCACCTTCTGGGTCAAACACGTCATATTGCTCTGGACAACCATAACAGGTCAGCACCAGCTTATAGCCATGAATATAAATTACGTTAGTCTTAAGCATTGATAGCTTTCAATACGCCGATCGGCGCGTCATGACATTGTCCGTACGGAATAGAATCATCATCCCATCCAAATATTCCGCCTTCATAGGGCTCTATACTTTCGATGACATCGTATGTTGACAGATCACGAAATGCGTCAGACGCAGTCTCTGACGCTTCAATGTTTTCTCGGCCTTCTTCTGAATAGAGAACATATTCAAATTGAACCATTACTTTGTATAATTTTTTCATAGTCTTCTCTCAGATTTCTTTCATAGATTGCCATGTCTTTCCACGTTTTAAACAACCCTGGACCTTCTTTTTCACGATTTAATTTAGAAATTTCTGCGTGTAACAATGCATTTTCTTCAAATATATCGGAAAGAACTAGTTCATTTAGCTGTTGCAGCAAATACGTTTCATTATGCGCTTGTAAATACTCTTTTAAAGATTGCGCTAAATCTTCATCAACTAAATATTTCACGCCTACTTCTCTATTGCTGACGCGACTTCGTTTGCAGTATCTCGGCAATCAATCACGGTACCGTCGAACAACTTTACATAGCAACGGGTTCCATGCCATTGGCTGGCAACACCAGCGACCGTTATTTGCGCGATAGCGTCTTTGTTAACAAAATGCTTTACGCCGGCCGGCGTAGTGATTTCAATCATTCAAGTTTCTCCTTTACTATAGGTACTGCATACTCGATCTTGCATCCCAGATCAATAGCTCGTTGATAGTGATCCCAATCTGAAGTCCAACTAAACCAATGTTCTTTTCCAGATGAGTTGATTTCTGCCCAGCGCCAAGCTACAGCTTCTTGTTCCTGAATTTCTTCTAGCTTTACTTTTAGCTCATCACGTTCTTCAGTGACTTGCTTCAACACGTGAGCATCTAAATATAACTCGTTCAATTCTGTTCTGTTCGGCATGTTAAACTTTCAAAAAGCAGAGACAAATCATAGACAAAACGATTCTTCATTTTTTCAATAGTTTCGGCCGGAACACCATGAATAGAACCAAAGTTTGACTGACATGTGATGACGTGTGGAATAATTCCAAAGTCTGCGGCCATGTTGAAGTACGGGCGAAGTTCACGAATCGTAGTAAACGTATTCGATACGATCACATCTTCGCCGGCAGCTAAAGATTCATACACAGAATCTCTACACCAATCATGAGCATCTGCAATGCAATTCTGATCAAAATTATAATTGCCATCGCAATCTACGAAGAACATATCTGCTTCGTAATGCATGCATTCTCGACCAGCAGAGCGAGCATGAAACAAAATATGTTTTGCCGTTGTGCTTTTTCCGCTGCCCGGAATCCCGCGTACTAGTGTCATGTAAATCATGTTAGCTCCAAGTCCTGTGCTTCTCGGCAACCCACTCGACACCGTCATAATCTTCAATTTCCCAATCTACATCATCAGGAACATCGACGATTTTCAAATTACCAGCAAATTCTGGGTTATCTTCAAGAATTTTAATCATTACAGGACTAGTCCTGTATTCTTCCGAATACGCACTGTCCAGTGGTATACCAGTCAATTCAGTGAATTTTGCTTTTGCTTCAGACGTGAAGCAAAAGCAGCCGTATGTTGTATAGATCAAAATTTTCATTTTTAAGTTTTCTTGTTTGTGTATGAAGCAATTATAAACTAGTTCTGGCTTTGTGCAAATTAAAACACGTCAAGCGTCATGTACAGATTGCCATGCTGACCGGTCAGCGAGTAAAACTCTTTAGACTTTGCCTCAAAATTAGCGCCGACAGTCATCAGATCTAGCTGATCATACGAATCACATGTCATAATACGAAACCCAATGATATTGTCTTCATAAGAAGAATCATACCAAGAAGAACCGTTTTCAAGTATCCCGTTCGCGAGTAACTCACTCAGACCCATATTATCTTTGATATCGTGATATGGTAAGCCAACCATTAAGCTACATGATGTCTGAATGCTCATAGAGTAATCCAATACACACATGAGTACATAAAAATAGTCAATAGTGTAATTAACGCAACTGCTTCAAAAATCCCGGTAAAAATCCACGTTGTCGTAGATGAAACCAGCCAAGCGCAGGTCATCAATGTCAAATCATTCAATTTTAGTCTCCTTGTACAACGGATACGCAGTATTTCCATTAGCTAGCCAATCTTTAAAGATCGCGATCTCATGAGTGAATGAACTCGTAGTTTCATTAAACCACAGAGTCGGTTGGATTGCTCTAAAACGAGCAATCTCCTGCAATGCTTGCTCTGCAATATCGGATTCCCATCGATTCGCGGCAAGCAATCGCGCATTTTCTTTTTCAAGATCTGCGTATTTCTGAATAACAGATCTGATATAGTTTTGATTTTCTTCAGGCGTCATTTTCATGGTGGTCTCTGATTACATCAATTTTTAGCATCTTTTCAACAACTGTGTCTAGTAGATGAGGGTAGAGATTATTATCATCAATTCCGACATCGAAAATGCGTCCAGTGATACCAGAAGATAGCCCATGGAGGTGCCCGTGCAGCATTATATTGCCCGTATTCATCCCGTTCCAATGTGACATAGGAAAATGAGACATACAGATCATAACTTTTTTACCAGACTCTGTCTTAAAGACCATTTCATGATAGTCTTTAATCCACACAAAAAGATCATCCAGTTCACCGTTAGAATTCTTAATCAGCTTGCGTAGAGTCTTGTCATGATTCCCGGCTACTAGCATTTTATTGCCATTTAGACGGCGAATCAGCGGCGGGGCATGGGCGATGATTGACATGGCGACATCACCGAGAATATAAACATCGTCACCCGGAAGAACCATAGAATTAAAATTAGAAATAATCTTTTCATTCATTCTATTGATCATATTCTTGATATGATCTTCGTGGTCTGGCATGTCTTGGCCAATACGCCGAGAAGGGCAATACTTCAAAATATTGTGATGCGAAAGATGGAGATCGCTTGCGATAAAAGTGCTCATTTATTATCCAATTTTAGGTGTGCATAAACGCTGTAGATCTGGAATTTTTTCTAACGCCAATTGTGTTAGTACATACTTATCTGACATCGCAATCGTTGTTGCTAAAAGCTGCAAAACTATTTTGATGTCTTCAATAGTTTGAATATCGATGCTTCATTCATTCCATAATTGACTAATGATTTTCTTAATGCGACTATTTGCTGACGAAGATTCTTGATAACTTCATCTTTGAATTGTATCTCTCCAACAGCAATTTCAAGATTCACTTCTGGCGAATAAAACGGAGAATTATGAAACATTTTCTTTCTCTAAAACTTTCTTTGCGTATTCGGTTAGAACTTTAATAAGCATTGCATTTCGTGTAATATCGACGTCGGCAGCCAATTTGTCAATCCCAGCTAGTACATCTGAATCCATTTCAAAATCGATATATTCGTCTGGTTCTTTTTCAAGATTAGTCTGAATCACTCGTAAAATCTCTTTTTCAGAAACCGATTCCGTGTTGCATTTATTAGGCCAATCTTCAATAAAATGAAACAAGGGTTTGAATCCAGACGTCGCATAGACATAATAAACTTGAGAAGTTTCTTGATCAAAAATTGCAAAAATCTTAGAATCTAGTGATACGCCCTTCAGCTTATTTAGAAAATATGATTCTTTGTAATCAGTGAAAACTATTCTATTGTTATCATAGTTTACAGCTTTCAGCAACGTCGTTATATTCATGTCCACAATCCTTTACGATGTTTTACAATATTTGTGCAATGCAGAGTGACTTGATCGTCAAACTCGGCTTCTAGCTCTTCAATCTTTTTATAGAATCTGGATCTATCTTCTTTATTTGAGTTAGTCCAAATAGTTGCGCCAAATACTCCGGCGCGTTCGGCTTCATTATAACCAGACTCTTCCCAGGCATCGAATTTGAAATAACGTTCTTTGGCGAATTTATATGCTTCGATAATCGGAGTGTAATATTCGTCAGAAGATCCTTCACTAGCTTTAATCTGCCATTCTATCCACTTAATGCCTTCTTGACCACGAATAGAATCACTAATCTTTATAGAAAATAGTTTACGTTTAATGTATGACTGTTTTGCATAATCTCTTAGAATGCCGGGTTCTTCTGTGCACATAACATTCATCCAGAAGCATTCCTTCTCGACGAAATCTATAACAGAGAACATTAACGCGTCAGGAATCTTTGTAACTAAATCGGACCACTGACCACGCTTAGTTCGTGTTCTGAGATACTGCGACTCATTTTTCACATTAACTACATAATAAACAGCGGCATCAAATTGATCAGGAATCCAACAAAACAGCGCTTGCGCTTTGTCTAGAAATTCTATTACTGCATGCATAGTAGGCGATATCGCTCTTGATTCAGATTCGTATTCATTCCAGCCTTCTAAAGTTGCTGATGAAGGTTGTTTAGAAATACCAGCTAGTTTGCGCAATTTGTCGGCGAAACTAGAATTTGACCAATAACTAACTCTCATAATTTTCTCGTATTAATGGTGCGCCCGGAGGGATTCAAACCCCCGACAAATGGTGTAGAAGACCACTACTCTATTCGCTGAGCTACGGGCGCATAAAATTTATTTGATCAATACCACGCTTTTTCAACCCAACGGCGAGCAATCTCTGCGCCATGAATCTGCTTTTCGACATCAAAGGTTTCAAATGCAGAGTAAGTGCGAGCATCTCCGATAGCGCAGGTAATCAAATTCTTTTTAGAAAGTTTTGTAACCATCACCTTGGCCCAGCGACCACTTTTGTCTTGGTTTTCGTAGAACATTTTGCCATCATGATAATTGCCGACTACTTTCATATAATTCCTCTGGTATGGAGCAATTATAAACTAGTTCTGACTTTGTGCAAATTATTCTAAGCCAAAGTATCGCTTGATCTCTTTTTCCGGTGTACTTATCCCATCACCACGAATAGACTCAATTTCTGCGATGTAAGCGCATTTACGCACGATAGCCTCGCATATAGACATTGAGTCAGGAGTTAAATTCATTATTTCAAAAATTCGTTTTTCAAGCAACGTTTCTGGCTGCATCACCAATCCTCGTTAAGCTGATACATCCCAGAAACAAAATAGGGATCACTTCCAAATTTTAATGCGTTTTGGTAAATATCCTCGGAATCATTTCCAAAGATAGCAAAGACTGTTTCGCCGTTCTTAGTCTGCAAATTAACATAAGCAAGATACATGTTTAATCCTCGTAATCAATTCGTCCGTTGATAAAATGTGCGTCATCATCTACGATGGTAACTTCTAGATCATAGTGATTGATATCGAAATCTTCGAAATCATCGTTATCTCCGTATACACGAAAAACAAATTTGAAATGCTGTTTTTCGTGATCAAACGTTTTTAACAAAAACCCAGTAACACCTTTAGCTTTCATGACATGCTCCTTTTCTATTGTGACATAACGCTCTTAGTTGGCAGCTTTATCTATGCTGTTCTTGAGAGCAAATGTCACAATAGAAAAGGAGCTGATTCAACATAAACAGCCTGTAGTACAAAGAAAGCGAGAGTGCGCAAAAACAACTAATCAGGATTTAAAGGATCTTTGGCGTTTAAATCTTCAAAACTTGACAATTTAAAAGTTGACCTTCTAACCGTTAACCTATGATCTCTGATCTTTGAACTTTGATATGGCACGCTCGTTAGAGCATAAACTATAAACGTTAGTTCGTATACATCCAAGTATAGGTGGTACTAATTTTAGTTCTAAGCACCAAAGAACACTCAATTTATCTTTGTTCGTCTATGTCGAACCAACTCCTTTATTTATTAGACTTCGATAACGTTCTTGGCATTTAGCATTTTAATAAATAGATATGGTAAGATTAAACTTAGGACTTTAATCAACCCAGTAAGGTAACAACCAAGCTGTCCCAAAAATCTATTTATTAAAGGTAATATATGATACATGATAATCGTTCACCTTATTTCTATATAATTAAGCAAACATATTACAATGAATTCTTTAAATTCTAAAGAAAGAAAAACATTTGTTGTTAATTTGTGCACTAATCATACGCAAAAAGAATTATTAAATCAAATTTTTAAAATCACATTTCCGAAAAAAATTGAACCACGTTTAATTTGGTTAAATTATTCGGAAATTCAGCTTAAACTTTTATTAGATAAATTTAAATAGTGATCATTGATTTAGCGTTTTGTTCGCTCAATACGATATCTAGCTCGGCTTCGATGACGGAGATCTCTTCGGTCAGCCGCTCGATCTTGAGCTCAATTTTCCGAGGATCAAATACTTCACATTGCTTTTGTTCGCGCTGTGGTCCGGCGACCGCTTGGAACGCTTCTGGCGTAGCTTTGGATTTATCTGCTCCGTAGACTGTAGTCAACAGCGTGTCAATAGTGACATCCAATTGAGAATTGGCTTTATCTACACTAGTAGATGCGGCAATGAATTGCCGTTGCAGAGTCCCTAGATACAGCTTACGATAAGCAACCGTAGACTTCAGCTCAATAGCTTCGGCGACAGTCATAGAACAACCCATCAGAGTCACGAATGTCTGAGCATTGCTAATCACAATTGCCGATTTAATCGCCTGGCGATTTTCAATCAGAGAATCCACCGCATCAAACGATGCCTGAATTTTGGCTGTCATCGCCTCTAGAGAATCTGACGACCCAAGAATTTTCTTGAATTTATTGGCACCCTGAGTAGTGGCAACATATTTTCCCTGAGAGATGGCGTGCTCAATACGAGAATTGAGACGCTTTAGTTCAGTGAGCCCGCGCGTGATTGACATTGTTTGCATGATAAAATTTCCTTTAAAGAGAGTTGAATTTTGTTTGGTGGGAACGGACAGATTTGAACTGTCATCTGCAGCATTATGAGTGCTGAGTCTTAACCAATTAGACGACATTCCCAAAATTTAATTATAGCTTAGAATTGATCATTCGTAAAATTTTTCTACGATTAACAAACTTCGCATATTTGTAAGTTGCGCAATTAGAATAGAGATATCCACTCTTAATTTCCATAACTACATCATATCCGATAACTCGAACAGTAACGTATTTATCGCCGTCATAAGAGATGACTTGAACATGATGAATCTTCTTGTTAGGAATTTCAGCAATTGGATAGTCAGTCCAGCAGGTAAAAAGTTTAGTGCGTTTCATTTTAGCGTAGCGGGTATTGCGTTTAAAACGCATGTTTGTGAACGTGGTAAATCTTTTTCACACTCCGATATCGTGCGCTCAATAATGTTTCTATAAGAATTTGGATTAGCAGCCGACCCAATCAAACTAATCATAAAACAGAAACAAGCTCCAAATATCATTCCTAATACAAAATCACTCATTATATTTCCACGCTCCATTCATAATTATTTGCAAAGAGTTACCGAGTAATGACCAAGTTCAACACCAAAATCGTGCATCATGCGAGACTTAACAATCTCGGTAGGAACGAACCCAAATGATTCACGAGTCGATTGAGGAACATAGAAAACCCAATTGGGTTCGCCGAAATAACCTTCTGAAACAGAAATTTTAGTCAAGCCAGTTTCTGTCGATTCAATCTGAACATTAGCTGCCGGAACTTTGATAATTTTCTTTTTCATGATTTACTCCGTTTGTGTTTTGGTATGGAGTAATTATAAACTAGTGCTGGCTTTGTGCAAATTAATCAACAATACGGGCTAGGCCATGGTGGGTTGTATACAGGCGGGACATAGGTGTTATCTCTAAATTCGTATGTCGTGATAGGGCCTACGACATGCTTGACACCAGATTCAAGTTTAACGATGCGCTCACGTAGTTCGTTGACTTCTTTTCTAAGTTGTTCTAATTCGCTCATTATATTCCTTTAGTCTTGCAGATCATTCCAAACACTTTGTATGATTCTCATTGAGAGATTATCCGGATGATCTGGTGAATGATCACACATATCATACATTAGCGGAGTCCAATTGCGTTCCCATAACTTAAAATAGTTTCGAATCTTAGTACCAAGCGAATGATGATACGCATGCAAATCATTCGCCGAAGAATTCTTAAACAGCATCTGCTCCACTTCTGTGCAGTCGTAAATATACCACGACGTCACAATATTGCACATTTCGCGAAATGTTTCATTCATTTCAGACTTCCAATCGCAAATGATACTTATAAGGACAATGATGTTCGAATTCCTCTGGTGTTCGATTAACACAGAGTCCACCGTCATAGATCATCGGACAACCAAGATATAGCAACCACTCACAACTAAAATCAGTAGTTCTAAAGCCTTCGTAAAAATATTTATTAATCGACGTATTCATACTTTATTTCACCACTACATTCTTTCAAAATAGCAATTTTTAATTTATAACACTTCTCTAATTCATTGGCAGCTTCTTCAAGCAAGTCGGCAATACGATCGGGCGCGCCTTCTAGAACAGATTTTCTCGTCGGAATAGCGCGTCTAATCCTGGCGCGAATTCTTAATCTGTCTACTAAATCATTCATAATTGACTACTGCGATTGTCGTTTCTTCATCAGACTCTGCGATTGTCTTAACAAATCCGGCATAAATTTGTGCAGTATACCCAGTCATTCGCTGAGCGTCTTTATGACACCGATATACAGACCCGGATTCTTGGGGAAATACGATATAATCACCATCGACATATTCTGTCAGATTCCCTGAACTCAATTTCCATGAATTTGATCCACCGTACCATCCGGCAAGAATTTTCTTTATTGTTCCATGCTCTTTGGATTTTACTTCTACGATAACCCAAGCATCGGGAGTATATTCACTCATTTTTTGCACTTGCTTTCATAACACAATCTCTTAAAGATTCGCCATACTGATATCGAGTAATTCCTTCATCATCTAGATAACCAATGACGAATTGTTCGCCAAATGTTATACTTAGCTGCGTCATATTTTCTTGAATCCAATTTAAAACATCACTATCAGTCATTTTCAAACTCCAAATTTCAATTCGTATTAATACCAGCAGAATCGCATAAAAGCATATATGCTAATTTCTCTAAATTGCTGGCTTGACCACTTAATTGAAATTTCACTGGCATGCGTTCTAGTTCGTCAATACATTTTAGCACAAAATCATAATTGACGAATCTATTACCCATATCTAGCACAGAAACATTCGCCGATCCACGAGGTCTAAGAGCTTCTCGCATTATCTCTGTCTGAGGCCTAGCATCGAATATATTCATTTATTCACACTCCACTTTTTATCTTCATTTGAGAAAACGCAGCTTCGATAATTGATGCGCCAACACATACGATGAATATCAGCATTGCCATAGTTGACAAAACTGGGTATATCAGATATTTGGCGACAAATCTCATTTGTATTCCTTCAGTTCTTCTGCCAGCCGATCGCGTTCATTGGGAACATGATTCCATGACATAAAAACACAGGTTTCATCGCCAATTACTTCTTGCACCAATTCATGACTCGGGTCTTTAAAGACAATTGTCAAATAATGGTTTTTCTTTTCGTTCACAATTTTGTTCATTTATTTAAAATTAATTCGTTTTTAACTAATTTGAGACTAACAAGTTTAGCGCCGACGCAGCTACGAATATAGCTAAACCCGCCGTCAATCCAAACCGATTTATCTGTAGAATAACGCATATCATGGTCATAACGAGAATAAATCACTTCGTTATCATCTGAAACCACTCCAATTACTTCGATGTTCTCTAGGCATGCGGCAGAAGTGATATACAATTCTCCGCATTGAATAATCAATCCAAAGTAGTTAGAATAACCTTCAACGGGTGGAGTTTCCTGATAATAAACATCGGCGCAATTATCGGAAGACCAATTACCTGATTTAGTTTTCAGCGGAAACTGACCAACCCATTTTGCGTTGTATTTATTTTCAATTTTTGCGATATAGCAAATCGCATCACTACGACCAGTATTTATATTCATACAACAGTTCCGGTTTCGAGAGATTTGACAAAAGATGCAACGAATGCTTCGAACAGATAATTATCTTCCATCGCTTCAAGCAGCGTGTCACCATTGCATATGCAACGATCATCACCACCACAATTTTCCATGATGTAATCAGAATATTCTTCTGAATAGGACAACTCGTCGAGTTGTTCGAGAGAAAGAGAGTTCTTGATCTTAGACATTTTAAGTTTCCTTGTTTGAGAGAGTATGGAGTAATTATAAACTAGTTCTGGCTTTGTGCAAATTATTTAAAATAACAGATGAAAAATGGCACTGAACATAGAAACGAATAGATTAAACCCCCAAACTATTGCACCATAGATTAAGTAGATGACAAATGCTATTCCGCATAGAAACAGCCCAGCCAATCCTAAAGCTGCGTCACCTTCTCCAGAATTACTCTTCAGAGAGCCATTACTTCTTTTACTAGCGTTAGGACGCGCGGCCATGTCAGTGTTAATCGTATATTGATTATCCATCCCACCGCGTTTATTGTTTAAACTACCACGCACATTCGTAGTAGATTGTAAAGATCCACCAGAATCATATCTAAAAATAGTTTTGGATCCGCCTTTATTCATGTTGCCATGATTGCGCACTACAGTTCTACGTGTTGTCATTTTAGTACTTCCATAAATCGTGTTAGAGGTGTTATTTTCTCTAGCGCTTGGTAACTATCATTATTTTCTCGAATCATCTTCTGGAGCCCTTCTAACACATCTAGCGACATGTTGTAAACGGGTATATTAATAAAGGCTTTGCCGTGATCTTTGACAGTCACATTATCTCTGATAAAATCTATCAATTGCTGCTTAGTAAGCTGTTTGAATTTAACCTTGCCATCGATCACCATTTGTATAAACTTCACCTTGTCGGTCAAGATTTCGATATTCTGAGCTAGCTCATTCTTTTCGTATTGAATCTTGTCTGCAAATTTCTGTAGTCGATAATCACAAAAATAAGCAATCAAATCGGCGACGGATTTGAAGATCTTCAATTTACCATCTACGCCAAGCGTAGTCAAATTCTGAGTATGATTCTTGCGCAATTTAAAATACTTAATCGGATCGAGATCGATCTTCTCTTTCTGCGCGGTAGATACTTTTACTAAGAATCCGAAGCCATCCTCGGAGCAGCCGTCCTCATAATCTTTAATCTTATCAGCGTCGACCAGATTGTTTAGAATATTAACATACTGCTCGCGATCATATCCGACCGGTAATTCCGAGATCTTGAATGTATACTTGCCGATGTACTCGATGATGCCAGTAGTAGACCAAGACAAACCATCATCGGATTCTTTAGCTACTTCACCTTTGAAATATGGAAACGTCGGCTGAATAACCGGTTGGTCTTTAAGAAACTTTTGTGGATTCTTTAGATACAACTTAACTAATGCAGTGACGGATTTAATCGAATGCGGTAAAATATTGCATGCAAAACCGACGGCGATTCCAGAGATTCCGTTAATTATAACCCATGGAATAATTGGAAGATAATGCGCCGGCTCTGGATTCTCTTCATCAAAAGATTTAGGAGCGACTTCTGTGTCGATAAAATACTTTTTAAATTCAGGAGATAATGTAACAAAAATATAACGAGGCGCCGCTGCTTCTTGAACTAATCTAGAACCAAAATTACCATGACCAGTAAATACAGGACAGTTGTTATTCCAATCCGCGGTCAATGTTACTGCAGCACCGGCTGCAGAAGATTCGCCATGATGATAATTAAACTTACTAATGCCAGATAAATCTGCCAATTTTACTTTTTTGCCTATATGTTCAGTAAGCATGGCATAAACTAATTTTCTATGAACATTCTTAAATCCATCGCACACTGATGGAATAGCTCTTTGCTCAAGCACATACATTGAATATTCTAAATATTCTGTATCAATAATATCAGTAATTGAACGATCAATTGTTTTCATAATTATATTCCATTAAATAAACAGTGGCCTCGCGATACTCGAAATATCCAGGACCTCTAATCAAACCCACTTTAAGGATCTATATGACCAGCAAACCTATTT
>JFJP01012127.1_pt1 | contig 55273 bp, 60 predicted proteins | sample 431651 | NCBI WGS metagenome assembly JFJP01 (sample SAMN02602958, study PRJNA72255) | Microbial mat metagenome, whole genome shotgun sequencing project. | biome: fresh water; feature: sink hole; material: water; isolation source: purple microbial (photo- and chemosynthetic) mats found in... | reverse complement strand
TCGCTTGGCAGTTGTATTGCGCTCATTCACTTATTTTCACAGAACTTATTGATTTTGACAACCCGTTACGCTATTTTGCCTGAGCAGTTACGGAATATTACATCATTCGCCCCTTAAGTGGATTGGAAATATTCCTGCTTTTGGCTGTGATTTTGGCAATTTCCACCCTCTCCTGGCGTTTTGTGGAGTCTCCTTTTCGCTCCCGTCGTTTCCTTTCGACACGTCAGGTCTTTGCCTTTGGATTTGGAACAATGGTGGTCATTATCGCTGGTGCGGGCATTGTTTACCGCTTTGATGGTTTTCCCAGCCGCGAAGGTTCCACGCCCCTTGTGGATTTTCTCGACAAGGAAACCACAAATCATTACACAGCCTGTGCTGGCGTCACCGACGGTTTCGAATCCTGTTTGATGGGGGATAAATCCCAACCTCCGTCATTTATGCTGAGGGGAGACTCTCATGCAGACTCTCTGCGCAGAGCTGTCGAACGGGCTGCTCGCAAAAATGGCACTTCGGGACTGTTCACGTATAAATTAGCCTGTCCGCCACTGCTTGGCGTGGCGCGTGATTTTTCCTCCCACATTACCGCACCCTGCAACGAGTACAATGAAGGCGTAACACGCTATCTTGCGGCGCATCCCGAAATATCAACTGTTGTTCTTGCCGGACGCTGGTCTTTTTATGTTGAAGGGGTAGATTACAAACCGGAAGAATCTTCTGATATGTTTATGATGGGTTTCTTTGGCGAAAAACCACATGTTGCACGATATGAACAGGTCGTCGAACATGGGCTTGGGCAAACGATTCAAACCCTGCTGGATATGGATCGCAAAATAGTTGTTGTTTCCCCAGTGCCCGAAATCGGGTATGATGTGCCCTCTGCAAACTTTATTGCCGTGCGCAGCGGGCGCGATCTCAATGAAATCATCGCCCCGTCGGTAGATGACTATTTCGCCAGAAACCAGAGAACCCTTGCAGTTCTCAGTAGATTGCAGGAGAAATATGGGATTCAAGTCGTCGATCCCTGGACTGCGTTGTGTGTTGAAAACGAATGTCGTGTTACCATTGATGGAGTTCCGCTTTATAAAGATGACGATCATTTATCACTTTTTGGGTCTGAAATTGTTTCCATTGTCTTTGATCCGATATTTGCGCGATGACACAACCTTGATTATTTTGAAAAATTATGCGCCCTTACCTTCTTGCCCCCTCCATCATTGCTTCCGACTTTACGCGCCTTGCAGATGAGATTTCCGCTTGCGAATCTGCTGGCGCAGACTGGATTCATGTGGATGTCATGGATGGCCATTTCGTGCCCACCATCACGGTTGGCCCTCTTTTTGTGGAGGCTTGCAGACGTGCCACCAAACTTCCGCTTGACGTGCACTTAATGGTCTCCAACCCCGATCAACAGTTGGAAGTGTTCGCCAAAGCTGGTGCGGATAATATCACCGTCCATGTGGAAACCTGCCCCAATTTATTGCAGACCATCGAGAAAATAAAATTATTGGGATGCAAGGCTGGGATTACACTAAATCCACTTACACCCGCCTCTGCGTTGGATGAGGTCCTGCCGCTGGTGAACCTTGTTCTGGTGATGAGCGTTACCCCGGGCTATTCGGGTCAGACGTTTATGCCTGAAATGATCGGGAAAGTGGAAGAAATTCGCAATAAGTTGAATGCGCTTCGCTCCCTGGCCTGGTTGGAAGTGGATGGCGGCATGACTTATGAAACAATTCCGCTCATGTACAAAGCTGGAGCAAACGTCTTTGTGGCGGGTAATGCTGCATTCAAACACCCGATGGGCGTGGCTCAGGGTGTAAAGGTGTTACAAGCCTCTTTGCAGGATGGCGGACTTCCGCTGAAGCAACCCTGAAGTAACAGGAAGGTTGCAAATTCGTACAGAATACAGCCTGCAATGACAGGATTAAATTAAAACAAAAATCACGGCGAAAGCCGTGACCTTTGGTGCGAAGGAAAACAAACCTTAAGCCGCAGATTTGCCGAGCGTTTTGATGCACTTGGCGCACATAGTCTTTTTGATCATGCGTCCATTCTCCATGATCGAAACCTTTTGCAAATTCGGTTTGAATGTGCGATTGGTTGCATGTTGAGAGAATGAGCGTTTGTGACCGAAGGTGGTTGCTTTACCGCAGGTGCTACATTTCATGTCGGATGTCCTTTCAATACAATGATTCCAGTGTCAATGCCTATTTTCAAAGGCACGGGATTTTACCATATAACGCAACCATATTCAAGATATACTGTTAAAATAGGAACAGCGTGTTTGCCGACAGAGGCATTGGCGGGTTTACAACCCACCCTGCAAATTTATAATGAGGAAAAACCATGGGCGACGAAAAAACAACCCTGGGCGGGATCCATATCTCGCCAAATGCGGTGGCAACGATAGCATATCATGCCACTCTTGAATCATACGGCGTGGTGGGCCTTGCGCCAAAGAACCTGACAGATGGGATCGTATCCAGCATCACGCGTGAACCATTGCGCGGCGTGTCCGTCCGCTATTCCGGTGAGGATATTGATATTGATATCCATATCATTATTGAATACGGTACACGGATTAATTCGGTGGCGCAAAGTGTGGGAAACACAGTGCGCTTCCACGTTGAAAAAGCGCTCGGATTACATGTTAACTCTGTCAATGTGCATGTGGCGGGATTGCGCATTAGCGATACAGATTAGGAGCATAGGAACCTTATGGGTGTTGTAGAACAACGTACCGCTCGTGTTGAGAAATTTCGTCGGATGCAGGTTGATGGACAATCTCTCAAGCGCCTTGTTGACGCTGGATTGACCTGGCTGCGTACCAACCAGCAGATCGTTAATGCTTTGAATGTTTTCCCTGTCCCGGACGGTGACACAGGTACGAACATGGTGTTGACCCTGCAAGCCGCCTGGAATGAGGTTAAGGATTCAGGGACTCATAATTTAAGTGAGATGGCTGCTCTGGTTTCAAGAGGCGCATTAATGGGTGCGCGTGGGAATTCCGGTGTGATCACCAGTCAGATTTTGCGCGGCTTCTCGCGCGGTGTGCATGAGAAAGCCACGCTGGATAAAGAGACTCTTGTCAAGGCTTTTGGCGCGGCGCGGGATACGGCATATAAGGGCGTTGTCCGGCCGGTTGAAGGGACGATCTTAACTGTCATTAAAGAAGTTGCCATTGCGACAGAAGCAGCCCTGGAATCCGCACAAGATGTGATAGAAATCCTTGAAGTGGCAGTAAAAGCCGCAGACGAGGCTGTTAAAAATACACCGCAACTTCTCCCGGTCCTTAAACAGGCAGGTGTGGTTGATTCGGGTGGGAAGGGTCTGTTCTTTATCCTCGAAGGTATGTTGCGCCATGTGTACGGTGAATCGCTTGAAACCCCCACCATGAGTGTACAGCCGCTTTCCTCCATGAATTTACAGGACGCAATGGGTGAAGTGGAGGAAGGACAGGACTATGAGATTGTTGTAGATTTCGTTCCAGAGGGCGATCTGGATCTCATTTCGTTCTACGGACGGCTGGAGAAGATGGGTACTTCCATTCAGGTGGGCGAGGGCGAAGGTATGTACCGCATGCACATCCATGTTCCCACCGAAAAACGTTATGAACCGATAGATTACATCATGGGGATTGGTACAGTGACAAAGGTCGCGATTGAAAACCTGCTTGCACAAATGGATGATATTCAAAAGTCATCCCAGATGCAATTCACTGCAGTGGAGCCGGGGCAGATCGCGGTGGTTGTGGTGTCTCCAGGCGCAGGCTTGAGCCGCATCTTTGCAAGCTTGGGCGTTGCCGCCATTGTGCCAGGCGGGCAAACGATGAACCCCTCTACACAGGATATTTTGAATTCATTTGAAAACCTGCCTACTGATAAAGTGATCATTCTGCCGAATAATAAAAATATTATTCTTGCTGCCAATCAAGCCAAGCAGGTCACCGTGAAGCATGTGGCAGTTGTGCCGACGCGAAATGTTCCGCAAGGTCTGGCCGCCATGCTTTCCTTGATCCCTGATGGTGATCTGGACGTGGTCGCTGAAAAAATGACAAAGGCTATTGCGAATGTCAAGACTGGCGAGATTACCGTTGCCACTCGAACCGTTGAAATTGACGGTGTGAATGTTCGTGATGGTCAGGTGATCGCGTTACTTGATGGGAAACTGGTTGTATCGGCTGAGTCAGTGGAGCAGGGCGTTATGGAGTTGCTTGAAAAAGCGAATGCCGTTGAACATGAACTGGTTACACTTTTTTATGGAGAAGGCATGTCGCATGGGGAAGCAAATCACATAAAAGATGTAATCGGCAGGAAATATGCAAATCTCGAAATTGAAGTGCAGGAAGGCGGGCAGCCGCATTACCAATTCCTGATATCGATTGAGTAATTTCCGATATACAACAAAATGGGCGCAATATTGCGCCCATTTTGTTGTATATGAGTTTTATGCTTTTACAGATGGACTTTGTGTGATCAATTTATAGACGGTTTTTATCACATCAACACCTGTGATGAAGATGATCAAGGCGATTAAACCGCGCACGCCGTTTTGTGCCATCGCACCTAAAATTTGTGCGGAATCGGCGTCGAAGATCCCGCTTGCCAGCAGTGACTTTGGTGTTACTGCCAGAATGGATGGACCTGTCAGCATGAAGGTGCCGATCACGATCTGAAAAACTTTAATGCCGACGGAAGCGATTCGGGTTGGCATGTTCCAATGTCCCATGCGGAGTAATACACCGTTTAGAATGATTTCAAAAACCCAGCCAATATTGATCCAGGGCAACCAGCGGAAAAAGGCTTCGGTCAGGATGGGAATGATTGACCATTTGTCGCCAGAGAATGTGTAGATACCGATCAGTTGCGGGTTATAGTTGAATATACTGAGCGCAATAAAGGTGAATATAATCGCCAGGATCGGTTCCCATATTTTTACTTCATCAGGCTCAGTTTCTTGTTTCAATGAAGCGGGGTCCCATTCCTTTTCTTCATCCATCTTGAAATCAATTGCCGGGACAACCCTTTCGAGAATGGCAAAAACCAGCACGATATTTCCAAACGCCGCAATAATAGCCGAGATAATCCCCAACAGGCCTTCCCCAATTGTTTTTGCAAATTCCGGTCCCGCCATCGGCGACATGGTTGCGATTTTTAAACCTGTGAGTATCAACAGGACAGTGGTGATGACCAATGTCACGATTTTTAACACAAGCAGGAAGAACGGGAACATGTGGGGACCAATCAAATACAGTTGCGGATTGTAAGTTGCCGCAACTTTCCGGGGTGAACCGTATTCATTCAGCAGTTCCATCTCCATTGCTTCGTCTGATGTGCGCCCTGCTTTTTGGGCGCGGTCTTCAAGCATATCTTCCAGGGTGGAACGTAATTCCTTTTCAATGTCCTTGTGCCCTTTAACAAGCAGTAGATGTTTTCCAACTTCTGTTACATAGCGATCCAATAAGTTCATTGTATCTCCTTGTTTCTTACGCCAGCATTTTGCCCATTACAGATACAATGCCAGCCCATTCCTTTTTTAATTTTGGCAGGAGTTTCCTTCCCTCCGCGCTGATGATGTAATACCGGCGCGGTCGAGCCTCCTCCAGTTTCCAGACTGACTCCAGGAGTCCCTGTGCCTCAAGCCTTCGAAGAAGCGGATACAGTGTTCCCTGGTCCACTTCCATGCCCTGATCAGAGAGTTGTTTCAATAGTGAGTAGCCATATTGTTCCGTTCCAAGTTGACTAAGCGTTGCAAGGACGATCACACCACGCCTTAACTCCAGGATAACATTTTCGAGTGATTCAGTGTTTGTCATATTTCAACCTATATCGCATTATACTGTATTTCACATAGTATATCAAGGCGAAGCTTTAGCCTATGCTATACTCGCCCATTATGAATTTCCTGAGCGCTCTTACACATCGTCCCTTTGCCCTGCTATGGGCGGGGCAGACTGTTTCGCGGCTGGGGGATAATCTCCATCGAATTACCCTTGCGTGGTGGGTGCTTGAGAAAACAGGTTCTGCCACGGCCATGGGGACAGTGCTTGTGCTTTCGATCATGTTTCTCTCCGACTTGCTCAGCGGTACAGTGGTCACTTTTATCGCAGTCTTTGCATGGCTCGATGTTTTGGAAATCTGGCATGTTTACATTGCCAGCCTGGTCTTTGGTTTTGTAGAAGCCTTTTTCTTCCCCGCCTACCATGCGGTCATCCCGCAGATCACACCTCCAGATATGTTGACAAGCGCCAACTCATTGAACGGGCTCAGCCAGCGCATGATGGGTGTTATCGGGCCTATTGCGGGTGCGTCTCTGGTTGCCGTTGGCGGTACTTCTCTTGCGTTTGGACTGGATGCCCTCTCGTTTTTTATCTCTGCTGTATGTATTTTCCTGATCTTACGTTCAGTCTCGAATGAACTGCCGAAAAGAGAATCTGAAAGCAAGGCAACCGCCAATCCACATTCGGTGGGGCAGGTAATCAGGCAGGGGGTGGCGGATCTGCGTGAAGGTTTGAATGCTGTAATTAAAGTTCCATGGATTTGGATCACCATCCTTATTTTTGGTGTCCTGAACATCATGGAAGGCAGTCCGCGCGCGGTTTCCATGCCTTTCCTCATTAAGGACGACCTGGGTGCGGATGTTGCTGTAATGGGCTGGTTCGGCTCGGCTTTTTCAGTCGGGTACGTGATCAGCGCGCTTTGGCTGGGTCAATATAAACGCCTGCGGCATCGCGGCTTACTGGGTTATCTTGCCATCATGATTAACGGCGGGATGCTTTTGTTATTTGGTTTACAACTCCCGATCCCCGTTTTGATCGTTGCCATGTTTATTTATGGATTTTGTTTTAACATCTTTGCATTGGTGTGGAATAATACTTTGCAGGAAATGGTTCCCCATGAAAAGTTGGGCCGGGTGTATGCCATAGACTCGCTTGGCTCATGGGTTCTATTGCCTGTCGGCTTTGCTCTTGCCGGTTGGGCTACAGACCTATGGGGGGCGCCAACGGTCTTTTTGATCGGCGGTGTCGGCACCATCCTGATGATCCTGCTCGGACTTTCTCATCCTGCCATTAGGAATTTGGATTAACCATGAAAATTGGAATTGTCACTGACTCAACTGCAGACCTTCCTGCCTATCTTCTTGAAGAACACCAAATTCAAGTAGTTCCTACCATCCTTGTTTTGGATGGAAAGGAATATGCAGACGGAATTGGAATTACACGCGAGGAATTCTATCATCGCCTGCCCTCGTTTAAGACCCCGCCGACCACTGCCGCCCCTTCCATTGGGAATTTTGTCACGCCTTATGAGACTCTGTTTTCAAGGGGATATGACCATGTTATATCAATTCATGCCGCCGCTACACTGACCACCACCGTCAATATAGCACGCGAAGCCGCGAAGGAATTCCCCGAGAAAGTTACCTGTGTGGACAGTGGCTCGCTTTCATTGGGTGTGGGATTTCAAGTCTTGGCTGCCGCCGAAGCTGCAGAAGATGGTTTGAAAGCAGCCCTGGATGCGATCGTTTCCACCCGCAAAAGGCTTCAAGTCTTTGCTGCATTGGATACAATGGAATATCTCAGACGCAGCGGGCGGGTTCATGCTGTGGTGGCTCGATTCGGTGGTTTGCTATCAATCAAGCCAGTGATCGAGTTACTGGATGGAGCGGTCAAACCGATTGGTGTAGTTCGTACGACCAGCCAGGCGGATGAACGCATCCTGAATTTTTTACTCAAAGCGGGTGAACTTCAACGTCTTGCAGTCATGCACACAAATGCCGAGCATCGCGCGCGAAAATTATTGAATGAAATGATGTCCCGTGTACCCCAAGCAATGCCGAGGGAGATATTGTTTGCAAATGTTACAGGGGTGATTGGCACGCATCTTGGTCCGAATGGAGTGGGTTTCGCGGCTGTAAGGAAGTAATTCATTCCCCATGATAAAATAACCCCCATGCAACCATCACTGGAAAAACTTAGAAAATTCTTTCGTCTCGAACACGAAAACAAATACATAAATACCGCCATTATTGGCGGACTTGCCAAGATGCTTGATTTTTGGGAAGGCGAAGCCCGCGCCGATGGCGTTGCCGAGGAAGTAATTCAAGCGGTTGTGGCGCGTCTGCGTTCCTATGAAAAACTTAGCCCGGATGGACGGGCTGAGTCGCTTAAGGGTTTGTGGAAACGCATTGGCGAGACCTATCCCGAAGTGGGGCAAAAGTCAAAGGTTCAGGCGCAGCCCCAAATGGGGAGCCAGCCGTCCCGTCCGTCCCGGCCCGCGCCAGAATCAAATCAAAGCGCAGAAGCATCTCTATTGCCATCCCAGCGCCAGGAGAATCAACCTCCACAAAATCAACCAAAGCCAAGGCCGGCCGCTCCGCCGCGTTCCGAGTCTGTGCCTGGTGCAAAGACCAGTCAGACTCCTGCCGCGTTGAATGCGGAGCTCACTGTCCTGCAAGGCGTGGGTCCGCGTCATGCAGAAATATTGACCAACCTGGGAATGAAGACCCTTGGCGACATGCTGTATTACTTTCCGCGCCGTTACGAAGATTACAGCCAGCTCAAGCCGATCAAAGCGCTTTTCTATGGCGATGTGGTTACTGTGCTTGGCACAATTCAGAGTGTACACACCCGTCCTATTCGTGGTGGCAAATCATCCATCGTTGAAGTTGTAATCAGTGATGGTACCGGTTCGCTTCGCCTTTCGTATTTTAATCAACCCTGGCTTGCCAATCGTTTTAAGCAGGGCGATGCCATTGCCGTCTCTGGCAAGATCGATCAATATTTGGGGCGACTGGTGATGAACGGTCCTGATTGGGAACCTGTTGAGGTGGAGAACCTGCACACCGCCCGTATTGTCCCTATTTATGCGTTGACTGAAAAGATCGCACAAAAATGGCTGCGTGGAATTATGAATCTGGTTGTGACGCATTGGGCGCCTGCTGTGTCAGACGCGCTCCCGGATACCGTTCGATTTGCGGCAAGACTTGTTTCACTCCCCGAAGCATTGATGCAGGTTCACTTTCCTGTCTCGCAGGATCGACTTAAAGCTGCACGCGAGCGCCTCGCCTTTGATGAGATCTTTTATTTACAGATCGGAGTATTACGCCAGAAACGGGAATGGAAATCCGTCGAGGGTCGCCGCTTCCCTGTTTCGGCTGAGTGGCTTGCTGCGCGTACAACAAGCCTGCCCTACACTTTGACATCTGCCCAGCAAAAATCGCTCGAAGAGATCCGCGCTGACCTTGACTCAGGCAAACCCATGAACCGACTCGTGCAAGGTGATGTTGGGTCTGGGAAAACAGTGGTGGCTGCTTTGGCTGCTTCGATCGTGGTCAACGGCGGAGCACAAGCTGCGATCATGGCCCCAACCGCCATTTTGGCGGAACAACATTATCGCAATTTCATCAGTTTGCTGGCAGGTGATGGCGGCATACTGCAAGAGAGTGAAATACGCCTGCTGGTAGGTAGTACACCCGACATCCGCAAGGAAGAGATCCGTCAAGGTTTGCTGGATGGGTCAGTTAAACTTGTCATTGGCACACACGCGGTGATTGAAGCGGATGTTCTTTTCAAGGATTTGCAATTTATTGTGATTGACGAACAGCATCGCTTTGGGGTGGAACAACGCAAGGAATTACGCAGTAAGGGAACCAATCCACACCTGCTGGTGATGACTGCCACCCCAATCCCGCGTTCACTGGCATTGACTGTGTTTGGCGACCTTGATATTTCGGTCATTGATGAAATGCCGGTGGGACGTCAGCCTGTCAGCACCCATGTCCTTCGTCCACAGGAACGCGAACGGGCGTTTACACTTATCCGCGGGCAGATCAAAGAGGGCAGGCAGGCATTTATCATTTATCCGCTGATCGATGAAAACGAGAAGATCGAAGCCCGGGCAGCGGTGGATGATTTTGATGTATTGTCAAAGGAAATTTTCCCCAATCTCAAGCTGGGTCTGCTTCATGGACGAATGAAGCCGACCGAAAAAGACGAAGTGATGGCGAAGTTCCGTGACAGGGAATATGATATTCTTGTTTCCACGACAGTTGTTGAAGTGGGTGTGGATGTGCCGAATTCCACCGTGATGCTGATCGAAGGCGCTGACCGTTTTGGTCTGGCGCAATTGCATCAACTGCGCGGGCGTGTGGGACGCGGTGCGGAGCAGTCGTATTGTCTGCTGATTCCCACCCACGAAGACGCTACAGAGAATGAACGCCTGCAAGCCATGTCACAAACCAATAGTGGATTTGAACTGGCTGACCTCGATCTGAAGACGCGCGGTCCAGGCGAATTTTTAGGTACTCGTCAGGCAGGTTTTGCTTCAACCTTAAAGATGGCAAGCATTACCGATGTGCCTTTGATCGAAAAAGCGCGCACCCAGGCGCAAGCGCTGTTCGAGCGTGATCCATACCTGCAATTGCCCGAACATGCCCTGCTCGCAGAAGCCTTTGAAAGATTTTGGGGTGAAGGAAAAGGGGACGTTTCGTAATCTTACAGGGGCAGGGCCACCCCGCCCCTGAGTAAAAATGGAGAAACATGGTTCGAGCATTATTTCCAGGCACATTTGACCCGATTCATCTCGGTCACATTGATATTGCAACGCGTGCATCGCGACTTTTTGATGAAGTGGTGATGGCTGTTTATGACAAGCCATTAAAGAATTTGATGTTTTCACCCGAAGAGCGAATCTCTCTGGTGCGGGAAGCGTTTAAAAATAACTCCAAGATCAGGGTTACAGGATACAGCGGCCTGACCGTTGATTTTGCCCATCAAATCCAGGCCCATGTTGTTGTGCGTGGGTTGCGTGTGTTTTCCGATTTCGAGTTTGAATTTCGCATGGCGTTGGCGAATCAGCGGCTTGCAAGCGATATCGAAACCATCGCGCTCATCACTGCGGAACAGCACACGTTTTTATCCTCATCCACTGTGCGCGAGATCGCCATGTTAAACGGCGATATCTCCAGCATGGTTCCGCCGCATGTAAATTCTGCGTTGCACACCAAGGTAATTAATATGGGAGAGCAATCCCTGCCGAACGCATTACGAGATTAATTTGTGCTAGAATTGGAACATAATTCCCTACTGGGAGATACCTATGGATATCCTGCAACTTATTGACCGATTGGAAGAACTCTTCAACGATGCAAAGGCAGTGCCTTTTACGCACAACGTTGTCGTGGATGAAGACCGCATGTTGGAACTGATCGACCAAATGCGTATTGCCATTCCTGAAGAAGTGAAGAAAGCCCAGCAAGTGATGGCTCAGCGTGACCGTGTGATGGCCCAGGCGCAGGAGGAAGCCAACCGTACCCTGCAGCTCTCGCGTGACAAAGCCGAGCAATTGATAGAAAGGGACATCATCGTGCAGGAAGCGCAGCGCCGTGCAGAGCAAATCCTTGCCCAGGCGCGGAATGAAGCTGAAGTTACCCGTGTAGATGCCGATAATTATGTGGTGGATACGCTGATGCAATTGCAGGATCAAATCTCCAAGATGAGCAATCAGGTTGCCAATGGTATTCGCATGGTACAGGAAGAGCAGATGCGAAAAGGGTCCGGTTCCCCTGAAAAAGAAGTCTGATAAATAAAAATACATCCCCATCAAAACGGTGGGGATGTATTTTTTTAACTTGCCCGTGTTTCATTCCTGGACTTGCAGTTTGATTACCGCCCATTTTTTGTAGCTCAAGCCTATTAATAACCCAGCACCTAAAAGCAGCAACCCAATTCCGACCACGGTCATGGAGGTGTTGAATGCATCTGCGTAATTTGTGCCGTCCCAGGTATGGGTGTCTCCCATTGTATGTTGAATGGTGAGTGTGAACAGTCCCATGACAATGGCTGCTGCGCCTCCAGTTTTTTTATTGTCGTTTCCTTTGGCCTTTGTAAAGTCTACGCCCTGCCAGATATAAGGAATTTTGAAAAACAGGAAAATGGCAAGCGTGAGGATTGTGGTGTACACAACTGCATCCACAGGCATGGATTTTCCACGCAGCATGCGGGAAGCATAGATGTGAAATCCGCCCACAACCACGCCTGCCGTCAGGGCTTTGATACTCATCCAATATGAGTCAGGCGTGCCTCGTATGAGCTTGATGGCTGCCCAAACTCCCCAGCCACCGATGGCGATCCCTGCAAGCACAAAGAGGATATACAGCCATTGAAAGGGGGCAAGTTCTGCCATGCTTTCATATCTGGTGGGGGCTAGCGCTGCGCAAGTGGTGCCAATTCCGCCGAGCAGTGTGAATCCGCCTGTGAACGCCATCAGCACGATACCGATGAAGCGCAGAAATTTTGCGAGAATACTATTTGAAGACATGTGAACCATCCATAAATAAAAAAATGTCCGAATTTAACTTTTCCTGGCGGCGATTGCGAGCAGGACCCAGCCAAGGATGAATGCCACCCCGCCAGCGGGGGTGATGTACCCCAACTGCAGGTCAGAAAAAGCCATGATGTATAAACTGCCTGAGAAAAGCGCGATCCCTGTGACAAATAACCAACCTGCCATGGTTAGCAGGCCAGTCTGTGAAGTCCAGCGGGTAAGGGCCCAGGCAACGGCAAATAAAGCCAGGGCGTGGTACATATTGTAGCGGGTTGCTTTTTCCATCCAGGTGAGTTGATCTGCACTCATGAATTTGGTTGCGCCATGTGCGGCAAAGGAGCCCATTGCCACTGAAACAGCGGCAAGGATGGCGCCAATTGAGAAGAAAGCGTTGGTCATATTTTTCATTTGTTCTTAAGTGTTTATAAAACCATATTGAATTTTGAGGTGACGCACCCGCAGCCCGATGCCGCCCAGCCGCCCAAACATAATTCCCAGGATGACGCACATAATAAAATCGGCAGTCGAAATATATGCAGGGAGACGCCCCGCAATGAGTTTGGCGATGACCAGCAGCCAGATCAAAAAGAGATAGACACGGTCAAGTGAAAGGGTGACGGCTTGTTGTTCGAGGTCTGCTTTCATTGGGACGATCAAACTCATCAAAAAACCCACAGGAATAAACAGCGTAAACAACAGTGCGACCCACCCCCAGGTAAAATATCCACGCGCGATGTCACGGACGAAATAGAAACTGAATATTGCAGAAAACTGAATAAACAGGAAGGCGCGCAGCCAAATTTTGAAGCGGCTTTTTTTCATTTCACCGCGCAGAGATTTGAGCAGTAAGAGTATGGACATTCTTAACTCTGATTATCCGTATTTGAAGCCTGCTACAAAACAGACTGTCATTAGCAATAAGAGCCCTGGCAAAACTCTGAAGATCGTTTCTCTTGATAATATCGGTTTGCCCATTTTAAGAAATGAGAGCAATAATCCTCCGATACCGATCAATGCGCCACCGATGCCGATAAGGGAGAAGAACGGGGTTGTCTGTCCTTGCATGGATAGGATGATGGGCAGCAGGAAAATGGTCATACCAGCGATGCCATGAACGAGGGCAAGGACGAGGGTCGGTATTTGACCGGGCATGGGCAATGAGCGGGTGATGATGATTGCTAAAAATCCGACAATGACAAAGACAAGGTACATGACCTTGTAGGATGCAAGATTCTGCCAGGCGAGTCCCAGAGAAAGATTTAAGGGAATCATAGTTGCAACAATTACAACAATAGGACTGTCTAAAACTTCAAATCCGAGAAGAATGATCAGGAGCCCTGAGACGAGCAGAACACCGAATGCAATGGTGTATGCAATGAGTGGCAGGGTGGAGAAGCCGTCTATCACAAAGGCGATCTGATAGGCAGCAAGCAAGCCAGTGATGAAAAGCAGAACACGATCGAGGATTGACATTTTCATTTGATTTACGCCATGATCAGAACCATCGAACTGAGCATATAAAGCGAGGCGTATTTGAACAATCCAAAGTTCACCTGTTCTGAGGGACGCAGCATGGTGGCAATTGCCAGTGTAAGCAGACCGCTTGACAACACGATCAGGATGCGCAGATAACCGAAGGTCATGCCAATCCCCCAGCCTGCAATTCCCATGGCAAGAGCCGCAAGGACACTGGACACGGCAATGATCGTGCGAGTAACACCGAAACTATACGTGGATGGAAAAGTCGGCACACCCGCTGCCTTGTAATCGTTGTGGTACCTCATGCTGAAGGTCAGGATGTGCGTGGGGATCCAGAAGAGTATGCCCAGGGAGAGAATAATACCGATCCAGTCGAAGCCTCCCAACCCCAGCACACGTCCGGCAAGTATCGGCATCCCGTATCGGCATCCCGCCTGAAATACCGCCCCAGACGATACTCCAGCAGGTTTTGCGTTTGAGCCAGATGGTGTAAACCACCACGTCAAAAAAAAGACCCGCAAAGATGATCAGTCCGTAGAGCGGATCCATTGCAACTGCCAGACCAACACCGAGCAGGGAAAGGGTTAACCCGAGCCGCAAGACTTCACCTCCACTTACCGCGCCACTTGAAAGTGGACGTTGTTTTGTGCGCCCCATTTTGGCATCGATATCGCGGTCATACCACATGTTGAGAACTGTGCTCCCACTTATTGACAGGAATAGGCTGACAAACAGTCCCGCAATGGTTCCCATATTAAAGAGCGGACAGCGGGCACTCATGTAACCAGCCAGGCCAGTGGCGATCAGCAATCCAGTTTGCAAGCCTTTGATAAGCGGCAGGTAGAGATGTAGTTTAGCGAAGAGGGTCTTCATGTTGTTGCTCCATCAGAACTAATTTTGGGACAGGCTTATAACCTGCCCCAAATAGCAATCACTCAAGATCACCGTGCGCAGCGGAAGCCGACTGCCGGGCTGAAATATTGTGGTCCCGCAGAGTTGTTCTTCCAGACGCGCAAATCAACTTCATAAGTGAAGAAACTGCCGCCGCGCATGTAGCGATAGTGCTGGTCGGGATAGTCGTCACCTGTCCATTGCCAGACGTTACCTGCCATATCATACAAGCCATACGGGCTGGCAGAGTCGAGCGTTTCGTAACCGTCGTAGGTCTTGCCATTGAAGAAACCAACGGGGGTGGTGTTGCCAAGTTTGCCATACATCTTCTCGAACAGATCAGACGAAGAATAGTAGTTGGCATTGTTACGTTCAATATGTTCACCCCAGGGGAAGGGGTATCCATAACCGCTGGCAAATTCTGTGCCACGCGCTGCTTTTTCCCATTCAATTTCAGATGGTAGCCTCCAGCCATAGTAATTACAATAACTGTTCGCACCAAACCATGTGACCATCGTCATGGGATGATTTGCATATTCCGGGATGGATGAGAACACGCCGGCCGCTTCGGTCAAGCGCAGGCCTTCGGCTTGCGTGGGGACGTAGAGTTTATCACCAGCCTTGATCTCTTCCTCATGTTTGTAGCCATCGAATGGGTCACCAGGATAACTTCCGTATGCGCCTTCCACCATCCAGGCTTGTTCGCCTGCTTCCACGTCCACCTCGCCGACGTGGACGGTTCCATCGGTGATGGCTTCATTCAGGAAACGGGCGTATTGTTCATTTGTCACATCTGTAACCATCATTTCGTAGTCATAATCCACTGTTGTCATGTGGTCGTGCTGACCATGGGGGAATTCTCCAGCAGGGATAACTGCCCAGGATTCAGGATCGACACCCGGGTCGATATACGGGGGCGTGATGGCTCCAATGTTTGGGGCGGGTGCACAGGCGCCAATTGTAAGCGTAATAAGGCTCAATATGAAGAGTGCCCGTTTCATTTCGACACCTCTTTCAGGATGGCATTTAATTCTTCCAGCTTTAGCTTCTGCTCAATAATTTCTGCTTCAGCGCTGAGTTTCTTTTCGGTTGAAAATTCCTTGAACCAGTAACCTCTTTCTTGGAACAGATCGTAAAGTCTCCAGATCAGGAATATGGCAAGCACGATCAAAATAATGCCTAGTCCCAGATCCATTAACAACATGAGAGTATTCACTATCCCCTGTTGGTTGGTCTCATCCACAAACAGGCGTTTCATCGAAAAGATGGTTGCAGAGGCAAACGCAATGTCAGACATGATGATAAGCAGCCAGCCAAACCATTTGCGGACTTTGCCTTTCAAACCGGATAGGTCGGCAAAGTACATCAGGATGATGGTGGCGATGAGCGCAGCAAGGATATGCCAGTGACCTGTGAGCGTGATGCGCTCCTCGCGGTGAGGCCAGACGCGGAAGATCTCCTCCAGTTTGATGGCAAGGAAAATGCCCACTCCGCTGACCGTAAAATTCATGAAGACCATTTGCCAGCCGGGACCAAACTTGAGAGGGTCTTTCAGTAGCGCACCCATTTTTTGGAAGAAGTTGGGTTTCTTTATGCCCGCCGTGCCTTCCTTGATAAGTGCGTCCCAGGTGTAGATAACGTAGAATAAAGCCGCCAGCATGATGAATGTCGAGCCAACGTAAATGATGTTATGTGCCCACTCCAGCCAGACAACCGAAAGGGCGCCAAAGGTTGTGCCGATAATGCCAAGCACCATTGTTGGCATGGCAATTTTATGCAGGATGCCTTTGAACTTCATCCAGTGTCCGACGATGAGCGTGATCCCGACTGCCACCAGGGTTAGCATGATGTGCAGGTGTCCGATGATGGCTTTTTGCAATAAGGTCTTGTGTGCCACACGGATCAAGTCTTCGCCAAGGAATGTTTCGTGTCCGTTGCTCCAAAAAGAACCAGTTACTGCACCGAAGGAGGCGGAAATAAGTGCGGCGATCGCCATGACGAAGAATGCCATGCGTTCCATATCCACGCCGCCTTTGGTGTGGGCATAGGGCGAATCTTTTTCCAGACGATATTCTTTTTTCCAGGGCGAGAGCGCCACCATCAACAGGATGCCCGCAAAAAAGACCAGTGACTGTCCAACCAAAAACAAGCCATGATAAGTGAAGTTATGTCCCCAGTAGGAGAACAATAGTCCAAAGATAACTGCTGTCAGGTAACCGACGGTGATGGTGCCATTGATGATGACCTGCTCATGGCGTTTCATCGGCAAAATCTCAGTCATGAAGTAAACTTCGATGGCGAGGATGGTCATGGCAATGGTGTGATATAGCATGATAATGCGCCCCTCGCGCTCGGCTTCCAGCAAGTCCATGCCAAGCCCGTTCACCGTAATATCTCTTATCCCCCACTCCACCATGGGACCCGACAGTGTGCCGAAGATGGCTGTGATGATGGACACCGTCGCAATGGCGACCAATGTCAGCCCGCGCGTGGAGCGGAAGAGATAATCCAACCGCCTTGAAAATGCTTGCATTCTTTTACCTCCAAAATTGAGATTAAGCCACTGACCCGGCTGTGATGTTTTCCACATACTATCACGAGGCGGGTCAGCGGTCTTTGCTAAATGTCAAATTCAGCCTTACCTCCTGCTCTTTCCCCGCTGCGAGGAAGGGGTAAGTGAATTTATCCTTTTTTCGTGAACCCTAATGCAAATGCACCTGCCATTAGGAACAGCAAGGGGGTGAGGATAAGCATGACAAAATCAGGGCTGAAGAACAGCAATTGCTTGCCGAGCGAGATGAAAGCCAGCGCAATACCGCCAAGTCCGATCAAAACCCCGCCGATGCCGACCCAGAAGAATCCTTTCGGTGCACCTTTGGCGAAAAAGGGTCCGAGGAAGATAACCAATCCCGCAATGCCATGAAAGAGCGGAACAGCGATCTTCTTGAGAGAGTCCATGCCGCCGATACTCGTGATGGAAATTGCCAGAAAGCCGATCGCCGCAAACCACTTGAAATAGGTCTTCCATTTCGGGAAATATTCTTCTGCGAGCCCCATCGAAATGCCCAGCGGGATCAGGCTGGCGACAGTCAACACATAGGGCGAGGATAGAATTCCCAAGGAGAGGAAGATGAGCAGCAGTCCCGAAACTAGAAGCACTGCAAATCCCATCAGATAGTAGATGTTGTGCAGTGCTTTGTGGAGGTTATACCTCTGATAAAAATACCAGCAGAGGTAGGCGGCGAGTCCGCCAGTCAAGAGTAGGAAAATAATATCTTTGATTGGTGCCATTTGTACATTCTCCTTTTTGATTTCAGGCTTTCAAAGCCTGTTATCGTGAATTATTGCACAAAGTTGATCTAATTTCTGTGACATAAATCACAATTTGACCTGCCGCCTGCTGGTATTGTCTATTCTTCGATAATTTTTTTCGTTGATGGCAGCAACAAGAAAATGAGCAGTGCAGTGCTGAGAATTGGTGCGGGAAGGAACATCGAAAAGCGTTGTGCCTCGGCCACGTTATGGATCCCCATTGGGTAGCCGCCGATCATCGACATGACTGCGGCGAAGATTCCCACGGGGACAGCCCACGACTTCCGCTTGAATGCGCCAAAAATAAACATCGCCCAAGCTGCCGCACCCCACCAATTGATCTGTTGGGAAATGATGTACATCCCATTCCAAAAGGCATTCGGGTTTTCGACGAATGTCTCTGCCGACTGGAAGGTGGTCTGAAATTTGGAAAGCGGAGCCACGCCGTCTATGAAAGTCAAAACGTATGCCAGCCCTGCGATAAAGGTCAGTGTGATGATCTTGCCGCTGACGCCGCCAACAAAGAGCATTCCGAACCACAAGACAGCCGCCAAAAGGAAGACCCAAAGCGTGGGGATGGGCAACCCGCTGTCAGCGGCGGGGATTATGGGGAAGAATCCAGCCAGCAGGAGAATCGTCCCCGCCACCGCTCCCCAAAACCATGCCCAATCCTGCTTGTTCAGGAATCCCCACAAAACAGCGACAGAGAGCGCACCAGCGGCGGTTCCCAGCCAGCCAAGCACCGCATAGACGATCCGCACGGTGTTGCTCTCTTCCCAATCGCCAGCGTTGAAGTGGGTATGGATGACGGTGTTGTAGGTATCTGCCAGAAAATATAGGCACAGAAGCCCTGCCAAAATGCCGAGCACGGATAGTGCCGCCCCAAGTTTGTAATTGTTTTTCATGTTTCATTCTCCTTTTTATACGCCGAGCGGTCTGGCGAGGGCCGCCGTGAATCCGCTAGTCAGCAGAACCAGCACAGCCAGCGCGGCGTTAATTAATAAAAGTTTCATGTTCAGGCGTTCCTTTTCGGGCGTCATCGTGGAACGTCCGAGGACACGGTAGAGGGAAACGCCAATCATGGCGATGACCAGAATGTGTTTGATGGATAATGCCACCGAATACGGGTTGCCAAACCTAAACAGCGACTCAAACTGCGGGCTGCGGTTGGTCATCAGCAAGCCAGTCAGGATCAAGCCCGCCATGCTGACGTAAACCCAGACGCTTTGTCGCTTCTGAAATTCCATCATCACCTTCTTGACTTGCGGACCCGCGCCGAGCGCGTTTTTGACGGCGGGCAGGTATGCCAAAACGGTGACAAGCAGTCCGCCCATCCAGATGGCGGTGAACAGGTCATGGAAAAACGAGACCAGAGCAAAGACAATAGTTTGCGGGGTCATGTGGATGACTCTGTGACTTGAAAAGTTTTGATGATTTTCATAAAGATTCCTTTTTGGGTTTTCCGATATTATCTTTCTTCAAGTTCAGATTGATGGTTCTCACAGGGCTGGGCACGTCAGGCACTTCGATGCGGTTTGTAACAACAAGGATACCTGGCGTACCCTGAGCCAGCTCCGCTGCAATGATACGAAGTTCGATGGAAGCCACCACGCCCGCTAAGTGGGCCATTCTGTTCAGCACACCCACGCGCAGGTTGGCATAAGCAGTGCGGTCATCCGCTGCAAAACGGGATAAGATCGCAGCTCGAAGTTTTTCATCGGTGGTTTGAAACGGTTTGGATGCCATGGTTGCTCACGAAGGTCAGTTCGGTTTCTTTCAGTGTACAGGCAGGCCTGATTTCTGAATAAGACTTTTATCGTATTGAAGCTGTGATCACTTTATTGTGAAGCAAAGAAAATGTTTCAAGGCTTGATGATTCTTAGTTCCAGCGAGCCATCCCGGGCACAGGTATCCATACATTCCAAACAGCGGGTACATTCAGGGTCGTTCAGATGGAGAGGGACGTCTTTGATGCCCATTGAACATTCGATGTCACAGCGCCCGCAACTGTTGCATTGATTGGAATTGGAGACGATCTGTACGGGCGAGATTTTGTTGAAGATCGCCAGTGTTGCACCAAGAGGACAAAGATATTTGCACCAGAAGCGTTCCACCAAAACCGAGCCTGCTATAAAGACAGCGAGTGTGACCCACAATAGCGTGGTCATATGAAGACCGAATACAGCGCGCACGGGACAGAACTCGCGCAGGGGTGGGTATGCCGTGTAAAGACTGCCAACCATGATCCAGAGCAGTACAAGATATTTTGCGTAACGCAGCGGACGGTCAATGGTGGCGGGCAGGCTCAGGGGCAGGGTCGTTTTACTGCGTTTGCCGCGTATATGCTGCTTTTCACCAAGAAGTTTCCGCGTCCATTCTGCGATGAAATCCTGTATCGCGCCTAACCCGCACAACCAGCCGCAGAAGGCACGTCCTGCCACGAAGGAGACTCCCAGCGTGGCGATCAGGACCGAGAAGTTGAGCAGGTTCGTGGATTTGAGCAGGTGTCCTGTAAAAAGAAATGGCAGGAGTGTTTCCATCCCGCCAAAGGCGCAAAAAGAATCGAAGGAGCCGCCGCGAGAGGCTTCACCCGGCATGATGTGCCGCAATCCGATGAGCAGTGTTCCGATAACGATAATCCACTGGATTACATGGCGGCTTTTGGCGATTGAGTAGTTTTTTTTACGGATGGTGGCGGTCATGTCAGGGACTCCAGTACGAGGACGAGTTGTATTAACATGTTTTTCCCGTGACCTCCTCCAATACGGTCAGGACCAAAGCCCAGCAGGATGCCAATGAGCAGGAAAACCAAATACGTGATGATGATATAGGGGTAATAACGAGGGTGAATTTTCATTTCATGGTGGGTGTCCTCCCCCTTCGCGCAGAAGGGGGAGGACACATAAAGAGGATGTTCAAAAAATCAAGCTTCTGGTGATTCGTCTTCCAGCAGGTGCTTCTTGAAGTAGGGAATCATGGTGAAGACCAGCACGCCGATGGCGAGCAGCGCTCCGTAAAAATAATCCAATGTTTTGGTGCGGATGAACTGCGTTGGGACATTGATCATCAGGATCGCAATGCATGAAATAACCGCCATCCACCATCCCTTGCGTTTCCCCATTGCCAGCAGGGGAATGGACATGAACAGGAAAATGACCGCCACCCAGTTCACTTCACCAGCCCAACGGAAGAGCCACCAGGTAAAGTCAGGATACATAGGGAAGCCGGGACGGGTTGCCATGGTGCGTTGTGCGCCGATCCCAATCGTGAAGGCGTGAGTGGTCAACATGCCGATAAACGTCAGTGCCCCAAATTGAGTCCATTTTTTGATTTTCGTGCCATGGCGCAGGAAGATAAAACTCCAATATCCAGTCAATCCGATAAACGAAATGATCATTGGTAATGGAAAGCCAGGCACCCAGCTGACGTAGGGCAGGAACATATAAAAACCGCCTACTGCGGGAAGGGCAAAAAGAGTCAGGGCAAGAGGATAGGTCCACTCGCTGCCTTTTTTAATCTCCCATGAAATGACGATCAACCCCGCACCGCCCGCAAAGATGAGCGCGCGCCAGATGGAGTAGGAAAGGTCGAACATCGGCAATCCACTTGAAAATGCAGGGAAACCCTCTGCGATGTGGGCGGTTAAATGAACCAATACCCGTTCCAGCGATGTTTGGGTCAGGAATGGAATGACATATGCCATCACAAGCCCGATCACGATCGCAATGATGGACATTGCGTTGCGATTACTTTGGGAAGTTTCTTTCATGTGATCCTCCAGAATGAAGTTTTAATTACACACGAAAGTTATCATAAACACCGAGCTGAAATCTTTGCCTTAAAGCAAGATCAGAAGTCTTTCTTTTCGCAATTCCCAAAGTAGTGTTGACACGGTGGAAATTTTTCAAAGTGTTATACTCCCGCCCATTCAAACGGAGACCCCATGCCCATCTTTGACCATTTTGATTTTCTTGCCCCGCTCTACGAAACCTTTATCCCGCCCAAAGACCCGCAGGAGATGTGGAGATTTGCAGACCTGCCCGCGTCTGGCGCATTGCTCGACGCAGGCGGCGGCACGGGACGGGTGGCGCAGTTCATGAGCGGCAAAGCCAACCCAATTGTCGTGGCTGACCTGTCCTGCAAAATGTTGTCCGAAGCCCGCCAAAAAGACGGCTTGCGACCCGTCTGCTCGCATACCGAAAAACTGCCCTTTGCCGACGAGACGTTTGCCCGCATCATTATGGTGGACGCGCTTCATCATGTCTGCGACCAGCGTGGGACAGTGGACGAACTCTGGCGGACTCTCCAGCCCGGTGGACGCCTTGTCATTGAAGAACCCGACTTGCGCCTCTTTGGGGTGAAACTGCTTGCCCTCGCGGAAAAACTCGCGCTGATGCGCAGTCATTTTCTCTCCCCGCCGCGCATTGCCGAACTCCTCAATTATCCCAATGCCCGCGTCCATATCGAGACGGGCAGTTTTAATGCCTGGGTGATTGCTGAGAAGCAAATAAAATTGTAAGTGGGAAATTAAAAACAACTCCGAAGCATCACAGGCTTCGGAGTTGCCAAGGAGAATGAGCTTATTTACCAGAATATGTGGTTAACAAGCGTTCTTTGAAAAGAGGTATGAGCGGTAAAACGACACAGATCAGTCCCAAAATGCCGTTTAACCAGTAGTCAACTGTGGTATGGCGGACATATCCTGTAGCGAATCCGGCAACTGCTGTGATGGCGCCGCCGATGAGCATGAGATACCAGCCAGACTCTTTGCGGACGCCGAGTTTATAGATTGCGGCGGTCAACAACCACCAGCCAAGCCACAATCCAAGAAAGCCGACGAAGGTGATTGCGATGCCCTCGGCAAACATTGGGCGTTTGGGGTGACCGTAAAGCACGCGGAAAGCGGCATGTCCATTGGAAAAACTATATGAAGCCGCAACACCGAGCGCCATGAATGCTACGAAATCCACAAATTTCTGTTTAAGATCGCCCTTGTCCAACAGTAGAACGGCGAAAAATGGAATTAACCCAAGCATCATGATGGCAACCGCTGGAGGAAACCCGCCATATTTGGTGCCGACAAAGTTCATCCACGGAACGATCATATATGCTCCGCCCACTGAAGGAACTGAGAAACACAACAGAGCCATGCCGCGTGCCCAAACTTCGCCGTTATAAAGAGGTTTGACGATGAAAAAAACCGCGATTCCCGCGCAAAGGGTCAATGTACCCCAGAAAGGGTAGAAAAAACTGACCAGCCAGGTGGTCAGGGTAAGCAAGGGCCAACTGGCATCGCCACTAGCCTTGAATTGTTCGATGCGCTCCAATTGGAGTTCAAGAATGGGATTGACCATATTGAATGAAGCAAAGGGCACGTACACAACCATCAAAATGGCGGCAATCACCAGGATCGTTACTGCTGCTAGGCGGGCATTGCTGGGTGTTTGGGGTAACATTTTTCCTCCGATAAGTGAGATTTTCTGAACATTGTTCAGATTGTGATAACATGTACACATGGTATTCTCATTTACCCATCTTCGCCTTGACTTATGTCAAGATCTAGAAGAATAATTCTCTTACTGTAAGGATAAACGCAATGCCCGACCTAGTGGAGTTATTGGAAAACGCTGAAGTATTTGGGGAATTTACAATCGCTCAGAAGCAACGGCTGGCTTCGATGGCTTTCCGACGTGTCATGAAACGTGATGAAACGCTTTATTATCAGGGTGATCTTTGGTCAAAAATATTGTTTATTGCAAGAGGGAAATTGCAGTCAGTCATTCAGTCGTTCGAGGGGAAAAGCTATGTAGTCTTCACATGGGAACAATGGGATGAATTCTGGCCGCATTCGTTATTTGATGGAGAGCCAATGCCTTCCACGTTGGGGGCTGTACAGGAAAGTGTTATTTATCAATGGGAGGGTGAAGACGCTCTTCGGATTTTGTTTGAGAATTCAGATGCTGTTCGCGCCTTGTTGCGCCGGCAGATAAAAATGATTCGCAAGCGGCGCGAGACGATTGCCGAACTGGCATTCCAGCCGGTCACAGGCCGCCTGGCAAAATTGCTGCTGGAGCAGGTCCCTGCCTCGGAAAATTCTGCACAACGGGATCTAACCCTTGATCAACTTGCATCCATGGTGGCGTCCTCCCCTGAAGTCATTTGCCGGACTTTGTATACTCTTCAAAGAAGCGGTTTGCTTCAGGTGACGCGCGCCAGCATTACCTTGTGTGATCGACCAGCCCTGGAGCGATTGGCGGGTGCGGAATAACATATTCCCTTTTAAAGCCAAAATGGAGTCGAGGGATTCGACTCCATTTGCAAAAGGAGAATGCGCATAACCCTTGTTACGGTCATGCGTATCTTTTAGTTATTCGCCTTTTTCGATCAATTGATTCTTAAAGGCGGGAATGACCAGAATTGCCAGCAATCCCAGGGATAAAATACCCCCTTGCAGCCACTCGGTTGAACTTCGCACCACAAAGCCTTGAAAACTGACAACAGCGGTAGCCAACGCCGCCGTGGTGGCAATATACCAGCCAGCTTTGTTCTTCATCGCCAGCAGAGGAATGGAAACGATCAACAGCACAGAGGCAACGTAGAGCAGGAATCCACCCAGCAGCAGCGCCAGAGTCTGCGGGCTGTATACGGCCTGATCGGAAACCATGTCAAAAGTTCTCCAATCCAGGTGGTCAAGGTTGGTGATGTAATGCGCCAGCGTGGAAGTGAACGGAGGCGGGGTGGGGTTGGCAGAGACCAGTCCATTGGCATCGGTGATAAATTCACCGGGGATATGGATAAAGTAACGGACACCGTGTTGTCCGTTCATAAAGACCATGCCCGAAACAACGCCCAAGCCTGTGTATGGGACGAGTTTCAACACTTTGTTCTTGAGCGTGTCCTGATCAGAAAATAGGATGATGAAATAGAACAACAGGTTGATGAACAATACGAACATAACGGGCGGCATCCCGCTGATGGTATGCGGCGGCACGCCCTTTTCGGGATATTCAGCCAGCACCAACACGAACCAGGGGATCAGCATGGTCATTCCGCCAACCGAAGGGATGGCAAACATGCCCAGAGCGGCGGCGCGCGCCCACTTCACACCTTCGTACAACTTCTTCGCCAGCATCAGCAGAAATGCGCCTGCAAAAACAAAGGCAATGATCCACGCTGAGAATGTGACCGAAAGGACTGGCACAGCGGGATAGAAATCTGCATCGTGCGGCACGAGGCGCAACAGCACTTGATCCAGGCTGACCTTCAAGGTCTGCATGGCCTGGGTGGGCGCCCATAGCATCAGGTACAAGCCACCGATGACCGCCACAACCGTCATAAGGATGCGTTGGGTCTTGGTCGTTTCATTTATCATCTTACATCTCCTCAAAATTGATATAATATTTCTGTCCGTCAGGGATGAATGGTTTATCGCACGAGAAAAATATCACAAAGCGGTTCTGCCGTCTTTGCATTTTTATAAATTGTCGGAGAATCCCTTGCAAAACATCCTTGATTGCCTTTCGCGTGCGCCTGTTTTTTCCAAACTCACTGAATTGGATCGTAATGAATTGGTGGAACACGCAATCATAAAAAAATACAAGAAAGACGAATATGTCTGCTGGCAGGGGGAGACCTGGTCAAAAGTGGCATATCTTGCTTCAGGACGGCTGGAATGGGCAATGCTTTCCCCCGAAGGACGCCGTCAGGTGGTCTTCAAACTCAGCTCGTGCGAAGTAGTCTGGGGACATTCAGTGGTGGATAACCTGCCAATGCCCGCTTCGCTCGAAGTCCGTGAAGATGCGGTCTTATATCTTTGGGAGCGTGAAGCCATTCTCCCGATCCTGTTGCGGAACGCAGAAGCCGCCTGGGATGTTTCCCTCATCCTCACCCAATATATGCGTCGCGTCCGTGAAGTGGTCTACGGGTTTGCTTTTCATCCTGTGGCAGGAAGATTAGCCCGATTATTATTATCGCATTACGCCAGTGTGGATGGAAAATCTGCGCCGCGTGATCTGACCCTCGACCAGATGGCAGACACGGTCGGGACTACCCGTGAGCTGGTCAGCCGAACCCTGCACCGCTTTGCTGATGAGGGGCTGATCCAGATCAGCCGGATGGAACTGGCGTTTTTGGATCGCGAAAAATTGGAATCTCTGGCCGATAGGAAGTGATCAATGAACAACTTATTGACCATTCTTAAAAATAATCCCATCTTTTCAGCGCTTGAAGACAACGACAGGCAGTTGATGATTCAGCAAGCCAGGCGGCATGTGTATTCAAAAGATGAGACTGTTATTTTATATGATGAGGTCTGGCCTCACATTTTTTTGGTGGGAGAGGGCAAGGTCGAAGCGCTTAAGGAATCCAGCGACGGGCGCAGCCTGCATGTAGCTTGTTTTGGCCGGGGAGAATTATTTTGGGGACTTGCTTTTTTCCACGAAGAAGCGCCCATGCCTGTTACTTTGGAAGCGCGTGAAAAGAGCATCCTTTATCTTTGGTCCCGGGATTCCATATTGCCGATCCTGCTCCGCAACGGGCGGGTATCTTGGGAGATCAGCCGCCTCATGGCAGATCGGATGCAACACGCCAGTAACCTGGTGGAAGGATTGGCTTTTCACCCTGTGGCAGGCAGGCTGGCACGATTATTGCTTGACCATTTTGAAACAGCGGGTGATGCCTCCATCTCGCGTTACCTGACCCTTGATGAAATGGCGGCGCGCATCGGCTCAACCCGTGAGATGGTCTGCCGTGCACTATATAGTTTTTCTGATAAAAAGCTGATTGAAGTCACCCGTACCGAGTTTGTGCTGACAGATCATGCGGGATTGGATCAACTGAGTAAACGGATTTAACGTCCCATTCTGGTTGTTGCTTGAGTTCACCCCGTCACACGACAAACCTTGCTGCAACATATTCTAAAAAATTTCCCCCTTTTGGATGGAAGTCAGATACAGGCTGGTTTTGTCAACATTCTTTGGATGCTCCTTAGCCATCAATCCCAATCCGCCAACCAGGGAATAATCCGCGTCGATGGCATTGAGTTTACCTTTCTTGATCGGGGTAAATTAAAGGATCCCGGTTGGGAACAATGGAAAAAGCGAGAAGTTATTTCAGCCTTTCCAAAATTGTGCGAACACTGTTGGGGTAATTTGCTGATTCTTCTGAAACATCCAAATGCAGCAAGCGGCAGGCGGGAATCGAATCCAGCCATTTCGCGATAAATGAATTAAATAGCGCTGTATCAGCACTCGATGCAATATTGATCCTGCTGCGGGCGGCCAGCCTCTGGTTGATGATTTCATCCGAGATGCTGAGTGAGACGATTAGGTCTGGCGGGGGGAGCAGGCAGCGGGTGTGTTCGTAGAATCTTTGGCACAAACCCAGCTCTTGGTCGGTTAGCCAGCCGTGAGCATGGAATAGACGGGTAAAGCCGTGAAAATCGAGGTCGAGCCCTCCATCCATTAGCGCAGGCACATTACCATTCCGCAATTTAAATTCCTGCTCGGCGCGAAAAAGCAGATAATCCAGTTGGTTGGCTAGTGCATATTTTGGATCCTGTTTGAAGAGCGCCTGAAACGGTCTTTCTTTATGCTGTTCGTATGCAATTGCAAAATCGCGTTTTTGGCATAGAGCACGCGCAAGTGTGGTCTTGCCAGCTCCACTGGGGCCGACAATGACGATGAGTTTGTTCATGAAATTTTCCTGTGCCATTATTTAAATGAACATGTAATTACACAAAGCGTTTTGAATGGAGAACCGGTCTGATGTTGATATTTTGCCTTATTACAGGATGATGCCTCAGCCTGCCATCCATTAATTGACTTTTCTCTCCCCTTTTCTTGGTGCTATGGTTTGGAATATTGCTCGATCCACCAGGATGCACAGGGTAATTGGCTTTCTCTGACTTTTTTGAGCAGTTCATCTGTGTCAAAGTAAACGCGGCGTGCGTCTATGCTCAGTGAATGTTCGCTTTGGTTGATGACAATATACTCCGCCCATGGCAGTAAATGCACCGATTTGCCTGGCGAGTATGGAAACTTAAATGTGTTGCCAATACTGCCCGAATTCAGGATAAGTTTGTCTTCATAACGCCGAACCATTTGGACGTGGGAATGTCCGCCAATGAAGATATTGGCTTTTTGCCCTTCAAAATAGACATCCAACAGGTGGTTGGGGGTTGTTGACTGGATAATATCGGTGGATGAAAGCGGCGACCCATGGAAGGCCAGAATCCGATTGCCGTGGGGCAGATCAATTTCGTGCATTGGCTCAAATGAATTAATAAATTGCAGGTCATCTGGTGATAGTTGGTTTCTGCACCAGTACAGATCTGAAATGAGGTGATTGGCGACCTTATATTGAGCGGCGTTCCCAGGATCCAGAGTTGCTGCATCATGGTTCCCCTTGATGACCACACATTTCAATTCTCTTAGGGTATTCAACACCTCAGTGGGTTGTGGCCCCATGGTAACGGTATCGCCCAGGCAAATGATCTGGTCAACAGATTGTCCTTTAATATCAGTAAGAACTTCCTGGAATGCGGTGAAATTTCCATGAATGTCAGAAATGAAAGCGATACGCATGTGTCAACCTTTTATTCTTGAAATTGTACACGAACAAAAGAAAATTTATGCGCCCTGCCAAAAAATGGAACTTTTGGGGGGTGCGTCCGATCTGTATAGAATTATTGGCGGGTACACTTTCATTTTGATCTTTGGTTTCCAACAATCATCCTTGTGGATAGGGCAAAACATAAAGCAGCATGACCAGAAACATGGCGGTATTGCCCGCCAAAACGCATAAATGCCAAATTTCGTGGTTGCCAAAATACGGTGGAAACGGATTTGGTTTCCCGTTCGCAAAGATCAGCGCACCCACCGTGTAAAAGAGTCCGCCCGCGATCAGCAGGGAGATGGCGCCACTGCCTAGCTGGGTGTAAATGGGGTTGATCAGAAAAACGATAATCCAGCCCATGATCAAAAAACTTATATTTGAAATCAGGACTGAAATTTTCGCAAAGAAAATGGATTTAAGGGTAATGAAAAATACAGCCAAACTCCAGATGATGCCAAATAATACCCAGCCTGTTGTACCGCTAAAGATGGTCAGGCAAAATGGGGTATATGTCCCCGCGATCAGAAGGTAAATGGCATTGTGATCGAGAATGCCGAGGACGCGCAGGTATTTTCCGAAGAGCAAAAAGAAATGCAGCAGACAACTGAAGAGGAGCGATAGGAACAGGCTTGTACCATAAATGGTGAAACCGATCACATGCGCAGGCTTGTCGTGAATTGCCGCCAGGGTGACCAGCACTGCCAGTGCTGAAATGGACAGAATTGCACCAATCAAGTGGCTGATGGAATTGAAATACTCGTTGCTGTCTGGTGCTGAGATATGCGGGTCAAGAGTGGGCTTTTGTGAGTTCATGTACGCGAGTATATCTTAACCGGAGAGTGTTAAAACTTCAGGCCGGCAAGGTATTAGACTGTCCGCCATGGCAGGCTGCTTTCGCGTTAAAGCAGGAGACCATCCAATATCCAGAAACTAGCGGGGGCCTTTTCTGCCGAATTGGCGCTCCAATGTGTCTACCGACAAGTGGATCATTGTTGGCCTGCCATGTGGACAGGTACGCGGAGAGTTACAGACTTCGAGATCGTTCAACAGTGCACGCTGTTCTTCGCTGGTGAGAGTCTGTCCGCCTTTGACAGCCAGCCGTTTGCAGACTCGTGCCGCAAGTTTTGCCTCGACCTCAGCCTGTAACGGTGCTTCATCTTCTTCAAAATCTTCAACCAATGCCCGCAGCGCGGATGATGGATCACCGCCCGCAAACAAGGCAGGCATGGCTCGCACCTGGAAGGTATTCGTGCCGAATTCTTCCACTTCAAAACCAAAGTGATTCAAGAATGGCAATTGTGAATTCAACATCTTTGCAGACTGCGGCGGCAGGGTCACAACTTCAGGCGAGAGTAATGCCTGGGATGGGATGCTCTTTTTGTCATGCTGCGCCATCAACTTTTCAAACAACACACGCTCATGCGCGGCATGTTGGTCAATAAGATATAAGCCGTCAGGCCCTTCGGCAACAATATACGTTGAACCGATTTGTCCAATCAACCGCAAAAGAGGAACAGGAGTTGGAAAAGATTTCTGACCATCGACGGTGGATATTGGACGATTTTCTTCTGTTGGTACACCTTGATGTATCGTTTGTGGATTATCGTCAAGAGACTCATCATGTGCCACACTCCAATCAATCCCCACTTCCCCTCTTCCGGTTGATGCAGGACGTGAACCCCACAATTGGGGTGAAACAGAAGCCACCGGTGTGTAGGCCAGCAATGCCCTGCGCGCTGCGCGTTGTACGAAACTAAAAATCCTATCCTGACTTTTAAAACGGACTTCTGCCTTGGTGGGGTGTACATTCACATCAACATCTTCGGGCGCAATTTCCAAAAATAATGCGGTGAGCGGATAACGTCCCACCATCAGCAAAGTGTGATATGCCTGTAGTAATGCAGTGGTTAACGAAAATTCCTGTACCCAGCGCCCGTTGACGAAGAAAGTGATTTCCTTGCGATTTGAACGGGTGAGTGAGGTCGGGCTGATGAAGCCTGTGAGCGACAACCCGTCTTCCATATCCATCACTTCGAGCATTTGCTTCGCAACATCCACGCCGTACAAGGCGGCGAGAATGGAACGCCTGTCTCCATCGCCTGCTGTTTGCAGGGTGGATTGGCCGCCATCGTTTACTTTAAAGCGCACATTCGGGTAAGCCAGCGCATAACGCGTGACCAGCGCATCAATTGCGCGTCTTTCGGTTACATCGGTTTTTAAAAATTTCAAACGCGCAGGCACGTTATAAAATAAATTTTCCACGCGCAAAACCGTGCCGACCGGTGCTCCAACTTTTTCAACCTTGCCTGAAATGCCTCCATCCACTTTTAAGCGTGCCCCCTCTCTGGCAGAACTCACCCGCGAAGAGATTGTCATATTGGAGACAGAACCAATCGAAGCCAGAGCTTCGCCCCGGAAGCCCAGGGTTGAAATGTGAAACAAGTCCTCAGACTGAACCAGCTTTGAGGTCGCATGACGCGCGGCGGCCAATGCCAACTCGTCAGCCGGGATCCCGTGTCCATCATCCGCCACTTCGATCAGGCTTCGTCCTGCGTCCACGATTGAAATGGATATATTTTTCGCGCCTGCATCCAGCGCGTTTTCAGTTAGTTCCTTTACCACAGACGCGGGGCGTTCAACAACCTCACCCGCTGCAATTTGCGAAGAGACCTCGGAAGATAAAAGACGAATAGGCATGGGCAGATTATAATCGCGCAATGAGATTCACCACCATTTTTTTTGACCTTGATGATACGCTTTATCCCTCGCATGTTGGTTTGTGGCAGGGTATCAAAAAACGCATGACTGATTACATGCAAGAGCGGATGAATATTCCTGCGGTGGATATCCCCGTACTGCGCGAAAAATATTACCTGCAATATGGCACAACGTTGCATGGCCTGCAAAAACACCATCAAATTGATGTGGAAGATTTCCTGTCTTATGTGCATGACCTGCCCCTTGGCAACTATCTGACCCCGGACTCCGGTCAACGATCGGTCATCGCTTCACTTCCGACCCGCAACCTGATCTTCACAAATGCTGATGTTCGCCATGCCGAAAGAGTCCTCACTGCGCTAAATTTACGGGATTTGTTTTTCACCATTGTGGATGTGAATATAGTCGCGCCGTATTGCAAGCCGATGCCAGAGTCGTTTCGGATCGCCATGGAGATCGCCGGCGAAACCGACCCTTCACGCTGTGTGATGATTGACGACCTTCCACGCACCACGCGCGCTGCACAGGCGGCGGGTATGTTCAGCATTTTATTCGGTGAGACTGCCCAAAACGACAATGCTGATGCCAGCCTTTCGGACTGGAACGAGTTGATCTCAATTTTGGAGGCACAATAAAATGGAAGAAAATAAAGCGGTGATCGGCGCGCTTCTTTTTATTCTCCTCGTGATCGGCTCAAATTTCGTTATGTACGCCATTGCGCGTGGCGCGGCAAACTCAAAGCAAAAAAGTTTTTGGGAAACGATCGGTAAATCGTTGAATACATCCATAAAAAAGGATGACTCGATGGATGAACTTCACCAAAAGTTGGAAGAGTTAAAAAAAGGCGGGAAGGAATAACTTGTCTTAATCATTGCCGCCTACTGCTGCCCGTGCTCCGTTTGCACACGCATGGCTTCGCCGTCGGTGATGATCGTGATCCAGCCGCTGCGGTCCGTCCGCAGCAGGGAATAGCCGTCAAGTGCATCCAGTACCTCCTGCGAGGGTAGACCGTTTGGATCGCCAGCGGCGACGCTCAACACTGTCAACTGCGGGTTCAAATTTTCGATCAGGTCGGGCGGGTTGGATGGCGCGTATCCCGCATCCGCCAGCAGCAGAACATCCACCTTGTCAATTGCATTGCCGTATTCAAACGCTTCAAGCATGCCTTCACTGAGACCAATGGGAAGCATGGCCTGGAAATTTTTATATTTGACGAGAAGCACACTACCCCGCGCTCCTACAGCCTGGACTTCCACCCAAGCCTGATCGCCCATCCAAAGTTTTTGTCCCACCTCAGCTCTGCTAAGGGGGAGTTTCTGCTCGGAGAAATATTTATCCAATGCCTGAGCAGGGAACGAGGCTTGAACGTTTCCACTCCACAATATATTTTCAGGTGGATACCTTTCCACCACACGCGGTAGCGCCGCCAGTTGTTCATCCTGGGTGGATGCGATGATAAGCCAGTCAAGTTTGCGCGAAAAAAACGGCAGCCGCCTGCCAAGTTCATCGGAGAGTTTGGAAACGCTCCCGCCGCCATTGATCAGCATGTTGCGTCCCTCAGGTGTTTGGATTAAGACTGCATCCGCTGAGCCTGCTTCAAGAAATGTAATGTGCAACTGACCGTCACCTGTAGTTGCGGATGCGTGCCAGATCATGATTGCGCAGGCAAATAGGAATGCGAGCGTGGTCGTCAGCGCGATGTCCCGCATTGGAGCTGCCAGGGCGTTAAACCGCTTCCTGATTTCGTCCCTGCCAAAGGTTACGGCAAATAGGAGAATGTAAAAGCCAGCCGCCAGCCAGAGTGATGAGTCTCCAAGAAAAATAGAACCATGTGGAATGCGGTCAAAAAATTCCACGATACGGATGGTAAATGCAGCAAAAGGCCAGGCGAACCACGCGATGATTTGTCCCAGTGGAAAACTGACCAGGCTGGCGAAGACTGCCGATCCGCCGAGAACCATCACTGCAGGTTGCACGGGCAGGATGAAAGGATTGGCGACGAACGAGATGAGGGAGATGCGTTTGAAATGATATGCCATGATCGGAAGGGTGGTGAGTTGTGCGGCAATGGTCAGGACAAAATACTCGTTGACCATGCGCGTAAACACGCTGGTGTCCTGTTTGAAAAGTCTGGAGAACAGGTTGTTGGTGAAGTTGGAAAATGGCTCTGCGTACAGAACAAGCCCAAGGGTTGCAAAAAATGAAAGTTGAAAGCCCACGTCCCAGATCACAAGCGGGTTGAATAATGCCATGATGAATGCAACCACTGCAAGTGCATTCAAACCATGGCTGCGTCTGCCCAACTGCCGAGCCAGCAATGACAGGCTTCCCATGATCGCAGCGCGCACAACCGCTGCATCTGTACCGACCAGCAATGTATATAGGAAGATGCCAAGAATGGCAGCTGCTGCGCCTGGTTTTTCTCCAAGGAGGTTTTTAAAGATGGAAAAGAAAATCCCCGCAATGAGGGCAATATTGAAACCAGAGATGGCAATGATATGCGCTGTGCCTGTGTTCTTGAAGGCATCCTGTAGTTTACGGGAGAGCCCCGTATCCACACCCAATAAGATACCCGCCAGCAGGGATGCTTCGGGGTCGTGATAAAGGCGATAGGTATTTTCAAGCAGTCTTGCTTTCAGCTTGTAAACTTGCCTAAAAAAGAAGTCCCCGCCATTTCCCGGCAGGATCGTTAATTCCATACTGGATGTATACGAGTGGATCCCCTGTTGTGCAAGATATTCACGGTAGGAAAATTCCTCGTTCTCGGGCGGGGTCTTTAAACTGCCTCGCACTCGGACCCGCTGACCGTATTCATAATCTGCAAGCGCTGACGTGCGGACAAGAACAGTGCCCCAGGCTGGCATGTCTCCGCTTCCTGAATCCACTGCTTCCACGTTGAGTTTCAGGTTGGAGTAGGTATCGCGAAGGTCGGGCGGTTCGGTCAGGGTGCCTGTGACGAGCAGCTCATAATCGCGGTCATTGTAAAATGCGATATGAAATGCATCAATGTTTGGCTGGCGGAGTTGAAACCACCACGCGCCAAAAAAGAAGATGGCGGGCAGGATGAAAAAATAATAATGTGCGCTGGAGATGGTTTTGAGAATGGGGATGTTTGAAATGAACGGACGGCGCAGCAGGATCATGAGTAAAACAAAAAAGAGACCCGCAGCAAGCCAGAAGTTTTCAGACAGGGCAAACGCGCCGGCCGTGATAATCCCTGCAGTGAATGAAATGGATGTCCATATCAATGGCATGGACGGGATTGTACATTAGTTTTGTAGAAAAAATCCCCTTTTGTAAGATCCTGCTGCCAAAAAAGTTACCAATACAAAGCGATTTCTTTCATTGAACCATTCAATCCTTTGTATAAAAACCTTTCAAATCCACCCAACTCAAAACTGCAGCTCTGGTAAAGATGACAGCTGGCCACGTTGTTATTTTGAGTTTCCAGCATCACGCCAGGATAATTCCCTGCCTTGGTCCATTCCACAGCTTTTTCGATTAATCTCCTGCGAATGTGCCATCGCATTGATTTAGGTCATGATCATTTTGATGATCCATTTTGCGGATGATGACTTCCATACTTGCCTACTTTACGATCATTGGAATCCCTGCCACCAGAAAAATTACCTTATCTGCTTCGCGGGCAAGGCGTTGATTTGCCCAGCCCAGCATGTCCCGATAGACCCGCCCCATTTGGTAGGGCGGGACAAGCCCCAGGCCGATCTCATTCGAGATGATGATCCAGTCCTGCGTCCCTGCGCGGATGGCGGTGAGCAAGTCAGCCACTTCCTTGTAGACTGCTTCGTTAAATGGAGCCTCGTCCACCAAGTCATTTTTTTCAAATTTCATGAGCAGGTTGGTTGTGAGCAGAGTCATGCAATCCAGAATGATCATATCTGATTTTATCTCTCTGACGCGCGATGCAATATCCAGCGGGATCTCAAATGTCTGCCAGTGAACGGGTCGTTCCGCCTGATGTTTTTTGATTCGGCTGGACATCTCTTCGTCAAGCGCTTGTGCAGTGGCCAGATAAGCCACGGATTTGCCCGACTCTTCTGCAAGCCGTTGGGCATACGATGATTTCCCACTGCGCGCGCCCCCAAGGAGCAAGGTTATTTGTCCCATATTATTTTCTCCAGTAATTCCATATCTAAAGCCTCTTCCACCGCGTCAGCCAGGGTCTCCAGCGCTTTGTTGAAGACTTCGCTTTGTAACGATGTGCGACGTTCCCATCCCACACTTTCAAGCCAGGCATGCCGGAAATCATCGTTGGCAAAGATCCCATGCAAATAACAGCCCCAGATTTTTCCGTCTGATGAAACACTGCCATCTGCCACCCTGACCTGTTCACCGTTGCGGGATGTAATTTCCAACCACGAGGTTTGACTCGGTGTTTCGCCCATGTGGATTTCATATCCGCTGACGATCGACTGCGTCTTACATAGCTGCGCCATCCACCCGCTTTCTTTTCGGACCTGCGCCTGTGCCTGAAATGTGGCTTTCTCTTTCAGAAATTGGGTTTGGATGGGAAGCAAGCCCAATCCTGAAGTATGCTCCGCCTTTGATTCAACGTGATGCAGGTCACTAATCGTCTCACCGAGCATTTGGTAACCGCCGCAAATCCCAAGGACTGCGCCGCCTTGCCGGGCAAAGCGGGTCACTGCTTCGGCGAGTCCGCATTGATGAAGCCAGTCCAGATCGGCAACGGTGCTTTTTGTGCCGGGGATGATGATCGCAGTTGGCTTGCCAAGTGCGGCAGTAGATGAAACGTAGCGCAGAGTCACGCCTGCTTCTGCTTTGAGCGGGTCGAAATCGTCGAAGTTCGATATGCGCGGTAAGGCCAAAACAGCAATGTCAATTTGGGGAACAGGATCCGGATGATCTTGGGCGTTGGAAAACGCAAAAGGCTTACGTGCAGCGTCTTCCACAAAAACAGCGTCTTCATCTGGCAGGTTCAAATTTTTCAGATATGGAACCACACCCAGGACAGGCACCTCCCCCTTTTTTTCCAATATTCCCACACCATCAGAAAATAGGGATAAGTCGCCGCGAAATTTGTTCACTACCAACCCACGCACGAGGGCGCGCTCGTCGAGGTCAAGCAGCCAGAGCGTGCCGAGCAGTTGGGCAAAAATGCCGCCACGGTCTATATCGCCGACCAGCAACACGGGGGACTGGGCATAACGCGCCACTGCCATGTTGACAATGTCGCCGCGCTTAAGGTTGATCTCTGCCGCGCTGCCAGCGCCTTCGATGATGACCAGGTCATACGTGTCGCGCAAACGGTCAAGTGAAGCAGTGACCTGTTCCCAGAGAATGGATTTTTTCTCATAATAATTTTTGGCTTCAAGCGTGTGCCAGGGGCGCCCCATGAGAATGATTTGCGAGCGCGAGTCGGCTTCGGGTTTGATGAGAACGGGGTTCATGTCCACAGTTGGGATGATCCCGGCAGCCGCGGCTTGCAAGGCTTGGGCGCGTCCAATCTCGGAACCATCGGCGCAGACTGCAGCATTGTTCGACATATTCTGTGCCTTGAATGGAGCAACCTTAATTCCAAGCCGGGCATAAATACGACAGAGTGCGGTGACAAGCAGACTCTTGCCGGCAGACGAACTGGTCCCCTGAACCATTAATACTTTTGCGGTCATGAATCTTTCCTTCGTCGAGAGAGGGGATTCCATGCTTTTTTCGCCGGGGACTTTGGCAAATGGCTGGTATCGTTTAACAAATTTAAGATCGCCCCGGCTGGATAAAAGGCAACTTCCGAAAGTGAGGCGGTGGAAAGATGGAATTGCCAGTACATGGTCGGGTTCAGGTTAAGTGCGAGGCAGATCAAAGTCTGCAACACGCCGCCATGTGCGACGATCAAAATAGTCTGGTCAATATGGTTTGCATAAAATTCATCCAGCATGGACTGGACACGCACAGATAATTGTTCGAGGGTTTCTCCATTGGGTGGAGAATTTTTATAAATATTGTTTTCCCAGGCGCTGAGCGTATCTGGGTGTTTTTCCTTGATCTCGTCGTAGGTGAGTCCTTCCCAGTTTCCAAAATTCACTTCACGTAAACGCGGGTCGGGTTTGCAATTTGAGGTGTGTGCAATGATATTTGCTGTTTCGAACGCACGCTGCAAATCGCTTGAATATACAATGTCAAAAGGCTGGTCTGCCAGACGGTCAGCGAGAGCCAGTGCCTGTTTTTTTCCGGTTTCGTTAAGTGGGATATCGCTTTGACCTTGAAAGCGCTGCGCAAGATTCCAGTTGGTTTGTCCGTGGCGTATGAGAAGAAGTTTCATGGGAGAAAGGATGAAAGATGGAGGATGAAGGATGATAAGGACAACCCGAAAGCGGAAAGAATGACAGCTGTAAAAAGAATGACGCGTGCACGCGCAAGGTCAGTGGATACGGGCGCACGCAGTCCTTTGCCGAGCGCGTAGTGGTCAACTTTTTCCAATTCCACGCCGAGCGCGCCTGCCATTGCGCTCATGGGGATTCCTGCGTTGGGACTGGCTGTTTGACTCGCATCGCGCCAGAGGATTCTCCATGCCTGCGAGATGTTCGCTCCACAAAAGGGCGCAGATAAAATGATGGATAGTCCAGTCAATCTCGCGGGGATGAAATTTAACAGGTCATCCAAACGCGCAGGGATCTTGCCAAGCCACTCCCGTTCTGTGTCATGATAACCAAGCATCGAGTCTGCTGTGTTGATGAACCGATACGCAAACGCAGCAGGTAAACCGCCAACTGCAAAGAAAAAAAGTGGGGCGACGATCCCGTCTGAGGCGTTTTCAGCCACCGATTCAATTGCGGCGGCAGAGATTTGGGATCCGTCCAGTTGTGAAGTTTCACGGCTGACGAGATGCCAGGAAAGCAATCGCCGTGCTTCGGGGAGATTTTCTGCTTCAAGAGCAGTTTGCACTTCGCGTGCAGCGCGGTTGAGTCCACGCAGCGAAATGGTTAATTTAAGCGCGAGGGCAATGAAAAGGATCTGGACCCAGGAAACCAGTAATTCGTAATGCGTTCCTTTGATCTCGCTCAGGAAGTTGCGGTGTAGTGCGTAATTTAGGGTGAAAGGAATAAGGTGGGAGATTGCCAGGCCTGCGATGATGGAGAGCGTAATTCCTGCAAAAAGAATAAAAACGCCAAAGGCCAATTCAGTAAAGTGATTTCCACGTGGACGAAAACGCATGAGCCAGCCGATAAAGTTACCCATCCATGCGGTGGGATGAAAGCGGTTTGGCGGGTCGCCGAGAAGAAGGTCGAGGAGAAGGGAAAGGATGGGCATGGGAGGATGGGGTATGCAGCGTGGTATTTTAAAACTTACTATCTGTAACTATTTTTTACTCTGCATCCAATGACTCTTCCAACGCCTGTCTTACGGCGCGGGCAATGAGCCAGCCGACGGTGGTTACAGTGCCTGCATAAAGCTGGGAATTTCCTCTGCCTGTTACGGCGATGGTGATAGTGTCGGTGGATGTGCCTGTGGCAAGATCGTCGTCAGGTGTGCGGATGTTTCGAGATTGGATGACCGCACATTTGGCTTCGGTGGCGGTGATAAAAGCATTAAGCATTGCCCCGCGCGTCAGGTTTGCGTCAAGCATGAGTATGATGTTGATCGTACCTGGCTTATGGGAATAAGGCTTGGTGATTCCCGCGCTGGTTGCATTGCCGACTCCGGCCGTGATCAGAGCCCCAACAGATAAACCATCTGCCTCAAAAAAAGCTGTGCGTGCCTTGCGCAAATGGACGGCTGTCAACAAGCCAACAAATGGCCCATCTATGCCGCAACGATTGGCAAGGGCACGCAAATCTGCTTTGGGGTTTGTGGAAGCATAGTCCTTGTCTACATGGGCGTTGAGGATGTGAGAGACACGCCGAAATCCGCTGCCTACAATTGCTGACGAAAGTAAGTACATGGGGGACTCACTGCGGATGTGAATCACTGCCGGAGTTTCAGAAATGGAGAGGCCTTCAATGGGGATGTTCATGGGCATTTGGCGTTGTAAAATTTTAGAGACTCATTATGAATGTCAGCAGCGAAACGGCTTCAACGACTTCGACAACCATGCCGAACACGTCGCCTGTTACACCGCCAATGCGGGATTTTGCCAGCCAGAGAACCAAAAAAGCCGCGATCAATCCTGCCAGCAGGGAAATAATTCCACGCGTGCCGAGAGCCAGCGCCAGGCTAAGAGGAAAAATTGAGCCGACAACGATAAACCAGCGGCGAAATCCTGCCGCAAAATCCGCTCCCATTCCAGAGGGGCGTGCCATTGGGAGCAAACCGGCAGGTAAAATGCACCAGCGTGCGAGGCTCGCTGCCAGCAGGATCCCGATACCTGTGACGGGAGTCAGTGCTGCCAATGTGGCGGCTTTGAGCAGCAAAAGTAGTAGCAAACCAATGCCGCCAAACGCACCAAGGCGGGGGTCCTTCATGATTTCAAGTCTGCGTTCCACGGAGGTGCTTGCAAGCAAACCATCACAGCAGTCCGCGAGGCCGTCGAGGTGTAGACCGCCTGATAGCGACACCCAGACAATGAGAACGAGAACCCCGGCAACGGGTTGGGGAAACAGCTGTGTCGCGCCCATCCACGTCAACCAGGTCAACGAGCCGATGACCAATCCAACAAACGGATACCAAACTGAGGCGCGTCCGCTGTCGCCCGATGACCAATCCTCTGGCAGACGAAAGGGGAGGGTGGTCATCAAACCAAAAGCAATTTTCACATTTCTCATGTTGTTAGATTTACCTTCAGAAAAGGGACAGGTATTTTTCGAAGAATGTGGTTGAAGGACTTTGTGATGGAAAAATGATCCCATTAAAAATCTGTCCTTCGACTGCCCCGCGAAATGCGTTAGTCTCCGCTTAGGACGAAGCAGGTTCTTTGTCGCTCACACCTGCTTCCCCGAATGTTGCCATTTCAGAGAGGATCTTGCAGGCAGCTTCTGCCATGGAGATCCCCAATGCCGCACCTGTTCCCTCACCAAGACGCAAGTCAAGGTCAAAAAGGGGTTTGAGACCTAGCCAGTTGAGCATCAGGTTGTGACCAAATTCCTGTGAGCGGTGTGCGGAGATGAGGTAAGGGCGTACAGCGGGGGAAATTGTGACGGCGATCATGGCGGCAGCGGTGGAGATGAAACCATCCACCAATACTGGCTTACCATTGGCGGCAGCGCCCAGGATCACACCGGCCAACCCGCCGATTTCAAAGCCGCCCACTTTGGCCAGCACATCCAACCCGTCTTTTGGATTGGGCTGGTTGACAGCCAGTGCGCGCTCAACGGTGTTGATTTTTCGCTTCAGTCCTTCGTCGTCCACGCCAGTACCGCGTCCCGCAATTTTTGCTGGTGACTCGCCTGTCAGCACGGCAGCTATGGCAGCAGAGGGAGTGGTGTTGCCGATGCCCATATCGCCCGTGCCGACAACATCCAGCCCGCGCTCGATCTCTGCTTCAACAACTTCCACACCCGACAGGATTGCCTGTTCGGCTTGAAGGCGTGTCATGGCTTGCCCCAGCGCCATATTCGCTGTGCCTTTGGCCACCTTCTTTATGATCAGCGCAGGATGCGGATCAAAGTCATATGCCACGCCCATATCCACGATAACCACGCGCGCACCGATATGCCGTGCCAGCACGTTGATTGCCGCACCGCCGTTCAGGAAGTTCAACACCATTTGTGGCGTAACCTCCTGTGGAAAGGCACTGACGCCTTCGGCAACAACGCCATGGTCGCCTGCCATGGTGACAATAACTTTCTCCTTGATGGATGGGGTCGGCTTGCGATAGATCCCTGCCAGTTGAATGGATAGCTCTTCCAGCCGCCCCAAACTGCCCTGCGGTTTGGTCAACATGTTTTGCCTTGCCTGCGCTGATTGCATGGCCGAGTCATCGAGCGGTTTAATCTTTTTGATCAGTTCTTCCAGTTTCATGTTTCCTCTTTAAAAAATTTATTGTGAACCACAAAAGGTCTTAAAAGACTCGAAGGTTGTTCATTTGTGGTAATTGGTCAAATTCTGGCAAACTCGAACAAAATTTCGCGCCAGGTTAGGGTTGGATGCGAAGTGCAAATGGACGTATGATGCGAGCAGGTTCTGTTTTAAGAATCCTTCGGACTGGGGTTCGCCACCCGGACGCGGTTGAATGGCGTAAGCAAAGTTGTTGCTTTCTTTGGGCCTGAGCCAATTGGAATAATGAAACTCATGCCCGCGCGCTTTTTCATCCTTATCCAGTAAGGGATTGGACTGCAAGGACACTACTTCACGGTAGCCCATTTTCAATTTGTCTGTCAGTTGGGTGAATCCAGGCAGGATGCCCATCATAGGGAATTCAGCGCCGTATTCATCAACAAAATATTCTGTGAGCGACATCAAGCCACCACATTCGGCGTAGGTTGGTATTCCATTTGTGATCGCTGATTTTAATGAAGCACGCATGGATTTGTTATCTGCCAGTTGTGCCGCATATAGTTCAGGGTAACCGCCGCCAAGGTATAGTCCATTTACGCCAACCGGGAGGGCTTGTCCATGCAGCGGGCTGAAGAAAACCAATTCTGCACCAGCTTCGCGCAGCAGTTCAAAATTGTCTTCGTAGTAAAAACAAAAAGCTTCGTCGCGGGCGACAGCAATCCTTGTGGTTGGTTTTTTATATGTGGGTTGACGCATGACGGGGATATCTGGAGCCGCACGGGCAATTGCTTCCAGGGCTGACAAGTCAACATACTGGTGGATAACATTCCTTGCTGCTTCAATAAACTGATGAGTGGCAGTGCTGCGTTCCCCGGCGGTATATAAACCGAGATGGCGTTCCGGCACCCGCAGGCTTTGACTGGAGGGGACGCACCCCAAAACCTGTAAGCCAACAGATTGAATTGCTTCCGTCAGCCATTGTGCATGCGCCGTTCCCGCCACGTTGTTTAGGATAACTCCCGCAAGATCCAATTGCAGATCAAACTGGCGAAAGCCGAGTGCTACTGCCCCTGCACTCCGTGCCATGCTGCCTGCATCAATTACCAACACAACGGGTGCGGAAAGCAATTTGGAAACTTCGGCGGTACTGCCTGATTCTGTGCGCCCATCATAGCCGTCATAGAGTCCCATTACACCTTCTATGATGGAAATTTCTGCGCCATGTTGTCCCCACGAAAATAATTCCTTTACCCGCTCGGTTGAAACCATCCAGGTATCAAGGTTGCGCGAGGGGCGTCCTGTAGCGGCAGTGTGGTAGCCGGGGTCTATATAATCAGGTCCCACTTTATAGGCCTGCACGGTCATCTGTTCTGCAAAAGCAGACATCAAGCCGACGGCGAGGGTGGTTTTTCCACTGCCGCTGGATGGGGCCGCAAGAACGAATCTAGGCACGATCATGTCAGCGATCCACTCCCGGCTGGGAAGTTAATCCCTGCTCTTTGTAATGATGTTTGATTTCGAGCATTTCGGTCACAAGGTCCGCGGCGGCAAGTAATTCACTCGGTGCATAACGTCCGGTGACGATAAGGTGTAGGTCTTGCGGTTTATTTTTGAGGATCCAATTCACCACTTCCTGGGTGTCCAGCCAGCCGAAGTGCATGAGGAATGTGAACTCATCCAAAACTATCACATCATATGTGCCGCTGGTAATTTTCTCTTTTACTGCTTCCCACGCATGCAGATTAACCGTACGTGAAACATCCATGTCCTTGCTCTCCCACGAACAACCGTCCCCGAGCGAAAGGATTTCGATTCCGAGTTTTTGAGCGGCGTGATATTCGCCATAATCCGCTGTGCCGCTTTTTAAGAACTGGAACATGCCCACCCGCATTCCGCGTCCCCACGCGCGCAACATAATGCCCAATGAGGCAGTGGATTTTCCCTTGCCATCGCCGGTATTGACGATCAACAATCCTTTCATCATTTAAACTCCCGAAAGTCTGACAGGTCTCCACAAAAGCTGGTCTAATTCTGACCTGCACCCGTGTATTCGTTTTGGCTTGACGCAGTGCGGGTGACCCTGTTAGATCCGTCTTAAAACTCGATTCCAGCCTGGGCTTTCAATCCCTGTTCGTAGGGGTGCTTGATCATCAGCATTTCGGTTACCAGATCTGCTTCGCTGATCAATGCAGCCGGGGCAGAGCGACCCGTGATTACAAGGTGCAGATTTGGAGGCCGGTTTATTCGCAGCCAGTCTAAGACCTCGGTCGTATTTAGCCATCCGAAATGGAGTGGATAGGTGAATTCGTCAAGCAGGACCAGGTCATAATTTCCGCTGCTAATTTTTTCCTGTGCCAGTTTCCAGCCATGCTGGGCGCGGGCTGTGGTATCGTCCATGTCTTTGGAAAGCCAGGTGAAACCGTCGCCGGTGGTGAGCCATTCGATTCCCATCTTTTGAGCGGCTTTTACTTCACCCCATTTACCTGTTTCAGATTTGATGAACTGGACAACGCAGATCCGCAATCCTCTGCCCCAGGCACGCAGCAGCATTCCAAACGCGGCAGTGGACTTTCCCTTGCCATCGCCGGTGTTGACAATTAATAATCCCTTTTTATTTTCAGACATAATGTTTTTCCTTCGCCTCTTGCACGCTGACCGCCCACGTGCCCCACGGGTCACGGTAGAGACGGGCATCCACACCAAAGACGGCGTGCAGGTTTTCAGGTGTCAGGACTTCTTCGGGGGTACCCGCACTGACCTGCCGTCCGCGATTTAACAGCACCAGATGGTCACAATATCTCACTGCCAAATTCAAGTCGTGAATTGCCATGACCACCGATAGCCCCTTTTCGTGAACCAAACTGCGGACGAGATCGAGTACCTGGATTTGGTGATGGATGTCGAGGCTGGCGGTGGGTTCATCTAATAACAGCGCATCGGGTTCCTGAGCCAGTACCCGTGCAATTAAAACACGCTGAAATTCGCCGCCTGATAATTTATTGACTGGACGATGTTTTAATGGAAGCAAATCGGCACGGGCGAGGGCGCACTCGACGATCTTCATGTCATCGGCGGTGAATGGCATGAGCCAGCCGCGATGTGGGGCGCGGCCGAGGCGGACGACTTCGGAGACAGTTAATGGCCATGCGGCGCTTTCCTGCTGCGGCACCCATCCGATCTGGCGGGCACGCAGTCGTTTATCCAGCCTGGACGCCTGTTTGCCCTGCACGAGCGCCGTCCCTGCCCGCGGTTCGATCAACCCCGCCAACGCACGCAGAATGGTTGTTTTGCCGGAGCCGTTTGGCCCCACCAGACCGACGATTGTCCTTGGCGGAATGGACAGGTTGAAGTCCTGCACCACTGCATGACCGTTATAACTGAGCGATAAAGAATTGGCAGAAAGCAACATGGTTACAACTCCTGACGTCCATTTCTCAATAAATATAAAAAGAAAGGTCCACCCAGCAAGGCGGTGAACACTCCAACTGGTAATTCCAATGGAGCAGCGATTGTACGTGCCAGGTCATCTGCGACCAACAGCAGGATACTGCCAAGCAGCATCGACGCGGGGATGACAACTGCGTGTGATGCGCCAACCAGTCTGCGTGCCAAATGCGGGGCGATTAATCCAACGAAACCGATTATCCCGCTGGCAGAGACTGCCGCTGCTGTGGCAAGGCTCGCACCGATCACGATCAGCAGGCGGGCGCGGCGCAAATCCAACCCCAGGGCTTCGGCGCTTGATTCTCCGGCTGATAGGGCGTCCAATGAGCGGGACATTGGCAGGATGATTGCAATTCCTAAAAAGGCAGCCACACTCGACTGTGTCAGGTGGGACCAACTGCGTCCTGAGAATCCGCCCATCAGCCAGGAAAATATTTCATGCATCACTTCGTCGCTCATAATTAACAGCAGGGACACAATGGCGGATAACATGGTGCTCATCGCAGCGCCTGCCAGAAGCAGGGAAACCACTGAGCCAAAATTACTCGCCTCGGCAATGGCATAAACAAGCAACACGGCTGCCAGTGCGCCCAAAAAACCTGCCGCGCCGATTGGCAATGAAGGACCTGACTTTCCCACCACAACCGAGAGGGTTGCGCCGAGTGCAGCTCCGCCAGATGCGCCGACAATGTACGGGTCAGCCAACGGATTGCGAAAAAGTCCCTGAAAGGCAGCCCCAGCCGAGGCGAGGGCAGAGCCGCATAAAATCACCAGCAGGATGCGTGCCACACGAAAATCCCAAAGAATGGTTGGGTGTGACGCTTTAACAGGATTCCCACTTAAGGCTGCCAGCGTTTCAGACGGGCTGATGCTGACCGCCCCCATGCCCAAACTGAGCAGGCTGCCGACGAGCAGTAATACGGTTAATCCTGTGAAAATCCAACGGGTGCGGGTCATTGAATATGTTGTGAGATCCTAAAGGTTATAAAAACCTTTAGGATCTGCTTCCTATTTGAATAGATCCGGGTGCAGGATCTTGGCAAACTCTTCCAACACGATGACGATGCGCGGACTGGAGTGAGATACGATGTTTCCGTCTACGATGTAGATGGCGTTGTTTTTGACAGCGCTTAGGCTGCCCCAACCTTCGCGCGCACCGATCACTTCTGCGGTCATCTGGTCACCATGACTGCTGGGTCCGATAATGAACTGCGGGTCAACTTCCACAATTTGCTCGACACTGATGGTGGGATATTCATCCGGCAAATCGGCAAAGATGTTTACGCCGCCGGCAAGATCGATCAATTCGCCCACCACTGTGCTGCCGTTTGATGACATGAGCGGCTCGTGCCAGACTTCATAGAAAACAGTTGGCCGCTGGTCTGTCGGGATGGTGGACACTGCCGCCCTGACTGCATCAATTCGCGCGTGCATTTCGTTGGCAACGGTTGCAGCCTCGTCCACATGACCGGTTATTTTTCCGAACAGCGACAACGAATCTTCAATTTTGGACAGATTGGCTGGCTGGCTAACAAAGGCGGGGATGCCGGCGTCCTGCAGGGCTTTGATGACTTCCGCCTGATAGGTGGAACCGCCAATTACCAGGTCTGGTTCCAATGAAATTATGGTTTCGACACTGATCGATTCAGATGAAAAGCCGCCAATGCTTGGCAGGGCTTTGGCTTCTTCCGGGTAGTCGCAGTAGTCGGTGCGTCCAACAACCTGTGCGCCTGCGCCGATCTCAAACAGGATTTCAGTGATGGAGGGTGCCAGCGAGACGATGCGCTGTGCTGTACCGGTTAAGACAACGGCATTGCCCAGGTCATCGGTAAATGTGATCTCTTCCGATAGGGGAACTTCGGTGGCCATTTTAACAGCAGGTTCTGTTTCAGGGGCTTCCGTCACGGCGGGAGCAGGTTCCGCTGCCAGGGTGGCGGGGGCACAGCTTGCCAAAAGCAGGGCAGGTAATAAAGTTAAAAAGAGAGTTTTGCGAAACATCATTTCTCCAATGTAGTTTTTTTGTTACGAGAATCAAAATCCCCAGCATTTGCTGGGGAGGTTGGAGAGGCAATCCGTTCAAGCCATCCTCCACCTCCTTTCCACGAGAGTGTGTTGGAACTGACCAGAGCGGGCGACCTGACTCGTTTAGTTTGGGAATTCACTAGTTTGATAGTTCAGTAGCTCAACTACCAAACTATTCAACTATGGAACTACTAACTAAACTTACAGTTGCGGGACAGTGCCGGAATTACACCGGCTTCGCCGCTTTTGGTCATATTTAATTATGAAGGTATTGTATGTTACACGGGAAAGCGAGTCAAGTGACTTCCTTCCATGATTTTTGGAATGCGGCACATCAAAGCCTGGAACAGTGACGCTTGATCTTGCGAATGAAATTATTAAATGTCAGCATGTGAACCGGATACAGCAGATACCAGTATACAAATCCAGCCAGACCACATGGAGCAAAGAATACTGTCTGAGTGAGGGCAGTCCCATCGCTGCTGGGCTCTATGCGCCACTCCAGCCAGCCATCACCAGGTATTTTTCGCTGGGAGCGCAGGAGCATAAGTTTATTAGGCTCACAGGTGTCCACAATAAAACGCGGTTCTCCCAGGTCTCCTGCCATTTTTTCGATGGCGTTAAACACGGTCGCGGGTTGCGCATGAACCATTACCTTGTGATATTTGATGAAAAACCCCTCATGTTTGTAGATCGCTGCGCAGGAACTGAAGGCGCTGGAGTTTTCGATGTCCGCCTCCCAGACATGCTCAACCTTGAGCGGATGTAGATTTTCCAAAGCCAGCCTGACAGCTGATTCAAAGTCCATGGGTTTTATTTCGGGATATATTGCGCGGGCCTCATTGGATGTCACGACGCTGTCATGTGCCAATCCTCTCACAAGCGCACGTGCAATTAGATACGGGACGGGGGACATCAACCCGATGCCGAACGCCATGATCCTGACAGGAATGTACGGCAATGATAAGAAGCCGCATTTATGCCCACGCACACGCGCATAAGTCTGTATAAGGTCCTGATAGGTAATAACATCCGGACCGCCGATATCCAGCGCCCTGCTGCCGGCCGAATTTTCGAGTGCAGCCAGAAGGTAATCCAGAATGTTTTGTACTGCAATCGGCTGAGCCTTGTTTTTCATCCAGCGGGGGGTCGGGACAATGGGAAACAGCTCTGTCATAAAACGGATCATTTCAAAGGAGGTGCTTCCTGAGCCGGCGATGACACTTGCGCGAAATTCCGTGACCTGAACATTCCCCTGACGTAAAGCGGAACCTGTCTCAATGCGCGAAAGCAAGTGCGGAGAGATGGGCTGGTTTTTGTCGGCAAGACCACCGAGGTAGATGATGTGTTGTACCCCCGCCTCTTCGGCGGCTTGAGCAAACCTATGCGCCGCCTGAGTTTCAAATTTGGTATATCCTGTCCCCATGGACATGCTGTGAACGAGATAGTATGTGGTGTGTACACCTTTAAGGGCTGCAGCCAGTGAGGCGGCGTCCATGATATTCCCCTGTAAAATTTCAACTCTCCCATGCCAGTCTCGCGAACGAAGACACTGTGGATTTCTTGCCAATGCGCGGACTGTGTGGCCGCGGTCCAGCAATTTTGGGATGAGTCGGCCCGCAATGTACCCGGTTGCTCCGGTGACAAGAATAAGTTTGGAATTCATGATTACAGGTCCTTGGCCAGGTTCATTCTGTTGTGATACCTTTTTTCGAGTGGGGATGAAAGCGGTCAAGGACGCGGGCACGGGATGCAAGCCCGCGAGTGAGTCCGGCAAAGATGAATTTGTGGAAAGGCCACATCGCATACCAATATAAAAAACCGCTTACGCCATGCGGCGCAAAATAGGCTGTTGCGGAAAGCAGGGTTTTCTCATCCTTGGGTGCGGATTCGAATTCGAGCCATGCTTTGCCGGGGACTTTCATTTCGGCACGCAGCCGCATCAACCTGTTTTTTTCAATGGCTTCCACGCGCCAAAAATCAAGCGATTCGCCCACCCGGATCTCATTGGGATGCCGGCGTCCGCGTCGTAATCCCACCCCGCCGATAACCTTATCCATCCAGCCGCGAAGTGACCATGCCCAATCCATGTACAACCAGCCGCGCTCGCCGCCTATTCCCGTGTAAGCGCGAAAGACTGGCTCGGGTTTAATATCCAGTAGTACCTGCATGCGCTCGATGAACATACCATCGCCGACAATAAATTGATAAGGCTTGAAATCTCCCATGGCAGTGACGAGAGAATCTGACCAGCTTGTTTCTACATTATCGCGTTGAATGCGTCCCAGCGCGAGATGTGTGGCTGTCTGGAAATCGATGGGCTTAATGTGTGGAAATATCTTTTTTGCCGAGTCATCGCGGACAATGAGATTAAAACGCAAGCCCTCGATCAGCGGCTCTACCAAACGCCAGTGAATCGGCGTGACCAGGTGTACCCAATAGGCCGAAAGCCGCGGCGCATATACCGGGGTGGGAATCAGCCACCGTTTTAGCTGCCTTTCTTTTGCATACCCTAAAAGCATATCGGCATAGGTCAGGCGGGAGGAACCGCCAATCTCGATCACGCGCCCAATGCTGTCCGGAGTCTTGAGTGTATCAACCAAATAAGAAAGCGCGTCACGAATGGCAATCGGCTGTGCCTGTGAAAAATACCATGCCGGACAGATCAAGACCGGTTCACGCTCAGTGAGATACCGGATCATTTCAAATAAAACAGAGCCGGAGCCCACCACCATACCGGCACGCAACTCGGTTACCGGGACCCTGCCATAGCGCAACAGATATCCCGTTTCATGTCGTGCACGCAGGTAGGGCGAGAGATTAGCTGTGGGGTCGACCAGTTCGCCAAGGTAAATGATGCGCTCAAGGTTTGCATCTTCTGCGGCTTGGGTGAAATTGCGCGCCACCTGCAGGTCGCGTTCTGCATTGACCTTTCCACCCTGCATTCCATGGATTAAGTAGTAGGCGACAGATACTCCCTGCATGGCATTGACCAGTTCTTCGGGCGAGAGTGCATCGCCTTTGACCACTTCCACTTGATTTTGCCAGACTCGTCCCTGCAAACGCGAAGGATCACGCACCAGGCAGCGCACACGATAGCCAGCTTCAAGCAGTTTCGGCACAAGCCGGCCGCCAATATAACCCGTTGCGCCAGTAACGAGGATCAGTTTTTTCTCTTCCATGAATTGATTATAACTTGTGACGGGCTGATAAGTTAAATCAAAGCAGGCGATCTATTCGCCCGCTTTGATTTAACTACTTATAGTGCGGCAGGGTATTCTGTTACTTTAATTGCTCCAGCATTTGTTCGTAGATCCCCGGCGCTGTGGCGAGGATGGATTGCGGTGTGGAAATATAATCCGGGCTGCCGTCCACTGCTGTGACCTTTGCCCCTGCCTCTTGGGCAATCAGCCCGGCGGCGGCGATATCCCATGGCTTGAGGCTTAACTCCCAGAAAGCATCAAAACGTCCTGCGGCTACGTAACAACCGTCAATTGCAGCAGAACCAATGCGGCGCACACCCTGGGTCATCTTGGCGAGCTTCTCAAAGTTGCGGAAATTATCCTGCTTGGTGTCCCAGGTATCATATGGGAAACCTGTCACCAACAGGCTCTTTTGCAATTCAGTTGTTTTTGAAGCCTGGATCTGCTTTCCGTTCAGATGCGCACCTTTGCCTCGTTCAGCACTGAATAATTCATCGCGCATGGGATCATACACTGCACCCAGCATGACCACGCCTTTGAAAGCATACGCGATGGAGACGCTGAATAACGGGATGTGATGGGAATAATTCACTGTTCCGTCGAGCGGATCGATATACCAGATGCCTTCATTCACGCCTTTTATTTCTCCACTTTCCTCTGTAAGAATGTGGCTGTCTGGAAAACGGGATTGAATTTCCTTCAATAAAAATGCTTCCGAAGCGTGGTCTACTTCAGTTACAAGGTCGATAACTCCCTTGTAACTGATTTGGTGCTCTTTGCTATATCCATCACGCAGGATGGATCCCGCGCCGCGTACAAGTTGTTCGAGGTCGTTAATCGTTGGGTTCATGATTGTCCATTCCAAATTCGGCGGCCCAGGGCAGAGAGAGCAAACTCCACTGCCAGCGCCGCTGTTTTATTTTGCCCATCAAGGATGGGGTTGACTTCAACGAGGTCCATGCCGATCAGCAGGTTCGTTTCAGCGATCATTTCACAGGCGAGATGGGTCTCGCGTTGGGTGAGTCCGGCTGGGACGGGAGTTCCGACTCCAGGGGCGTGTTGAGGGTCAAGGGCATCCATGTCAAGGGAGAGGTAGATGCCATCGACGTCACGGCTGACACGTTCAATGGCTTTTTCAATTGCCAGTACCATACCGTAGCGGTCAATTTGTTCCATGCCCATGACCAAAGCCCCCGCTTTTTGCAGATTTTCTTTTTCACCATTGTCTACGTCACGCGCACCGATGATGGCAATTTTTGCGGGGTCGATGACGGGGATGCTTTCGTCCCATAACTGTACTAGTCTTTTGTCTCCCATCCCTGCCAGCAGGGCGAGTGACATGCCATGGATGTTGCCAGAGGGCGTGGTTTCTGCGGTATTAAAGTCCGGGTGTGCATCGATCCAGATGACACCGATTTTCTTGTTGCGCGCAGCCCCGCGTATCGAACCGATGGATAAACTGTGATCTCCGCCCAACACCAGGGGAAAATTTTTTGCCTGTATCGAGGTTGCCACTGCCCCCGCAATGCGCCGCGACATGGGAATGATGCAGTCTACAAATTTCATTCTGGGGTCGGTGATTTTGCACGTTTCGGCAATTGCCACTTCCACATTACCTTCATCTTCAACCACGTACCCCAGAGCTGCTAGCTTGTTTTGTAAATGTGCATAGCGGATTGCACTGGGGCCCATATCTACACCGCGCCGGTCTGCCCCAAGGTCTATCGGCACGCCGATGATATCTATTTGCATCTTTATCTCCATGACTGCAAGTTTTTACGCTGTTCGGTAATATCCCACGTCCACTGAATAAACTTGTCCGCGTTTGATAACCTGCTTCACCAGATTGGTCCCGTAGCGATACCCAACCTGACGATAGTCCGGCACCGACAGGATGAGCATATCCGCTTGCTTGCCGACTTCAATGGACCCGATCGTATCTGACCTGCGGATCGCATACGCGGAATTGATCGTGGCGGCGGCGATGGCTTCTGCGGGTGTCAATTTCATCGCACGGCAGGCAAGGGCGATGACAAATTGCATCGACTCGTTCCACGTTGTTCCCGGATTGCAGTCTGTTGCAAGAGCAAGGATGGCATCTGCTTCGATGAGTTTGCGGGCAGGGGTATAGTGACATTCAGCCAACCCAAAGGGCGTGCAAGGCAGAGATACCGCGACTGTATCTGATTTTCCGAGTATGGCAATATCAGCATCGGAGGTTTTAACAAGGTGGTCAGCCGATGCAGCTCCCAATTCAGCTGCAAGCGCAGCACCGCCGATGTTCGCAAATTCGTCAGCGTGGATCTTGAGCGGAAACCCCAATAACCGGGCTTGGGACAGGATTTGACGCGACTGTTCAAGGTCAAAGGCTTTGGTTTCACAGAATACATCAACGAAGGGCAATGGCAGGCGCGGGGCATGAGTTTCCCACCATTCCTTTAACATGGGGAGCATGGTATTGGCGACTTCATTTGTGTAGCCTTGCGAATTGCCCTGATATTCAGGGGCAATGGCGTGTGCACCAAGAAAAGTGATGACAAGATCAAGCGGACTTTCATCATCGAGTGCAAGCAGCGCCTTGAGTAGACGCAGTTCAGTTGAGGTTTGCAATCCGTAGCCGGTCTTTGCTTCCGCGGTGGTTGTTCCGTGTGCAAACATCCGAAGCAGGCGTGGACGGGTTTGAGCGATGAGAGTTTCCATGCTGGCGGTACGCGTGGCTTTGACGGTTGAAATAATTCCGCCGCCCGCCGCAAGAATATCGAGATAAGCCATGCCTCCCATCTTCATTTCAAATTCATTGGCGCGGTCCCCGGCCCATATCAGATGGGTGTGAGGATCCACAAAGCCCGGCATGAGCACACAGCCGCCGGCATCCAGTGTTGGTTCATCGGGGTAGGCATTTTTCAATTCATCGGTGGTGCCGACAGCGATGATCTTTTCATCGCGCACAAGTACAGCGCCTTTTTCAATAATGCCAAGTGTGCCGAGGGTATGTCCGCGTTGGGGACCGCCGGCAAGTGTCAGGAGTTGGGAAGTGGAATGGATGAGCATGTTTATCACCGATACTTAATGAAGTATTGTAATTTAACCACAGAAAGGTTTGCAAAGGGTGAAGAAAATTTAAGACGCCAAAGCCCTATTGCTCGATATGCAGTTTGGTTAAAGCCGATATCTTGGGAGGGTTCGCAAGCTGGCCTCGAATTTTAATTTTATCGTGACTACCCACTTTGATTCAGCCTTCGCCAGAAAAAAATGAAGGGCGGACAAAAATGCCCGACCCTTCATTTTTATGTAACTGAGAAGTTTACCGCCAGTCACTTAATTCTTCTTCGAGGGCTTCGATCAATTTGATGTATTTGTCTGTCCCCTCCTTCAAGCCGCCTTCAAAGACAATTTTATTGATCTCTTCCGATAATTTGTGTTCTTCATCAACCGAGATGGTTTGTTCAAGCAGAGGGAAAATTAAATTCCTTAAACGTTCAAGATGCTCACGAATCGCGGAAGTGTATTGACTGGTGGCCCAGCCCACTTCTGAACGGGCAATTTCATCCCCAGCCCGCCACTGTATTGCAGCATTAGCCAGCAGCTCAGCAGCCTCACGGGTTTTCTTATGGTCACCAAGTATGGCACCCACCGGACCACTTTCAGTTGGGAAACCGCTGTCTTCGAGAGTCTTAATCAGCAATTCCTCTTTTTTGAAGAAGCCATCCTCAATGTAATCCCGGATAAAACTGTGTGCTGAAATGAAAAAATCCGGGTGGGCAAATTTGGTGGTGCTTAAAATTACAGAGCCCCTGCCAAGTGCAGTAACAAAACGGCTGATGGTTTCCTGGTCTGAGCGGAAATTCTTTGAGATGCGCATATCGTTCCCTGATTTCTTTCGATTGACTGCTTTCTTTAAGTATATCACGCTCAAAATAAGTGCAGAATAGCCGGATGGAGGTTGTAATTTTCTGCTTTATCTCCAGATTTGGCATCCGATCAAAGCAGTCCGGGGAATGGGGTGTTGTGATTGATTGAGCTTGGTTTTTACACGTCTGCCACGGATGAAAATAATTTTTATGTTAGACTTGAAAAACTATAAGGGTGCCCATACAGAAATTGTTTTCGAGTAATTTTCGTGATGGACCTGCGCATCCTACGGACCTCATGTGACAGGAGAAGGATATGAAAGTCTTGGTAAAAGTTCCCGCAACAACCGCGAACCTGGGACCCGGTTTCGATGCACTGGGGCTGGCATTGAACCTTTGGAATGAAACAACGTTTGTCGCGACAAATGACCGAAAGATCGATATCGCCATTGAAGGCGAAGGTGCGGGAATCCTGCCCTGCGATGCGAACAATTCCATTGTGGATGCGGCCTTACAAATATATGACCGCGCTGGAAAAACTTGTAACGGACTACAGGTCCACTGCCAAAACAGTGTGCCCCTCAGTTCGGGGTTGGGGTCGAGCTCTGCGGCTTTGCTGACTGGCATGTTGGGCGCAAACGCTCTTTTGGGCAATCCATTCACCGATGAAGAGATCCTGAAACTGGCAATTGAGACAGAGGGACATCCGGATAACGTTGCCCCAGCCATGCTGGGTGGCTTGGTGGCGTCCATTGTTTACGAAAATCGCGTCATCTCGCTAAAATTGCCTGCCCGTGCCAACCGTTCTCCAATCCATGTGACCATCGTTCTGCCGGACTTCGACTTCCCCACCAAGCAGGCGCGCGCCATCCTGCCCAAGCAAGTGGATCGTAAGGATGCCATTTACAACATCAGCCGCGCTGTGTTGGTAACAGAAGCCTTGCGCACAGGTGACCTGGATCTGCTTGGCAAAGCCATGAGTGATACTTTGCACCAACCTTACCGCCTCCCGCTCATTCCTGGTGCGCAGGCTGCAATGGATGCGGCCCGCCATGCAGGAACTGCCGCCGTCGCGCTTTCGGGTGCTGGACCGAGCTTAATCGCCTTCTCCTCGAAGGAAGACCCAGCCGTTGGCGCAGCAATGAAACGCGCGTTTGAGCAGGCTGGGCTGATTTCACGAATCTTCGAGTTGGGAACCAGTTATGAAGGCGCAGAAGTCACAATTATATAAAACCTAAAAAGTGCTCCTGCCTGCGTGCTATAATAAAAACATACTATTGTGAAATTTCGCCAGCTGATTAGGAATAATATTCCAGAAGGATAAACCAATGCCAGCAGTCAATTACAAATATGAGAAACGAAAAAAAGAGATGGACAAGAAAAAGAAGAAGGCTGAGAAGGAGCGACAGAAAGAGATCAAAAAGAATACAAACAAGCCCAAAGAAACCCCGCTTTCCCCAGCCCCTCCTGAACAATAGAATGGCTTCGCAGAACAACTTCCTTG